>Ga0105354_1000167_pt1 | contig 41450 bp, 44 predicted proteins | sample GOMGulsemesocosm_FD_83658 | JGI IMG/M metagenome (GOLD analysis project Ga0105354, IMG submission 83658) | Methane-oxidizing microbial communities from mesocosms in the Gulf of Mexico - GOM9B Gulf of Mexico | ecosystem: Environmental > Aquatic > Marine > Cold seeps | place: USA: Gulf of America...
CAATATATTCTGGGTCACCATATCCATTTAAATAACCTGCTCGCGCCTGTACACCAATAAAACTAACATTTTCTTCACCATGATCATTTACAGTAATAACCTTAGGCATTCCTAAATGAGGCACATTTGATTTTTCGTTTACAAACACAATATCACTGTTACCAAATAGGTATTCTGAATTCACTTTACATTGTGCAATAATATTATTTAATAAATCAAAACCCGGTTTAGTGCGTTTTCTATTTCCGTCTGACTGTAGTCTTCCGTTGGTAATACTATCTACGGTGGTACTAGTGACTCCAATTCGTTTAGCAAACGAATTATTATTTAAATCTAACAGCTCAATAATGTGTTTTATTCTGGCATGTATTTCCATTGGGGTATTTTTTTATCATTATGTAATATGTTTATCTTTATTTAAGGTGTTTAGACTAGTAATCCATAATATGTTGTAAAATTAAGTAATAATTGGTTAAAATATCTTAAAATCAGCTTTTTTTTCAATAAAAAACTATATTAATGAAAATCAATAGATTAAATGTTTGTTTGTTGGGGTGAATGGTCTTTTCAATTGCATAAATTAAGACATATTACTGAAACTACTGTTAATATCCGTAATATGATGCTGTATAATCAAAACATATGTTTGATATTTGTCAAAAATAATTACAACATATGATTCTAAAAGATTTTTATACGGAGAAAAAAGCACGCCTCATAAACGAAGCTAACGTTCATAACATTACTAAAGTTAGTCTATATAATGACAATGTTTTTAGTGCATCTATTGCGGAACCTCTACTAATGTTCAAGTATGATAATATAAAGTGGCAATCTACTTCTGAGAAAATCCATAATGGTGAAGTTACTTTTTGCATATATATAGTATTGCCATCTACAGGGCAAGATTATGAATCAGTTTTTGACGTAGCTCATAGTGTTGACAAAGCAATTTTATTTAATACAAATACTGCAGGAGATTTAATAGATGAAAAAAACATATTTAAAGCAGGAGAGAAACAATATAGTAATGAGCTAGATAATTGGGATAAAACAAAATACTTTATTTGGGAAATGACCTATAAAACTTTCCTTGTTGATACCAGTATTAAAAAGAAGTATAATCTTATTTACAACGGACATTCTCAAAGTGATTTAATTGATATGGGGTATGATTTAACTTCAGGAACGGACGGTAATTATATTGGTTTATACAATCAAAACACCGTAAAAGGGAAGCTGTTTATTAATACGAGTTCAAACGAGTCTACTAATTTCAATGGAACTAATGAAGCTAGTATTATAAAAAATTCAGACTTAGATAATGACAGTACCGAAGATAATTCAGTAACCCTAGACGAGAATGGTGATGTAATAGCATTTGAAACTATAGATACCATAGGTAATAAAGTGAAAAACGTTGACACAAATGAAATTGATTCTCGAGAAATTAAAGTAGTAGAGATTAAAAAATAATTGTTTGAAAATTGATTTTAAACAAAAGTAAGAACAAAAAAAATTAAACTAAACTAATGAAAAGAAGCAGAATATTATTGGACAAAAGAAGGGACTTTGTATTAAACTATATTAATATTAATCAAGCAAAGCAAATGAAAGTTGTTGTTGCGGAATTATCAGAGTCATTATTCCTAACGGAACGTACTATTTATACTATTATAAATGAAGGGGTTTCGTTACAAGCTAGTGCCTAAAGTACTGAAACTACTGATTTCACGGTTCAAAAAAGTAGGTGAAATCAATAGCTAATTGTAAATTTGTTCTGCTAGCAAATAACACTTTTACCACATCATATTGATGATAAATTTGAAGAAGGAATACAAGTTATTCACTTTAAAAAAGTAACCTCATTTTCGAGGGGACACACAAATAATTTTAACACATAAACCACGAAAATAATGAGCTCAAAACTACTCATTACGGCCAAAGGTATGTACAATTTTTAAAACCTTAAACAATTAAATATATATTATGGGTACATTAAACGACGTAGTAATTAACAAACTATCAGGTGGATTAGGAAGAAGAAATCCTGACCAAGACATGGTTTCTGGACTGCTTTTTGACGGAGACAATATCTTTGAAGAAAAGAAATTAGTTAGCGGAAAATTAGAAACAACTTATTCAAGTGTTGCACCAAGTGCTCCAGCTACGCCATATGACGCAGCCAAAGGAGAAGGTATGGTACAGTTATTTGAACAAGAAAAATTGTATCGCTTGGCCTCTGTAGAAGATGCAGAAGCACTAGGGATTGATGCTGACTATGACAGCGAAACTCAATCTGCACACTATCAAATTGAGCAATTTTTCAGAATGAATCCTTCAGGAGATTTATTCATTATGGGAACCAAAGCTAATGAAGCTGTTGCAGAAGTAGTAGAAGATCTTTCAGCTAGCCCTCAAGTAGTAGGAGTACCAGCAGTAGCAGCGACTGCTTACAACGATGTTGTGTCAAAAGCAAAAGCAATGCAAGAAGAGGCTAATGGAGCTATCCGCCAAATGGCAGTAATCTTTTCAGGTACTGTTTCAGAATTTGGTACAGTTCAAGGAGAATCAACTTCAACAACTAAAGCGGTTCAAGCGGCACAAACAGAAGCAAATAATGCGTACAAAGATTACATGCCTTTTGAAATCATTTTAGAAGGGAAAAAATTTGATGTAGATGCAGCAATTGACTTAAAAGAATTAAATGCAGAAAATGTATCAGTAGTAGTAGCTATGGATGCTGAAAAAGCAAAAACGTATACTGATTCTGCAGCTGTAGGAATGGTGTTAGGAGCGGTATCAAAAGCAAAAGTTTCTGAAAACATTGCATGGATTCAAAAATTTAATGTAAGCGGTGAAGGTTTTGGTAAAGCTGCTTTTGTAGGTGGTAAAGAAGTGAAAACTATTGGAACCTTAAATACATTAAACGACAGTAAGTACATTTTTGCTAGAACGCATACAGGTTTACCAGGAGTATACTTTAACGATAGTCATACTTGTACGTTAGGGACATCAGATTTCACATACATTGAAAACAACCGTACCATTAACAAAGCTGTTCGTTTATTACGTACTGCATTATTACCAAGATTAGCTATGGCTATTCAAGTAAATTCAAATGGTAATTTACAGCAATCAGTTACTAAATCTTTTGAAAACTTATGTAGAGCTGCTTTAGAAGGAATGGTTTCTAATCAGGAAGTGTCAGCTTTTGATGTATATGTTGATCCTAAACAAAACATTTTAGCAACATCTGAATTAAAAATAAAAGCAGAAGTTACTCCAGTTGGAACAGCACGTAGAATTAGTGTAGATCTAGGATTTAAAAACCCTTTTGGAGTTGATAAAGCCTAACACTAAGTAAATTATTAATAAAAAACAGATATAAACATGAATACATTACCATTAATAAACGGACAACGACGTGATTGGAGTTCAATTTCATTTGATGCATTAGGAAGAACTTTTACAGGGATTACTGCAGTGAGTTATGAAGACTCAGTAGAAAAAGTAAACCATTATGGAGCAGGTAATATGCCTGTACACAGAGGAACAGGAAAATATAGTGCCACTGCAAAAGCTTCTTTTTATGCTTATGAAATAGACTCATTACAGGCTGCGTTACCTTCAGGTAAACGTTTGCAAGATATTCCTCCTTTTGATATTACAGTATCTTATTTGGATGACAGTGATCAAATTATCAATCATGTTATTAGAAACTGTGAGTTTTTAACAAACAAAAGAGACATGAAACAAGGAGATACTAAGATTGAGTCTGAATATGAATTTAGAATATCTCACATTCAATGGAGTTAAAGTAAAGAAAACTCTCGTAGCCTTTCTATACTATCAGTATACTTTTAAAACTCATCTGGACATGGATATGTCTTATATATTTCGATAAAATTTACGAATAAAATTATTTAGTAGAGTTATTTAAAAGTTACCTGATACTAAATACAGCCCCAAAATCCACAATACAAATGGGGCTGTATTTTTAACTATAAAACAGTTAAAAACAAAATAACTATGGTTGTTATTAAAGGCACACAAAACAAAATAATAAAAACAAAACAAATAAAAATGGAGACTACAAAAAAAACAACAAAAGTATTAGACGGAAATATCACTTTACAACAATTAACGGCTTGGAAAAACAAGTACGGAAAATTGATAAAAGTGGAAATTGAAAATGATGAAGAAGAAACATTATTCAGTTATTTCCGTAAACCAACTATGGCAACCAGAGCAGCAGTATTGCAAGCTTCTAAAACCGATGAGTTTAGAGCCTTGGAAGTATTGTTTAAAAACTGTTATATAGGTGGTGATGAAGAGGTGTCAAAAGATGATGATTTAAAATTAGGAGTAATTTCTGCATTTGCTGACTTAACACAACCAAAGGAGGCAAAGGCAAAAAAGATCTAGATCCTTTCCTTATTTCGAAAGAAGAAGGAAAGGATGAGCTCCTGAAAGCTGGGGCTCTAATTAGATACTATTTTAAAACAGATCCGTATCTGTTATCAGAAGAAAAATTTCATCAACTATTGGGAGAGGCGTTGTGGATACACGAGTTTAAAGAAGAACAACAAGAATATATAATGAGTAAAGCAATCGCAAAACTATTTAGTAATGAATGATAATATAACGACTACATTAAATAAAATAACGAATATTTTAACCAATATTCAAGTAGCTGTTAGCACAAGTCAAAGTGCTTCAAATGCCATTACGATTAATCAATATGGTGTATCGAGTATTTTTGACAACTCTGTTGCAAAGTTTTCTAATTCAATAGAAAAATTTGCAACAGTAGTTGCACAGCCAAAAAAAGTAGTAGAGAAATCTACGGAAAAAGGAGGTTTTATTGGTAAACTGCTTAAGGTTATCGAAAAGGTTGGTAAAATTACAGGAGAATTTAATAATATCAAACAGGCTTGGGATAATTTTAAAAGCATGTTTTCCTCTTCAAAAAATGCAAATGGGAATACAGGCACTAGTACAAATGCAGTTCAAAAAGTTTTTGTTACGGGTGGTAGTATAAAACTTAAAAGAAATATTTTAAGCAAAGCACTAAGTGTTTTTGATAAAATAAAAAGTATTGCCGGTAAAAGTACAGACTGCTGCTGTGATGCAGTATTACCAGTTAGGAATCCCATAAATGGGTTTGCCGGTGGAGGGGCAGCAGCTCAAACAGTTAAGAGAACTGTCTTAACCAAGGGGATGATGAAGGCTAGAAAAATACCAATTGTCGGAAAAGGATTGACAAAAGGAGCTATTAAAATAACAAAGCTTTTTAGAAAATTAGGCCCAGTAATGGGCACTGTAACAAGAGTTTTAAGACCAATTTTAAGTGTTTTTGGAAGAATAATCCCAGTAGTAGGAAGGTTATTACCGGTTTTAGGAAGAATAGGACTTGTTGTTGCAGGACTTACTCCACCTATTGCTTTAGCAATTGGAATTATTATGGCCATTGTTACAGCTGTACAAGTAGTAATCAAGTCATTTGAATGGTTATGGGAAAACATAGCTGAATTTAGAGGAATGATAGCCGTAATTGGCGACATATTTGCACAAGTTTGGGAAAAACTTGTTGGGTTTTTCAGTGCAGTTGGACAAGCAATTTGGGAATTTATTGAGCCCGCGGTACAGCCTTTAATTGATTTATGGAATAAAATTAGTCAAATATTCTCCGGTATTTATAAATCCATAAAAGAATCAATAGGGAGCTTTTTTGGTTGGATTACGGATAAATTAATTAAAGTAGCAGGTTTTTTTGGCTTGGATACCGATAGACTTGAAAAAGTAAGAAAAGAAGCTGAAAAAGATCCTAAAAAGAAAGAAAAAAAGGAGTTTACGCTTTCTGATGCAAAAGGAAAATCAAAAAAAGAAGATAGTGCGGATGGTGCTGTAATTAAAAGCAGTCATTATACGGCTAAAAGTTACTCTAATGCAGGAGTAAGTAATAGTGCTAATTTGGCTGGTGTTTCTCAAAAAGCAATCACGATCAACTCGCTTATTCAAACCTTGAATATAAACGTTACCAATTTAAAAGAATCAGCTGTAGAAGTAAAATCAACAGTTAAAAAAGTATTGCTTGACGCCCTTAGAGATGTTGAAATTGAACAAAACGTTAACGTTACTAAAGGTATGATGGCCTAACAATATACATTGCCTTAAAGTGCTGCCTTATTTAAAATTTTACACGGAATTATAATTATTATTTTGTTTTTATTATCTCCCGGCAGCACTTTCTAGGCAATAACAATAAGCCAATATTACTGTATTGCGACATTAAATAACGGTCTCAATACAAGTATGTGAGGCATGAATTAAAATTATTATTTATTTGTTGAGGGAAATCTCAATTCATAAACCCCACCAGTGGGATTAAAAAATAAAAAATCATGAGTAATTTTTCATATAGTATTCCGAATTTACTAAATAGTATTAAGGCAAAAAGTACCGCTACATCAGTAGGTAATTTGTTAAACAGTACTAGTGCGTCGGAATATGCCAATAACTTAAAATCCTTAACTGAGGATGTTTTTTTTGAACCCTTGCAGGATTTAACTGAAATTGACGCTTTTACAATTACCGGAGGGAGCTTTAATTTACCCGTTTTTGCCCCATTAATTATTCACTTTCCTATAAAAATTGGAGGCAAAGGAGCTGCCTTAGATGTTGCCAAGCAAGCATTAGGTGCTGCATCAGGATTTAAAATTGATGGCGTGTCCTTGGAAGTTAGCCGTAGTAAAAACATTGTAACTACTGCCGTACAAGGAAGGGACTATACCATAAAGGAGTTTATTTCAAATAATGACCATAACATAACCGTTAACGGAATAATAGCTTCTAATGGTACTGGATATCCAACTGCAGAAGTGGTGGTGCTGCGTAAGTTAATGGAACATAAAGGAGAATTAAAAATTACCAACTCCGTATTACACAAACTAGGAATTTTTGAATTGGTAATTACCGACTTTAATTTCCCTGGGAACGATGGGGTTAAAAACATACAACCTTTTAGCTTTAATGCCATATCGGAAGTGCCATTGGAAGTAAAACAAAACTTTTTAGGCGAGTTAAAACAACAAGGTATTGCTGCTGCAGGATCATTAGCATCAGGGTTAAATCCTTTTTAAAAATAATACAACTGCTACACTTAAACAAGGTTCTTGAAAATAGCTACATGTTTAAGCATGACTACCTATTTTAGAACAAACACAGTAACATGGGCAGTTCCCTATTTTAACTTAAACCCCACCAGTGGGGTTGGTTCTAAGAAGTCTATCTCGAAAGAAAAATGGTATTGATTAATTCATGCCTCGAGAGCTTATGCTAAGGAAGTTGATTTTGAAAAGTAAAATAGGGAAAGCTAACCCCGCCAAAACTACACATAGTACTTTTTTAATAGGTTGTACCTGCTAATAGTTTCCCCAGCTATAAAGTGATATACCAGTAGTTTTGGTAGCGGTTAGTATTAATATATACATCATTTTTCATTTCAGAAATTGATGTATGTATTCAAAAATAATAAACATAAAACAGGGAGTGAAGCATAGCGTAACTAAAAGCAAAAAGAACAACAAGGATCATATAATAAAAATCATACTCCCAAAGAAATAGATGTTCCGTTGTTCTTTGCGCTTTTATATCCTTTGTACTTGAATTTAAACAAGTACAAATACTTTTTTTGTTTTTATGTCACACTGAGCTTGTCGAAGTGTTATAAAAAAAAGAAAAAATTGAACAGGATTGTTTAGCATACCTATAAAACCAATACACATATGAAAATATTACATAGTAAAATAGATATATATGAAAACGGAGCTGATGAAGAGCCGTTTACACTCAATTTTGTACACGAAATACAAATAGAAAGCTCCTGGCGTAATTTTACTGACACTGCAATAATAAGTTTACCACGTTTTATGCAAAAGGATTTAGGCGAAACTAAATTACGCGATAAGCTAAAAAAATGGTCTAAAGACCGCCCAGAAATTGAAGTGTATTTAGGCTATGATTTGGATAAAGAGGACACCCCAGTAAATTTAGCCTTTAAAGGTATTATACGCGATGTAAAAGGACGCACACCTATTGAGCTTATTTGTGAGGACCACATGTATAAACTAAAAACAGGGCTGATAAACAATATTTATGACGGTAAAACGGTACAAGACCTATTAGCAGACAAAGTTTTTAGTGCAAAAATTAAAGAAGGGACAATACAACTTTCTGATGATATTATTGACCTTAATTTAGGGCATTTTGAGGTAAAGGAACAAACCCCAATGCAGGTGTTGGAACGCTTGCGCGATGAGTACGGATTGCATAGCTTTATCCGTTGTGAAAAAAAAGGTATTACCTACATGCCCTATTTACACATTACCGCTACCCCACATCCAAAAGAAAAGCCCCCTAGTAAAAAGGAACCAAGGCCAGTATTTCAGTTTTACAACAATATTATTGCCGACCAATTGGAGTACAAAAGTTTAGAGGATGTAAGTGTAGCAGTAAAATATAAAATTACCGGTAAAACGGTAACAGATAAAAAAGATATTTCAGGGAAGTTACTCAAAGAAAATGGAGAAGAAGTTGTAATAAAAGAAGGTATAACTCAAACCATCAGTTATACCATTAATACTTCAGAGGTAGATTTAAGTGGAGGTGAGGACTCAGATGATGGTTTTTCTGAAGAGGGTTTTTCAACTCAATATCAAAGTTTAGCGGACACTAAATTAAAACAATTGGTTTATGAGGGCTTTAGAGGAAGCTTAACTACTTTTGGCGATGTGTTGTACACAGGCGATACCGATGTAAAAACCTTTGGTGGTTTTGTACGCCATGGTGGTGTAGTGGAGTTGCGTGAAAAAGAAGAAAAAACAGAGGAAGAAGAAACGCACCGAAATACTGATTATTATGTTGATGCGGTAAACTATACCTTTGGGCAAGGAGGTTTTAGACAAGAAATTATTTTAGGAAAAGCAGTAAATGAGATTAAAAAAGAAATAAAAGAAAATTAATTCCTCCCCTAGTAAGGGGAGGTGCCGAAGGCGAAGGGGTTAATGTTTATTAGCTACGCTTAATAATAACCATCCCGTCCTGACGGACACCTCTCCTTTAAAAGGAGGGGGCTCAATAAAAAAAGGAGCTACCATATGGTAGCTCCTTTTTTTATTGTCATTGCGTCCTGATTGCTATCGGTAGTGAAGCTATCTCTTCATATAAAATCATAACGTCATTGCGAGACTTTTGATAAAAAGTTGTGGCAATCTCGTTATTTCACTAACTCATATTGATGCAACAACCCATCCAATTCTTTTTCCAAGGCTGGTATTTTATCAAACTCGGTAATATGTTTTTCCCATTCAGGGTAATCTGCAGGGTCTGCAGGTTTACCTTTATAGCTAAAAGATTTATCAATAATATTCCCCCCCTTGTCATATCCGAATGCCCAACCGTGTATATGGCCGTAATACCAAAATGCTTCGGTTACTTTATACCCTTTTGAGGAAAGGCCTACATTACGTATTTTGTGCCCCTCACTATTATAATATTCTATATCATTTAAGGTTCCATATTGCCATGAAGCTACAAATTTTTCTTTCTTATTTTCATAATAAAAATACATGCGTTGTGGCTTTAATTCTTGTTTTTGAGCAGTACTATTATATACCGTTTCATAGTAAATCTTAGCTTTTGTTTTACCGCTATTGTAATAGAAGCGCTTTTGATCTATTTCTCCAGTTTTTTTATTATACTGTGTCCCAGTTTTGTTTTTTTCGTTCTCATAAAAAGTAAATACAGAGGCTGTTTTTCCATTCTCATAATAATTAATAGTTTTTACTTTTTTGTTTTCAGTATTAAAAAAACGTTCTTGTTTTTTAGTACCATCATCATGTTTTTTACTTATTTCACTACGCAATTCGGTTTGTGTAGGAGTATCAATAGTTGCGGTTTCTTGTGCATTTAGGCTAAGGCTTAGTACTAGAAAAAGGGTGATAAAATAGTGTTTCATGTGTAATGTTGTTTTCGGTCTCAGTTAAGAGAACCAGGTTAGTTAATTTTAAGTAGGTATTACAAACACCGTACCATAGCAGGTTGGTGTTTGTCAAAAATACATTTTTCAGCAATACTAGTTAAAAATAAGGAGTTAAAAGTAAGCATTTGTATTGAAATTAGTAAGGAAAAGTATTGTGTGAAATAAAAAAAGAGCTACAATAAGTAGCTCTTTTTTTATTCTTTTACTTCAATCCATTCAGCCAATAGCTTTTTAGGATCAATTACTGGAAGCATATAATCTTTTAAAGCAGTTCCTTTTAGTCTAGTTAAAAAAACACCCCTTGATGTTGAAAACGAAATTGCTGCAATTGCTGTCAAAAGCGCTAATTCAAAGTCTACTATTTTTTCTTCTTCTAATACAATTAACTCTTGTAAGTTTTCTACTTTAAAAACATACACTAAATCAAATTTAGCTTTAGCTTCTTTTTGCTCAGTACTACTATTTGTTTCAATTACAAAGCCTATGTCAGCTTTAATAATTTTTTTATCTACAATAAATGATGCGTTAAATGACAAGTCTGTCTCATAATCCTTAATAGCATCACAGTCAAATTCAAAAGGGGCTTCAATTTCACCCTTAATCACTTTAAAATCGGTTATTGTTAATTTTTCAGGATTAAATTTCTTATCCATTTTAAGCAATTCTTTTTTTAATTATTTTATCCGATATCACTATAGCATTATCAAAAACAAGCTTTTCTTTCTTGGTGTTTTTAATAACAGTGAAAGTTGTTTCCCCACTAAAGCTATTTTCATCCTCTTTATCTGTAAAAGACTTGATTTGTGGCACATTGATTATATCCTCGTCTAAAACCGCTTCTATTTTTGAAATTGTTTTTAACGTTAGGTTATGACCATCATTAAGCCATTTGCTTATTTCCGAAGGTCTTTTATTAAGCTTTTCAGCCAAATCTTTTTGGCTCATACCTTTTGAATTCAATAACTCATGAATCCTCATCGTTATATCCTCATATTTATCAACAAAAATTTGAATATCTTTTGGGGTTTCATCAATTAATTTTTGAAAAAACTCATTTACCATAATAGTTGTTTTTAGATTAGTATTTCTGTATTTCCTTGAAAGTCAGTCATTGTTTTATCTTCCACAATAATCATTCCTTCTCGTATAGCTTCTCTTATTTTTTTAGCGTATTCATTGGCTTGATAAAAATGAATACTAACATTTGGGTCGTTTTGTGCTGAGCCCTTTGTAAATTTTAAACCACCATTAAAAAGAATAACTATTGAATCTGATACTTTCAGCGCATAAAGTCTCAATGGTGAATAGGCAAAACTTACAATTTTTTCGTTTTTAAATGCTGCAAATTTTTTAGGTGGTAATGCTGTTGCTTCTTGTTCATGTCTGTTGAAATATTTATCATAAGCTCCATATTTATTAGCTATCGTATGCGATAGTAATCTAGTTAGTTTATAAACATCCTCTTTATAATCACTATTATGCACATTTCTGAAAAAAGCTTCTGTTTCAAAAATAGCTGCATCTTCTTTACGAATAGTATAAAAGGTAACTTTACTACCTTTATCTGAAAATACTTCTACAAACATATTCACTTTTAAGTTAATCACAAAATTAATTCACTTAAAAGTGAATATTATTAACATATTAATAACATTATCGCGCTAAAACATTCATTTTTAGCAATATCCTACAAATATGGTCTTCTGGTTTTCAATGAAGAAACATCATTTTTAGCAATATTAGTTAATAATTAGGAACTAAAAGTAAGCATTTGTATTGAAATTAGTAAGGAATTTACACAGTTATTACGAGGGGTTTGAATAACAATAAAGTAATTTCTCAATAAATATAAAAGAGACTTCCTGAAAAACAATTAAAGACTTGAATGCAAAAACAAACTACTGAAACTACTGTTTTGAGCGCTTTAAAACTTAGGTGAATTTGTATAAAAGCACGAATTTAGCCCCATAATTCTACAAGATAGTATGCGGATTAGTTCTGCATGTATTTCAACTAAACGATATTAAATAATCGCTTCAATATAGCCATGAGGCAGGCATCCTAATACAACATCTTGTAGGAAGTAAAAACGATAACATAACACCTATATACATGAGTGAAATAGCAGATATTATTAAGCAAATTGCCAGTAAAAAGGATAGAGTAAATACCTTTCCGGCAATAGTAACAAACAACACTATTGAAGTTGTTGATGGTAACCCTGAGTATGAAGTAACGGTACGAAAAATTATTACAGATGCGGATTATGACTTGATAAAAAAAGAACTGGATAGTGGAAAAGCAGATGAGGATTTAGCAAAATTAGAAATGAAATACGTCCGTTTAAAAGCGGCAATAAATACTAATGACGAAGGGCTAATTATTGTGCCTCGAAAAGGAAGTTGGGTATTGGTATCCATAATTGATAGTGTAAGTACCAAGGCATTTGTATCACAGTACTCAGAAATTGACAATATACTTATGCGAGTAAACACTCCTGTTAAAGAAGGGGAGGATGAACCTGAAGATCCTGAATATATTGAAATTAAACTGAAAGCAAGCTTGTTGGAACTGTATGTAGGTAAAAAGTTTAAAGCCAATATTGATAAGGATAATATGGTGTTTAATTACCTAGCACCTTCGGAAAATGAAGACGAGGAACCTAAAGTGCTTTCTGAAATTAAAGCAACTAAAGATACTGTAGCAGTTTTAGTGCAGGATGAAGAAGCAAAAATACTGTCGGACATTAAGGTAACTAAAGAGGCTGTTGATATTTTGGTAGAAGATAAGGATACTGAAATGAGTAAATCAGTGCATATTGATCCGTTAGACTTAACTATTACACATACTGATAGTTCAGCGGTAGCTACAAAAATTGATGAAGCTAATTTTGAAATAGCCGTTGACGATGCAAAAGTAGTTTTGACTACAGATGGTTTAGAGGTAAGTAATGGAGGTAAAAATTTAAAAGAAACCTTGGCCAAAGTAATTGATGAAATTATGAAAATTGTGGTAGTACAAGGAACAGGACCAGCAGTTGGAGCGCTACAGGGTTTAAAAACAGATATAGAAAAAATATTAAATTAGAGATAAGTATGGCATTAGTAAAAACAACTTTAGAAACAGCAATTTTAGCTGCACTAACTAGTAATTCAAATATAGCAATAGATCCCGATGGAGATCCAGCAATAAACGCACAAAAATCTTCTGATGCAAGAGAAGATATAGCAACCCAATTGGCAGATGCTATATTTGATTTTGTAAGCTCAGGAGAGGTAATAACTGAAGTAAATGGAACAAGTGTATCAGGAGGCCCTGTAACAGGAGTAGGAACAGCGAATGTTATTTAATAGTTTTTAACAGTTAAAAAAGTCTTAACCGTAAATTGGTTAGGGCTTTTTTTTAATAATTTTCGGCATAATAATTGAGTGAATTATTACGTTAAAACTGGGAGGGTTATTTAAAAAAAATATCGTTTATCGCACAAACTGGGAGTTTGCGCAATTAAATAATAGCCACGCTAATTTTAACTTTTTTAACAGGTAATAAAATTCAATTTTTGGAACTATATGATGAATAAGCCTTAAACCTATTAAATTTCACCAACCCAAACTAAACTTAAACTAACTTACTTATGAAAAAACCAAAATCGCTCAATTCCTTAATGAGGTATTTTAAAATTAACCGATGCAATAATTGTATTGACTTAAGTAGCTCCTACAGTATGCGAAACAATAAAATTTCAAGAGTTTTATTTGAATCGGAAATATTTAAAGTCACTTTTAAAACCATAAAAAAGAGCTATAATTTATTTCTAAACGCTAATGAATTAATTTGTAGTGAATGTATTTATCATTTGAAAAAATATTTAGGAATTGAAATTTTTGGAGATGGCTCTTTTTTTGAAATACTTAATTATACGGATGATTTTAAAATAATATTCGATACTGAAAATACCACTTTTATAGATACTGATACCGTTAATAATGGTACAGTATATTTTTATAAAGAATAGATAAAACAAAAAACACAAACGCTACTAATTAGTAGTGTTTGTGTTTTTTGTAACTTACTGAAACTACTGATTCTACAAGGTTAATTATTTTTTAAAACCGCTTTGAGGTAGTATTTTTACACCAACAATTCTAGCGGCCTATTTCTAGGCTACACACCAAATATAAAAGATAAAATAATTCCATTCTATACATTTAGGATGAGTACTTATATGGCATCGCTATACGCAACACTTGTATTATAAAGTGAACTTTTTAGGTATAGTAGTTAGTATTAGCGAGTTCTATATCACGAATAAAAATAATAAGTATACATATGAAACAAACAAAAACAACCTTAAAAACCTACTTCGAAACGGGAGACAAGCCTACTGAAGTGCAGTTTTGCGATTTAATTGATAGCATGGTTATCGAACCTGCTACCAGCGCTGAAAAAGAATATACTTTTGATGCATTAAAAACCTTAGTAGCAAAAGGAGCATTAGTACTAGGACAAAAATATATTTTGTCGGGCTACCAAACCAAGTATTATATTGAAGGGACAAATACTTCAAATATTGAAAAAACAATTGCAAATACAGGTATTGTTACTGGGTATGGGTTTTATGATCCACCTTTGTTAGATATACAAAATGGATCAGCCGTTACTGTAATGACACTTCCTACAAATTACTCAGGAGCTGTACAAGTTGGCGATACTACTACTGTAAATGCATACTATGCAGGCTCTTATATAAGGTTTACTAATGGCTTACAAACTATTATAGGCGCTACTTTTAAATATTCATTACCTCGCTTTACTTCTATTGCTCCCGATGCGACTGTAATTGACGCTAATTCTAAAGTAATGATGCAAACTGGTGGAGTTATTAATACGCTGGTACATAACGGAGAAGTATATATGCAAATGTCAGCTCAAGAAAACCAAGCCGTTCCTGAAGAGAAAATTATAGTAACCGCAATTTCTGAATCGGAATTTTCTACACAAGCAGAAAGTATTACGCATTTAGGAGAATTACTTACATATGACTTTACCGACACTCAAATTAAAAATGAAGATGGAGTTGTAATAGGTGAAAGAATGGGGTTAATTACCAGACGTATTTCAGCTGATAAAAAAATAGATGTAAATAAAGATTGGCGTGTACAACGTTACAGACGATATAAAATGTCAGATACTGATTGGCAAAATTATTTGTTAGCAAATCCTTCTACTGATAATGTATATAAGTTAGGAAGTAACAATGGTGTAACCGCTGCCAATATTAATATTACCGACACACATAAATATGTGCTTCCTTTAATAGAAGAAAAAAAATTCTATCAAGATTTTAGTAATCTGGGTACTACAAATAATATATTTTTAGAGGGTACTTCTAGTCCAGGACATATTGTTTATGGAGGTAGAATGGAAGTAACTAATGACGATGTGTATAAGCAAACAGTGATAGCCTCTCCAGTTGATAATGGTAAAGATTTATTTATAATCCCATTTGTTCAACCTGAAATAGTTGTTGTTTCCGAAAATGAAAAAACAGCTACCGCTACTACAAAACCGATGTTAATTGAAACGAAATTAAATGTAGTTGAAAATCTAGATGCTTTTATCGCTCATAATTTAGAAAACACGGTATTTTTAAATAGCAATAGCCAATATTCATCAACCAATAGAATTGAGGTGAGTATTACTGATGGAATTTCCTATTCAACTTTTAGTACAGGATGTAAAATATTTTCTGCATCAGAGAATAGAACAAATGGATTGTCAAGAATTACTTGTATGGATAATATCATTTTAAATAATAAAGGAAAAATTGAAAATCTGCACATATTAACTACAGGGAAGTTAAGCAATAACGGTGATATGAAATTCGTCACTATAGGTGGTATGCCATCAAACGCATCTCCTTATGGAGTAACGTATATTGATGTGACTTTTGATGATGCTTGTCGTATGAGGAATACCATGATAGGCGGTAAACGAGTTGACCGAATGTTTTTTAGCAACGTTCAAACTAATAAATGCTTATTTGTATTTAGTAGAGGACAATATTTAAGAATGTCGGACAGTATTTTGTTTTTAACAGCAATTAAGCATAGTGGAGATTTTTACACAAATAATTTAAATATTGATACTACAGGGATTAATGCAAACAAAAATAAGTATGGGTTTTTATATGAAGGAATACCAAACGGAACTGGTAAGCATGTTTTCACAAACTTACAAGGTGATTTAGTATATCAAGTAATTGATGGCGCAAATAATAATAGTACACAAATAACAACATTAGTAACCGCAAAATAAAAAATATGACACCAGAAGAACAAGAACAATTAATAAATTTAAAAGAAGAGTTAAAAAAATGCGATCAAGGCTGCGCTTTAGAACACATGGGGATGGTTAAATTAGAGTTGCTATTAGCCTTGTTACAGAAAGAATCTTTATAATTATAACTTACTGAAACTACAGATTAGGGAAGCTTGTTTTTTAGGTAACACTTTCACTTTACTGTATTTTTACAATAGCAAAATAAGTCAGTCATTACCTTTCTGAGCCACATGTTTTGCTAAAATAATTCTCGAGAAATAAAGAATACAATTGTGGTTAACTTTAAGTATAGAATACTAAAGTGACACTTAAATATTAGTACGCTAAAATGAAGTTTTAGTAGTCTTATAAACCAAATACATATGAATGATTTTAATATTGAAGATGACCTTTTAATTGGTCAAGGGGACTTTGTGATTAAAGATGCATCACAACAGAATATTGCTAACATTTTAAGAACCCATAAAGGGTCTTTTAAAGAATTTCCAATTTTAGGAATAGGCTTAGAAAGCTACTTAAATGGGAATATAAAAATAAACAAATTATTACTTGAAGCTGAACTGGAAAAACAATTGGCTTATGATAATTTTGATTTGAAAATATTAAATATAAATAACTTTGAAAACATAGAAATAGATGGGAACTATTAAGCCACAGGACAATCAAAATATTTTTGATGTTGCCTTACAAGAGTATGGAAGTATCGAAACCGTATTTGATGTGTTAGACGACAATGATCAATATGATATTACAGAAGACATATCAGTATATGAAGATTTAAAAGTAGGAAGAGCAGCCTTTAAAAAGGATATTGTAGCTTATTATGAATCAAACAATACACATCCAGCTACAGGAGCAACAGCAGAAGAATTGTTGTTAGCCAACATTTGTGGTATTGATTACATGACTCTTGAAGACGATTTTATTATCGGATAATAGTAAGAGCATTCTAGAAGAAACTACAAATCAGTAGTTAGAAATATAAAAGACATAAACCCTTGTAAATAAGCAGTATATCTATTGCTTACAGGGTAAACTATATTAAAAAAATAAAATATGGCACGTACAATTGCTGAAATACAAAGCGACATTCTTGTTGCTAAAGGGAAAGCCGACTCGCTTTCGACACTTGATATTCTTTCCATAAAAGAAAGAGGTTCATTAGGAAGTGAATTAACAAATACATCCAAAGTAGCTATATGGAGACTTTGGGTACATATTATGGCAACCGCTATTTGGATGCATGAAAAAATAGTTGAAAGAAATGCATTAGTATCCAGACCACATACATTAAGTTGGTATAGAAATCAAGCATTAAATTTTGTACATGGACAAGATTTGATTTGGGAAAACGGTTCTTATCAATTTGATACCACTGATTTGGATGCCTCAGAACTAGATGCTAAAAAAATAGTAAAATATTGTGCCGTAAGTGAGGTAGATTTAAGTACAGTAATTAAACCAGATACCACAGTAACACAAGTTTTTTCTGATTATTTTCATCATCAAGTAGGAGTTGTTTTTATTAAAGTAGCTACCGAAAATAGTGGGAATATTGAAGCCTTGAATGTAAATGATCTACCAGCTTTTAAGGAGTATATCGCACGTATTAAAGATGCAGGGAATCAAGTACACATAACCTCAACAAAAGGTGATCAATTAGTGTTAAAACTAGATGTTTATGTTGATCCATTAACGGTGTATATAAGCCCTAACGATATTGAACCTTACAAGGCTTTGATTGAAGATGGTAAATTTCCAAGTGATAGTACTCATCCTTTTGATACCAATAATGGGGTGTTAATTTCCGATCCTTCAGTAAAGCCAGTTGAAGAAGCTATTAATAAATACTTAAGAAACATTGAATTTAACGGTGCTTTTGTACAGTCCTATTTAGTTGATGCTGTTCAGCAATCAGAAGGTGTTAGAATCCCTATTTTGAAAAAAGTAAATACAGCAATAGCATCAATTAGTGCTGATAATCCTGAAGATTTTAATATAGTAAAAGGAATAGATATAGTAGATGGAAATAGGGTATTACAAGATATAGAATACTTTATTCCAAAGGCAGGTTATTTCAACTTAAAGGAGGCTTTGAAAATAGAGGTAAACTACATTCCATATACATTTTACAGAGATAATAGAAACGCATAAACAAATAAACAATGAAGCAGTATACCACAATTCATTGGGAGAAACTATTGTTATTGTTAATCCCACCAATTTTTAGAAAAAAAACCCACTACAGTTGGTTAAACGTATTGTTTAAACCACTAAGGAGTATTTATGAAACTACTTTGTATAACATGAACCATACTGGGCAAGTAATTTCTTTGGAAAAGTTATTAAATGAGGCGTTCAACCCTGAAAAAATATACAACCCTAATTATTCTACCTTAGAAAAACAGGCTAATGGTTTAATATATATTGATGAAACATTAAAACCAACTTTGCAATTTGTTTATCTACATGATGAGTATGAAACGGATGGTTTTTTGTCACCAAAAGTGTATTTACACAATGAAATTACCTCAAATCAAGGGAGTCCATTGTATTTAGCTAGTAGAGAGGATTATACGGAAATTCATTATGCTAATTTTAGAGTATTCATTCCAGAAAATTTAAATATTAAAGGAAAAGTTGAAGTTTTTGATATTGATGGAGATGGAGATGCATCTGAAATTGAACGAGCTCAAAAATTACTAGAAATTACAAACAGCTTGTATTTTGAACCACATGAGGATCCTGTAAAAGCAATAGCAGGAGCTATTGAAGTACGTACAACGAAGTATCATAACTTACTGAATTTTTACAAATTAGCAGGAAAAACCTATGAATCGTATGCCTACGAATATTCATCATCAATAGTATCGTAACAGTCAAAACTAGTAAACACAAAAAGTGTCCCTGACGACATAATCACTCGAACAAAATAAAATTAAAACACATGAAACAAATAAATTTTACAAAACCTGGTGGGTTTCCATTAGAACAAGAAACCTTTGCTAGATTACAAGCAGCTTTTAGAACTGAATTATTCGGTGCGTTAAAAGAGCAATGGGGAATAGAAGAAGACAGAAACTACATTATATCAAAACCTACCGAAAATAAAATTGGTTGGGCGATAATTCATCAACAAAGTGAAAATTTAGAGACCCCTGGGACGTATACATTACAAGGGATTTTATACCCGATCCTAATAACGCCAGAAACGAGTTATCTAAAAACAAAAAAAGTATTATCCCCATTAACTTTTGGTACTGGAGTACCTCAAAATGTATATATTGACTATAGCGCAGCGTATGTTGCTACAAGCGAAGCAACTGGAGTAGGTATTACTTTAGAAGCACCCATTATCGATCCTAGCACTCCTTTGGAGACTATTACATATTATAACCTTGCTACCTTTGAAACATTAGCATCAATTCCAGATATTTTAGGTAAGTTTTTACCTTTAGATGGTTCCAAGGCGATGGAAGGCGATTTAGATTTAGGAGGGCATCAATTATCTAATTTAGATACCAATCCATCTTTTTCTGCTAAAGTACGTTCTGCTGATTTTAGACTAGGTCATCCAGATAGAAGAGGTCAATTACATCCAGGAGATTATTTAGGAAGAGCCTTAGTTGATAATAGTACTGATATTGAAACTAGCTTGTATTTAAATTATGGTTCAGATTGGGAAAATACTGTTATTGATGGTAAACTAAAATTGAACAATATAGTCGCGAATAGTTCAGATGCTACGCCATTACTAATTGATAATTCTGGTTTTGTAACTAAAGGAGCTGGACAAATTAAAGGGGCAGTGCCATTAGGTTTAATAGCTTTATGGAATACATCCTCTGGAAGTATTCCAAGTGGTTGGGTAGCTTGCGATGGGAATAACACTAGTGTGCCAAGCGGTATTGTTATCCCAAATTTAGTGCCGAATGGTATTGATTCAACGAGTCCTAGTAATGGAATATTAAATGTTTTTTATATTATATATATTGGTAACGAGGATTATCCTACTATAAGTGCAGGAATAGATCAGAATATCAGTTTAGCAAACGACGTTACTTCTGTGAATATTAATTTGACAGGAAAACTGACTTCATCTGCAACTATTAGTGGAGATTATACATGGACCAAAATTAGTGGGCCAGGAACAGAAATTATAGTAACACCTACAGGTACAATAACTTCAGATATAGATGAATCAACAGAGATTACAAATTTAGATGCTGGGGTACATATTTTTAGGATTACAGTAGAAACAAATGGATTAATAATTACTGATGAGGTAAAAGTTGTTGTACAAGCAGCAAATTTAGCACCAGTGATTAATAGTTGCGCAAGATTAAATTATATAAGAAGATATGATGAGTATGAATTTAATAGTAGATTATTAATAGATAATATTTACGCTGTACCTTTTGAAGGGGAATTAAATTACAATTATAACTTTGGTTTAAGATCATTAAACTTGATGTTTAATATAAATGATCCTGATGGAGATAATGATTTGATGACTTATCGATTAGAACCAGTTACTGGAAACCCTTATGACGTTACTATTAGTGATGGGGCAGTTGTTAATAATGAAGAAATTAATGTATTGTCTTATGAAGGCGGACTAGTTTATAGTAATGAATTAGGGACTAAAAACATACAGTTTAATATTCAAAATTTACAAGAAGCAATTCAAGGATATCAATTTAAATTGATTATCACTGATATTCAAGGTGTAAGTACAGAGAAAATTATAACGGTTAATGTATCTCAAACGGCATCGTTACGAATTACTAGTCCAAGTCCTATCCCAACCAATCCTTCATCTCATCAATCATATACTGTAAGGGTTAACGGTAAGCAGGATGAGGTAGTTACAATTAATCCAAGTTATTCAAGCTTAACACTTGGTGCGACAGGAATTTTTAGAGTAACAGAAGTTGTTTCAGGAAATATTAAAGTAAATATGAATGCATCTACTACACAAGGAGCATTTACAGTAGAAATTGGTGATTCAGGTTATGTAGATTTAAATTGTATTGTTTCAGTAGGAGCAACAAGTACTTCTGACTTTGGATTAAAAGTAGGTACAGCTAAATTGACACTTGCAGTGAATAGTACTTCCGTACAAATGTCTGCTAATTACCAACGTTCTGGTAGTACCGGAGGCGGGGGTGGATGTTTTGATGTAGAAACATATGTTGCTTTAGCTAACGGACGTTCTAAAAAACTAAAAAACATTCAAGAAGGTGACGAGTTAGTTGGTTTTGCTTTTTCAAATGATACTTCTGAAAGTAAAGAAGCTACTATGAAATGGAGAGGAACATTATCTGATGCAACAAAAACAAATGTAGTTGTTGTTAAAAAAGAAAGTTTGACAGCTGTAATGTATTATGAAATTAATACTAATGATGGCAAAACAATTAAAGTAACAGGAGATCATCCATTATTAACTAGTGAAAATAATTTAGGAACTGTATTAAGATGGGTTAAAGCTGGTGAAGTTAATTCGGGAATGTATTTAATTGATAGAAAAGGAAGTACTAAACTAATTACTTCAGTTAAGTTAATTAAAGAACCATTAGAAGTAGCTGTGTTAGATGTTGAATCTGTAGATAATTATGTAATAGGAGATGTAGTAGCTCATAATGCAGAAATTATAGTTGCAAAAGAAGGAACATTTATTACTAAAGTAATTGAAGACGATTTTAATAATTTATAGAAGTAGTATTTCATTTAACTCTGGGAGAAATATCTCCCAGAGTTATTAAAAAAATATAATAATGGCAGAAGAAACAAGAATACGGTTAAAATCCTATTTTGAAACAGGAGATAAACCAAAAGCACAAGAATTTATGCATCTGATTGATAGTATGGTTCATAAAAACGACGGAAAAATTATTGATAGTGTTACTACAGATAATGAAGGGAATATCACCTTTTTATTTGTAGGAGGACAAAGTATTATAATACCAAAATACCAATTACCTGCTGAAATGTCAGTAAGTTTTATAACAGACTTACAAGCTATTTTGGACAATAAAACCGAAACAGGAGGGTATGCTGGAACGTCACAAGATTTATACAGTTTAATTCAAGCAATAAAAACTATTTATTCCTCAGATGGTACATTAAAAGGAAAGAGAACTATAGATGGAGCAAGTAAAACTGGTAGCTTAGTTTTTGATAATTTAAAAACTTTTGAAGTAACCAATAATGATAATTTTACGGTTAAAAATAGTATTTCAACATTTACTTCAGATCTTTTTAAGGCAGATGCAAGAAAAACAATAGATTTATCTGTTCCAACGGCAAAGGCTAGAATCATTTTAGAGGATGGATTGGCGTTACAAAACGGTACGCAAGCTGCTGGTAGATACCTGCAATCGGTTGATATTAATGGGAAAACCATTTGGAAGAATTTAGAAATTTCTGATTTATCAGGAATTGCAGAGATGGTTCAAGACATGATAATAAATTCGGGAGCGACAGATAAAATAGCCAGTGTAAAAGCTATAGAAGACTTCGTTGCTGCGAAAATATTAGAACTAATTAATAGTTCACCAACAGCATTAGATACACTTAAAGAATTAGCTGAAGCGCTAGGGAATGACCCAAATTTTGCAACTACAATTACCACTCAAATTGCAACTAAATTAGCAACAGGTGGGTATATTGGTACTGCTCAGGATTTGTTCAATGAAATATTAGTGTCACAAACAAACATTACTGCTTTACAAAATGATAAACTTGATAAAGGTGGATATGTAGGTAATGCGCAAGATTTAAACAATGCAAAACGTGATAAAACTGCGCAAGTAAAATCGATTACGGATACTGCTGGAAATTTAGAGTTAGTAGGAGATGTAGACACTCCTAGTAGTGATTCATTTTATGGTACAGATGCAACAGGAAGTAAAACCTTTGTTAAAACCTTAGATGTTTTAAATTTTCTAACATTCAAAAGAGAAGAGTATAGTACTTCAGATTTTGATTTTAATGGGTTAGTGTCAATACCTACAAATTATTTAGATCAAGATTTGACATTCGAAAGAGGCGGTCAGTATGCTTTTATGTGTACTATAAGTGCTTCGTCAGATTCTACATTTTCAAATTTTGTAGCTAAAATATTTTTGGATGATCTACTGGAATTAGATGTAATAAATGAAGAGTTTGTTGATGATAAGTTGGAGCAACGACATAAAAGAACACTTTTTGGTATCACAAATGTTACTCCTGGAGCTCATAATTTCAAACTGATATTTAATGACTCTCTATTCCGTACTGCTGAGTTACATAAAGCAGAAGTATTAATTTTTAAAATAGCTGATAACATCTAAAAAGTACAATATGGAAAATATAATATATGATAAAGGAGATATCGTTTTAAGCGAATTAATTATTCTTTTAAACTTAGAGGATATTAAACTTGATAGTTTAAAAATAGAAAATGATAAATTAATAGTTACTCCTAATGTAAATACAGATGCCACAGCATTAACTGCTTTAGTTAATGGGTTTGTTAAGAATTCAAAACGTCATTTGTTGCGTTCTATTTGTGTAAAAAGTGTTAAGAATAAAGATCTTACTGCTATTAATTACAAAACAGAATTAACCACAGGTGTTCGTTTAGATCCTGAGGTTAAATTAACTAATGATGGTTTAATAAGCGAAACTATTTATTATAATGAAAAAGAAGGGTTTAAAAAGCCAGTAATTAAAGTATCGGAAACTTATGAGTATCAAAGTGTAGATATGGGGTTTAATCCTTCTGAAAGAGGAATGTTCTCGCAAGAAAAAAAATGGCAGTATTATTTTGAAGATGGTACATTAGATACTTCAGAAAATAACACTAAAATAAAATATAAGGAGTACAAAACCAATAGGCAAATTTTAGCTGTAGGTTATAATCGTAGAAATAACGTCCTATCTGGGGCTTCTTTAACTTTATCCGTTATGAAAATTGTGCTAGGTATTTATGAAGATGACGCCATTAGTACAGCTAAAAAGAAGGCTTACGATGTGTTACGTAGTTTTTCAAGAAAATACTCAGCAGATTTTACGGAGTATAAAACCTACGGAACTATAGATATTTACGCCTCAATAGCTAATGACACAGAACATACTTGGTTAAATACGCATGTTCCAACAGAAGCACAATTAATAGCTGCTGGTAAAACAATTGTTGAAGGAGCTACTTATCAAGGATATGTTAATGCTCTAGGTCTTGAAGATATGCAAGACAAAACAATTAGAACGTATTTTATTGAAAAGCTAAAAGGATTAGTAAAATAATACACATTAAATACTACACTCGATTAAATCTTATTTGAATTAGCCATTTCTACCACACATCGAGTGTAGTTATTCTTACACCAAAAAATTAAATATAAATATAATGAAAACTGTAAAATTTATTTTCACAGTCATGGCATTGCTATGGCTTTTAATTACCACATTGGTTATGCTACCAATAGCAATAGTGTTGTTATTAACACTATTGAAATCAAAAAAGCATTATGCGGAATGGATCCTATTTTTATTTGCTTCCATAGCTGCTTTAGGAATTTACCCTATTAGTTTCTGTTACCGAATTATAAAATGGAAAGGGTTTATTGCCTACTTAAGACAATTGAGTTTAAGCATTGATATCAGCGGGAATATAGTTGCAGGAGAGTTATTAAACGACAATTTTATTACATCAAACTCTAAACATCAATTTGGAGTAGTTCAAGAAACTATTAGTGATAACCTAGGAGAGAATGAAAGAGATAAAACGCTGTCCGTTTTTGGGCAACGGTTTACAAATTTATTAGGCGTAATTGACTTTAATCACGCTCAAAAATCTATTGTAGACGACAAATAAGAACTAATAATAACCCAAATGAAAGATAAACTAGTAGTGTATTCAAACGAATTAAAATTACTGTTGTACGGGGTTTTTATGTATTTAGAAATGGATATTGAAATTGTAAATGTACTCTTCTACTTAATGGTTATTGATACCTTTTTAGGAATAGTGAAAACAATTGTTTTAAAAAAAGCATTCAGCTTTAAAATATTAGCGCTTGGTTTTGTTTCAAAACTTGCGGTACTTCTAATTCCAATGGCTTTAGCGTTAATGAGTAAAGGACTCAATTACAACTTTAAATGGTTTGTAACTATAGTTATGGACTTACTTATTGTTAGTGACGGAATTTCAATTTTTAGTAATGCAATAGCCATAAAAACAAAGCAGGAAGTAGAAAATTTTGATGCACTAACAAAGGTGTTAAAAGCGATACGAAATGCATTGATACAACTATTCAAAAAATTCCTAAGTACTATAGACACCAAAACAGCTTAGTAAATAGAAGCACATAAATGCTGATGAAACTTGTAGTTAGATATTACAATAAATTAAAGCAGTCATACCTGATAAGCGAATATTTGTTTAAATAAATGTTTGCTTTTTGGGATGAAAAAACACGATAAATTATGAAAAAACATGTAGAAATCGCCTTTAAGGAATATGGTGTAAAAGAGATTGTAGGCCAAAAAGATAATCTGGAAATTTTAAAATACTTTGATGAAATAGGTTTTAACGCTAGCAAGTTGAAAGATGAAACCGCTTGGTGCTCTGCCTTTGTGAATTGGGTGCTAAAAACTAGTGATGCTCCATATACAGGTAAACTGAATGCTAGAAGTTGGTTGAAAATTGGTATGGAAACTAATCGTCCGCAAATGGGTGATGTTGTTATTTTTTGGAGAGGAAGTAAAAAAAGTTGGAAAGGTCATGTTGGTTTTTTTATAAACGCTATCGATGATAAAATTTTTGTGCTTGGAGGAAATCAAAATAATCAAGTGAAAATTTCAAGTTACCCGAAAGAACGTTTGTTAGGCTATAGAGTTATTGTATAACGAATATAAATGATATGAAAATTAGAGATATAAAAATTGAACACATTATAATTTTAATATTAGTACTCTTGCTCTTTGCCAATAAATTAAGAAGAACACCAACTAATACTGTCACTACTAGAGTAGAAAGGGATACGGTAATGATTCATAAAATGGATAGTATACATAAATTATTTAAGGGGTATAAAAATGTAACCCCTAAAATAGTATATGTTAAAACAAACGAGGATATTTTAAAAAGAATTACTGAAAATCAAGCTAGTTTAGATGCTCTTAAACCAGGAGAGGAAGTACTACAATTAAACGAGTATAAAGATACCTTACAAAATAAAGACATTACTATTTATAGCACAGTATTAACGGATGGGAAGGTATATGAAAACAAGTTAAAATATGATTTTAAATACCCGATAGTAACTGAAACTACTATTGAAAAAGTGAAAATTCCTAAAAGTGGAATGTTTATATATTCAGGTGTAGGAGGAAATAGTACTGAATTAAGTGCTATTAATGTAGGAGTGCAATATGTACATAAAAACAATTGGTTTGTAGGATATGGAATTAATTTAAAAAACACTCCTAAACCTTCACATCAAATTCAATTTGGAGTTAAGTTGTTTTAGACAAAAAAAAAATAATTTATTACATTATTGGTGATTTTACTAACACATAAGGTATGTACACTAATTTAAGTGTTTAGTATTCAGCTAATATGAGAATATTTAAGAACATTATGGGTGTAATAATACTACAAGCCCAAACTTATAGTATTTCAAGCTAACGATTAAAAAGATACTTAACCTATGATATGTGATGATGTAATGCCTAAAAATAACCGTACTCTAAAACGAGTTTTTAAGATTGTAAAATTAAATAAAACAATAGATTTAAGTGAATCTTATTCTGTTATAAACGGAAAAGTCTCAAAAGAATTATTTGAGTCAGAAATATACAAGGTTACATTTTCTGCTCAAAAACAGGGTAAAATACAAAGCGTAGATTTATACCTGTCAAGTAACGAAATGATTTGTGAAGATGAAGTTGCAGCGTTAAAAGAACAATTAGGAGTAGAGATTTTAGGTGACGGTTCTTTTCTTGAAATAGTAGATTATAAGACTGATTTTACCATGCAGTTTGATCAAGAAAACAGTTTGTTTATAGCATCAGATGAGGTGAAAAATGGTTGTGTAGTATTTAAGAGATAAGCAAATCCCAAAAAAACTTACTTTTAAATAAACCCTTTCTCTTTTGCTAGTTGCACTAAGGTTTTATCATTTTCAATGTTAAAGATTTCTTTCAGTTTTCTTTTCCTGCTTTCGATTTCTCCTTTTGATAGAGGAATTACAGTTAGTAAATCAATCGGTTTTGTTTAATGGAAAACTCTTAAAGGATATTTAGGTTAATTTTGTCAACAAAAAAACTTTGATTTATGGGAGTGCTTAAGGTGTCTAAAACAGTTTAGCTGAATGAAGAAGCCCTTTAAAGGATAGATCCATTATCAGTTTGCAACTGGTAGCAAGTATGAGTGTGAATACTATTCTTGTTTGCTTTTTTAACTTAGTATTTTTTGATTAGTTAACTCTTTTTTTTACGTCCCTTAGATCAATAAAAGTAAACAGCTCAATTATTTTTACGGCAAGTTTTTCTTCAGCTTTTTTTCTATAAACAGGCTCATCTTTTATTATAACCTTGTCAGAATTTACTGAAAAGATATTTTCATTCCCAAGACTATAATAAGCATCCCATTTTGACCCTTCTATGGGTTGTATGTTAGTTGAGATTGACCCTATTTTACAAAAGAAGGCGTCCCTAAACTGAACAAAGCTAGCAATGTTACTTTGTTCAAATTTTTCGTTTAGGTATTTCTTAAAATCAATATCGTTTGCCTTAAAATATGCTATTAGTGTTTGTTATAAGTAATCATAATTTTGAGGTTTTAGGTAAACGATATGTTTTTTGTACAGCTCTAGAAATGAATAAGTTTTGGCTTTTATAATCTTTCAAGATTACCCCAATATTGTCTACTAAAGTGATGAGTTTTTTCTTTAAATTAAATACAGCATAGTCAAGTACATCACCTTCTTTACTACATACAAAAAAAACTATATATCCATTTTCTGATTTAGAATAATAACATGGGAAATTACCATGGTTGAATGAGTTTTTTTCTTCGTATGTAAATAATGTTGTTTCAAGCAGATGTTGCATTTATTTTTATGGGTTTTAGTTTATTTTCAAATTAAACACCACACAGTTAAATATTATGGCTGATTTTACCATGCGGTGTTAGCTAGTTTAACTCATTCTAAAGTAAAACTATTGGTTAGTGTGGAAGAAAAATGTTATTCAGCCTTCTTTTTTTCTTCCTCTTCTTTTGCAGCTTTTAATATCTCTGAATAAGTTTTTCCTGTGACTAATTCTTCTTTGAAAACACTTTTTAAGATATACTTCCCTAACAACTCAGAATCTTCTTTTGATAATTCCTTTTTAACTTCTATGATATCCGTCTTTAAAGTTTCTTTATTAAATTTAAGATCTAGTGAAGATGAACAAGATGTTAGAATAATAGCAAATGCTATAACAAATAATTTTTTCATAATAATTTAATTAATTTACTGGTTAAATTTAATTTTTCGAGCCCCGAATCTAATACAATTTTGACTTTCACTAATTATCACTACTCAGGCAATCACTATTGTCAGGGATGTTTTAATCACTAATTTTGATGACTTTTAGAGTGTTTTCAAAACTTCAAAAAAATGATTAGCGTTTATTTTACAATACCAAAAATTTAAGGACTTTGTAATGTAGTTTCAACCAGTTTTTCTGCTCAGAAATATAAAGTATTGTGATAATAAGTTGAGTAAGGAAAAGCATTGAAATGTGTAAGGATTTTGCACACAAGCATTATGAAATATCATTCATCCTTGTGCTAATAAAAAAGATATAACTAAATTAAATATAAACTAATTAATTAATGTGAAGAGATTAATATGGAGGGGGTAATCTTTAATTAAATAAACCCTTTCTCTTTTGCCAATTGAACTAAGGCTTTATCATCTTCGTTTTCAATGTTAAAATTCTCCTTGAGCTTCCGTTTCCTACTTTCTATACCTCCTTTTGATAAAGGAATTACAGAAGGTAGGTCAATCATTTTTGTGCCAATAGACAGCTCGTATAGGATATCTCGGTCAATTTTGTCAACAAAAAAATCATGATTTATATGAGTTCTTAAAATATTTAAAACAGTTTTACTAAAGGAAGGAGTTCCTTCAAGAACAGTTTCTATGGCAGTAACCAAGTCCTTTCGGTTGATGTCATTTTTTATTAAAAAGCCATCTGGGTTAATACTCTTAAGGATATTATGAATTCTGTAATTGTCGTTATAGGTTGTAGAGACAATGATTTTTGTTTCGGGTAATAGCTTTCGTATTTCAATTCCCAAATCTTCTCCGGATAAAAATTCTTCATCGGTAGATTTTGGTAAGTTGATATCTAAAAATATCAAATCAATAGCATTTGCTTTTCTAATAGACTCTATTGCCTTGTCACAGGTATTTACAATGGTAATAGCAAACTCATACTCATTACTTTTTGTAGCTAGGTTTAATAACGCATTTTCATACACCTCTGCAATTAAAGGGTGGTCATCAATAATTAAAACAGAATGTTTTTGCATTATAAAAGGTTATTTGCTAATTGATTTTACATCAGCTTTTAATTCGGTTACAGGAATACGTATTGTAAGCAGTGCTCCTTGCTCCAAGCTAGAAATTATTACAAAAGTACCTTTTAATTTTTTAATTCTGGCTGTGATGTTTTGTAAACCGATTCCTTTATTGTTTTTTGAGGAATCAAAGCCTACCCCATTATCTTGGATATTTAAAACTAGGGTATTGTCTTTAAAAGAAAAACTGACGCTTACTTTAGTTGCCTTGGCGTATTTAATAATGTTCTGTAAAGCTTCTTGAGTAACTCTATAACAGTTTATTTTTATGATATCGCTAATCAAACTCCAATGTACAGTATCTTCTATTTCAATTTTATATTTAAAATTAGCAATGTTACTTTGTTCAGCGATAAGGTGGGTGATAATTTGAGTATAATCTGCTTTGCTACTTAATAATTCATTTTTAAGCTCATGGGAAATGACTCTCATTTCCTTTTCAATTTCTTGCAATTCGCCTAAGTACAGTTGAAATTTTTCTTGAATTACTGCATTCCCTTCAATATCTAAAAAGTCTAAACGCATTCGGGTAGCAAATATTTTCCCCAATAAACCATCATGTAATTCTTGTGATATTCTGTGGCGTTCATTCAGCCTCCCTTCCTCAAGTTTAGCTTGTTGTTGTAATAAAAGGCTATAAATATTTTCATTAGCACGCTGTTGTTCCCCTTCCAGTGCAAGCTCTCTGTTTTTACCACGCTGATGGCGTAAAAAATACAATAGTAATAGTATGATGATTATTGTGGTGCTTATAGTAGCCACCATAAGTTTTTCAGAAGATTGTTTATCGGCCTCTTCAATATATTCGTCGGTTTCAAAACGGATTCTTGCAAACTTGTTACGCAAGTTACGTTCCTTCAGTTGTAATTCATTAGTTAGCTTTTGAAACTTAATAAAGTAATTGTCAGCGTTTTTCGTGTCAATTGTTGATAATAGAGATAAAGAAGCTAAAATGTCTCTATTATTAGAATTTAGAGTAGCTAAGGTATTCGCTTCTTTTATTGAGTATAGCGCTTTGGAAGTGTCTTTTATTTTTAAATAATATTCAGCTAAATGTATTTTGTTGATTATTATGCCATCTATAAACTGCAGGCTGTCTCTTATTTTTAAAGATTGTATTAGGTCTTCTTTAACACCTAATGTATCTCCACTTAGGAGTCGCGTGTATGCCAAATTGTCTTTTATTTTAGCATATAACTTTGGGTTTTTAGAGTCCAAGCTATCAGTATTTAATGCTCGTAAAAAATACGATTTAGCAACCTTATAATCACCTTGTTTCAGATGAGACAATGCAATATTGTTATATACACCTTCTTGATAGGTTTTCTTGTTTTCTAACTCTTGCAAATGAGTTAATGCCTTTTTATGATAAGTAGTGGCGGTTTTATACTTCCCAAGCTCTTTATAAATATTTCCTAAAAGGTTATAACAACGATATAGTAAAAGGTTGTTTTTTGATAACTTAAACTTAGAAATAGCATTAAAAGCATTTGTTTCACTATCTGTAAAAGCTTTTAATCTACCCTGTATAAATGCCATGTTATACAACATCTTTCCTGAGTACTCAATATGATTAATTAATTCATAATAGTTGTAGGCTTTATAATAATGATCAAAAGAAGCTTCGAGATTTCCATTTTTAGAGTAAAATAAACCATAGTTCCAATATGTTCTGGCTATATTTAAAGTATCTCTCAATTTTATAGACAAGTTGCAAGCCTCTTTATTTGTTAACTTAAAAAAAGTAGAGTCATTTAATTTGTATGCTTGAAAAGCTATTTTTAATAAATATTTTTTCCGAATAGAATCATTCGTTTGAATTTTAGATAATTTGTAAGCTGTTAATAGCTTAATCTTTTTTTCTTGGAGGCTTAATGATTTTGTTTTTGTGTTTTCAATCAAAAGATTGATACTGTCTTTTTGCTCAGTACTTTTATTTTCGTTAAAATGAGGATTATTTGTGCATTGTATAAAAATACTAAGCAGTATAATTATTATAAATGTATATTGTATTCTATCAATAAAATAAAGATATGTTTTCAAGTATTTAAATTTAATTAACAAAACTATATAAAAAAATCCTTAAACTTTCGCTTAAGGATTTTTTATAAGTGTAAATAGGAATTAACCTTCAACTTCTTCTCCGTCTTCATCGCCACCTGTTTCTTCAGGAGGAGTCTCACCTTCACGAGCGTTTATAATATCTTGTTGTAATACAGTAGTTTTTTCTTCTTCTACTATAATGTCATCAGTAGTACATGATTGAAATAATGTTGCATACAGTAGTACTGCGAATAGAATTCGTAACTTCTTCATAATCTAATTTTTAGAATGGGTAAATAGATTCCTAAGCCAACTATTTGGCTTTAAGGGGGTGATGAAGAATTCAAGAGATCAATTTTGAACCTTTAACACGGATGAAGAAGCTTCTTGCATTGCGAAAGTACAAGATGAATATGTGTTAACTACCTGAATATCAGTCTGTGTTGTGACTTCAGTAAGTCTACTAGTGAAACAAGTGAATTTGCGAGGGAAATGTAATTAAGCCACTAAGGTTAATGACAAGGATTCCTTAATTAAGGATACATTATCCAAATACGTTTTGGTAAAAGGGATAGTGCATAGGATGTTGCTTTTAATGGTACAACTTTGTTTCCCGAAGTTTATTCGGGTAACATATTCCGTGTTAACAACATAACTTTTGTGTATACGTAAGAAGTTGTTTGGGAGCTTATTTTCAAAAGTCTTAAGCGTTTTATAGGCATTAATGACTTTTCCATCTTTCAAATGAAACTCTGTAGTGTTGTTATCAGCTTTTAAAAATAAAATATCGTTTGTGTCAATATATTGGTAGTCCTTATACGATTTTAAGCAAAGCGTACTTTTTTTTTGAGGCTACACTTATTCTCAAATTTGATAATCGATTTACGTATTTCTAATTCTGATAAAGGATTTAATAGGTAGTCTATAAAATTCAATTTCATAGCATCATAAGCCTTGTCTTTTGTGGTAGAAATAGCAATGAGTTGAGGTGTTTTTTTCATGTACTGGCTTAACTCATGCACAAAGTCAAAAGGCGTGTTCGTAAAAGTATCGATATCTAAAAATACCAAAGCAGGTTTTTCTTTTAGTACGGTATTCATAACATTATCATAGTTTGATGAAGCTCCAATAAATTCAAGCATAGGGAAATCTTCCAATACATTGGTAATCTTATCGATGCCATCCGAATCACTCGCTATGATAAAATACTTGCTCAATACAGTTCACATTTTTGTAGGGGTAAAATTAGGAAGAAGCTGAAGGATGCCACTAAGGATTTATATTGAAATATTCAATATAAATCCTTAGTTGGTTTTGTGGAGAGGGTGTTAGTTTAGTGCGGGAATAAAATCAGTGGTTAATTAAAGGAATAAGCGCAATTGTGTTTGTTTACTAGTTGTAAGCAAGCGAATAAAACCACCAAAAAACAAATATAAATATGAATCCTATATCTCATGACCCTTCTGAATATATTAGAGGAATACAACAAGTTCTGATTTCAGATAAAAAAAGAATAGGTTTTTTATTTGGAGCTGGTAGTTCATTAGCAACAAAAAGCAGTAAAACTCTTACTGTTCCTGCTATTACTAGAATGACAACTGACATAATTACTATAGTAGGTACAGTTCAAAAAAAATATGAAGTTGCTTTAAATGAAATAAAAGTTGAACTCGGAGAAGAAAATTTCAATATTGAAACTATACTATCAAATTTAGAGCAAAAGGCCACTTTTATTGGGAATGGAGTATTAAATACTTTAAAAAAAATAGATTTTGAAAATCTTATAATTGAGATTAAGAAAAATGTTAGAACAATGGTTAGTGTTCATGAAAATGAAGCAAATAATATTGTTACATCAGAAATTGTAAAAGAATTAGTTCATGCCGATTTTGCTAGTTGGATAGGACAAGCAGAACGAAAATACCCCATTGAACTATTTACAACAAATTATGATTTTTTATTTGAATTAGGACTTGAATCTAAAGAAGTACCATACTATGATGGTTTTTGTGGAAGTTTAAGACCTTTTTTTAATCCAGAATCTGTTGAAGACTTTTCATTTTTAGCAAACCAAACAAAATTATGGAAAATTCATGGTTCTTTAGGCTGGCATTTTGATAAAGACACAGAGAAAATAGTAAGAGTTAATTCTGACATTGATGATATATTAATTTACCCATCAAGTTTAAAGTATAAGGATTCTAAAAAACAACCATATGAAAGTTTATTAGATAGATTGTCAAATTTCATAAAGCAACCTGACACTATTTTAATAACTTGTGGTTATTCGTGGGGAGACGAACATATAAATTCAAGGATAATTTCAGCTTTAAAAACAAATACAACTTCACATGTTATTGGTTTGTTATTCGATAAATGTGACAAAGTAACTAATGAATCTCCAGTAGTAAAATTAGGAATTGAAAATTCAAAAATCTCATTATACGGATCAAGAAATGCTGTCATTGGTTGTCAATTTGGAGAATGGATTCTTAAATCTGAGCCATCAAAAGGAGATACTATAAATGTTAATTTATATTTTGATGAAGATGCTCCTGAAGATCCAAATACGGAACTAAATAAAGAAATTATTGGAGGAGAAATTTGGACAGGAAAAGGGGAGTTTATTTTACCTGACTTTGGTAAATTAACCCAATTTTTAAATAAAATGATAAGTGACAATGAAATAAAAAAAATAGGGGAAAATGTCAAAAAATAGAATTACGGAAATAGGTGAAATAGATAGTATTAGTGGCAATAGTATCTCTGTAAAACTATTTGACAATATTAAATCAAATATGCCAATTATTGATGGTGTCGTCTATCGAATAGGACAAATTGGTTCATTCGTCAGAATACCTCTTGGTTATGCAAATTTATATGGCATTGTAACACAAATAGGCTCTGCAGCAATACCTGAAAACTTAAAAGAAGCAGTAATAAAAGATTATGACTCTTTTAAAAATACAAGATGGATAAATATTGTATTAGCAGGAGAACAAATAGGGCGTAAATTTGAAAGAGGAGTAACTCAATATCCTACAACTGGAGATAAAGTTCATCTTGTCACTATAAATGATTTAGATGTAATTTATGGTGGTTATGAAGATTCTAACTCTATAACAATTGGAAATATAAGTGCTTCAGAAAGTTTAGATGCTAAATTAGATTTAGACAAACTTATATCAAGACATTGTGCTATTGTTGGCTCTACAGGAAGTGGTAAATCTAATTCCGTTTCAGTATTATTGGAAGCAATTGCTAAAAGAAATTTTCCAAGTTCAAGGGTTTTAGTAATAGACCCGCATGGTGAATATAATGATGCTTTATCAAGTTATTCACGTGTAATAGAAACAAATTCAAAGGAAGAAATAAATAAACTTAATATACCTTTTTGGGCACTTCCGTATAATGAACTAATCTCAATTTTTTCAGGGAATTTAAGTGATGCGCAGCTTGAATATGTGAGAGAAAAATTGGTTAATGCAAAAATTCAAAGCGCAAAAGTAAATGAATTAGATGTCCCTGAGGAATCTATAACAGCTGATACTCCAATTCCATTTAGTATTAAAAAATTATGGTTTGAATTGGATAATTTTGAAAGATTAAATTTTGAAAAAGATAGAACTACAATATCCAAATTAGTATCAGAAGGTGACATTGAATCTTTAAAGTCAAATGAATATCCACCAACAGGTTTAGGTTCAAGTGCGCCGTTTGCCAATAACGGAAGAAAAGGAATTTTGAGCTTTCTTGATAGTGTAAGGAACAGAATAAAAGATAATAGTTATAGTTTTTTGTTTTCTCCTGGGGATTTCACACCTGAAATTGACGGAAAAACAATAAAAGACATTGATAGTTTACTTTTTAATTGGCTCGGGAATACTTTACCCTTAACCATTTTAGACTTATCAGGAATACCTAGTGAAATTATGTCCTCCATTTCAGGAACACTTTTAAAAATAATATATGATGGTTTATTTTGGGGAGTAAACACAAAAGTAGGAGGAAAAAATCAACCATTACTAATTGTACTAGAAGAAGCACATAGTTATTTAAAAGCAGGAGAAAATTCTATATCATCTAGAACAGTACAAATGATTGCTAAAGAAGGCAGGAAATATGGTGTTGGTTTATTACTCGTTACGCAAAGACCTTCTGAACTAGACGAGACAGTCTTAAGCCAATGCGGAACAATGATTGCTTTAAGAATGAATAATTCAAAGGACAGAGGACATATTAAATCAGCTGTTCAAGATGAGTTACAGAGCATGGTTGATTTGTTACCAAGTTTAAGAACAGGAGAAGCGCTTATTTCGGGAGAAGCAGTTAAAATACCATCTCGAATTAAATTTTATAAAATTGCAAATTCACCTAAAAGCTCAGACCCAAAAGCATCTGAAAAATGGATTGTAAAAATTGAAGAAAAAGAGGAAGAATACAAGAAATTATTAAAATCTTGGCGAAATAAAAATTATAAATTATGAGTATACCAGAAATGATTCCAGTTAGTTCGTCTAATATCGAAAGTATAGGTTATGACGAATCAAATGAACAAGTTTATGTAAGATTTCTAAATGGAAGTCTTTATGTTTATACAAGTGTTCCAATCCATGAGTTTGAAAGTTTACGTGATGCACCATCATTAGGCTCTTATCTACATAGAAGCTACAAAAATGTATTCCCCTATGAACGTATTGAATAAAGATAAAAAACAATAGAGCCAGCTTACAACAATGGCTATAGTTAATACGGGTTTTGGTGCTTAACCCAAGCTTTAGAGCTTTTAACTAAGTCCGCCAAATCTTTTGATTTGGCTTTATAAATGAAAAGATAAAACATGAGTGATAATTTAAAAATAAAACAACCTCAAGATCCTAATAGAATTAATATACATCAAGATTGGGAACTTACTTATTGGGCAAACAAATTTGGTATTTCACAAGCTAGATTAATTACTGTTGTAAAATTAGTTGGTGTAATGGTTGAAGATGTAAAAAAACACCTCAATAAATAATGAAAAAAGTCATTTTTATAATAGCAGCATTATTATTTTCTAGAATAGTGCTTGCTATCGAAACCCCTATATTGGTTACTGAATCTACTGTAACAATAGATTTTGGTCAAACAAAGAACTTGTTTTTTAGTTTTGCCGAAGGAGATGAAATTATTTTTGATTTTCAATTGGTTAAAGGAAAGCATTTAAAGGAAATTAAAATTAGTGAGCTACCTAACAATACGGTGTTTTCAGAATTCAAGACACAAAACATTGTCGGTAAAAGAATTACAGTTAGAAACAAAGGTTTGTATAAATTCAAATTCCGAAATTCTTCATTAGGCAGGAGAGTATTCAAAATTAAAATAAGCAGAATTCCTTCTAGTGAGTCAACTGCAAAATTCAATACCAATTGGAAGTGGAAAACAATTAGAGATACTATATATACACCTTACACGCTAGACAGTATTACTGGATATAAGAAAATTAATTATAAGGAAAGGCTTAAAGAATTAGCTAAAACAGAAAATGTTGAAGAACTAGTGTTTAATAAAAATCAAAGAGTGCATTCCTATTATAATGAAAATGTTAGTCGTTCTTATTTAAAAGTTGATTTACCAAATAATTCTAAAACAGACTTAAAAGAAGAAAGAATTATTGCTTGGGCATATTGGATTGGCGTGGGTGTAGAAGCGCAAAATGCGTATAAAAATAATGTTGAAAGTTTTGGAAGCCTTGCTAAGGGGGTAGCTACTTTATATGGTACTCCACTTGCAGGATTAGCGGTTGGAGCTATATCAAATTTAGCTATACCTAAAGTAGGTGATGATGTTTCTTATTCCTTTATGCTTGACTATGAAAATGCTCAGAAATTCATGAATAGAGTACAATTTCTTCAATTTGATGAAGGTAAGGGAATTGCTGCGTATGGGAAAAATACAAAATTGACTCAGGGGACTTTTTATATAGGGCTTGCTAATGATAATAAATTACAAGGAATAGATGTTGAGGTAAAAGTTATAGCGATAAAAGAAGTGAAAACATTCGAGTATAAGGAATATGATAGAGTTCGAGAGGAACCTATTATAGTTACACTAAGCAAAACTCGAATGCATGTTAAAGAAACCAAGATCAGGATTCCAGTTGAATAACAACTACAATAAAAATGTAAAAGCAATTACGTTTATATAATTATTGCAATTAATAAAATTAATAATATGACACTACTTTTAATTTTAAGTATAATAATTCTGATCATACTTAAATCCAAAAACTCCAAATTAAAAAAAGAAAATTCTGATTTAAAAAAACACAATTCAAAATTTAAAAATGAAAACTCAGGGTTCTTAAAAGACATTTCAAATTTAAAAATTGAAGTAGAAAATTTAGAGAATGAATTTTCTAGCTATCAAAATGATACGGAGTATTTGAAAAAATATGAACCTATCAAAAATATTGAAGAAGAATTGAATAGAGTTTCTGTCAAAATGAAGCGAATCATAGAAACTTCAAATGAAGAGGCTAATATTATAAAAAAAGTAGCAAGGCATAATGCTTCTGAAATAAAAAATAAAGCAGAAATTGTATTGGAGCAAGCGCATAAGTTAGCTTCCAAAATTGAAGCTAAGGCAAATGAAAAAGCAGTAAATATAGCAGGAGAGGCATGGGAAGCAAAACAAAATGCAGAGCAATATAAGGAGACTGTGAAAGCCATGAAAAATATTATAAATGGCTATGGAGATGAATACTTAATACCCAACCATTCACTATTAGATAAATTAGCAGAAGAGTATAACCATAAAGAAGCTGGACAAGAGCTAATAGAAATTAGATTATTGATTAAATCAATGATAAAAAATGGTGAAGTTGCTAAATGTGACTATGTTGATTCATATAGAAAGGCTACGGCTATAGAATTTGTAACTGACGCCTTTAATGGTAAAGTAGATACTATTATGTCTAAAGTTAAGAATGATAATTATGGAAAATTATTACAAGCAATAAATGACGCTTTTCGCCTTGTAAATCATAATGGGAAACCCTTTAGAGATGCGCAAATTAATGAAAAATATTTGAATGTTATTTTAGAGCAATTAAAGTTATCTGTAACTGTTCATGAATTAAAAAAACAAGATTTACAAGAGCAGCGTGAAATAAGAGAAGCGATAAAAGAAGAAGAAAAAGCTAGAAGAGATTTTGAAAAAGCTAGGAAAGAAGTAGAAAAAGAAGAAAAACTACTTGAAAAAGCTAAAAAAGAAATTGAAGAAAAATTATCGAAAGCAGCAGCCGAAGATAGAGAGAAGTTTGAACAAGAGTTAAACCTCATAAGACAGCAACTTTCTGAAGCTGAAGAAAAAGGGAAAAGAGCATTGTCAATGGCCCAACAAACCAGAAGAGGTCATGTATACATTATTTCAAATATTGGCTCTTTTGGTGAAAATGTTTTAAAAATAGGTCTTACTCGCAGGCTAGAGCCTTTAGATAGAGTTAAAGAACTTGGAGATGCATCCGTTCCTTTTTCATTTGATGTACATGCAATGATACACTCAGAAGATGCTCCTAAATTAGAAAAGGAATTACATCAAACGTTTGATGTAAGTAGAGTTAATAAAGTTAATTATAGAAAAGAATTTTTCTCTATTCCTATAACAGAAGTTAAATCTAAAATTAATGAATTGGGATTAGAAGCCCATTGGACAATGAAAGCAGAGGCATTAGAATTCAAAGAATCAGTTGAAATAAATAAGAGAGAATTAGTTCTCGTTGAGTAAAAATAACCCCGGTAAAACCAAATAAATTAATTTATGATTATTTAAGAAACTTGTTGCTCCCAATAAGAGGCTAGTTTTTCAACATGTTCCCTTTGAGTTGTTTTTATGTAAGTTAAAAACTGACTATGGCTTTTGTGTGTAGTTATCTTCATGATAGTTCTATCATCTATTTTACCATATAAGTTTGTTGCAAAACTACGCCTGCACGTATGAGAACTGATAAGCTTATATTTAGGGTAATAGCCTTTTTCTTTTCTATTGGTTTTTTAGTTTTTAATATAGCCTAGTATCTCTTGAGTAAATCCAGATAGTAGACAAAGTTCCTTAACATATTCGTTAAATTTTTGGTCGCTAATAATCCTTGGTAATTTTTGTTCTCTTTTTTGGAGTATCTTTTTGATCTGTGGGTGGATAGGGATTTCAACAGGAGAATCTGTTTTTATTGTCCCTGAAATAATGATGCTATTGGCAGAAAAATGAAAATCGTGTATACGTTTTAAATCACTTATTCTTAAACCAGTCCTTAATCCAATAATAAATAAGTCACGCACGTTTTCTAGTTTTTCATTTTCCAAATCAAGATTATAAATGATGTTTATTTCCTCGTTGTTTAAATAAGTGTCAATTGTTTCGTCTCTTTTAAAAGAAAATTTAGGACTATCAATTTCAGGATTAACTTCTAACTTTTTAAGTTTGGCATCTCTAATAAAGGTTTTTAATTGGCTTATTATTTTTTCTATTAATGTGTTGGAATAATTTTCTTCTATTTTTAGGTATGTAGTGAATTCTTTATGAAAATTTAGATCAATATCGATTAATCTTAATTTTTGCTTTGTATAGCTTTCAAATTCAATAATTCGCTTAAGTGTAGTGTTGTATTTTTTAATTGTCTTTTCAGATATTTTTTTTCCAGTACGTTGATTGATCCTAGTCTTTGACTCTTCTATAAAAAGTCTAACGAATGGGGTAAAGAAAATAGTTGAATCCTCCATTCCATTTGGTCTCTTGTAATACTCGTTAACCAATTCTTTTAACCAAGTAGAATTAATGATTTTTCCATTAGCATAAGTATCATTGAAAGAAATTATGATATGATTGGTTAGCTGACTTATTTTTTCTTGATAGTGTTTCTTTATTGAAGAACCTGATGATGGCTTAAGATTTTGTAATTTGTTACTCCAAAGCTTTGGGTCAATTAAAATATTGGATTGTGCATTACAGTCAATAGATCTCCCATGATAAAATCTAATATTTAAGTTAGAAGGGTTAGATTTTGATAGTATATTGAATTTTATTTGAGCCATAGTTTTGAGAGATTAAGATATAAAATATTCCCGACATATTCCCGATTTTTTTCATTCTTATATGATATATTACTTTTCAATATATTATCATTGTTTGATGAAATGCCCGAAAACATTAAGGGTAGTTGTAAATTGATGTAATATGGAGTATTGTATTTTAGTCCAGTTCCCGCTACTAAGTAAACCTCTTGAGAAATCAAGAGGTTTTTTTTGTGTCTATTATTCTTGCTTTTCAAAACAACAAATTTCACATAATATTATATAAAAGACTTGTATAGGTTTAAAACAGTTGTATATTTGCACTCACAGCGCGGGATAGAGCAGTAGG
>Ga0105354_1000168_pt1 | contig 41389 bp, 40 predicted proteins | sample GOMGulsemesocosm_FD_83658 | JGI IMG/M metagenome (GOLD analysis project Ga0105354, IMG submission 83658) | Methane-oxidizing microbial communities from mesocosms in the Gulf of Mexico - GOM9B Gulf of Mexico | ecosystem: Environmental > Aquatic > Marine > Cold seeps | place: USA: Gulf of America...
AAATGGGTAACATTTTCAAGTGTTTAAAAAACAGTTATTTAATAAGCCACAGCAAAATTGCTTATGGTATTTTCACTATTTTGAAAATCAATTAACAAAAAAAGCAGCTCCTTAAAAAGAAGCTGCTTCAATACACAGGTTTTCGTGGTTGAAAACCTATAACTAGAAATTAGTTAACCCAATCGAAATAAGTTTTCCCTTATAATCGAAAGTAACAAGTTAATAACAGATGTTGTATGTATTTAATTTAAGGGCAAAATGGCCCCACCACTAGTTCATAGTTACTTCAACTGAAGAACCCCATACCAATTATGAGTTAAAATTGCAGTAAATAAAAGAATGCTATTTTCCCGAATACAAAAAAAGAATATTAAAGAAAGGTTAACCCAAAAGTAATCATAAGAAATACTTATCTAGTACATTTGAGTTCCTTACACATCTATTACAAGCTTATTACATTATCAACTAAGTTTTCATCTGATCTTGTTCCATAAGGATCAATTGAAATATACTTCGGTTTCTCTTTAACAATAATCTTAATCTCAGTCATTTCTTTATTGATTTGATTTGATTCATAATACAAAATAGAACTGTCATCTTTTACAATTGATGGATGTGTTGTAAAAACCCCTATTTTAATAGGTTCATCAATAGAAATTTGTTTTACTTCTCCACTATCCATGGTTTCAAAACGTTTCGCTTTTACTTTAACAGTAACTTCGTAGGTTCCATTTATCAACTTTTTATAAGAACTTTCTTCTATTCCTAAATCGTAGGTAATTACTTTTTTAAACCAATCGTTAATTAATGCATGCTGTTTAATTGGTGTTACTTTATAGATTTCCGCTAATAGTTCAATTGAATTTGCTTCCAATTTATTGATAAACCGATGTCTGTCAGTAATCGTTTTCAGAACTATATTTACTTGCTTTTCGCCTATTAAATCTCTTAAAGCTAACATCACAGTTAATGCTTTTCCGTAAGAAATGTATCCTTGATCTGTAACCATATAAACACTAGGTTCTATAGCACCATCAAAAGATCTCCCTGAAAAATATCTCCTTCTTGCGTTATCTGTTAATTCATACAATGCTCTTTTTCCATACATTTTCTCTAACACAACCGCTTCAGTATATTTGGCAAATCCTTCTACAAATAAAGAACCTCCAGCAATTGGTTTAGCAGACAATGTATGGCCCCACCATTGATGTGAAACTTCATGTATGGTTCTTTTTGCAACCACATTAAAAATCTCTTCATTACTTACGTCAGACAAATATAATCTGTCTTCTACCATACTTATAACTCCTGGATGCGCAAAGCCTCCAAATGGCCAATGTGAAGGAATCTCAGCAATTCTTACATGATCAAAGGCATAGGCTCCAAAGTTTTCTTGACAATAATCCAACGTATGTTTTACACTATTTTCAATTTCTTCAATATTAAAATTGTGATTTACATCATAATATTGCTCGATTGAAATTCCTTTATAAGTTGTTTTCTTTGTTTTATATTTTGATGAAAAATAAGCTACTGCTGGTAGAATCTTATCACTAGCTTTATAGTGGTAGTAATTTCTATTATTTTCTGACCATTCTTTTAATAAACTCCCCGAACTAATTGCTGTTTGATCACTATCTGTAGAAACAATCGTTTCGAAACTTATTTTTTCATTTTTAACATCATCTAAAACAATATGGGCAGCTGAATTGTATTCTACAATTCTCTTAGGTAATCCCCTTTTTTGACGTTCAATTCTGCTTGTAATTTCTAACCCGGAACCATATCCTAAAACAGGTTCAAAATTCCGATGCCCAATGTAACTTCCATTATTTACAATTGTTCTGTTGGTATCATATCCTTTTAATTCACTTTTTAGTTTGTAAGTATATCTTACAGAATCGTTTGGTAGTAAAGGTTTGTCAAACTTAAACAAGTACGTTCCAGAAAAAGTGTCATGTTCAACTAAACGCGCATTTCCTATCTTAATGTTCTTTAAAGATACTCTTTCTGTGATAAATATTTCGGATAAAGGTTCTTCACTTTTATTTTTCAACATATAATCTGCCATAACAGTATACATTCTCTGTTCTGGATAGATTGCAACTTCCGTTTTTCTAGAAGTAAGATATGGTCTTTCTAAGCTTTCATATTTCTTATATTTTCGTTCATAGTTTTCACTAAAATCTAGATTATCATTTGAGGTTTCATAATCCGAAACAATATTTACATTATAAAAAACTAAGCTACCAGCTCCAATGAATAATAACATACAAAGTGTAAAAGTTACTTTCTGAATGGTTGCCCAACCCTGTTTTAATTCCTTCAATTTAAAAGAAATATTAGTTATCACACCTCTATTCCAAACTTTAAAAGAAATAAATACCAATAGAAAACCTAGGCCCAACCAATAGATTGCTAAGTGATCAAATAGGCTTGAAGCACTATTAAATCCATCCATATTATTATATGTAGCCCTTGGCATAAAACCAAGACTTGTTAAAGGATGTTCTAATCCTAGCATACCTGATTTTAAGCTTAACATAACTATTAAACCGAAAATTCCCATTCCCAGATATTTACTTTTTGCCAAACTGTTTACAAATAAAGCAATCATAGAAAAGACAACCAATTGAACACCGTAATGATAATATAAAGAAGCATACAAGCTAAGCTCGAAGTTGGTATAATTTAAGCCGATTTGAAATATCATACACATCAAAATACCAGAGGTAATTAATAACATAGGTAACAATACCAAAGCACTAAACTTTGATGAGAAGAATACTCCATTTTTTACCGGAACGGCATCAATAATATTGTTGAAGTTTGCACTGCGTTCTTTCCAAACAATTTCTGAACTATAAAAAACAATTAATATCAAACTGAAGATTGTTAATGGATCTACGATTAAATCTATCAATTGATTTGTAAAAGGATATACACTTACTCCATATTCACCTCCACTAATTACTGTTGAATATAATTCTGAGAATACAATAAATAACCACATTAGTAACACGGCTATAAAGGGTAAACTCTTAAAAACACTTTTTATTTCTAATTTTAACAACGAAAAGAATGCTGTTTTTTGTGCTTTAAAATTATACAACCCTTTTTTTGGTTGATATGTTAATAATTGAACCTCCTCCTTTTTCTGTATTGGTTCTTTCTTTACTTTTTTTGAGATTTTTCTAAAAGAGAACAATCCATAAGTTCCTAATAATATTCCAATAGAAACAACTATCCAAACAAATCTATTCCATAAAAACAAGCCTGAAAAAGAAAGCAATTGAGTATTCTTTTGAAAAGCTGTCCAATATTGCGTTTGTTCAAAAAACGCAGCAATTCCAAAAGGATCTGCAAGGGCAGCAATGGCCATGCTTTCAGGAGAAGCTGGTACTGCTTGTGCCATTAATGGCGAGTTTAAAAAGATGGAACTTACAAAATATAACATGTAAATAAATACCGCACTTACGTAGGTTGCTGTACTATTTTTTGTGATTGTGCTCACAGAGAAAACAATGGTAGAACAGATAAAAATATTAGGTAACACAATATAGAACCATGGCTGTAAATAGGTCATCAATCGAAAATCCCCTAATCGTTCTGGATCTAAACTCGAAAAATAGTTTCCGAAAATGTAACCAATTAAAAAAGGGGAAAATGCCAACGCACTAAATAGAAATGTACCGATAAATCGACTCCAAAAGTAGTGACTCTTTTTAATAGAAGAACTAAATATTAAACTTTCCATATTGTGCTGTTTATCTCTAAGCATTGCGCTAATAGCAAAAAACATGATGATAAAAACACTACCTAAAGTGAAAATACTTGTATGGAAATACACCTGGAAAACAGAGTTAAAATTCACCCCTTTAGAAGCAAACCCTTGTCTACCAACAAAAACTCCTAAGGCCAAGAACAAAATTGCAAATATTGGAAATGCACGTTGTTTTAATTGATAAAAAACTTCGAATTGTAATAACTTTTTAAACATAACTTAGGCTTTTTTTACATGTTTGATTAAATAAAGTAGCGAAATAGAAATCTTCCAAATTCGGGGCTATAATTTCAAATCCAGTTTCTGGTTTCGTTTCAGATAGTACTCTAATTTGTGTTTCTCCGGATACCAATTTTGTAGAAATTACATCAAATGCTTTTTTATAAACATCAATATCTTTTTTAGGTATTATTTTGCTCCATATTCTCCCATTGATAGTTGCTACTAACTCCGATGGATTTCCTTGAGTAATAATTTTTCCATTATATAAGATTGCCATCTTAGGACATAAATCGCGAACGTCTTCAACAATATGTGTAGATAAAATAACGATGACGTTCTCCCCTATTTCACTTAATAAATTTAAAAACCGATTACTCTCTTCAGGATCCAATCCTGCAGTTGGTTCATCAACAATAATTAATTTTGGATTAGCTAATAATGCCTGTGCAATTCCAAATCGTTGGCGCATACCACCAGAAAACGTATACACTGCTTTTTTTCTATGTTGATATAAATTTACTTGTTGTAACAATGCTGTAACTTGATTTTTCCGATCTTTCCTATCAATAATGCCCTTTAAAATAGCCAAATGATTTAACAGTTTTTCAGCTGATATTTTGGGGTACACTCCAAACTCTTGCGGTAAATAGCCTAACTGTTTTCGAATCTCATGTGGTTGTTTAACCACATCAATATCATTAAAGGAAATGCTACCTAATGTAGGTTCTTGCAATGATGCAATGGTACGCATCAAAGAGGATTTCCCCGCACCATTTGCCCCTAATAGACCAAACATTCCGTTTGTGATTTTTAAATTAATTCCATCTAAGGCTTTTACGCCATTCGGATAGATTTTGCTAAGGTTTTTAATTTCTAATACATTCATAACTGATCGTTTTTTTTGATGATTTTTATTATGAGAACAAACGTATACCTAAAGAAAAGTAGTTACTAATAAATATGATGTATCATTTCATAAATAACCTATACGTAACGAAATTTGTCATCAATAGCGTTCATCTAAAAAATAACTGTGTTGATGCTCATTTTAGTAGTGTGTGCCCTTTTTTTTGTCCAGATGACTTAACATGCCTACTTTTGATTTATGATTGCATTCCTGAAAAAATATAAAGCCTTTGTAATAGGACTACTAATTGTTGCTTCTACAATCTTATTTTTAGATTATATAGATTGCATCAAAATACCTAATGATGCTTATCTAGAAGTTTTTCTTATAAGTACATTTTGGTGGTTAGTTGTCTCACTCCCCCTGCATCATTGGAGGTATTTAAAACGTCATAAAATAACACTTTATAAAATAGGTGGCTTATTACTGTTATTTTTTATAACCATGTTTATAGACAGTACTATGAGTATGCCAGACAACCCGATAACATTTATATTCTTGATGCTGTTCTGGATTGGAATTGTGTATTTTTTGGTTCCATTTTTTATATTAAAATACTGGAAATTAATAGCATTCGTTTATAGTCCTCTTTTAGTATATTTTTTATATATCCGTTTATTTTCAGGTGGTTTGGAAGATTATTTAAAGATTAAGGATGAAATACCTTTCGTGTTTTTCTTTATGCCCATACCAATATTTTTTGCTTTATGGACATTTGAACAATGGAAATGGTTAAAAAACTTAAAGGCAGATAAATCAAAAGCCGAGTTATCGTTATTGCGAACACAAATAAATCCTCATTTTTTCTTTAATACCTTAAATAATTTATACGCTTTAACGATTAAAAAATCTGACCAAGCTCCAGAGCTTATTTTAAAATTGTCAGACATGATGCGGTACACTATTTATGAAGGGGAAAAAGAACGGGTAACACTCAAAGGTGAAATAGACTATTTACAAAACTATATAGAGTTACATAAAATAAGGCATAAAAAAACAGTAGAATGCTATTTTAAGCACGATATTGACCAAACAATAACTATAGCTCCATTACTATTTATTATTCTATTAGAAAATGCCTTTAAACATGGTATCGAAACCCTAACAGAAGATGCCTATATTCGTGTAAGTTTATCAAACGATGATGATTTTATCTATTTTTCAATTGAAAACAATTTTGCTGATAAAGAGATTAATGAAACTAAAGGCATTGGGCTTACCAATCTAAAGCATAGATTGGCATTACTTTATCCGAAAAACCATGAGTTAGTAATTACGCAGCAAAACAATGTATATAAAGCAACATTAAAAATTACTAGGCATGTTTAGATATATAATCATTGATGACGAACCTTTAGCACACGACATTATTGAAGAGTTTTGTAGCATGCTCCCACATTTGAAGCTAGAAAAGAACTGCTACAACGCTATGGAAGCTATGCAGTTTTTAAATAGCAATACGGTAGATTTTATGTTTTTGGATATCAATATGCCCAAATTAAAAGGTTTAGATTTTTTAAAAACACTCTCCAATCCACCAAAAACTATAATAACCACAGCTTATAAAGAACATGCTTTAGAAGGTTATGAATTAAATGTTTCTGATTATTTATTAAAGCCATTCAGTTTTAACCGTTTAGTGAAAGCTGTGAATAAGGTTACGGAAAAAACTTCTGTTGAAAAACCAAAATGGGAAACTTCAAGTACCCAACGTTTCTTTTTAAAAGGTGACAAGAAACACCATCTAATTCATCCAAATGATATTTTGTTTATTGAGGCTTATGGCAACTATACTAAAGTCTATTTAAAAGACGAAATGATTGTGAGCCATGAGAAAATATCAGCATTTGAGACTCTTTTGGCACAATATAATTTTTTGCGTGTGCACAAATCATTTATGGTAGCCATTGATAAAATTAAATTGATAGAAGGCAATCGTATTCATATTACAGACCATAAAATACCTATTGGTCAAACGTATAAGGCGAATGTAAATAGACTATATAACGTTTAATAATTTAAATAAAGTTTTGGGGGTTATAGAGCTATTAAGAGAATACTAAAAAAGTAAGCTAATGTTAAAATACTGTTAAAATTAAACAGACTTGTCTGTTTAGAGACAAATGTGTTGTATGTTTGTACCATGAAAATACAAGGAGTAAAAGAGCGCATTATTGAAACAGCTTCAGATTTGTTTTATAATCAAGGGTATAATCAAACGGGGATTAATCAGATTATAGCCGAAGCTGGCGTAGCAAAAGCCAGTATGTATCAGCATTTTAGAAGTAAAGAAGATATTGCTGTAGCCTATTTACAAGAGCGACACATTAATTGGATGGGGGACTTAAAAAGCTTTGTTTCAAATGAAAAGATTAATAGCGATAAAATTATAAAGAGCTTTGATTACCTACAAACTTGGCTAAGTGAAGTTGATTATAGAGGATGTGGTTTTCAGAATATTATATGTGACTTACCTAAAGATCATCAAAAAATAAAAGATCAAGTCGTTTTACATAAAAATGATGTTAAAGAATTAGTATTAAGCTTATTACACGAAGAAAAAAATCCAGTTGAGTTATGTAATGAACTTTTGGTTTTACTTGAAGGAGCAATTATTCTTTCACAAATTCAAAGAAACGATTGGCCTATTATAGCAGCGAAGAACGCTGCGAAAAAGTTATTATCTTAATTATGATGACTTTTTTTTAAAACAAATAATACAGACCTGTCTGTATATACACATAAAACTATGAATACACTAATTCCACCCTTCACCAGGAAAACAGCAACAGCAAAAGTACAAGCAGCAGAAGATGCTTGGAACAGCAAGAATCCAGAAAAAATAGCTATGGCCTACACTGTAGATTCACAATGGAGAAACCGAGACCAATTTTTATTGGGGAGAAGTGAAATTGTTTCGTTTTTATCTGATAAATGGAAAAAGGAACAAGAATACAAGCTTAGAAAGTATTTATGGTCCTTTATAGACAACAGAATATCTGTACGATTTGAATACGAATGGTTCAACAACATAACCAATCAATGGTATAGAACACACGGTAATGAACATTGGGAATTTAATAAAAACGGACTAATGCAAATAAGAGATATGAGTGCCAATGATATTAAAATAAATGAACATCAAAGACGATTATAAAACTTTAAATAGATAGATATGAACAAACAAAGTAAAAGTTTCAGTTGGAATAGTAAAAGACGTTACCGATAAGAAATCCCTATCAAGCTTAATATCAAATTAATAATAAATAAAAGCAACAATTATGAATACATTACAACCATTAACATCAGCACAAGTAAACGAAAATTCAAAAGCAATTTTTAACAATGTAAAAAGTAAAATTGGTATGCTACCTAATTTATATGCAGCCATGGGAGTTTCTGATAAACTATTAGGAGGATTCTTAGCTTTTACTGAGACCTTAAAAAGTGGAGAATTTTCTGGAAAAGAATACGAAGCTATTGCTTTAGCAACATCACAAGGTAATGGATGTGCATACTGTTTATCAGCACATACAGCAATTGGAAAAATGAACGGTTTTACAGAAGAAGAAACAATAGCATTGAGAAATTTAACAATCTCAGAACCTAAATTAAATGCACTAGTCTATTTAGTAAATCAATTAGTAACTACTAAAGGACACCCTACTAAGGAATCAATTCATAACTTTTTTGAAACAGGATATAATAAGGCGGCTTTTGCTGAATTAATAGCTATCGTATCATTAACCACTATCACAAATACAGTATTTCATAACGGAGGGTTTGAAATTGATTTTCCGAAAGCATTACAATTAGAACTTGCACAATAAATTCAAACAATAAATAAACATTTTAGCACACAAATCATGAAAAAATCAATTTTTAAATCAGTAATAGGTATAACGATATTAGCCGTATTATCAATTAGTTTGTTATCATTTACAAACTCAAAACGTGAACCTAAAAAACCTTTAGTTGAAAAAGTAACAAATCCAACCTATCATAAAAATATCAAAATAAATGGAGTTAACATTTTCTATAGAGAAGCCGGAGATGTAAAGAAGCCAACCATACTCCTATTACATGGCTATCCTACTTCATCTCATATGTTTCGAAATCTAATTACAGACTTGTCTGTTCGATATCATGTTTTAGCACCAGACTATCCTGGTTTTGGAAGAAGTGATCAGCCAATAATGAAAGATTTCAACTATACATTTGATAATATGGCGAACATAGTTGAAGGTTTTCTAGAACAATTAAAGGTTGATAAATATAGTATTTATTTAATGGATTATGGTGCTCCAGTAGGATTCAGAATTGCGTCAAAACATCCTGAGCGTATAGAATCCTTAATTATTCAAAACGGAAATGCTTATGATGAAGGTTTAAAAGGTTTCTGGGTTCCAATTAAAAAATATTGGAATAATTACACTGTAGAAAATGGGAAACCCTTAGAAGGATTTCACTCTCTTGATGGTTTAAAATGGCAATATACGCATGGTGTTCAAGATGCAACAAAAATTAGCCCAGATAACTGGAATATTGATTTACAACATTTAACTAAAGTAGAAAATAATGAAATCCAATTAGCTATGTTCTATGATTACAGAACCAACGTTCCCTTATATCCAAAATGGCAAAAATATTTTAGAGATCACCAACCTCCTACTTTAATTGTTTGGGGAAAGAACGACTATATTTTTCCAGCAGATGGTGCGCATCCTTATAAAAAGGATTTGAAAAATTTAGAGTTTCATTTATTAGATACTGGTCACTTTGCTTTAGAGGAAAAAGGAGATGAAATTGCGAATTATATTTTAAAATTCTTAAAGAAAAACAATATTAAATAATTGTGTGTGAGTAGTTAATTTGTTTAACTCAGTCAGTTCAGGAAGGTAGTTTTGGGTAAATAAGGAGTAATTCCTGGGCTGGCTTCACACAAAAAAAATAAGTAATCGAATAATATAATCACACACAAAATAAAGAAACATGAATACAGTAATAAAAAATCAAACAAACACAATAACAACAATTAATTGGAAAAACGCCATCATAGCTGGTATTATAGGAACTATACTATTTGATTTGGTAGGATTAGCGTTTACCGGGAAATGGTGGGACATTCCAGGAATACTTGGCGCTAAAACAGGATTAGGATTGGCATATGGAGTTGCAGGACATTACGGAAACGGTATATTATTAGCCATCCTTTTTGCGGGTATTGCACCTTCACTATGGGGACCAAAATGGTTAAGACCAATCCTATTTGTACTAGCCGAAACAGTCGCTTTAGTCTGGATGTTTATGTTACCGCTTTTAGGAGCTGGAGTAGCAGGAATAGATTTATCTCCAATGATGCCCGTAATAACAGTTATACGTCATTTGGCTTATGCCCTACCGCTTATCTTTTTTATTCAATATGACTTAAAGTATATACTCAAAAGTTAGTAATAACTAAAAGGAGGTAAATATCTTCAATTTTTAAATATATAAATAACTAATCATGGCTAAAATTTTGCTGATAAAGTATTTACAAATGCTGTATCAGCAAAATAACAGGGAAATATAGAAACGATAACTCTTTATACATCTCTTTTTACTCATATAAAAAACGCCATAAAATGTTAAAAATACACCATTTAAGAAATGCGACAATGGTTATTGAAACTGAAAAAGACGTAATTTTAATCGATCCAATGTTAGGAGATCAAGGAATCATGCCTTCTTTTACACTTTTCAGACATAAAGCAAGAAAAAATCCTACTGTTCCTCTTCCTAAAAATTCTAAATTGATATTAGAAAAAGTAACACATTGCCTAATAATTCATCGGCACCCAGACCATATTGATAATAAAGGTGTTGCGTTTTTAATTAAAAAAAACATTCCCGTTACATGCAGTATTAAGGATGAAAAAGCTTTTAAGAAAAGAGGATTAAATGTTGTTCAATCATTAAAATATTGGGGGAAACAAAAATTTCTAGGAGGAACAATTGAAGGCATACCTGCTAAACATGGTTACGGATTTGTAGCCAAGCCAATGGGAAATGTAATGGGATTTTATTTAAAACTACCCAATCAAAAATCCATCTATCTTAGTTCTGATACTATTTACACAGCATCAGTAGATAAGGTTTTAAAGGAGTACAATCCAGATATTAGTGTTTTAGCCTGTGGTGCAGCTCAGTTTGATTTATTTAAACAACTTATTATGAATATAGATGATATATTAAAGTTTGTGAAGAATACGTCAGGAAAAGTTATTGCAAACCATATGGAAGCTATAAACCAATGTCCATTAACCAGAAAAAATTTAAAAGAAATATTAATAAATAATGTTTTGATTCCCGAAGATGGTGAATTAATGATTATGGAATAAAAGCAAAAGCTTATAGAAGGTTTGAAAATTAAAGCAACATACAATAATGGCTAAAAATTTTGCAGAAATAGCATTCACAAATGCTGTAAAAAAATTACAGGAAAAATATGGCAGTCGTAAAAGTTACGAACGAATGGAAAAATTTAAGGTTGTGGACGGTTTAACTATTAATGAAGTTACTTTTATACAAAGGCAAAATAGTTTTTATCTAGCTTCTTTTGGCGCTAATGAATTTCCATATATACAACATCGTGGAGGACCAAAAGGGTTTTTAAAAGCCCTCGACACCAAGCGCATAGGTTTCATTGATTTTGTGGGAAATAAACAATATATATCTGTTGGAAATATGAAAACCAACAATAACGTATCACTTATCTTGGTAGATTACCCAAGTAAGACACGGCTTAAAATTTTTGCTAAAGCAAAAGTAGTAGCGCTTAAAGATAACCCTGAATTGTATGAGTTATTAGATTTAGACGATTATAATTTCAAACCAGAACGTATGATGATTTTTCATATTGAAGCCTACGATTGGAATTGTCCACAACACATTACTCCTCGATACACAGCAGATGAGATTGAAAAAGCATTTTTACCACAGCAAGAGTATATAGCAAAACTTGAAGCAGAAGTAAAAGTTTTAAAAGAACAACTAAAATAGACATACTAGCTTTTAGCGCACATCCAGATAATATGGAATTTGCAGCATCAGGCAATTTGAAGCTATAAATCTACTTTAGGAGATTCATGAATACCAATAAGAATCAAACGAGTAATTCAATACTGTGCAAAATAGTTTTATTTATTATGATGTTTTCAGCAAACTTCTTCATAAATTTTGTTACTTAATCCAAAAACCAGTAAATTTATAATGAGAAATTAATCCTTTACATGCCATGGTAACTTTTTTTATTTTATAAATCCATAATATAATGCATAAAAACGCTAAAATAGCACATGTAAAAGTTATAGGAGAAAATGATTCTATTATTGTTCCTGTTGGTTCCAAAGACAAACCAGTAATATCAGACAGCATTATACAAAAGTGGCAAAATATTACTGATCTTCTTACACAAATTTTTAATGTCCCAGCAAGTTTGATCATGAAAATTAATGAGAATAAAATTAATGTATTTGTTTCTAGTTCTAATGAAGGAAATCCATATAAAAAAGGTGATACAGAAAGTTTAGAACATGGACTTTATTGTGAAACCGTTATAGGAAACCGTTTACCTTTAATTGTTCCTAATGCTTCAAAAGATCCTGAATGGGAAAATAATCCAGATATGAAAATTAATATGGTTTCCTATTGTGGATTACCAATATCTTGGGTAGATGGAGAAATTTTTGGCACCCTTTGCGTCTTAGATAAAAAAGAAAATAATTACTCTGAATTATATTTTAACTTAATGACGCTCTTTAAGGAAAATATAGAATTAGACTTAAAAATATTACAAGAAAAAGAGGGCTTTGAACGTCTTAACTATGAGAAAGAATTATTGCTAAGAGAAATACACCATAGGGTAAAAAATAATTTTAATACCCTTTTAAGTCTTTTACGTTTACAAAAAAAAGACATGTCAAATGAAAACATTATAGATGACCTAAAAACAAGAATAAAAACTATTTCCTTAATTCATGAAAAACTATCATTGTCTTCGGATATTTCAAATATTAATTTAAATAAATATATCAATGAATTAGTTACCACTATACTAGATTTATGCACTATCACTAATATAAAATTCAATTTAAAAATACCTGAAATAGCAATCAATAACAAAGAGATGTTACCTCTAGGTTTATTGATAAATGAATTGACAACAAACTCTTTAAAACATTCTTTTAAAAACATTGCAAAACCAGAAATAGACATTAAAATTACACCTATTAATAATGGTTATTTTAACCTAGAATATTTTGATAATGGTATTGGACTTCCTGATGATTTTAATATTAAAGAAAGAGGCTCTCTAGGTATGCGACTCATACAGTTATTAACAAAACAATTAGGTGGCGAAATAATAATAAAGACTGGAAAAGAGACTTCTTTTAAATTTAAGCTGAAGTTAAAATAATTTTATTTCCTGGATAATCGGTATGCTAGTTATAGAAGCTCATAGCTTTTTGAAAAAATCAATATGTAAAAAAGCACAAACCATCATAGTTTGTGCTTTTATCTTTTACGCAAAAACTAGTTGAGCTAAAATTTATTTTTAATCAGAACTTCATTTACAGGTAACTGCCCTCCTCTTGGTAGTTCCTTTTCAATTCCCTTACCAATAACCACAAAATTTGAAATGATAAAATCTTGTGGTAAATTGATCAGCTCCCCTACTTTATCTGGTTCAAAACCTATCATAATTCCTGTATCAAATCCTTTTGAAATTGCTGCTAATAGCAAGGTTTGTGTGGCAAAAGAAGCTGAACGAATTGCTTCATCTCTTTGTAATTGTTCTTTACCGAGGTAAAATTCTTTAGATCGTGACACCATGAAATTTCTAATTTCATCATTTACGTTTTCCCATTTTCTTGGCATATCTTTTTCCCAGGCTTTAATATCGGTACATACAATAACTAAAGCTGAGGCATCTGTAATTTGTGATTGACCAAAAGAGAGAGATCTAAGTTGTGCTCTTAGCTTTGGATCGTCTATAACCAAGAATTTCCAATGTTGAATATTGTATGACGTTGCAGAAAGCATTGCCAGTTTTATGAGTTCTTCTAATTCCTCTTCAGTTATTTTATGAGTAGGATCGTAATGACGAATAGAACGTCTTTTTTGTATAGCTTCAATAGTATTCATGTTACTTATTTAAGTTTGAAGCAAAAGTACTATGTGTTTATAAAGCCCACAATAAGGGGCAAATTCACCCCTATTATTTTAAGAAAACTTTATAATTTATCACCAAATTTGGCAAGTTCAATAAATACTGACGAAAGTTCATTACCTAGAGCTGTTATGGAATATTCTGTACGTTTAGGAAACTCGTTGTACTCTTTTTTATAGATTAACTTATCGCCAATCATTTCACCTAATTGCTTGGTCAAAGCTCTTTTTGAAGCTTCAGGAAGTCCTAATTGAATTTCTTTTAGTCTAATACTATCTGTTCGTAACAACTCGCTTAAAATGGCTGGTTTCCATTTACCAGAAATCATGTGCAATGTTTTTTCCATTGGACAATCAATTTTTAAAGGTGTTTTTCTTTGGTACGAACTCATTACATCTGAATATACAAATTCAAAATTACAAAAAAGGCACAAACCTTTAAGATTTGTGCCTTTTATAATTAAAATATATGAGTAATTAATATATGTGTTTTGCTATTTTAAAACTATTCATATTTCAAAGCTTCAACAGGATCTGAAACCGCTGCTTGATATGCTTGAAAACTAACTGTTATTACAGCGATTAACAAGGCCAATAAAGTAGAAAAGACATACGGTAATATTGGCATATCTATTTGATATGAAAAATTAGATAACCAATTTTTTGCTAACAAATATGTTATGGGCCAAGCGAATATATTGGCAACAAAAACTAATTTGATAAAGTCCTTTGTGAGCATTCGCATTACTTCAGATACCGATGCTCCCAACACCTTTCTTATTCCAATTTCTTTGGTTCTTTGTGCAGCTGTATACGATGCAAGACCATATAATCCCATGGCTGAAATGATAATGGCAAGAATTGTTAAAAACAAAAATATAGTTCCAAAATTTTCTTGTTGCCTTAACAACTTTCCGAATTTCTTATCTAAAAAAGTGTATCTAAAAGGATGTGATGATTCCAATTTCCCCCACTCTGCTTCTAGAAAATCAATAGTCGCATTCATATCTTTATTAGCAATTTTAAAAGATGCAAACCAAAGATCATTACTAATGGTTAATATCATTGGTCTTATTTCGTAATTAAACCCTTCAATATGAAAATCTTTTACAACTCCAATTATGTTTCCGTAATTAAAATTATCACTAGAGCCTTGATTTTTTGACATTTTACGACCAACAGCGTTTTGTATGTTCAAATTTTTAACAGCTGTTTCATTAAGAATAAAATATGGTAATGAATCTGATTCTTTTTCTCTATCGAATTTTCTACCGTCCAACATTTTTATGTCCAATGTTTTAAAGAAATCATAATCAACATCCATATTCCATAAGGGTAATTGGTCCTTACTCCCTTCTAGCATATACATATTTTGATTAGGAGTGTCCCCCGGGTAAAATGAAGCTCTAGTTGCGCTTAAAACATTACTGTTTTTTAAAAAGATATTTTTATAGTTTCTAAAATTTTTAGCCATATGATCAGTCTGTATGGGAACTACAATTACTTGGTCTCCTTTAAATCCAATGTCTTTATTGTGCAAGAATGAAATTTGTTTAAAAATAATAATCATTCCTATTATTAAAACTGTAGAAGCCGTAAACTGTGTAATTACAAGAATTTTTCTCAACAAAGCACCACCATTAGTTTTAGTAATATCTCCTTTTAAAACTGTTATTGGCTGAAACGATGATAAAAAGAATGCTGGATAACTACCCGCAAACAAACCGTAAAATAAAGTTACTACCAACGAGAAGATTACCGTTTCACCAATATGCGAATTGAATAAGTACAATTCAGTTTCTAGAATATTATTAAAACCTGGTAAAAACAATTCAACTAAAATAAAAGCTAAGAAAAGGGCTATAAAGCTTTGGATAACAGATTCCGTTAAAAACTGAGTAACTAACATTTTCTTTGAAGCGCCACTAACTTTACGCACACCAACTTCTTTAGCTCTTTTACCTGCTCTTGCGGTAGATAAATTCATAAAATTAATACCAGCAATTAGTATTACTAATAATGCAATTCCTATAAAGACATAGATATACATAATGTTCCCATTTTGTTGAATTTCCCATTCTTTTTTTGAATGCAAATGAATGTCTTTTAACGGCATAATTTGATACTCATAATAACTCTCTCCCTTAAATAGTTCGGCTACAGTAGTTCCCAAAAATTGCTCTACATCTGGCTCGATTTTCTTCATGAAATTCCCACGCATTTTGGTCAAAAAAGTAGTAGCGTCTACCCCTTCTTTTAATTTAACATAAGTATACTGACCGTTACTCATCCATACATTTCTGACAGTATTTTGTGACATAAACATATCGAACTGAAAATGTGAATGTCCTTTGGGTTCTTTAACAACTGCTTTTACAATAAAGTCTTCCCTATTATCATATTTTACAATTTTTCCAATCGGGTTTGCATCACCAAATATTTTTTTGGCGGTTTCCTCGGTTAAAACTATGGAGTTCTCCCCGATTAAAGCTGTTTTTGGATCTCCGTGTACAAATTCATAATCAAACACTTTAAAAAAAGTACTATCTGCCTGTACAGCTTTTTGAATATATACTTTTGTTTGCTCATACCGCACCATAATTTCCTGCTTAATAGTATGAATTCTAGTTGCGGTTTCTACATCTGTAAATTCTGTTCTAAATGTATGTGCCATTGGACTAGGAGAAACAGGAGCATCCATAGTTTGCCCCATCACACTGGCTTTTATACCTGTTCTATAAACTCTTTCATAGCCATCCCAATGCTTCTCATAACTAGTTTCGTTTTTAATAAACATAAAAACCAATATAGTTACTGCTAATCCTAATGCTAACCCTAAAATATTGATGATAGCGTAGGTTCTATTTTTATTTAAACTCCTAAAAGCTACTTTTATATAATTCTTAAACATAGTTTCTTATTTTTAAAGATTATATGGCCGCTTTCACTAATTTATTTTTCTTTTCAGATACAATTTGACCATCTAATAAATTGATGATTCTATCTGAATAACTTGCATCATGAGAGGAGTGCGTTACCATTACTATAGTTGTTCCTGCCTCGTGTAAATCACATATTAATTCCATTACTTCATTACCGTGTGAACTATCTAAATTACCAGTTGGTTCATCAGCCAAAATTAAGGGTGGTTTTGTAATTAGTGCTCTAGCAACTGCTACACGCTGTTGTTGCCCTCCGGATAATTGTTGTGGGAAATGTGATGCTCTGTGCGCTATTCCAATTTGCTCCATAAGCTCATTTACACGTTGTTTCCTTTCAGAAGGGGGCACTTTATTATAAAGTAAAGGCAATTCAATGTTTTCAAATACGGTTAGTTCATCTATAAGATTGAAATTTTGAAATATAAATCCAATATTTTTTTTACGCACGTCTGAACGTCCTTTCTCTTTTAAATGTGCCACTTCATTTCCAATAAATTCATAACTCCCAGATTCTGGCTTATCTAACATTCCTAAGATATTTAGTAAAGTAGATTTTCCGCAACCTGATGGTCCCATTATGGATACAAACTCTCCTTTCTTAATTTCAAACGAAATAGCATTTAATGCTGTTGATTCTAATTCGTCTGTTCGGTATACTTTTGTTAACTCGTTTAATTTGATCATGATTTGATTGATTTAATTATTTAATTTGATTGATTCATAATTTTTAAAGGCATCATACGATGAGGTAATAATAGTTTCACCTGCTTCTAAACCTTCAAGCACTTGATAATAACTCGGATTTTGACTTCCTAGTTTTATATATCGCTTATAAGCTTCTCCCTTATTATTTAAGACAAACACAAATTGTCCTCCTGAAGACTGAAAATAGCTTCCTCTAGGTATTAGAATTGATTTTTGTGCTTTCGAAAGTTCTAAACGTACTTGTAATGATTGACCGTTTGTAATAGATTTTGGTGGATCATTAACAAATACTAATTCTATTTCAAAACGTCTGTTTACTACTTCTGAGAGTACTTTTTTTATTTTAAGATCAATTTGTTTCCCATCAAAAGAAAAACGTGCTAATTGTCCGGGTTTTACCATACTTAAATAATACTCATCTACTTGACCTCTTATTTTAAAACCAGATTGTACATCTATCTTAGCCACGTTTTGATTACTAATATAAGATTCTCCTATAACAGGATTAAAAGAAGATAACATACCAGAAACAGGTGCACGAACTAACATCTTATTAATACTTTCATGAATAAATTCTAAGTTACGTTGCATTAAAGTAATTGAGGTGTTAATTTGTTGCAGTTGGGTTTGATTGTTCTGCTTGCTTTTACTCACATTCCTATTCATAAAATCACGCTTTTTTTGTTGATATTTATAGGACTCTTTAGAATTGGTATAGTTATTTCTTGCGATAATGTCTTTTGCATACAGCACTGAATCTATTTTATAAGCACGTTCAATATCTGCTAAACTATTCTCACTATCAATTAAAGATTCAGAAAGGTCTCTTTGGTCTTTATCTAACGATAATTTAAAACTTCTTAAATTATTTATTTGCTCAATAATAGCCGTTTCTTGATTCATATAATTCAACGTAGCCGCTGGATTATTTAATTTTACAAGAGGAGTACCCTTTTCCACTAAAACCCCATCTTCAATGAATATTTCTGCTACAGTACCCCCTTCAGTAGTATTTACCAATACTAGATTTATAGGTTGTACTTCACCATCTATTAATATTACATCCTGAAAATCTCCTTCAGTAACTTTTTTCACCGTTATCCTAGAAGCATCTACTTTATAGGTCTTTTTATTTATTGCCCCTATTCCAAAAGCTGAAAGCAACACAAAAGCAAGTGCTCCAAGTACATATAGTGTCTTGGTCTTACTCCATTTTTTTTTCTCTATCCGTTTATCCATTCCTATCTTTTTCATTCTGAAATTTATTTTTTCAATACTATTTGTACATTAAAACAAATAACATATCATTGTATCAAGTATAAAAGATGCTGTTTTTATTATTATTAAAATCATTGCTTTAGGTTTTAAATGTTATTAAATTCTCTGTTAAATTCTGACAGATTAATTCTTTTACTAGTGTTGAAAAGCATTTTTTTATGATGCTTGATTTCCATTACTGTTTGATTAATTGTGATTGTTTTCATGTTGTTCGTTTTAATTGATTTGATGATGCTATTTTTATTCATTCACCTAAAGGCAATGTATATGCCAGAAAATGGTTGCATTGTAAACCACTATAAACAAAGGGATTGTATTTATTTAAGAAAATATGAAGTGTTCATTTTCGAACATTCTGTTGTTCGTTATTGAACATTTTGTATCTTGGTAAAAATTAAATAACCTCCATATAATGGCAAAAACTGATGCTTCAATTTTAATTATTGATGATGATGAAGATATTTTGTTATCGGCAAAATTGGTGTTAAAAAAACATTACAATACTATAATTACCAGAAACAACCCTAAAGAAATAAATCAAATAATATCTCGGGAGCAAATAGATGTTATTGTATTAGATATGAATTATCGCATTGGTTTTAATGATGGTAAAGAAGGACTTTATTGGTTGAAACATATTTTGAGTATAAATCCTAAAATGGTTGTGATTCTAATGACAGCCTATGGAGAGGTCGAGTTAGCCGTTAATGCCATAAAATTGGGTGCTTTTGATTTTATTTTAAAACCATGGACTAACGAAAAGCTTTTGGCAACTATTCATGCTGGATTAAGCTTAAGCAAGTCAAATCATAAAATTTCTATTTTAAAGCATACAAATGATTCCTTACTAAAAAGTAGTGGGCAAAAATTTGGGCCTATAATAGGTAGTTCCCACAAAATGCTAGCTCTTATGAATACCGTTAAAAAGGTAAGTGCTACAGATGCAAATGTTATAGTATTAGGCGAAAATGGTACCGGAAAACAACATGTAGCTAGAGAAATTCATAAAAATTCATTACAAAAATATGGTCCGTTTATTCATGTTGATTTAGGTTCTTTATCTGAAAGTCTTTTTGAAAGCGAACTGTTCGGTCATAAGAAAGGTGCCTTTACGGATGCACATGAAGATAAACCCGGACGCTTTGAAATGGCGCAGGATGGCACGCTCTTTTTAGATGAAATAGGTAACCTACCGTTAAACCTACAATCAAAATTATTAACGGTACTTCAAGATAGAAAAGTATCACGCTTAGGTGAAGGAATTGAAAGAACATTTAATGCAAGACTATTATTTGCTACTAATGCTCCAATTCATGAATGGGTAGCGGAGGGGAAATTCAGGCAGGATTTATTGTTTAGAATTAATACTGTAGAAATTACCATTCCTCCATTAAGGGAAAGACCTGAAGATATTATAGATTTTATAAACCATTATCTAAATATATTTGCTGAAAAATATCAGAAGTCTCACTTAAAAATCACTATTGAAGCCATGGAAGTTCTTCAATCGCATAATTGGCCTGGTAATGTGAGAGAAATCCAACATACCCTTGAAAGAGGGGTAATTATGGCTGATAGTCATGAAATTAAACCTTCGGATTTTAATCTTACTATTATACCTAAAGAGGAAAATGCCCTTGCTGATAAATATGACAATTTAAACTTACAAGAAATAGAGAAGCTATTGGTTCAAAAAGCCATAGATAAACATGGTGGTAACATTTCTAAAGCTGCCAAAGAGTTAGGATTAACACGTGCCGCACTGTATAGAAGATTAGAAAAGTTTAATTTATAATAACTATATTTTGATAAAACGATTCACATTACAAGTTACCATACGCATTTTGGCCATACTGGCTAGTTGTGTGCTAATTTCATATTTGTTATTAAATCATTTGTGGTTTAGCAGTATAGGAATTGGTTTACGATTTTTCTTCAAGTATTTTTTTTAATTCGGTACGTTAATAACACTAATTACTCCTTAGTTAGGTTTCTTGATGCATTAAAAAATGAAGACTACTCAGTATATTTTTCTCCTTCAAAAAAAGGAGATTCTTTCGCTAAATTATTTGATGATTTTAACTTAATTATTAAAACTTTTAAGCGAAACAAAATAGAGAAAGAAGCACAGTACAAATATTTTAAACACATCTTAGAACATGTTAATTTAGGTATTATATCAATCAAAAAAGATGATTTATTCAGTGAGGAATCTAATGAAGAAATACTTTTTTTAAATAAAGCTGCATGTGATATTCTTCAGCAACCACAACACAAATATTGGCATCGTTTTGCTAATAATGTACCATGGTTAGTTAGAGAAATAAAAATGACCGCTGATGGTGGCAAAACCTTAGTAGACTTTGGTGATGAAACAGAAAAGAAGCAATTATCCTTAGAAACAATTGAAATACAGCTGTTAGGAAAAACGTATCTTATTATTACTTTTCAAGATATTCGTTCGGAGATTGAACAAAAAGAAATTGAAGCTTGGCATAACGTTATTCGTGTTTTAGCTCATGAAATGCTAAACTCCTTTACTCCTGTTAGCTCACTGGCTTCTACAGTGAAATCAATTACTGAAGATGAGGATGGAAATCTTTTAAATATAGGTGAACTTGACAAGGAAGATATTCAGGACATTAACTTGGCAGTCACAACAATTAAAAAAAGATCTGATGGTTTATTAGACTTTGTTGAAGATTATAGAACAATATCTAATGTGCCTATTCCTTCATTGAGTAAAATTAATATTAAGAAATTCTTAATGTCTATTGAACTGTTAATGAAACCAGCTATAGAAGAAGCTGGAATCAAATTAAATGTTTCACATATACCAACAAATGCCAGTATTTTAGCTGATAGTAAATTGATTGAGCAAGTATTGATTAATTTAATTAATAATAGCATACATGCTTTGGAAGGAAGGGAAAAACCAAGCATTAAAATTAATTGTTCTATAGCAACCGACAAAACAATTATTGATGTTCATGATAATGGAAATGGGATTGAAGAAAAGATTTTAAACCAAATTTTCATCCCTTTTTATACTACCAAAAAAAATGGTTCTGGAATTGGGTTAAGCCTATCCAAAAATATAATGAAAAAGCATGGAGGGAATTTATTAGTCAGTTCAGAAGTTGGAGTTTACACATCTTTTTCACTCGTGTTTAAACAATAATCTAATGGGGAATTAACACCTAGTCGGTTTTTTAAGGTTTAATTACTTCATTTTTTTAAAATCGATTAGATAATCTTCTAGTTTATTATCCTTTTGCTCTTTCGCCAATATGATAGCTTGTTTATAGTATAATTTGGCAGTAATGTTATCTTTTAGTAAATAATAAATATCACCAATGGCATTTTTTAAAGAAGCTGAGTTTGAATTCTTTTTAGTTAAGTTTTCATATACTTCAATAGCTTTTTGATAATTGTTATGTTTAATATAATATGATGCAAAAGACATCGCTCTATCTAGTCTAACTCCATTAATCATACCACTGTCTTTAAATTCACACATAAAAAACTCAAAATCTTCAAAACTATCGGCTCTTAATGCATTTCTAGTTAATGTAAACATAGTCCAAGGAGATAGTTTTTCAGAAAAACCAAAACGTTTGGCTCGTGATTTATAATAGTTATACACATACGCTATACCCCGTAGTTGTTTGAATTTATCAAGAGTTTTAATTTGAATAATTGGATAATCATGATAATAGTTCCGTAAACCTTGATAAAGGCTAGCATGAGCAGTAGATCTGTGTTCTTCACCATCAATGATTCTATAATTCCAATTCAGTGTTTCCGGGGCCTTTTTTTTTAATACGGCTTCTAATTCATTTGTACCGTCTTCAACCATACCTTCATTAGCACTTACCGTAAAGTATAAAAAAGAACTGAAAGGTTCTTCCATTTTTTTTTTCAACATACCTATTCTTGATTGCCCCTCAAATCTATCTTCATGAATAGGATATGGACTAGCAGCAATATGTGCATCAAATAGATAAGGCCTATTTATCATAGATTCAATAACAAAAGCGCCAGCATATTCCCAGCCAAATAATAAACGTTCATCAGAAGCACGATAATTATTACTAATATAAGTCATGAGCTCTTTCTCTATAAAGTCTAAAAAATCAGTACCAAGGAAATGGTTGAAACGATTAGGGTATTTATTATTAATACCTACAACAATCATATCAGGACCGAGCTGAAATTGTGAGTTAAAAGATTGTATCACACTTACACCGTGTAAGAATAATCGTTGCCCATCGAGAATATATAGAACTGGATATTTTTTATCTTTCGAAGTGTCATAACCATCAGGGATATATACTTGTATAACCCGATCTTCTTTTAATATTTTTGAATTTATTATATGTTTCTTTCCAATAATGTTGTCATGAACTTCTGTTTGGGTGAATACTTTAGTTGTAAATAATATTACAAGTAATATAAAAAAATTTAGTTTGTTCATTTTAGTTGTTTTAGGATTTATAAGCATTACACTTTTTAAGCAATTCTATTCTATGTATTTATATAAAGTCCTTATTTTAAGTATATTACATATAAAAACTGAAATTGTTATAATTAGAAATTATGTAATCAAATATTTAACTCAATAGCAATGTAAAAAAGACTTATATTAATTATTGAACTTTTATGGTAAATGAAGTTGTTAATCCAACACTAAAGTTCCTTGGTAATTTATCCACACCAAAAATTGCTCTACTATGTTGCCCTTTATCTCCTAATACATTAACAAATAAGTCAGAAGCACCATTTACAACTTTTGGAGATTCATCCCAATTTTCGTCAGATTGAAAATAAGCATCTATGTGATTTAAACCAATAATATTGTCAAACCCAATATTACTTTTAACTTGTGCTAAAACATTTAACGCGCATAACTCCATTGCTTTAAAACCATCTGTTGTAGAAATTTCTTCTCCTAAATGTCCTAAATATAAATAGCTTTCATTTACAATAGGGAACTGAATGGCTACATATGCTATAGTACCTCTAACATTTACAGATACATAGTTTCCCCCTGGTGTAGACACCGCAGGAAGTTCTAAACCTAAATCCTTCATTCTTTTTTCTATGCTCATCTTAAAAGGGATTAGTTGCCCATACCGTAACTTCAGGAACAAAGCCTTTGTTCCTCATTTCAACTACTGAAATAATAGCTTGAGCAATGTCTTCTGAACCTAATTTATTAGCTTGCTCTTCACGTTCAGTTCTTGACATATCTGCAAAAGCAGTAGTTACTTCACTTGGATTAACTAATGACACGCGAATATTATCTTTACGTAATTCCGCTTGCCATGATTGTGTCATACCCCTAACCGCAAACTTAGATGCCGCATATACTGATCCTCTTGCAAAACCTTTCTGACTTGCTGTTGAACCTATATTTATAATATTACCGTAGCTTTTGGATTTAAACAAGGGAATAATTTCTTGAGTTAATAAAGCCAAACCAAAAACATTTGTGGTGTATACTTGCATTAAATGATCTTCAGTAATATCTCCCAACAAAGGAAATACACCAATACCTGCATTATTTACCAATGTATCTAGTTTTCCGTCAAAAAGAGCTAAGGCTTCTTTCGTTTTGGAAGGGATTGACTTTAAATCACTCACATCAAACTGTAATGGTATCGCTCCTATTTCTTTTGCTACTTGTTCTAGTTTTTGAGCGTCTCTTCCTGTAATAATTACTTTAGCTCCTTTCTCTACAAATGCTTTAGCTGTAGCCTTACCTATCCCTGAACTTCCTCCAGTTATGAGTACTCTTGAATCTTTTATATTCATTCTATATCTTTTTTAAAAGGCAGTAATAATACTACTGCCTAATAGTTCTATTAACTAATTTGTTATACAAAATGTGCTTCTGCAATACCATTAAAGAATTCTTTACTATAATTAGACAAATTGTTATTAATAAATGTGCGTAAATCTATTAGTACAAGTGAATTACAGTTTGGTATTTGGAAGTACTCTTTCCTGTAAGATTTTCCAAGCTGATTTTTCTGGGCGCCCATGAATATTCCAACTATTAATAACAAGTATTATATCGTATTTCAGGTCTACCATAATGTATTGGCCTCCATATCCGTTACCATTAAATATTTCAGTAGTATTATTGGCGTGTTTAGGAATCCACCATTGATACCCATACCCCATTTTTCTTTTATTTTTAGGATTAATATTTTCTATAATGGGACTAGTAGATTCCTTTACCCAACTTTCAGAAATTACCTGTTTGCCTTCCCATTTTCCTTTTTGAAGAAATAAATACCCAATTTTAGCCAAATCTTGTGTAGAAAGATATAAACCACCTTCAGTATCTATTTCTCCATCAGGAGTTATTTTCCAATAATAATTGGTAATCCCTAAAGGTTTAAATAGCTTTTCTTCGGCATATTTATCAATCCTTTTACCTGTGCATTCACGCAATATTTTTCCTAATAAAACACTGGCGCCACTATTGTATTCAAATATTGTTCCTGGACTGGCATCCATTGGTTGCTCTAAAATAAATTGAATCCATTTGTCAGCAGCTTCCAATAATACGCAACTATTGTGGGCATCATCATAATTATTTTCATCCCATTCAATCCCACTACGCATAGTCAATAAGTCTTTTAATGTGATGGCTTCTCTCCTACTGTCTTTACGTTCTATTTCATACGTACTTAAATACCTCATTATCTTTAAATCAGTACCCGAAATCAACTTTTCGTCAATAGCAATTCCTATTAGTGCTGATGTGATGCTTTTAGTAACTGACTGTAAGGTATGTAAGTTGGTGTTTTTATAATACGGATACCATTTTGGATGATCGTAATTATACTGATGATTAATGGTATCGTATTTTTCGGAAATTGTTTGATAATCGTTATTATAGTTATAATCTGCAATTAGTTTACCATTCTTAACCATTACAAATTCATTAATTAATCCGTATTTACCATTTTGGATATCATGATGAATAGAATCAATTACTGATGGATTAACTCCAACTGATTTTGGATTTACTTTTGGCCAATATGAATGTAGCGTATTTTCTGAAACTGATTGAGAATAACCGTAATTAGCTATAAGTATTAGACAAAAAAAGATTATTTTAAAATGATACATAAATTATTATTTATAAATGTTGTTTTTTCAAGGTAAATTTGAATAATACAAAAAATGAATGCTACAATTTACAAATTAGGAAATTGAAATACATTACTTATTTCTATAGAATTCATCTACTATAGCCATCCATTGTTTACTTTTAATATATATAGCTCCTTCGTCAAATGAATTAAACTCTTTAGGCAATCCCATTTCTTGAATTTTAGCAAGAGTTTTTCCTTCTGAGATTTGATTCTTAATCCAATTTACTGATGCTTCTAAATGATCATAATACTGTTTTAGCTCCTTTATAGCCCTAGTATTTATTGGTGTAGGCCATAAAGTCCCATGACCTAGTATAACTATAATTTCATCCGGAAAACTATGAAGTATTCTATTTAACTTCTCTAAAAGCACATATACCCTTTCATAAAGAAAAATTAAAAAAAATATTTTTTGTACCGTTAATAATTAAATCTTCATGTTCTTATTAATACTTTTATAGCACTTCTTAATTTCTTTTAACTCTTTAGTCAAGTTCTTATTTTCGATTATTAACTGATCAATCATCACTTGTTGTTCTTGTATAGCTTTAACTAGTGGAACTGTAAATTCCGCATATCTTAACCCATAATGACTTTTGCTATTCATAGGTTTGTCTACTCCATGAAAATCATAACCAATGGCTATGCTTGCGCTTTCAACTTCTTGAGCAATAAAACCTGATTGTACTTCCTTTGACTTATATAATTCACTTTTACTTGAACGCAAGGAGTCAGGAGTTTTGTAAAATTTGGCTATCGCATTTATATCTAAATTATAGGTTACTGGACGGAGCTTTAAAATAAAATCTAAGCCACTAACATTTTCTTTTATATTCTTTTTGAATCTACCATCACTAACATTAGTCCAATTGGCAAAACCTCCGATACTCGTAACAACATTGTTACCTAATCTAATTGAATTATCCGCTGTTGGAATAGCTCCATTCCCAATGCTTGTAGTGTTTTCTATATCTGTAATAAGATTAGGACCAGCATTATACCCTATAGCAGTATTGTCACTACCTGTAATATTATTTTTTAATGCTTGACTACCTACTGCGGTATTATGTCCTCCTGAGGTATTTCCATAAAGTGCAGCATATCCGCCTGCATGGTTGCTTTGTCCACTGCTATTATTAGATAAGGCATCTAATCCAATTGCAGAGTTTGCGCCACCACTAATATTGTTCCTTAATGCTCCAAATCCAACACTTGTATTATAAACCCCTGAAGTATTAGAATTTAATGCATGGTACCCAATTGCTGTATTATAAAAGCCGTTGTTATTGCTAAACAAAGCTTCATACCCAACGGCAGTATTATAAAAACCTGTAGTATTGGAATTACCAGCATTTTTTCCTAAAAAAGTATTTCTATTATTTGATAAATTATCATTTACACCAGCTCCTTCACCTATGAATAAAGAATTACCATTATTAACACTTTCTAAGGTATTATTATTCATAACCCATTTTTGAGTACCTTCTAAGTAAAACCTTATCATATCCTCATCTGTGCTTTCTTCTACTTTTACTTCTGTATCATTATCGGTATCTACTAATCCATTTGAAATTAATTCTACCCATTGAGTACCATCATTAAACCAAAATGTTATAGTATCATTATCAAACACTAACAATCCCTTAGCTGGAGTTATAATATTATTACGCAGTAAAGATGATAATCGAGGTATTAATACTCCTTTATCATTCGATTCAATATCTAGTATTGATGATGAGTTTGGTGTGGTAGTTCCAATCCCTACCTGAGAATATGAGGCAGGAATAAATAATGAAATGAACATTATTACTATAAAAATCTTATACATTTTTTTATTTTTTCAGCAATTTAGTTGCTTTTTTTATTCGCATGATATTATTATATTATGAAAAATAAATATTCACACATATTTAACATGTTTATAGGATATAGGTACACCTTTTCGATTTTTTTTAGTTTTCATTAACATTAAATAAGTATCTTTTTATAATTAAAATGACTTTACCTTTTCTCTAAGAAATCATAAAAAATATCATCTTCAATGCTCGATGAAAATTCCTGATTACTCGGAAAACACAACCATTTAACAGTAGTTTCTTTTGCAGATTTTGAATCTTCCCAATCAATAAGCCAAGTAAAAATACAAGGATCTTTTGGTGATTGATACACTTCAGAATTCAATAACCTGCCATCACTATAGGTTTTCATTTCAGAAATTCTTTTTTAAATTTGAATATTGCTATTTCTTTACAGTTCATTATTTTTATTTAAATTATAATTACTTTTTTATTAAACTTAATCACCGGCATTTCGAGCCAAACGAAAACCAACGTAAAAATCACGATTGTTTGGATTTCCACGTTGGCGGTCTGCAGCTCGAGTGTGTTTACTACGCCCCGTAAATTGACCACCCCGCTGTATTTTATATATTCCTGTTTCTGGCCCTTCCGGATTTGTAACATCGTTTGTAGTATCTTCTTCAAACCAATCTGAACACCATTCTAGAATATTCCCTTGCATATCGTAAAATCCCCATGCATTTGGTTTTTTTCTGGCTACAGGATGTGATTTTATATCAGAATTACCCCTATGCCAAACCATTGCATCTCTATTATAAGCATAAGGTTTTATACTTCCTGCTCTACAAGCAAATTCCCATTCTGCCTCAGTAGGAAGTCTAAATTTATGTTGACTTATATTAATCTTTTTTAAAAATTCTTGTATATCATTAAATGAAACCTGATCTACAGGTAAATTATCGGCTTTATTAAAACTTGGGTTCACGCCCATTATTTTCTGCCATTGTAATTGTGTAAACTCAGTTTCTGCTAACCAATAGCCCTTCGTTATAGTAACTTTACGTTGAACTTCTCTTTCTAGAGTCCTACCCAATTCCTCATCTGGGCTTCCCATTATAAAAGCTCCAGGTTCAATCCAAATCATAGCTATAGAAACTCCCTCGGCAAGCTTAAAAACTTGCTTTTTGGAAGTCCTATTTAATTTGAATGTTTTATCAAAATACTGAATGTCTATTCCGTTATTATTTTTATTCAATAAAGTAGTACTAGTGTCAATAGAATTATTAATAATACCTAATAGCATTAACAAGGATATAGTTTTGATATTAATATTCATAGCTTATTTTTTAGTTAAAATGACCAAACAGGATCAACCCCTTTTACAAACTCCTTAAATTCAGAGCCATCTAATTTTACAATAGCAATTTTCCCATTTTTAGATACAAATGTGATATGTGAACTGTCTGGAGAAAATGATAATCGTGACCATTTATTGATACTCATAATTGTTTTAGAATTTGAACCATCTGAATTTGCAATTACTAATTGTGACGTTTTTGAATTCATAATAGCATATGCAATGAGTTTACCATCTTTAGAAAAAGTTACATTACCCAAGTCTAGATTAGAATGCAGTAGTATACTTTTATTATTTCCATCGATATTTGTTGTTATAATATCAGAGCCTCCTTTTGCATTTTTTACTGTGTAAATGATGTGTTTTCCATCTGGAGACCATTTTGGCGAACCTTCGTTCTCTTAAGTATTACTTATATTTACAATATTACTTCCGTCTGCATCCATTCTATAAATTTCATCATTATTAGAACGTTTTGATACAAATACGTAATGTTTTCCGTTAGGAGACACTACTGAATTCCATGTGCTTGATGCTTTTGATTTAGGTTCTTTAGAGATTCTATTTTTGTTTAAACCATTTATGTTCATAATATATGTCGACATCCAACCATGATGAACAGAATCATATATATAACCAATATTTCCAGATTTGGTTAAAGATGGTCTTACACTTATTGGCGTGTGTCCTGGGACTTTGTAATTCGTTAATTGTTTGATATTACTACCATTAGGATTCATGCTGTGAATTTCTCTATTTTTTGAGAACACTATCTTTTCTTGAGCAAGCATATGTGGTTGTATTCCAGCAGTTAATATTAAGCTTGCTATTATTATTTTATAATTTTTCATTTTTAATTATATTCATTAACGTATTCAAACTGTCGTATTGATTGATGATCTTAGATTAGAATTTCATATCTGCCAATTCCACAAAAAATGCCTTTGCTCCCTCTAAAGGATGCTTAAGTTAATTTCAGTTTTATTTCTTTTTTTAGATAGATGTAAGTAACGAAAGTAGCTAGTATATCTGCAATTGGAAAAGACATCCAAACGCCATTAATACCATAAAATTTTGGGAGTATAAATACCAAGGGAATTAAAAATATTCCTTGTTTTAATAAGGTTAAAAATAAGGCAGGAAAAGCTTTACCTGCGGCCTGAAAATACGCAGATCCAATTAATTGTGTTGTAATTACTGGTGTTGCTAAAAAAGCAATAATTAACGCATTTGGTGTTAACCTTAATAAATCTTTATCCTCTGTAAAAACGCTAACTAGTTCAGTTGGATATATCATAATTAAGATGAAAATAAGCGTAGCGATTGCCGTCCCAAAAATTATTGAAGTATTTATTGTTTGTTTTACTCTAACAGTGTCTTTTGCTCCATAATTAAATCCTGCAATGGGTAAAAAGCCTTGGGTTACCCCTAAAACAGGAAATAAAGCAAACATCATTACTCTATTGATAATTCCATATACAGCAATTGAAATTTCTCCTCCGTATTTAAATAAAGTATAATTAAATATAATTATGAGTAAACTAATAGTTCCTTGCCTTACAATTGTGACGCCACCTATAGCGGTTATTTCTTTTAAAATTGAATAATTAATTTGGAAATATTTAGGAATTATTTTTAATTCTGATTTTTTAGAAAGAAAAAACCAGAATATAAACAGCCCAGATACTCCATAAGAAATTGATGTAGCCAAACCTGCTCCATAAATTCCTAAATCCATATATTTTATGAAAACTATATCTAAAATGATGTTAGCTATAGCGGGAAAAATTAACGTAAACATTGCATAATTAGGCTTTCCAACGGCTCTAATAACGGGATTTCCCATCATAGCAAAAGCTAAAAAAGGAATACCCCAAATAACTACATGAAAATAGTCCGTTGCTGGAATAACGATATCACCATTTGCACCAAACAATTGTAGAATAGGTAAACAAAAGAATGTGCCTATAAAAACAAAAAGGAAAGACAATCCCACGGTTAAACTTATCTGATTCCCAAATACTTCAAATGCTTTTGAAATGTTTTTTGTTCCTAATGCTCTTGAAATTATAGAACTACCTCCGATTCCGATTCCCATACCTATGGAAGAAATTAAAAATACAATAGGTAATACTATTGTAATGGCAGCAATTGCCATGACGCCAATCCATCTACCTACAAAAATAGTATCTACTATCATATTGATAGACATTATTAGAATACCTATGGAAGCAGGAATCGCTTGTTTTAACAATAGTTTGCTAATTCTTTCCGTACCTAATTCGTTAACGTGTCTATTCATATTCAATTATATATTTTTAAATATCATAACACTGAATTTTAAATAATAAGTGGGTAATTGGTTGTTATTTAGGCTATTAATTTATCCAAAAGGGGGTTATATCAGTATCTTTATTTTTTGTTATTTGCGTTAAGTTACTGCCATCCTTATTAATGATAAATAGTTCAAAATTTCCGTTATACATAAGATTAAATACTATTTGTTGACCATTAGGCGACCAAGATGTTTTGTAAGCCCATGCTCCACTGCTACCAAAACGATCCAATTTGAAGTCATCAGATTTTAAATTAGACGTTAAATTTTTAATATGACTTCCATCAGTGTTCATTACATATAAATTTACAGAACCACCTTTATCCGATAAATAAGCTATTTTGTTTTCAACTTTTGATGTTGAGGGTGCAAATGCAGCACTCCAACCATCTGTAAGGTTTCTTGCCTCTTCTCCTTCTATGGATTTAATTAAGATATCATAATTCCAACCTTGTTTAGAAGTGAATACTACATGTTTACCGTCCATAGTCCAACATGGTGTACGTGTGTCGTTTTTATAATTTGTGAACTGTTTGGCATTTTTACCGTATTTATCGGCTATAAACAATTCAGCCTCGTCGGTATCCCAATTAAATTCTTGATAAACCATTTGCAATCCATCTGGTCCATAGATTGCATTGTATTCATAATTTGGTCGATCAGTTAATCGTTTTATATTACTAATTTTATCACCTTTAAAATCTGCAATACCCAGCTTCCAACCACTGTATCGATAGGTGTTGAATATAATTTTAGCATTATTCGGTGATGTTGTCGCATTATATTCACCACGTCTGTTTACAGTTCCTTTTAATAATAATTTAGCTTCCTTACTCTTCACATCATAAATCATTAAATCTAGAGTCCCGCCAGTATTAAGTCCTCCTGGATTTCTTGAAAAAATTATCTTTGATTGGGCATAAAGAGTCGATTGAAATGCCATCATCATTATGAAACTAGCAATGCTTATTTTATAAATTTTTAGCATTTTAATTCTTGTTAATATTAAATGTTAGGAGTATGAATTGAGTAATGAAAACAATTTATACTCCTACATTTAAAAATGGATTTATTTCTTAATTTCAGTAATGACACCTTCAAAATAAGCTTGCTCATTTTGAGGCGCTTTCTGCTTTCCTAATTTGTAATATTTTAAAGCCATTTTTTTATTACCATCTTTTAAATGTGCTTCTGCTAAACTATCTGTAAACCCCCAGATAAATACATGATCTTTATTACTTTCTACATTTAACGTAAAAACCTTAATAGCTTTTTTTGTTTTTCCTTGTCTTAACAATTGATAACCATAATTGTTTAATTGAAAAGGGGATGCTGTAGGAATAGCTTCCTCCATTATTTTTTCTGCAGCTAACTTGTCACCTTTTTTGGTAAGCAAACCTGCCTTTACAGATAGATTACTAAATCCTTTAGTATTAGCAATAGATTTATCAATCCAAATCATAGCTTCTCCTAAGTTGATATCATTCTGTAAACAATAACTGGCTGCTTGCATATATCCTCTCCATCCAAATCCTGCTGGCCCCTTTAATTCTGCACGAGCATTATCAATTACTAGTTTAGTTACATCATATTCAATTTTAAATGGTACGCGTAATTTTTCCCATTGTAATGCTGCTGTAAGACTCCTACTAGATCTGTCTGTAAAATTATAGCTTAGCCATTCTTGAAAAGCAATTGGTTCAGTTTTTACGCTTACCTGCAATACAACATCGTTTTCTGTAGGTATTACTGTACCCCAAGATTGATGAAATTTTGAAAATAGAATTTTAAATTCACTTTCTCCTGGAATCATGTATAACCCATATGTTCCTGCTGCAATTTTTTTACCTTCTACAATAGCATCATTGGTGAAATTAATGGTGGTGTTTTCATTTGCCCCAGCTCGCCATATATTTCCATATGGTGTTATTCCTCCAAAAACTTTTCTTCCTCTAACACTTGGGCTGTGATAGGTTATTGTAACGTCAGAAATCCCTAATCGTTGTGTCAATACTGCTTGTTGACTTGTACGGGGTAGCGTAACGTTTTGTGCGTATGTGGTTCCAGAAATTATTACCATAAGTAATAACATTAATAATCTTGTTTCTAACTTTTTCATTATGTTTAATTTTTAAATGTTGAACAAATTTATATCACTACAACCAGCCTTTATACTGAATTGTGTCAGATGGTTGGATTTGTGATATCTAGTTAATATATTTCTCTAAAATGATACTTGAATAAATTTTACAACAACCATTCATCACAAAGTACACCAAGCATCACATTTCACTTTAATCCACATAGAAACACCATTAGTTTTGCAGCCAATAGACAAGAAGTTTAAAGAGATGATTATTTACTGAATTGTACCGGCTGAAATGATTTTTCTATTTATAATATATTCTTTACCATTATAACATAGTTTAGAATTACCAACGGAAATTTTTTCATTCGCTTTTAAAGTGTAAGCCCTAACCATTTTATTGTTAGGGTTTCCAGGGAAATTAAAAATTGCTTTTAATGCAAAAGTAACTGTAGAAGTTGGTGAAGTATTAGATAGAAACAACTCCTTACCACAAGAACTAGTTTCTTCTGAAAAGGCTAAATTTGAAACAGCAGTTTGACCATATAAATCACCATGAGCATCAAAACCACCATTGTTATTAGTAAAGAGAAGATAATAAATTTCGATATAAGACAATTCACTAATATCTTTTAGAGTGTTTTGAGTTGTATTTATAGTAGATTTGTCAGGAGATTTTTTGTCGCTTTTACAGCTTGACAACAGTATCGAAACAGACAAAAATAAAAATAGTATATTTAGTTTCATAAGCACTCTTTAAGAAGACAATCGTGATAAAATATATTAAATGTGTTGGAGTATAAATATTAAAAATGAATTGTAGACTATAATGATAAAATCATTCTTTTCTTACTATAAAAACTTACCTATCTCTATAAAAAAAATAGTGATAGCAGCCTTGTTTGTTAGTCTATTTTTTACGCTTAAAGCGTATACAAATCATCTAATTAATCAATACAATTACCCATTTAGTTGGTTATTAACTTCGTTAAAATTACTAATTACCTATTTGTTTTGGGCAATTTTAACACCACTCGCCTATTTTTTAACACAAACTATTCAAGATACAGGTAAATTTAACATTGTTAAAGTATTTAAATTCATAGTTGGCTGTATATTACTTGCAATTGTACATCAATTAATAGCTTCCCGAGTAGATGATGTCATTAACTACGTGAATAGTGGTTATCTAAAAAATTTCTTTGGACACAATAGTATAGTAGTACTTGTTATTGGTAGCTTTTCAAGCTTTATCGAGTTGCTTGTCATCATAGCTATTTTTCTGGCCTTTGACTATCAAAAGAAGTTTATAAAAAATCAAAAAGCCTTAATATCCTCACAACTGAATGCTCTACGCATGCAATTACATCCGCACTTTTTATTTAATACCTTGCATTCTATTGCAGCAATGATTGATATTGATACCAATAATGCTCAAAAAATGTTGACTAAATTAGGGGCATTATTACGTAGTATGTTAGAATACGATGCTGAACAATTGGTTACCGTTCAAGATGAGCTTAACTTTATTAAGGATTATCTGGATTTAGAACAAGTACGATACCAAGATAGAGTCACTATTAAATACAGTGTAGCTCAAGAAGCTTTGCCCTTAAAATTACCAAACATGATTTTTCAGCCTTTGGTTGAAAATGCGGTAAAATACGGGATTATCCCTACCGTTGATAATGGACATATTCAAATTACTATAACACTAGAATACTCCGAACAATTGAATGAAAATGCTTTAATGATGGTGATAACTAATACATACAATATAAATAATAGTTATATTAAACCTTTGGGAACAGGTGTTGGCTTGAGAAATATTAAGAAAAGACTACAGCAATTTTATCCAAACAGGTTTGAATTTGAATCAGATTTTATTACACCTGAATTGTATAAAGCTAAAATTGTATTACCAATAATTAAATAACAATGAAATTAAGATGTATAATAATTGATGATGAGTTTTTAGCAAGACAACGCTTGTTAAAATTACTCGAACCATTTAATGATATTGTTATTGTTGGTGAATGTAGAAATGGTAAGGAAGCCTTAGAATTAATACCTTTAAAAGAACCCGATCTACTATTTTTAGACATCCAAATGCCAGATATGAATGGTTTTACTGTAGTATCAAAATTAGCTGTTAAACCATATATTATCTTTACTACAGCATATGACTCTTATGCGTTAAAAGCATTTGAAATAAATGCGGTAGACTATCTATTAAAACCTTTCGATGAAGATAGATTAAGTATTGCTATAGAACGGATTACAGCACTTAAAAAGAAAAAAAAAGCTTCCCTTTTAGAAGATAAAATAAAGAAATTACTTAGAAGTTATGAAAATGAAGCTACAGACTTTTTAAGTGAGCTTATAATTCCCATAAACGGAAGAGATATTGTTGTATATGTTGAGGATGTCATCTATTTTAAAAGTGATGGTAATTATGTTCAAATTGTTACAGAAACGAAATCGTATTTATACCGCAGCACATTAAATTCACTAATTGAGCGCTTAGATGCGAATCAATTTTTGAGAATTCATAGAGCTATTATTCTTAACAAGATCTACATTAAAAAGTGTACTTATATTAGCAATAACGAATATAAGTTTTATTTGAAAAATGATGAACAACTACTCTCTTCAAGGTCATACAAATCTTTAATTTCTGAATATCTTTCTAGTATTGAATAAAAACTACGTTATGAATATCATTAAGATGGAACTAAGAAGTTCTAAAATAGTTATGAGTAGTTAAAGGCGTTTTAATCTATCCAAAAAAGAAACAACCTTATCCTTGTAACTAGCTCCAATGGGGATTTCTGTTGAAGAAACTTCTATGTCATTAATGGTGAAAGCGTTGATTTTGTTTATATTAATGATATAAGAACGATGAACACGTAGAAAATGACTTTCCTTTAAATCTTGTTCTATGTCACCAATTTTATATTTTGAAACAATGTGCTTATCATCTATAGTATGGATTTTTATATAATCCTTTAAACTTTCAATATATAAAATGTCTCCCATAATAATTTTATGATGCTTATTCCCCGATTTAACAATAATATAATCATCTTGAGTAGTATCTTTTTTTGTGTTTGCTACTATTTTATTCGCTCTAAGCAATCTATCTATAGCCTTAAAAAAGCGTTCAAATGTTATGGGTTTCAACAAATAATCTACTGCTTCCAAATCGTAGCTTTCTATGGCATAATCTCTGTAAGCAGTTGTAAAAATAGTTTTTGGAGGGTTTTTTAAGGTTTTCAAGAAATCTATACCAGTTATGTTTGGCATTTTGATATCAAAAACATTAGGTCAATTTCCTGTGTATTCAAAATCTCGAAGGCTTTTAGGGCATTGTTACATTTCGCTACAACCTCTAAAGCATCAATTTTTGAAATATGATTTTCAATCAATTTAATCGCCAAAGGCTCATCATCTACCAATAAACATTTTATTTTCATCTAAATAGAGTTTTGATTGATATGTAAAGTTACTGTAAATATATTCTTATTTCTATCAATATTCAGACTGTATTGATCTTGGTAAATCAGATCCAATTGTTTTTTTATGTTTGCAAGCCCAATAGCCTCCTTGTTACCTCCTTGGTAATGTTTGGAAATAGTATTTGAAGCTTCGAATGTAAACAATGAATTTTTATTAGTAATTGAAATATCTATTTGTGGAGAACCACTATCTTCCCCTGCACCATGTTTAAAGGCATTCTCTACTAATGAAAGTAAAATTAAAGGAGGTATTTCAGCATCCGTTTCAATATTGGTTTTAAATGATACCTGAAGTCTTTCATCGTATCTCAATTTTTCTAAATCTATGTAATCTTCAAGTAACTTAATTTCACTTGAAAGTAATACAAATTTACCATTGCATTTATACAATATGTGATCTAGAATTTCGGATAGTTTTCCTATAGACACAGGTGTTTTAGGCGAATTTACTAAAGAAAGTGTGTAAATATTGTTCAATGTATTGAATAAAAAGTGTGGGTTCAATTGTGCTTTTAAGGTCTTTAACTCTCCTTCTGCTTTTTCTTTGTCCAATGTTAAGTCCTTTTCCCTTATTCTATTATAATCAACAACATATTTTATAAACAGGAAAATTAAAGTCACAGAATAGATGGCTGGAATGTAATGCAAAAGTAATTTCTTCCATTCAATAAGGATTTCAAATATTGTTTCTTGTCTAAATGGAGGAACTCTTACTAATGTTTCTCCAACATGCACTATCAAAATTCTAGCTAAAACCCCCATCACATATGTACCTATAAGAAATAGTAGTATAGAAATGTATTTTTTTTTTTTAAGGAGAAACTTAGGTATTACAAAATAGGCCAAATAGTACGCCATTAGAACTTGTGGAACCAACATACACAAATCGTAAACAAATGTCTTCATTAGCGAATGGTTCTCTTTCATTAAGGCACGGGAGAGCCCCAAAACAAATAACGTGCACCAAAAGGCTATATGCAAGAGTGATCGCTTTTGTTTAAAATAAATATAAATACTGTTCGAATAATTCATAGGGATAAATATATAAAGAAGCTTTTGTTTATATGACACTATCGACAGAAAGTATGGATTTACACCTAAACACACGATTTATATAGATAAATACTTTTAAGCATTTAAAAGCTATTAAACGACGTCTATTATCCCCTATTTGTCTACCGGATAGATAATGCACTTAATTTATTTACATTTTTGTTGTATCAATCATAAATCAATTACACAACATGAAAAAATCAATCTTACTAGCTATTTTATTTATTAGCATTGGTATGTCTGCTCAAATGGCTAAAAATGTAACTATATCGGGGATAGTTCTTGATAAATTAACTCAAGAGCCCTTAGAATATGCCACGGCAATTTTATTAAACACAAACACTAATGAAATAATAACTGGAAGCACAACAAACGAAAAGGGTGAATTCAGTTTCGAAACGCAGACAGGTACTTATACTGTAAAGGTTGAGTTTATGGGCTTTAAAAACTATATTATTGAGAAGATTTTACTCAATAAAAACCTAAAATTACCCAACATTTCACTTGAAGAATCGTCAGAACAATTGGATGCCATTAAAGTAACTGCTGCAAAATCAACTATTGAATACAAACTAGATAAACGTGTATTTAATGTAGGTAAGGATTTGAGCTCCAAAGGTGGCTCTGCAACTGATATTCTAGGAAATGTCCCGTCAGTTAATGTTGATGCTGTAGGTGCCGTAAGCTTAAGAGGAAATAGTAATGTTCGTGTATTAATTAATGGCAAGCCATCAGTATTAACAACTAACAATGGATTGGAACAAATACCTGCGGAAAACATTGAAAAAGTTGAAGTAGTAACAAATCCATCAGCCAAATATGATGCTGAGGGTACAGCCGGAATCATCAACATTATTTTAAAGAAGAACAAGCGAACCGGTTTTGGTAGTTCATTACAATTAACAACGGGAACCCCAGCAAACCATGGTATTAATTATAATGTAAATTATAAAACAGAAAAAATAAATTTGTTTTCTAACTTGGGATATAGATACTTGAATTTTGAAGGTGAAGGCTCCTACTACCGAACAAATTTTGAAAACAATAGTGTTTCATCAATATTAGATGAAACCATTGAAATGAAACGTAATAGAAAACGATTAAACCTATACGTTGGTGGAGATTATTATATAAACGATAAAAACACATTGACTTTAAGCTATTACCACAGATACAATGTGAGCAAGAATGAAGTGAATTATGATTTTAACTTCTTAGATGCGAATCAAAATTTAGAAAGCGTTTTAAATTCAACGGAAAATTATAAAGAACCACAAAAGGCAAATCAAATTGAGTTGAATTATGAAAAAAGCTTTGATAAGAAAGGAAAGAAATTTACAATAAATTTGCAGTATGATTTTTGGAATGATGATGAAAACGAATCCATTGTACAACAGGAGTTATTTCCAAACATCACTACATTAACTACACTTAAGAGCCGTGATATAGAAAGTAGTAAGGATTTTCTTTTTCAATCTGATTATAAAATACCTGTTTCAGATAAAGCTCATTTGGAAATGGGAATCAAGGGAGAAGTAAGAAGAATAAACAGTGATTACAAAGTTTGGAACAATGAAGTGTTAGTTGATAGTTTAGATAACTTATTGCGTTATGATGAGGGTATATATGGTGCTTATCTTCAATATGGAAATAGAAAAAGAAAGTTTCAATATTTATTAGGTTTAAGAGCTGAGCATTCAAACACGAAAAGTTCTGACAGAAAAAATCAATATAACACCAATAAAAGCTACACAAAATTATTCCCAACGGTTCATTTAACATATGCTGTTAATGATGCTACAAACCTACAACTAAGTTATAGCAAACGAATTAGGCGACCAAACTTTTGGCATCTTAATCCGTTTGGAGGTATTTCAGATCAACAGAACATTAGAATTGGAAATCCAGACTTAAACCCAATGTATACCAATTCTTTTGAATTTGGATCTCTAAAACGATGGAGTAAGTTCACTTTAAATCCTTCTATATACTTCCAACGTACCACCAATTTATTTGAAACCTTGATTAAAACAAACAACGATAACGTCCTTATATCTCAAACTGTAAATTCCGGAGAAGAGAATCGAATTGGAGCTGAATTAGTATCCACTTATTCGCCTTATAAATGGTGGAGATTATCTGGTGAAATCAATTACTATTCCTTTACACAAAGAGGTCTTTACAATATTAACGACAATACATGGTTTACTCGCCTAAATTCAAGGTTTAAGTTCTCAAAACTGAGTTTTCAAACGAGTTTTAATTACCGAGGGGCCAATCAAAGTGGTCAGACCTATTCAGAGTCTCAATATTGGGCAAATTTAGCAATGAGTCATGATTTTTTGGGTGACAGAGCAACACTTACTATGAACGTAAATAATGTTTTTAACTCCAGAGATAACAAGCGATTTATCCAAGGAGAAAATTATACTGTAAATCAATCAAACATTTGGTCTGGAAGAAGAATTAGTGCAACACTCACTTATCGTTTTAACAGAAAGAAAAGTGATAAAGATCGTATTCCTGACTAGAAAAATGTCTTTATCAATGGTTTTTTAAGTTTCTTTGTATTTGGCTCTAATATAATATTAGGGCCAAAACAATTTAAATAATTATAATAAATGATTATTAAATTAACTCAATTTACAAAAGTAGGTAATTGATATTTAGGTAGATTATTTTCAAATTCAAATAATTTTGAATAATCCATTACATTAGGAATATTGTCAAGTTTGCAAAGAAATGCTATTGTTGCATTAAGTCCATGAAATAAAAGATCTTTATCTTTTGGGTTTTCCGGCCTTTTTGACTTAAGTGTTAAGGGCACACTAAAACCGCATCCTTTTAAAAATACAATTTCTATTTGCAGCAATTCTTTAGGAGAATACCCATAAACTCTTCGTCCGAAATTTTCATTCAGTTTTCCTATATAACTTAACTCTAATGAACCGTGAGATTCTGTCAAGTAATTCCAATAATCTGTATTATCACATATATTACCTACAGCACAACTTTTACAAT
>Ga0105354_1000169_pt1 | contig 41008 bp, 38 predicted proteins | sample GOMGulsemesocosm_FD_83658 | JGI IMG/M metagenome (GOLD analysis project Ga0105354, IMG submission 83658) | Methane-oxidizing microbial communities from mesocosms in the Gulf of Mexico - GOM9B Gulf of Mexico | ecosystem: Environmental > Aquatic > Marine > Cold seeps | place: USA: Gulf of America...
AAAATCAAGCACCAATTCCGGATTATTATAAAAACCTTCTGGCGAGGCAACCTCCATTACATCATGACCTTCCCACAAACCATCAGCATCTCTAAAAGTAGCAATGCCACTTTCAGCACTCATGCCCGCTCCCGTTAACACTACTAGGTTTTTCATATTCATCTTTTTTGTTTTAAAGTAAAAAAAATCTATACCCCTGTAAAATTTCTCCTATCCTTGAAATGACAATACTAACTTTGAAGAGCTGTAGTTACTTCTCAATACAAATTTCACTCATTTCACTCGAAAAATTTACTCGAAGTGATGATTATCACAAAGCACTTCGACAAGATCAGCTCGATACTTAACAGATAACTTTTCAATTTTACTTTTATCTTACAAAAACCAATTCATTTTTATCTAAGTTAGAATACTCTTCAGAGAAAGAATAGCCTTCATAATTAAATCCTTTTAAATCTTCAACTGTTTTCGCATTTGTATCTATTATATAACGCACCATTAACCCGCGTGCTTTCTTAGCAAAGAAAGAAACTACTTTCAACTTATCATTTTTCCAATCTTTAAATATTGGTGTAATCACAGATGATTTTAATGTTTTAACATCCACTGCCGAGAAATATTCATTACTTGCTAAATTCACAAATAACTCCCCTTCCTCTAGTTCTGAGTTTAGTTTTTCAGTCACCAAAGGCCTCCAATAGCTATGTAAATTTTTAGCTTCTCCCACAGAAAACTTTGTTCCCATCTCCAATCGATACGCCTGTATTAAATCTAATGGTTTTAATACGCCGTATAATCCAGACAAAATCCGCAATGATTTTTGCAATTGATCTATTTTATCTTTTGACAATGTATATGCAGCCATCCCCGTATACACATCTCCATTAAAGGCATATACTGCTGGGCGAGCATTTTCAGCCGAAAACGGTAATTTCCAATCCTGGTTACGCTGCCAATTCAATTCTGATAATTTATCAGAAATTTTCATCAGCTTAGACAACTCTTTAGGCGATTCATTTTTCAACAACTCATTTATTTTTTTAGCTTCTTTTAAAAATGAAGCTTCAGAGTATTTTTTTACAGGAAGCTTAGATTCAAAATCTAGCGACTTTGCTGGAGATATTACTATTTTCATTATTACACTAAATTATTGAATCAAAGTTATTAAAACTCAAACAAAAAAAGATACCTTTCACAGTATCTTTTTTTTATTATAATATAGTTATTTCTTATAACTTTCTATGTTTAGCATAAGCCCTCCACTTATCAAAACACTGTAACATATCATCTGGAGTTTCTGAAGTAAAACTCATTTTTTCTCCAGTTGCAGGATGAATAAACCCTAGCGTTTTAGCATGTAGTGCTTGACGTGGCAATATTTTAAAACAGTTATCTACAAACTGCTTATATTTTGTAAAAGTCGTTCCTTTTAAAATTTTCTCACCTCCATAACGGGAATCATTAAATAAAGTATGCCCAATATGTTTCATGTGTACACGAATTTGATGTGTACGTCCAGTTTCCAACTGACACTCTACCAAAGTCACATAACCAAAACGCTCTATAACCTTGTAATGCGTAACTGCTGGTTTACCATACTCTGCTTCGTCTCCAAAGTAAACTGTGTTTTGCAGCCTGTTTTTATGATGCCTACCAATATTTCCATCAATAGTACCTTCTTCATCTTCAACGTGCCCCCATACTAACGCATGATATTTACGTTCAGATGTTTTATCAGAAAATTGTTTTGCCAAATGAGTCATCGCTTGCTCTGTTTTAGCCACCACCAATAAACCACTAGTATCCTTATCTATTCTATGGACCAAACCAGGTCGGTCATCAGAATTTGTCGGCAAATTATCAATGTGATGAATCAACGCATTAATCAATGTTCCTGAATAATTTCCATGACCAGGATGCACTACCATACCAGCTGGCTTATTTACTACCAATAAATCATCATCTTCATATACAATATCTAAAGGAATGTCCTCTCCAACTAATAAGTTTTCATGAGGAGGATGCTCAAACATTACCCTTACAACATCATGCCCTTTTACTTTATAATTAGACTTTACCGCCTTATCGTTAACATATATATTACCGTCTTTCGCCGCTTGTTGAATTTTATTACGAGTAGCATTTTCAATAAAATTCATTAAAAATTTATCTACACGTAATGGTTCTTGTCCTGCTGTAGCAGTAAACGAATGATGCTCATACAATTCCTTATTTGGCCCTACTTCTTCTTGATTCTCTATCATATCTATTTTACTACATCAACATTATTATCAGATTCAACCTTAGGCTTATCACCGTAATTTAGTTTCCCATCACCCAATACTAAATCAATTACTGAGGTATAAGGTAATTTATCGCCTTTATTAATCTTTTTCCCTTTATGCTTTAAGTCTATCACCGCATCTTTTGCAAAGTGCGGTTTATAAGTAATCTTTCCTATCTTAAACCCAATAGCTTTTAATGTACTTGTTGCTTGACGATTAGTTTTATCTTTTAAGTTTGGAATACGCACTAACCTGTACTCTGATTTATTTACTGTTATATAAATCTTTCTTCCTTGTTTTACCTTTGCTCCAGCAACAGGACTTTGCTCAACAATAGCTTCCTTTGGGAATTTTGGATCATAATCCTTATACTCTATATCTCCTAAAGTTAATTCTCTTTCATCTAAAAGGCTTTTAGTAATCTCTAATTTCTTCCCTTCTAAATTAGGCACTTCAGTAAACTCATCATGATTAGTAGTACTCGCCATCCATTTGGAAAAAGCATATAAAATCACGAGAAATACAACAAATGCCATCCCTAATTGTTTCAAAAATGTTTTACTGAAAATAAATTTTAAAAGACCCATCTTATTTATTTAGATCACAAATATAATAATAGTATTTTTGTTAACATACATTATACCTTATAATGACATTTTTAATTCAACTATTTGCACCTCATGAAAAACATTGCAATACTTATGGGCGGATATTCTAGCGAGTATCAAATTTCTTTAAACTCAGGAAGTGTAGTTTACAATAATATAAAAAATAATTACAACGCTTACAAGATTCATCTACTTAAAGAAAAATGGGTATATATTGATGAGTTTGAAAATGAACATCCAATTAACAAAGGTGATTTTTCAGTAACAGTAGATAATACTAAAATCAATTTTGACTGCGTATTCAATACCATACACGGAACACCTGGTGAAGATGGTCACATACAAGCATACTTTGCTTTATTAGAAATACCACAAACAAGTTGTGAAATGTACCAATCCGCATTGACTTTTAACAAGCGGGATTTATTATCCGTATTACGTCCCTATGGAATTGCTATGGCAACATCTGTTTATTTCAATAAAGGTGATGAAATTGATGTAAATTATATTGTTAAAAGAGTTGGTTTACCGTGTTTTATTAAAGCTAACAGAGCTGGCTCAAGTTTTGGAATAACCAAAGTATACAAAAAAGACGAAATACCAAACGCCATTGCTATCGCTCTTAAGGAAGATTCTCAAGTATTAATTGAATCATTCCTTGATGGCATTGAAGTTTCTGTAGGTGTCATTACTTACAAAGGAAAAACTAAAGTACTACCTGTTACAGAAATTGTATCAGAAACTGATTTTTTCGATTATAAAGCAAAGTACGAAGGCTTATCACAAGAAATTACCCCTGCAAGAATTTCAAGTAAACAAATAGCAACCGTAAGTAAAGTTGCTAAAGAAATTTATGAATTATTAGACATGAGTGGTTTATCCCGTTCTGACTTTATTTTTCACAACGGAATACCTCATTTTATAGAAATAAATACCAACCCTGGATTATCAGAAGAAAGTATTATTCCAAAGCAAGCAAAAGAAGCAGGTATTACATTAAAAGAATTATTTATGAATACCATTGAAGAAGCAATGAATAAAACCACTACATAAATGACTTATTTATCAATTCCATTCTTGCTACAGGTATTTTGCTTTTACCATGTTTATAAGAACGATAAAAAAATTTATTGGTATTTTATTATCTTTTTTATTCCAATTTTTGGAGGAATTATATATTTAACGACACAAGTTTTTCAAAAAAGAGATATTGAAAAAGCCCAAATCTCAATTACTAAAATCATTAACCCTACAAAAAAAATTACTGATTTAGAGCAAAAGTTAAAGTTCGCAGATACACACGAAAACAACGTACAGTTAGCTGATGCTCATTTTGAAAATAATAATTTCCTAAAAGCCATTAACTATTATGAAAATTGCCTAGAGGGGTTATTTTCAGAAGATGAATACATTCACCAAAAACTTGTAATAGCATACTTTAAAACTCAAAACTACAAGCAAGCAATAAATAAGGGAGAGGTTGTAAAAAACAATAACACCTTTAAAAAATCTGACAGCTACTATTTTTACGGCTTATCATTGGCAAAAAACAAACAGCCCAATGATGCCAAAAAAGCATTTGATTACATAAACAAACCTTTTTCAAATTACGAAAAAAGATTAAACTATGCCAAATATCTAATTGACTTAAACGACGTAAATACGGCTAAAGAATTACTAGAAGAACTTTCAAATGAATCTTTACAAGTATCTAAACAAGTAAAAAGACAAAATAGTTATACCTTTAACGATGTTAACAGAATATTATCAACATTATAATTGTTATGAGAAAAGCAGTTTTCCCTGGGTCTTTTGACCCAATAACTTTAGGACATCAAGATATCATTTCAAGAGCATTACCTTTGTTTGATGAAATCATTATTGCCATTGGAATAAACGAAGCAAAAAATTACATGTTTACCATTAATGAACGTGTTCAATTTATAAAAGAAACTTTCAAAAACGAATCAAAAATTACCGTAACTACATACAAAGGACTAACTATAGATTACTGCAAAGAGGTAAACGCTGACTATATGCTTCGTGGCCTTCGAAACCCTGCTGATTTTGAATTTGAAAAAGCAATAGCACAAACCAACAGAAAATTATCAGGAATAGACACATTATTTCTACTAACTAGTGCCGAAACTTCATACATCAGCTCAAGCATTGTAAGAGATGTACTTCGTAACGGTGGTGATTTCACCATACTAGTCCCAGATAGTGTACGAGTTAAATAACACAATTAAAACTCAAAACACACTAAATGCTATTTAACTCTATAGAATTTGCATTATTTTTACCTCTTGTTTTTATAGCATATTGGTTTATTGCTCCAAAAAAAGTAGAAGAACAAAACATCATAATTTTACTTTCCAGCTATATTTTTTACGGATGGTGGGATTGGCGTTTTTTAATCTTAATTATTTTTAGTTCAGCTATAGATTATAATATTGGGCTAAAACTTTCAAAAACTACAGATCAAAAAAACAGAAAACTACTCTTATGTACAAGTCTTTTTATCAACCTAGGCTTGCTTGGTTTTTTCAAATACTACAATTTCTTTTTAGAAAGTTTTTCCGATGCTTTTACCTTATTCGGACAATCACTCGAAACATCAAGATTAAATATCATCTTGCCGGTAGGTATAAGTTTTTACACCTTTCAAACACTGAGCTACACTATTGATATTTACCGCAATAAAATTGAACCAACAAAAGACATTGTTTCCTTTTTTGCTTTTGTGAATTTCTTTCCCCAATTAGTAGCTGGGCCTATTGAAAGAGCTTTAAATTTATTACCACAATTTCAAAAGAAAAGAATCTTCAATTACTCTGTAGCCATTAATGGGCTACGTCAAATATTATGGGGCTTATTCAAAAAGATAGTCATTGCAGACAACTGTGCTAAGCACGCCAATATTATTTTCAATAATTCAGACGAATATTCCGGCAGCACTTTATTTCTAGGAGCACTGTTCTTTACTTTTCAAATATATGGTGACTTTTCTGGATACTCAGATATTGCCATAGGAACATCTAGACTATTCGGAATTAATCTTAAGAAAAATTTCGCCTTCCCATATTTCTCTAGAAACATTGGAGAATTTTGGAGAAGATGGCACATATCACTATCTACATGGTTTAAAGATTATTTATACATTCCATTAGGGGGAAGTAAAAACAATCAATGGACTACCATCAGAAATATTATGATTGTTTTTCTTGTAAGTGGATTTTGGCATGGAGCTAACTGGACTTTTCTTGCTTGGGGCTTTATAAATGCTTGCTATTTTATTCCGCTCCTTTTAACAAAAAGAAACAGAAAACATTTAGACACAATAGCCGAAGGAAAAACACTCCCTACAGTTAAAGAACTCATCCAAATAGGATCCACTTTTACACTTACCATTTTGGCCTGGATTTTTTTTAGAGCAGAAAACATAAAACACGCATTAGCTTATTTTTCTGAAATACTCTCCCCCTCCTTATTTAGCATCCCTAATTTTCCTGGAAGGAGAGATTCACTTACTACACTTATACTAATTATCATTTTTATGACTTTTGAATGGCTTGGAAGAAACAATGAATACGCCATTGCAAAAATCGGCAAAAATAAGAATAGAATACACCGATGGACTTTATACTATTGTATTGTCATAATTATAATATTATATGGTGCTAATCAACAAGAATTTATTTATTTTCAATTTTAATAATGAATCGCTTTCTTTATACCATACTCGTTTTTATTAGTCCGCTTATTATTTTAATCGGAATCACAAAACTTTGCTTTACCAAAACTGATGGAGACCTAAATAGGTTAGGTAAAATTTCTATAGATAAGAATTACAGAGATCAATTTAAAAAAGACTTCAATCAACCTCAAAACTACATTGAACTCTCAACTATAAACTCTTACAATACAAATAAATTTAACATCCTTACCATTGGTGACTCCTTCTCTCAACAAAGAAGTCATAGCTATCAAAACTACCTAACAAATGATTCACTCAGTGTCGTCAACTTTGACACGAGAGCATATAACACCCCTTCATACAATCCTATTGACTTCGCTTATAAATTAGCTAATGGTGATACATTTAATAAACTACATATTAAATACCTTATTCTACAATCCGTAGAAAGAAGTATTACTACTCGAAGTGAAAAATTAAACCACAACTCCACAATAACAATTAAACAACTTGAATCATTTAAAAAAACTAATAATAATAATAATAATACTCTCCACACCGAAAACTATTCAGACTATTTAAAATTTCCGATATATAGTTTTTTATACCATTTTTTTGACAATGCAATATTTTCACCAATACACCAGAAAAGTATTAATAAGGAAATATTTTCTACTGATAATAAGTTACTTTTTCTCGAAAATGATCTTATCGCCTTAACAAAAAACAACAATTTAAAATTAGTTACACAATTAAACAATGAGCTCAACACTCTTGCTAAGAAATTAAAAGAAAAAAACATCACATTAATTGTCCTTCCTTGTCCCGACAAATACGACATTCATTATGACTATATCACAACTAAAAACAAACCAGAGCCTTTGTTTTTTAATCATATGAAAAAATTAAGAAAAGAATACATTTATATAGACTCAAAAAAAATACTAAAAAAACATATTGACATCGGAATCAAAGATGTTTATTTTGTTGATGACACTCATTGGTCGCCTATAGGGGCTAAAATAATAGCTAGCGCCATAAATGAAGCTATCACGAAAAACAAATTAATAAGTTCGGTAAAACAATAAGCCTTTTAATAACACATTTGATTTTTATATAAAAAAGAGCACTGAACTAAAAAGTTAAAAACTCTCGTTTTATAGAAAGCACTCTAAAAACGAAAAAAGGATGCTTTACTACAGTAATTTCAAATTGTAAATGGTATTATACCAATTAAAATACACAATTAAAAGTTTCTTTTAAATCTATTTATCGCTTAAAAACATAACCATAACTAAGGCTATGCTTATATTTTTAAACTCAACTAAATCTAAAATAATTCAATTTACGTATGAGCTCCTTGAAATTTAATTGGTATAAAACCTAATTTAAAAAAATAAAAAACAGGAAACCTGTAACAATTATTAATAAATATACTCTTAACCTCTTTTTTCACTATATAAAATCTCCTTTTGCCATAACATGGTATCTGGGATCATCTATCCCTTCTTCTATAGCATCCATTAATTTAGGAGAAGCTTTTACCATTAAATTTTTACAATCTTCTGAAAGATGCTTCATCTTAACTTGCTTACCTGCTTTTTCATACCGCTCTATCAAATTAAACAACGCTTCTAGAGCTGAATGATCAGATATACGCGATTCTAAAAAGTCAATCTCTACTTTTTCAGGATCATTTTTAACATCAAACTTCTCATTAAACGCTTGAATACTTCCAAAGAATAATGGACCAAATATTTCATACACTTTAGTTCCATCATCTTTTATACGTTTACGTGCTCTAATTTTTTTCGCATTTTCCCAAGCAAACACCAGCGCAGAAATAATTACACCTACAAAAACAGCTATTGCTAAATCATAAACTACAGTTACTGCAGAAACTATAATTAATACCGCCGCATCAGATTTAGGTATCTTCTTTAAAATTCTAAAACTCGACCAAGCAAATGTTTCAATTACCATCATAAACATTACACCTACTAAAGCAGCAATGGGTACTTGTTCGATTAACTTATCTGCAAAAAGGACAAATGACAATAAGGTTAGAGCCATCATAATTCCAGACAAGCGTCCGCGACCTCCGCTATTAACATTAATTACTGTTTGTCCAATCATCCCACAACCACCAGTACCACCAAACAACCCACTTATAATATTACCAGCACCTTGAGCCACGCATTCACGATTTCCCTTTCCTCTCGTTTCTGTTAACTCATCTACCAAATTCATTGTCATTAAAGTTTCAATCAAACCAACAGAAGCTGCTAAAAATGCGAATGGTAAAATAAAAGTTAGCGTATCTAAATTAATAGGTAAATTTTGCCATAACTCCATATTTGGCGTAGGGAACTCACCTTTTAAACCTGTTCCTCCTCCTTCAATAATATATGAACCTACTGTACTCACATCTAACCCAGTAAATACAACTATAAGTGTCGTAACTAATATAGCTGTTAAAGCCGCTGGCAACTTTTTAGTCAATTTAGGTAAAAACCAAATAATTACCATTGTTAAAATAACTAAACCAACCATAGTATACAGTTCAGATCCGTGCATATACTCATTAATATACTCGTTAACCCCTGAAGAAGATACTTGTAATTTTTTGTGAGTAAACATTTTTACCTGTGCCCAAAAAATTACAATAGATAATCCATTTACAAACCCCATCATTACTGGGTGTGGTATCAATCGTACAAATTTACCTAACTTAAAGACCCCAGCAAAAACCTGTATAATTCCCATAAGAATAACACAGGCCATTAAATAAAACCATCCCATATTTTCTACTGGCTGATCAAACAACATTCCTTTTGTATGTCCTTCAGCAATCATAGAAACAAAAATAACAGCTACCGCACCAGCCGCACCTGAAATTAACCCAGGACGCCCACCAAAAACAGCAGTAATTAATCCTATCATAAAAGCTCCTGATAATGCCATTAACGGATTGATTTGCGCTACAAATGCGAAGGCAACAACTTCAGGTATCATCGCCAATGAAACCGTCATTCCTGCTAGTATATCATTTTTTGCATTTGCTGAGTGTTTTCGTATTAGTGCATTCATAGTAAAAAATATTAATTATCAACAACTTAGCTTGTTATTTTATCTTTTGAGCCTGCAAAAATACGCTTATTTATAAACTATACAATAATAATACCTTAACAACTCCTTATTTTTAAGTAAGTTTGAGCTGATATCTAAGCCTTAAACAATGAAAAAAATTACTGTTTTAATACTCATATCATTTTGTGTAGCTTGCAACCATTCCAACAAAAAAAGCACTTTTGACTTTGAAACAAACTTTGAAAAAACCAATGGTCTAGAAACAGCTACTTATCAGGATGTCATTTCTTTCTATAAAGCCCTTTCTAACACATATTCTGAAATTAAAATTGAAACTATCGGAGACACCGATAGCGGTAAACCACTACATATTGTCTGGTATTCTGCTAGTGGAAACTTTATTCAATCCAAAAAAAACACTATATTAATTAACAATGGCATTCATCCAGGTGAATCAGACGGGATAGACGCTACTATGATGCTTTTAAGGGATTTAGCTAACAAAACTATTCCAACTCCAGAAAACACAATCATTGCAGCTATTCCTATTTACAATATTGGAGGAAGTTTAAACAGGAATACCAGTACCAGAACAAATCAAAATGGCCCAAAAGAATACGGATTTAGAGGCAATGCTAGAAATTACGATTTAAACCGTGACTTTATAAAATGCGACACTAAAAACGCTAAAACGTTTACAGAAATTTTCCATAAAATACAGCCAGAATTATTTATAGACAACCATGTTAGTAACGGCGCAGATTATCAATATACCTTAACCCATTTATTTACTCAACACAACAAATTAGATGGCCCTTTAGGAAATTATCTTCACAAAAAACTAATGCCTGAATTAGAAAAGTCTTTACACGAAAAAAAAATAATTATTACTCCTTATGTAAACGTATGGGGAACAACTCCAGAGACTGGTTGGTCACAATTTATGGACTACCCAAGATTCTCAACCGGGTATACCAGTCTTTTTAATACTTTAGGAATGATGGTAGAGACCCATATGTTAAAACCATATAAAGATAGGGTTGAACAAACATATGAATTAATGGAAAGTATGATTCGTATTACTAACAACAAAGTAAACGAAATAAAAAAGTTAAAAACGAAGCAAAAAAAACACTTTCTCAATAACAAAGAATATACCATAAACTGGACCATAGATTCTTCCAAAACAACGACTTTAAATTTCAAAGGATATGACGGATCCTATATCAAGAGTAAAGTAACTGGACTAAAAAGATTGTTTTATGACAAAACAAAACCTTACACTAAAGAGATCACTTACTATAATTACGTAAAACCTAAAAAAACAATTACACCTCCTTTTGCCTACATTATTCCTCAACAATGGCACCGAGTAATCGATTTACTTAAATTAAATCAAATTTCATTACAACAAATAAAAAATGACACCGTAATTGAAGTCAGCTCCTATAAAATAAATACTTACGAAACCAAAAAAGCACCATACGAAGGACACTATCAACATTATAGCACTAAAATAAATAACTCTATGAAAAAAATAAAATTCAGAAAAGGAGATTTTATTGCTAAATTAACTTCCAAAAATATGCGATATTTGATTGAAACTTTAGAGCCTGAAGCCCCTGATTCTTTCTTCAATTGGAACTTTTTTGACACTATACTTCAGCAAAAAGAACATTTTTCACCGTATGTATTTGAAGATAAAGCATTAGAAATACTAAATAAAAACCCTACTTTAAAAATTGAGTTTGAAAGAAAAAAAGAAAGTGACAATACTTTTTTCAAAGATGGAAATTTACAACTTGACTGGATTCATAAACATAGTGAACATTACGAACCGAGTCATTTACAATATCCTATATTCAGAGTAATGAATACATTATAAATTAGCTAAATATGCTTCTGTTAACAAAATCACGTTAGAATACGAATTACTCATAGCTACTTTTGCTTGTTCTTTGGTTTTCCAAACTGCTTGAGTTATCCCTTCTTCAATTTGCGGCTTTAACTCACCAGAATAGTCTGTATCCATTAAATACCAATACGTAACTTTTAAATTATACTTCCCTTTATTTTTGTAGATATGATACGTTTCCTGAAGAAATCGATTAATTGATAAATTTTGAACTCCTGTTTCCTCCTCTACCTCTCTCAAGGAAGTAGTTTCTATATCTTCTCCTTTTTCTGCACGTCCTTTAGGTAAATCCCATTTTTCATTTCGCTCTATAAAAAGAAGTTCTCCTTTTCCATTTTTCACCAATCCCCCTCCAGCTTTTATATACCCCATTCTATCTTTAAAAATAGAAAGTAATTTATCAGCATCAGGATGATATAAATATACCTTACTATAACTATTTCGTTGTAACTTTCGGATAACATATCCCATGTCAACACTTTTTAGAAGAAAAACTTTAAAACCATCTTCCTTCATCATTACATTAGTTAGAATGATTGGGCGGTCGTTAACGAAAATTTTATACATTATAGAAATAAAAATAGATAGTTACACCGGCTAAAGTTAATCTATTTTTAGAGTTTTAAACGATTTTAAATGAAAAAATAATGTAATTTTGCAGCATGATATTAGACAAAAACATAGCTAAAAAAACAGCGGAAACTTTATTACAAATTAACGCTATCAAACTTCAACCGAACAATCCATTTACATGGGCTTCTGGATGGAAATCTCCAATCTATTGTGATAACAGAATTACTTTATCATTTCCTGAAGTAAGAACTTTTTTAAGACAACAGCTAGCGAGCCAAGTTGTAGAAGCGTACGGAAAACCAGATGTAATTGCAGGAGTTGCTACTGGTGCAATTGCTATTGGCGCATTAGTAGCCGAGGAGTTAGGCGTTCCATTTATATACGTTAGACCTGAAGCTAAGAAACATGGAAGAAAAAATCAAATTGAAGGTTTTTTAGACACTGGTAAAAATGTTGTTGTGATAGAAGATTTAATTAGTACTGGAGGAAGTAGCCTTAAAGCCGTAGAAGCATTAAAAGCACATGGTGCTACAGTAAAAGGGATGGTAGCTTTATTTACATATGGATTTGATATTGCTTCAAAAAACTTTGAAGATGCTAACGTAGCATTATATACATTGAGTAACTATGAAAATTTAATTGAACAAGCTGCAGATACAAATTATATTTCTACCTCAGAAAAAAGAACATTACAAGAATGGAGAGAAAATCCTTCTGAATGGAATGCTATATGCAAATAATCTTATTAAAATATTATATAAATGAATATCGAAGGAAATAAAATAACAGTAAATAAATCAAAATCTGAAGTAATCACATTTTTAACAAAAATGGAAAATTTCGAACAATTAATGCCTGAAAACACAAAGTTTGAAGTTTTAGGTGATGACATTTTTCTTTTTGGATTAAAAGGAATGCCAGAGATAAAGCTACGCTTAAAAGAACAAACGAACGATAAAGTTGTGCTTGGCGCTGCTAGCGACAAACTACCATTTACCTTAACAGCAAACCTCAATGAAATTGATAATTCTAAAACTGAAACTCAATTATTATTTACAGGAGAATTTAACGCTATGATGGCCATGATGGTTAAAGGCCCTATAACTAAGTTTGTTGGACAGTTATCAGATAAACTAGGTGAGATTTAATACAGTAATTTTACTTCTTTCAAGCTGTATTCTTGTAAAATTTCATCTTCAAGTAACACTTGTAATTTCCCCGATGAAGTTATTTTTTTAATAAAACCAGAAAACAATTCACCTTCTGCATTCATAAATGTAGAGGGTTTATTTTTTCTAAATAATTTTTTTTCATAAACTTGATGAAGTTCATCTAGCTTATCTTCTTTCAATTTTTTAATTTGCTTTTGCAATTCGATAATCAGCAAAATAAGCAATTCATCTAAATCAAAATGCCTTCCTTGAATATTTTTAAGTGAACTAGCTTTAAACTCAGTATTAAAAACTTTTTGATTAACATTTATCCCAATGCCAATTATTGAATAAGAACTTCCAGTTGATTTAACGACATTTTCAATTAATATTCCACATATCTTTTGGTGATGTGACAATATGTCGTTTGGCCACTTGATCCTTAATTGAGGTATTAACATTTTCTTAATTACGTTAAAAACAGCAATTGATACTGCACAATTTAGGTAAAATTGATTTTGAAGATCCAAAAAAGACGTGTCCAAAAACACACTAAACGTTAGGTTTTCTCCTGCATTAGAACTCCATTTACTTCCTAATTGTCCTTTTCCTTTCGTTTGGTTCTCAGTAGAAACAACTGTAAAATCATCCACCTCATTACATGAAACATACTCTTTTAAGTAGTCATTTGTTGATGCAATGGTATGGAGTTTGATTATTTTGATACAACAAATGTAAAACTTATAATAATTCTAACCATTAAACGACAAAAAAATAATATTTTTGCAAGTTCAAATTACAATTAATGATAACGAAGAAAATTAATACTGACGCTTTAATCTCGATGATTATTAAAGGAATTGAAGAGGTTAAGGGGAATGACATAGATATATTAGATTTACGTGAAATAGACAACACAGCATCTGATTACTTTATTATTTGCAGCGGAAACTCTAATACACAAGTAAATGCTATTGTAGGTTCTGTACAAAAAATAGTTAGTAAAGAACTTAAAGACAAACCTTGGCATATTGAAGGGAGTGATAATGCTGAATGGGTTTTAATGGATTATGTAAATGTTGTTGTACACGTTTTTCAATCTCATATTAGAGAGTATTACGACATAGAAGGATTATGGGGAGATGCTAAAATAACTTCAATAAAAACAGAATACTAAACCAATTAGACGTATGTCAGATAACAACAAAAATGAAGCTAAAAAGCCTAAATTCAATGTATTCTGGATTTATGGAGCAATATCTTTAGTCTTACTATTTTTTGTACTTAACAATAATACAGCTGCAGAAAACGAAGTAAGTTTTTCTAAATTTAAAGAGTACGTTCCTCAAAATGACATTGAGGAAATTGTAATGGTTCCCAACATGAGGTTAGCTCATATTTACCTTACAGATGAGGCTTTAAAAAAAGAGGAATACAAAGAATTCGCTAAGAAAAAAGGGCTATCTTTTATCGGTAAAACCCCCGATTTCTCAGTACAATATCTTGATTTACAAAATTTTGAAAACTACTTAAGTGAGCAAAAACAAAGGAACAACCTTAGTTTTACACTTGATGTAAAACAACAAGATAATACATTTACTGATTTACTAATGGGCTTATTACCATTTGTATTAATCATTGGGTTATGGTTGTTTTTTATGAAAAGAATGTCTGGAGGAGCTGGAGGTGGCCCAGGTGGTCAAATCTTTAATATCGGAAAATCCAAAGCGAAACTGTTTGATCAAAAAGCAGAAATCAAAACAACATTTAAAGACGTTGCTGGACTTGAAGGGGCTAAAGAAGAGGTTGAAGAAATTGTAGATTTTTTAAAAAACCCACAAAAATATACTGCCTTAGGAGGTAAAATACCCAAAGGAGCGTTATTAGTAGGACCTCCTGGGACAGGAAAAACCTTGCTCGCTAAAGCAGTAGCAGGAGAAGCCAAAGTTCCTTTCTTTTCATTATCAGGTTCAGATTTTGTTGAAATGTTTGTTGGTGTTGGAGCTTCAAGAGTCCGTGATTTATTTAAACAAGCCAAAGAAAAATCTCCTTCAATTATATTCATTGATGAAATTGATGCTATTGGTAGAGCAAGAGGAAAAAATGCTATGTCAGGAAGTAACGACGAAAGAGAAAACACCTTAAACCAATTACTTACAGAAATGGATGGTTTTGGCACTAATGACAACGTAATTGTTATTGCTGCAACCAACAGAGCAGATATACTTGACAAAGCCTTGATGCGTGCAGGAAGATTTGACAGACAAATATATGTTGATTTACCTGATATTAGAGAACGTAAAGAAATTTTTGAAGTACACCTGAAACCCTTAAAAATCAAAAAAGGATTAGATACTAAGTTCCTTTCGAAACAAACTCCAGGATTTTCAGGAGCTGACATTGCCAACATGTGTAATGAAGCAGCTTTAATCGCAGCTAGAAACGGTAAAAAAGAAATTGACAAACAAGATTTCTTAGATGCTGTTGATAGAATTATTGGTGGTTTAGAAAAGAAAAATAAAATAATTACACCATCCGAAAAGAAAGCAATTGCATTTCACGAAGCTGGACACGCTACAGTTAGCTGGATGTTAGAGCATGCTGCTCCACTAGTAAAAGTAACCATAGTACCTAGAGGAAAAGCTTTAGGTGCAGCTTGGTATTTACCAGAAGAAAGAATGATTGTTCGCCCAGAACAGATGTTAGATGAAATGTGTGCTACTCTTGGCGGTCGTGCTGCTGAAAAAATAATCTTTAATAAAATTTCTACTGGTGCGCTAAGTGATCTTGAAAAAGTTACCAAGCAAGCTCGTGGAATGGTTACCGTATATGGATTAAGTAAAAAAATAGGAAACATCACCTATTATGACTCATCAGGTCAAGAAAACGGGTTCACAAAACCTTATAGTGAGAAAACTGCTGAATTAATTGATTCTGAAATTTCAGAAATTATTGAAAAACAATACACAAGAGCCATAGAACTACTTGAAAGTCACAAAGATAAACTCACCCAATTAGCGGAAGTATTACTTAAAAAAGAAGTTATTTTTAAAGATGATTTGGAAACTATTTTTGGAAAAAGACCTTTTCAAATCGAACCTAAAGTTAATGATGTAGAAGAAGAATAATTATCTCTACAACCATAAAAAAACTTAATTTAAATCTGATTTAAATTAAGTTTTTTTTTATATATTTGAATTAACAACCCCAATCATAAAAACTTTTCTCTATTTATGGGGATTTTTAAAAAATTCTTCGGCAAAAAAAAGAACATTTCTTCGTCTGAACAAGACGAACAGGGTAAATACATGCCTAAAAAGAACATCCCTGTCGATGAACTTTTTACATTAAATTTCATGAAAAATGGAGGTAAATTCATTTACTGTGATTCTATGGAAGAAGTTGCTAAAAACTTCAATGCTATTTTAGAAGAAAATAATTGGCCTAAAGAAAACACCCTCTGTTATAATGAAAAATTAAAAAAAAGATTAAACTCCTTTAATTTAGAATACACAACAGAGAACTCTTCTTTTTTCTTAACTAGCTGCGAAGCTTTAATTGCTGACAAAGGATCTATTTTAATTTCATCTAACCAAATAAAAGAACAAAAATTAGATTATTTACCTAACGATTTTATTTTATTTGCTACTACAAGCCAACTAAAAGAAACTATAAGCGAAGGATTAAGGACTATCAAAAACAATCGTCAAGAACAGCTACCTACAAACATTACCACTTTAAAACACTTTAATTTTTCAAAAGAAAAAGATTTTATGACTTACGGAAATAGCACAAAAAACTTATATTTGCTACTTTTGGAAGATTTATAAAATGAACGAAACTTTAACCCGATCTTTATCTGGATTAGTATACATAACAATACTAATTTCCGCTATTTTCTTTTCTCATAATGGATTTTTATTCGCAGGTTTAATGTTTCTATTTGCCGGAATTTCATGTTGGGAATTCAATAATTTACTTAAAGTAAATAACTTTAGAGCATTCTTTCAATTAGTAGTTATAGCGTACTTTACTTATTTAGCCTTAACAGAAGAAACACATTCATCTATTATAGTATTCCTTATTTTAGCACTAGCAACATCAGCTACCCACCTATTTTTGATTAATAATTTATTTAAATTAAAAAAAGTAAACGAAAACAGTATCTTAAAACAACAATTACCATTACTTTATATACTGATACCATTTTCATTGCTTACACTAACACCATCTATCATAAACGATACTTACAACCCATATATAATTTTTGGAATACTAATAATCATATGGTCAAATGACACTTTTGCATATTTAATAGGAAAAAATTTTGGCAAACGTAAGTTATTTGAAAAAGTATCTCCTAAAAAAACAATTGAAGGTTTTATTGGAGGGCTAATATTTGGGGTAATTGCTGCTATTATTATCACCTACACCACTTCTAGTCTTTCCATACTTCATTGGATTGTTTTAAGTATTATTATTAGTATCTTTGGTACAATCGGTGACTTAGTTGCCTCAAAATTTAAACGCGAAGCAAATATTAAGGATAGTAGTAATTTAATCCCAGGTCATGGTGGTTTTTTAGACAGACTAGACAGTTTAATCTTTGTTTCATCATTCGTATATTTATACCTACAATTAATCAATTATGTTTCATAAAGAAGGACACCAATCAATTTTAATAACACTATTCGTAGTAGTAGTTTTATTTTTAGGAGCAGAATATGTTACTAACAATCAAATAATACAATACGCCATCTATGCAGTTGCGTTATTTTTACTAGTAATTATCTTACAGTTTTTCAGAAATCCTAAAAGATACACTGCACAAAATGAAAACCACATAATTGCCCCTGTTGACGGAAAGGTCGTTGTTATTGAAGAGGTATTCGAGAAGGAATATTTCAAAGACAAAAGATTACAAGTTTCTATATTCATGTCACCAATAAACGTTCACGTTACAAGATACGCACTAAGCGGCTTAGTAAAATTCAGTAAATACCACCCAGGTAAATTTTTAGTTGCATGGCATCCAAAAGCTTCTGAAGAAAATGAACGAACAACTATAGTTGTAGAAAATGAAACTTTTGGAGAAATTTTATACAGACAAATCGCTGGAGCATTAGCTAAAAGAATCGTAAATTATGCAAAAAAAGGAACACAAGTTGTTCAAGGTACTGATGCTGGATTTATTAAGTTTGGCTCAAGAGTTGATTTATTTTTACCACTGGGCACCAAATTAGACATCAAGTTAAACGATGTTGTTAAAGGAGGAGAAACAATAGTCGCAATTAATGAGTAATAACGATACTTTACATACACGATTTTTGAAGGCTTTTAAAGCAGCTAATTCAATGGAGGATATTCCAATCCCAATAGATTTAAGACTACAATTTTACGCCTATTACAAGCAAGCTACAGTAAGTGTTTCTGTTTTTTATTCATCAAATGACCCTGATCAAATAAGAAACGCATTTAAAATGAATGCAATGCTACAAGTAAAAAACTTATCAATTGAAGAAGCAAAACTAGCTTATATTAATTTAGTTAACGAAACGATTAAAAAATATAATGTTGACATTGAATTTATTTAAAAAACTTATTTAAAGTAAGCCTTGCTCGAAATAAAGATATTTCAGATAAGACAAGCTTTGATAACTAATCCCACTAGTGGGAAGCAACCTAAATAAAACCAATAATTATGAAAAAAGTAATTTTATGTTTATTAGCAAGCTCTCTTTTTATCACTTCATGCAAAAAAGAGACTAAGCAATCTGAAGTAACTACACAAGAAGAAGCCCCCCCAACCTATAGTGTTGACGCCAGCACAACAGAAATAAATTGGACCGCGTATAAAACAACAGCAAAAACCCCTGTTAAAGGGATTTTTACGAGTTTAAATATCGATAAACCAATACATAGTGACAGTAAACAAGGTGCTTTTGCTAATTTGGAATTCAACATTCCTGTTTCAAGTTTTTTTTCCAAAAACGATATAAGAGACAATAAGATAAAAACATTATTCTTTGGAGTAATGAAAGAAACAACATTAATTTCCGGTCATTTTTCTAACATTACTGGAAATGAGGAGGAAGGCGCCATGTCACTAAACTTGAAAATGAATGGTGAAATAGTTGCCATTCCAATGAAATATACAATTTCAGACAATAACGTTGAAATAAACGGTACTATTACTGATTTGATGGATTGGAAAATGGACACGGCATTTAAATCATTACATAAAGCATGTGAACTATTACATACTGGAGAAGATGGAATTAGTAGAACCTGGGAAGATGTAGCCATAAGTGCTACAGCAATTTTAAAGACAAACTAACACCCCTCTTGCAAATAAAACCATAAAAAACCACGCTATTAGCGTGGTTTTTCATTCCTTAAAATATTAGTTTAACTCAATGAAGCCAAACTAACATTTATCGTTTCTATCTTTGCCAAAGCATCAGCTTCTTTTTTGCGCTCACTTGTTATTACGGCATCTGGAGCATTATTTACAAAACGTTCATTAGATAATTTCTTTTGAACAGAAATCAGCAGGTTTTCTGCTCTATCTAACTCCTTAGTCAACTTCTTTACCTCAGCCTCCACATCAATAGCCCCAGTCATTGGAATAAAATACTCATTAGATCTCACTCTAAAACTTAAAGCACCATCAACTTTTTCTGTTACGTAATTTAACTCAGAAATATTCCCTAACTTCTTTATTACAACATCAAAACGCTTTGATGTATTTTCATTATGCAACATGAAAAACTCAATCGAATCTTTATTTGCAATATTTTTTTCTTTTCTTATTGTTCTAATTCCAGAAACAACCTCAGCAGCAATTTCAAAATCATTTAAAATAGTTTGATCTACAGTTTTACGTTCAGGATACAGAGAAACTATCAAAGCCTGCTCTTCGCTCCTGTTAGCAATTTGATGCCACAACTCTTCTGTCAAGAAAGGCATAAACGGATGCAACACTTTTAAGTTGTTTTCAAACATCTCTATTACAGTATCAAAAGTAATTTTATCGATTGGCTGTTGATAGCCTGGTTTTATCGCTTCTAATAACCAAGAACAGAAATCATCCCAAATTAACTTGTACGTAGTCATTAACGCATCTGACAAACGGTATTTACTAAAATGATCATCAATTTCAATAAAAGCAGCTTGAAATTTATTACTATACCACTCTAATGCGATTTTACTTGCCTCAGGCTGCCCAATATCCTCACTTACCTCCCAGCCACTAATTAACTTATAGGAATTGAAAATTTTATTACTAAACTGCTTCCCTTGTTGTAATTTAGAATCATCAAACAATAAATCATTTCCCGCACCAGAACTTAACAACATCATTCCTGCACGTACTGCATCTGCACTATAATCCTCAATCAATTTTAATGCGTCAGGAGAATTCCCTAATTGCTTAGACATCTTACGACCTTTATCATCACGTACAATTCCTGTGAAATATACATTTTCGAAAGGCTTGTCATTTTTAAATTCATACCCCGCGAAAATCATTCTAGCAACCCAGAAAAAGATAATATCTGGCCCCGTAACTAAATCGTTAGTTGGATAATAATAATTTATTTCTTCATTTTCTGGATTTCTAATTCCATCAAAAACAGATATTGGCCACAACCAAGATGAAAACCAAGTATCTAGCGCATCGTTATCCTGCCTCAAGTCTGAAGCTGTCAATGAACTATTTTCTGTTTTTTCTTGCGCTAATTTAAGTGCCTCAGTACTATTCTCTGCGACAACAAAGTCTTCTTTTCCATCACCATAAAAATATGCTGGGATCTGTTGTCCCCACCATAACTGACGCGACACATTCCAGTCCCTAATATTTTCTAACCAATGGCGATACGTATTTTCGATTTTTTTAGGATATAACTTGATATCTCCATCTTCTAAAACTGATTTTAACGCTGGTTTAACCAACTCTTCCATTTTTAAAAACCATTGATCAGATAATCTTGGTTCAATTACTGCTTTTGTACGCTCCGAAGTTCCAACCTTGTTCAAGTAATTTTCAACTTTAGGCAATGCTCCTAATTCTTCTAATTCCTTAGATATTTCTTTCCGCACTACAAACCTATCTTTCCCTTGATAGTGCAGCCCAAAGCTATTCAATGTAGCATCTTCATTAAAAATATCAATAACCTCTAAACCATGCTTATCTCCTAAGGATTTATCATTTACATCATGAGCAGGGGTAACTTTTAAACATCCAGTACCAAATTCTAAATCAACATACTCATCCGCTATAATAGGAATTACTCTATTACAAATAGGCACAATTACTTTCTTTCCTTTTAAATGTGTATAACGTTCATCATTAGGGTTTATACAAATTGCAGTATCTCCTAAAATCGTTTCAGGACGTGTAGTAGCAACCGTAAGCATTTCATCCGTTCCCTCGATTCTATAATTAATATGGTATAATTTACCATTTTGCTCAACATACTCTACTTCTTCATCGGACAGCGTAGTTTTTGCTTCAGGATCCCAATTTACCATTCGGTAACCACGATAAATCATTCCTTTGTTATACAAATCAACAAACGACTTGATTACCGCTGCTGACATATCATCATCTAAAGTAAATTTTGTTCTGTCCCAATCACATGAACAACCTAATTTTTTAAGTTGCTCTAAAATTACACCTCCGTATTCATTAGTCCAATCCCAAGCATGTTTTAAAAACTCTTCTCTTGTTAAGTTTTTTTTATCAATCCCCTGTTCTTTTAAACGAGCAACAACTTTTGCTTCAGTAGCAATAGATGCGTGATCAGTACCTGGAACCCAACAAGCGTTTTTACCTTGTAAACGAGCACGGCGAATTAGGACGTCTTGAATAGTATTATTCAACATATGCCCCATATGTAAAATTCCAGTGACATTTGGTGGCGGAATTACAATTGTATATGGCTCTCTTTCATCTGGAGTTGAATGAAAATAATTATTTTTCATCCAGTAGTTATACCATTTTTCTTCTACTGCTTTAGCATTGTATTTTCCTAAATCGCTCATTTGGTCTAATATTTGTAATATAATCAACAAAAGTAACCATTACAAAGCTATTTAAAAAGTGATTATCGCATTTGTAGTTAATATTTTAAATTAGGAAATATATAGAATTAAATATAGCTTTTATATACTTCTTTTGCACATATTATCGGAAGTATATATTTTTAGCATATATTTGATTATATATTACCCCTAAAAATCTATTACTTGACATTCAAGTAAGTAACATTAAGAACAATGAAAAAATTATTTACACTTTTATTCGTAAGCCTATTAAGTTTAAATACTTATGCTCAAGAAACCTCTGCAAAAATTGAGTTTAAAGAAGATACTGTTGACTACGGGAAAATAGAAAATGGTAGTAATGGAGTGAGAACATTCACTTTTACCAATATTGGTGATGCTCCATTAGTTATTACAAATGTAAAATCAAGCTGTGGTTGTACAGTACCTAAAAAACCTACTGCTCCTATCGCTCCTGGTGAAAAAGGAGAAATTGAAGTAAAATATGACACTAAGAGAACAGGGTTTATTAGAAAAACGATAACAGTAACTTCTAATGCTTCTAATGTAAAAAACGGTGTTTCTTACTTAAAAATTAAGGGAGAAATTAAAAAAGTAGACAATAGCAGTATTCTTGAAAAGAATGAAAAAACTAAGATTAAATCTATAATGGAACAATAAAAAGCTTTCTTTATTGTACGTGGCATCTTGATAATATTACATTAAAAATATTAGTTTAAAACGGACAATTTTATTAAAAAATGCTTTAGTAATTTACTAGAGCATTTTTTTTAAGGGAGATTTTAATACAAACTCCCTGTACATAACTTTTCCCCTACGTACTAACTTAAAACGCACTAAGGATTCCTCTTTCCCATAAAACAATGCGTTAATAGATTTTAAAGTATATCTGTACGTTTTATTTCCGTTTACCTCTAACAAAACATCTCCTTTTAAAATCCCTGCTACCTCAGCTGGTGATCCCTCTCTCACATTATCTATAATAAATTCAGGGCTTAACAAATAAGATAGGTCTACATAAGAAATAAAATTTTTCGATTCTAATTGCTTAAATAACTCCCTATTTTTATTTTCATCCACTACATCACCATCTTGCCTTAAAACTAGTCCTGATTTATTATAATGAAAAGGATCATCTAGATGGCTGTTTGCTTTCAAGTACATCTTTTCTCTCCCATAGTCGAGTACAACAGAAAATCGTTTTAAAAGCTCACCTCCCAAGCTACCCGCTCTTCTAGAAAAATCTTTTAACTCCATTGGCAAAGTTTTTTCATATGGGTAAGAAATTTTCACATTTTGAAAAGTTTCCCCCGCTAAAACAAGGCTTTTAATTTTACTTCGACGCCCAAATATTTCACCTGAAACCGTCATTCCTAAATAATCTTCATAATATCCATAATCAGCAACTGAAACCGAATCTTCTTTGACCCCCCATAAACCATCACTCATACCAGTATCTAATAAAAAACTACTTGAAACACCATTTAATTCAGCCTTTATATAAGGTTTCCCTCTTAAAAACATCAAATCTACAGAACTATACTTATTCCATTTTTTTCGAAATTTATCTTTTTCGTGTAACTTTATAATTTCACTATCATATATAATTTCAACAATAAAATCCTTAAAAAATGATAGCCTAAAATACCATGAATCTCTCCTCCTAAATATGATGATAAATTTGTTTTCTGATTAAAAGCTACATATACTACATGATCAATACTCTTTATTCCTTTAATTTCTACTATATTATTTTTCGATTTTATTGCTTTAACAGCTACATCATTTATTCCTCTAACAGTAAACGTTTTTGCATTATTTAGGGTTAACGAATCTACTTTCGAAACATTAAACAATATCGTTTCCTTAACACCGGTATCCAATAAAAATGATAATTCAACACCATTTACTTTTACAGGTATTATAATTAGATTGCTATTTAATTCGAAAGGTATTGTTACTTGTTTCTTTTCTTTTATAAACTTAAAAGTTGATTGTGCTAGTGATGGAATTGTAAACAATATATAAATCAATAAACTCAAATATCTTTTACTAAAACACAGCATACATCAAATTTGGCAACAAAAGTTACAAAATTATTTACTACACAGTTCTATTTTTAACACAAATTAACGCCATAAAAAAATGTCCGTATTACAATAAAAAAATGTAATTTTGTGCTTCCTAAAACCAAAAGTAAAATGCCAAAAATTTCAACTAAAGGACACGATATGCCTCAATCGCCGATACGTAAATTGGTGCCATTTGCTGAAGATGCAAAAAAAAGAGGGACAAAAGTTTATCATTTAAACATCGGTCAACCAGACATTAAAACCCCTAAAGTCGCTTTAGATGCTATTAAGAACAATAATCTTGAAGTATTAGCATACTCCAGATCGGAAGGATCAGAAGAATACAGAATAAAAATTGCTCAGTATTACAGCAAACACAATGTGAATGTTACACATAACGATATTATTGTAACTACAGGAGGATCAGAAGCCTTATTGTTCACATTTGGAAGCACCATGGATCAAGGAGATGAAGTAATCATCCCCGAACCTTTTTATGCAAACTACAATGGTTTTTCAACTGCTTCAGGTATAAAAGTAGTACCTGTAATGTCAAGTATTGATACAGGATTCGCTTTACCACCTATTGAAGATTTTGAGAAATTAATTACCAAGAAAACAAAAGCCATCTTAATTTGTAATCCTGGAAACCCGACTGGATATTTATATAGTCAAGAAGAAATAAAAAAACTAGCAGCAATTGTAAAAAAATATGACCTTTTTTTAATTGCCGATGAAGTATATAGAGAATTTGCATATGACGGGCTAACTCATCATTCAGTTTTAGCAGAAAATGATTTAGATGAACATGCTATAGTTATAGATTCAGTATCTAAACGATATAGTATGTGCGGAGCACGTATTGGGTGTATTGTTTCAAAAAACAAAGAATTCATGGCCACAGCAATGAAATTTGCTCAAGCACGTTTAAGCCCTCCAACATACGCACAAATTGCATCTGAAGCTGCCCTTGATACTCCTGATAGTTATTTTACTGATGTTATTGAAGAATATACTGAACGTAGAAATATATTAATTTCTGAATTACAAAAAATTGATGGAGTAAAAGTGGCTACTCCAAAAGGTGCTTTTTATTGTATTGCTGAACTTCCTATAACTGATGCTGATGTATTTGCACAATGGTTGTTAGAAAAATTTGACTTAAATGGAGAAACAATTATGGTCGCTCCTGCTGCAGGATTTTATTCTACTCCTGGAGTTGGATTAAATCAAATTAGAATTGCATATGTGTTAAAAAATGAAGATTTAATTAGTGCTGCCAATATTTTAAAAAATGCATTAACTAAATACAAACAACTTCAATAAAATTGCATTATTATTAACATACAAATATCCAATATTTAATTAATTTAAATATTGGATATTATTTTTAGCTCAGTTTTGTATATTCAATTTTTAGAGTTATTATAATTTTATCCTCATGAAAATTACACACCAAGTATCCCTTAAAAACTATAATACTTTTGGTATTGATGTTACAGCCCAAAATTTTGTTAGTATTACCAGTACTAATGAATTAAAAAAAGCTTTAACATTAGGGTATACACATACTTTCTTATTGGGAGGCGGAAGTAATATTCTACTTACCAAGAATATTAACGATGCATTAGTAATACACCTAAACATTAAAGGTATATATATTACTAAAGAAAATGATGACTTTGTATGGATTACGGCTAATGCAGGTGAAAACTGGCATGAATTTGTTTTATGGTGTATTGCTCGTGATTTTGGCGGGCTTGAAAACATGTCCTTAATTCCTGGAAATGTTGGTACTGCTCCAATTCAAAACATAGGAGCTTACGGCAAAGAATTAAAAGACAATTTTATTTCTTGCGAAGTTATTGAAATTAGCTCTGGCAAAAGTAAAAACTATTCTAAAGACGAGTGTAACTTCCAATACAGGAACTCCATTTTTAAAAATGAATTAAAAGGAAAATGCATTATTACTGCTGTTACATTCAAACTCACAAAAAGAAACCACAATACCAATACTTCATATGGAGCTATTGAAACTGAATTAAGCTCAAAAAAAATTAATACCCCTAGTATAGTAGATATTTCAAATGCAGTAACCGCTATTCGTCAATCAAAACTACCCGATCCTAAAATTTTAGGAAATAGTGGTAGCTTTTTCAAAAACCCTGTTGTTTCTAAAAAGAGATTCAACAGCTTTATAGCAAAATTCCCAGATGCCCCTAGCTACATTATATCTAATACAGAAGTGAAAATTCCTGCCGGATGGCTCATTGAACAAGCAGGTTTTAAAGGAAAACGTTTTGGTAATGCTGGAATACACAAAAACCAAGCCCTTGTTATAGTAAATCACGGAAATGCTAGTGGTAAGGAGATTTGGGATTTAGCTATGATGATAAAAAACACTGTTTTTAAGAAGTTTGGAATTGAAATAACCCCAGAGGTTAATATTTATTAACTTCGGTTATACTATATTACACCTGATACTATTTTACCTTTTTTTGATTAATTTTACATGCTTTATGATAATAAATTATAAATAATGAGTACTTTCATTACTTAATTTTTTTCAATAACACATGAGGCGCATACTATATCTTATCATTTTACTTCCTACATTATCATTTACACAAAGTGGATTATTCCAATACAAAGAAACTTTCACTAAACAAGATACTCTTAGAGGAAGTATCACCCCGGAACGAGAATGGTGGAATTTACAACACTACCATTTAGCTGTAGAAGTATTCCCTAAAACTAAAACAATTAAAGGGAGTAACACTATTTCTTTTGAAGTACTGAAAAGTGCTAAAAAAATGCAAATTGATTTACAGGAACCTTTACAAATCACGAAGATAATACATCACAATAGCGAATTAGCATACACAAGAGAAGGAAATGTATATTGGATTAATTTTCCTAAAAACCTTCTCCCAAAAACAAAAGAAAAAATAACCATATACTACGAAGGGAAACCTATTGAAAGTCAAAACCCACCATGGTCTGGAGGAATTACATGGAGAAAAGATAAAAACGGGACAGATTTTATCGCTACTTCAAATCAAGGTATTGGAGCAAGTATTTGGTGGCCTAATAAAGACCATAGTTATGACGAGCCTGAAAATGGCGTATTAATTTCTGTTACTGTTCCTGAACATTTAACCAATGTATCCAATGGAAGACTTGCTAAAACTGAGCACAATGAAAAATTAAAAACAAAAACTTTTCATTGGGTAGTCAAAAACCCTATCAACAACTATGGAGTCAACTTAAATATTGGTGACTATAGTCACTTTTCAGAAATCTATGCTGGTGAAAAAGGCAACTTAGATTGTAACTACTGGGTATTGAAACATAATCTTAACAAAGCCAAAAAACAATTCAAACAAGGTGCTATGACATTAGAAGCATTTGAGTATTGGTTTGGCCCATACCCGTTTTACGAAGACAGCTACAAATTAGTAGAAGCTCCATATTTAGGAATGGAACATCAAAGTTCTGTAACCTACGGTAATAAATACGCGAACGGATATTTAGGACGAGATTTAAGCGGTACTGGCATAGGCCTAAAATTTGATTTCATTATCGTTCATGAAAGTGGACATGAATGGTTTGCTAATAACATTACAAATGTAGATTCAGCTGATATGTGGATTCACGAAAGTTTTACTGCATATTCTGAAAATTTATTTGTCGATTATCACTTTTCAACAAAAGAAGCAGAGGATTATGTCATCGGAACTAGAAAAGCTATAAAAAATGACATTCCAATTATTGGACAGTACAATGTTAATAATGAAGGCTCTGGTGATATGTACTATAAAGGAGCAAACATGTTACACACATTACGTCAAATTATAGACAATGATGATCAATGGCGAAATATATTACGAGGGCTAAACAAAAACTTTTTCCATCAACAAGTCACCACAGAACAAATAGAAAATTACGTTAGTACTAAAACAAAACTAGATTTAAGCGGTTTCTTTGATCAATACTTAAGAACTGTCAATATCCCAACTTTTGAATATCAAATAAAGAACAATGAAGTCTCTTTTAAATTTATCAACACTGTTCCTAACTTCTGTATTCCTGTTAAAGTCTGGATTAATGACAAGCTAACCTGGTTATTTACCACCACAGAATTAAAAAAAATTGATTTCAATGAAAACATTAAATCCTTTGAAATAGATCGTAATTTTTACATAAAACCAACAAAACTCTAAAAACTACACAGTTACATCTCATAAAAAACTCACGAAAACCTCATTTAATCGTCAATAAACGTATTTAATAGATAGTTTTGAAGAAAACACTATAAAATACATTTATGATGAAAAAAATTACAGCAAAGTCAATCATGGCATTTTTAATTCTGTTCTTAACAGCAGGAACTCTAAGTGCTCAAAAAAAAAGTATTGAAAAGCTACAAAAAGAGCTAGGTTTCGAACTTAGTAAAACTAACAAAATTTTCTATGAAGCCACCGGATTAGTAAAATGTGCTTCATATGAACACAACAAAAAACTCCGTCAAGAAGGAAAATTATCTTCAGATGAAGATTTTGAAAAAATGATCAGTAGAGCCATTGCTAAAGACAAGCTAGCAGCTAACAATGGGAAGATGGCTACAATTTACACTATACCAGTAGTTGTACATGTATATCATAAAGGAGAAGCAATAGGAACTGGAACCAATATTTCAGATGCAATTATAAATTCACAAATAACTGTATTAAACCAAGATTTCAGAAGAATGACTGGTACACCTGGACACAATACAAATGCAGTTGGAGCTGATACTGAAATTCAGTTTTGTTTAGCAAAAAAAGACCCTAACGGAAACGTTACTACTGGTATTACTAGAACACAAGGAATTAGTGGCTCATACACAGATACTGCATTTAATATTGTTAAACCTAATACACAATGGGATCCTACAAAATACTTAAATATTTGGGTAGCAGATTTAGGAGCTCAATTATTAGGTTACGCTCAATTCCCACATGCCAATGGAGTCATTTCTGGAATGAGTGGCGGATATGCTGGAGGAAATGCAAACACTGACGGTGTTGTAATGGGCCCTAACTTTTTTGGTTCAAGTGATATAACTACAGTGAATGGATCCGCTCCCTATGATAAAGGAAGGACTACAACTCATGAAGTAGGCCACTGGCTAGGCTTAAAACATATTACAGGAGATTCAAACTGTGGTGATGACAATTGTGCAGATACTCCTACACAAGGAGCTCAAACAGGACAAGGTACTGCATGTAACCCTACTACAAGTTGTTCTTCCACAGATATGATTGAAAACTATATGGATTACTCTAATGACACTTGTATGAATATTTTCACTGCAGATCAAACTGCACGTATGAGAGCTATTTTAAATCCCGCTAACAATATTGTTAACAGAGGCACATTAGTTCAAGCTGGATTAACACATACATTATGTAGCTCCACACCAGACTATACAGTAACAGCTAATAACTCACCTGTATCGGCTTGTGCTGGTTCAAATGCAGTATTTAATTTTACTTTTGGAGTATCTAACGGATACAACACCAACACTACACTTTCAGCCACTGCAGGAGTACCAGCAGGAGCAAATGTAGTGTTCAGTCCAACCGCCATGAGTGCTGCAGGAGCCTTTACAATGACTGTAAACAACTTAACCGCACCAGGAAACCACACCATTACTATTACTGCTACAGGGACTACTACTAAAACTGTAGATGTTACCTTAAATGTTGTTGCTGGAGCACCAGCTGTACCTACACTAACAAATCCTACCGACAACTTATTAGGAACTGCTATACCTACAAATTTAGTATGGGCGGCAGCGGCTAACGCAAGTACTTACACGGTTGAAACAGCAACTGATGCAGGGTTTACTGCAAATACAACTTCTAACTCCGTTGCTACTACTAACTATAGCATCACAGGCTTAACACAAGGAACTCAATATTTCTGGAGAGTTAAAGCTGTAAACGGATGTGGAGAATCTGCCTACTCTTCAGTATTCAACTTTACTACTGCTACCATATCTTGTAACACAGACAGTAACAATACGAGTGTTGCTATACCAAATGCGACCGTAAATGGTACAGAAGCTGCTCCTGGAATTTCTACTATTGCTGTAAGTAATAATGTTACGATAACAGACGTAAATGTAACTGTAAATATTACTTATGGATATGTTGAAGATTTAAGATTAGTTCTTACCAGCCCTTCTGGAACTACTATTGAATTAGTAAAAAACCTTGCCAGTAATAGCGGTGCAAATTTCACAAATACTGTTTTTGACGATGCGGGAACTACAGCAATAACTGCAACTACCCCTGCGAATGCACCTTTTACGGCAACTTATTCTCCTGAAAACCCTTTATCGGCAGTAAACGGACAAACTTCAATTGGCAACTGGACACTTTCTGTTTATGATAACTGGACAGATGACTCTGGAACAATCAATTCATGGAGTATCGAAATTTGTGGTAGCCCAATACTAGGTATTGAAGATATCAAATTTGCAGAATCAGTAAATGTGTATCCAAACCCAAATAACGGACAATTTTTTATCTCTTTCCTATCTATTAATAATCAACCAATAAAACTTACTTTAATTGATATGAGAGGAAGATTCGTTTCTGAACAAACTTTTGAAAACAATACTAATGTATTCAATCAAGAAGTTCACTTTAACGACCTAGCAAAAGCTGTTTATATTTTAAAAATACAAGCTGGAAATAACGAAACCTTTAAACGATTAGTCATTAAATAATATCCTTTTAAAGAATCGGAATAAATTAGAAATGACTCGCATGGCGGGTCATTTTTTTTATTTAAAATACACTACCTTTGTACTATAAAAATTTTCAATAATGAAACTTCTTTTACTTACTTTCGGACTCTTATCACTTGCTGTACTAGGTATTGCTATTAAAATTTGGGCAAAAAAAGATGGTAAATTCGCTGGGACTTGTGCTAGTCAAAATCCAATACTAAACAAAGAAGGGGAACCATGTGGTTTTTGTGGGAAACCTGCAGATGAAATAGGAAACTGTGATGAACCGCAACACAAAAACTAAATAACTCCTCTATCCTGTCTAATATATGCTTACAATTTTACTATATGCTTTTATAGCTACTACTAGTATCCAGTTAATTTATTACCTTTTTGTTTTCAGTAGATTCTCTTTTACAAAAAACAAAAAAAAAATTCCTAATAACATTCCTGTTTCTGTTTTAATATGTGCAAAAAACGAAGCTGAGAACCTTAAGGCATTTTTACCTAAAATAATTAGTCAAGAATATTCAAATTTCGAAATTGTATTGATTAATGATGCTTCTTATGACAATACGTTAGAAGTAATGGAATCCTTTCAAGAGAAACATTCTAATATTAAAATTGTTAACGTTGAAAACAATGAAGCTTTTTGGGGAAGTAAAAAGTATGCACTGACATTAGGTATTAAAGCTAGTACAAATGATTACTTACTATTAACCGATGCTGATTGCACTCCAAAATCAGACCAATGGATTTCAAGTATGTGCGTTAATTTTTCAGAAAAGAAAAAATTTGTATTAGGGTACGGAGCCTACAAAAAGAAAAAGTATTCTATATTAAATGCTTTAATACGATTTGAGACACTATTAACTGCTATGCAGTACTTTTCATACGCCAAAGTCGGCAATCCATATATGGGGGTTGGCAGAAATTTAGCTTATCATAAAACTGAGTTTTTTAATGTAAATGGTTTTATGAATCATATGAGCATTCGTTCTGGTGATGATGATTTATTTATAAATCAGGTAGCCACTAAAAAAAATACCGAAATTGAATTTTCTGAAAAAGCACAAACAATATCTACTCCTTCAAATAACTTTAGTGAATGGTTTAAACAAAAAAGGAGACATGTATCAACTGCTAGTCATTATAAATTTAAAGATCAATTATTTTTAAGCATATTTTATATTTCACAAATTACATTCTGGACATTATTTGTTATTTTAATAAGCCACCTTTTTCAGTGGAAACTTGTATTGTTAATTATGGGCATAAGAATTCTAATCCAATACGTTACTTATGGTTTTTCTGCCAAAAAATTAAAAGAACAAGATTTAATTTTTGCAATTCCTTTTTTAGAAATATTTTTAATTCTATTTCAATTAACTATATTTATAACAAATAGGTTCTCAAAACCAAACCATTGGAAATAAATAAACAAATATTACTCCTGCAAATTACGAAAGCAAAAGAAGGTAATCAAAGTGCGTTTAACTTTTTATTAGACACCTATTGGAGAGAAGTGTATGGATTTCAATTAAAACGAACACAAAATGAAATTGAAGCTGAAGATATTACCATTGAAACTTTTTCAAAAGCATTTCATAAAATTCACTTATTTAATGAAGAATATAAGTTTAGCACATGGCTAATTACCATCTCTAAAAATATTCATCACGATTTATTGCGAAAAAAGAAAGCTTCTATTGCCTCAAAAGCATTCAATAATGATAATATTCACAACATTATAGACAGCACACCTTCAGCAGAAGATAAAATTATTACTGAACAAAACTTAGCAAAGCTTTTAAAAGATATAAAAAAACTAAAACCACATTACCAAGAAGTTATTCAACTCCGTTATTTTCAAGAAATGAGTTATAAAGAAATAGCTCAAGAAATTAACGAACCTATTACAAATATTAAGGTCAAATTATTACGTGCTAAAAAACTACTTGCAGAAATCATCACAAAAAACAATAATGATTTCTAAATTAAAATCTTTAGGCCCTGGACTGCTATTTGCTGGAGCTGCTATAGGTGTCTCACACTTAATCCAATCTACTAGAGCTGGTGCTGATTTTGGCTTCGGATTACTTTGGGCATTATTTTTAATTAACTGTATAAAATACCCCTTTTTTCAATTTGGCCCTCGTTATGCTCAAGCAACAGGAGAAAGCTTATTAGACGGATACAACAAACTAGGAAAAGGAATACTGATTGCATATTTCATTTTATCATTTGCAAGTATTTTCACTATTCAAACTGCTGTAACAATTGTTACAGCAAACTTGGCTTCCTCATTATTTAATTTAACTTTCAGTTTATCCACTTGGTGTAGTATCATTACTTTAGTATGCTTAACCATATTGATTATTGGTAGATATCGCTTGCTAAATAATTTAATGAAAATTATAATTGTTGTACTTACCATTAGCACCATCCTTGCAGTAGCTTTTGCTTTTATCAACACAGAAAATAGTATTAGCTTACAACAACAGCTTCCTAAAAACAGTGCTGAAATTGCTTTTTTAATTGCTTTTATGGGATGGATGCCTGCTCCTTTAGATATTTCTATTTGGCACTCTTTATGGGAGGTTGAGAAACTGAAAGATAACCTTACTCCTAAAAAAACACGCTTATTCGATTTTAATATAGGATACTTTACAACCATCATTCTTGGTGTTGGATTTATTTCCTTAGGCGCTTTAGTGATGTTTAATTCTGGAGAGATTTTTTCAAATAAAGGGTCCATATTTACTAATCAGCTTTTAGATTTATATAATAAAAGTTTAGGGAATAAATTTGGTTTTATAGTAGCTATTGCAGCATTCACCACAATGTTTAGTACTACATTAACAACAATGGATGCTTCTCCAAGAGCTATGGCTAAAACATGTTCTTTGTTATTTTCAAAATCAAAATTAACATCATATCTATTTTGGATTGCGATTTTGGCGCTAGGAACCCTACTCATTTTAAATTTACTTTTATCAGAAATGGGGGTATTTATAAAAATAGCTACAATACTTTCTTTTCTAACAGCTCCTTTTTATGCTGTCATAAACTACAAACTTATTACTAGCGTACATACTCCAAAAGAATTCCATCCAGATTTCAAATTAAAACTACTTAGCTGCATCAGTATTATATTACTTTTTGCCTTTAGTATATGGTATATAACAACATTGTTATAAATAATACTAATTTTCTATTTACCTTTGTTGCCCTTATAGATAATATATTTATGAATACAGAACAATCTAGTGTACTTCCTCCTAAAGGAAAACCAAAATGGCTAAAAGTTAAACTTCCTGTCGGGAAGAAATATACTGAGTTAAGAGGTTTAGTTGACAAATACAAATTGAATACTATTTGTACATCTGGTAGCTGCCCTAATATGGGAGAATGTTGGGGAGAAGGAACAGCTACATTTATGATATTAGGAAATATCTGTACTAGATCATGTGGGTTTTGTGGAGTAAAAACTGGTAGACCAGAAACGGTTGACTGGGATGAGCCTGAAAAAGTAGCTCGTTCTATAAAAATTATGAAAATAAAACACGCTGTATTAACTTCTGTTGATAGAGATGATTTAAAAGATATGGGAACTATCATTTGGTCTGAAACCATTAAGGCAGTCAGAAGAATGAATCCTGAAACAACTATAGAAACTTTAATTCCTGATTTCCAAGGGATCGAAAAGCATTTAGATAAAATGATTGCTGTTGCTCCTGAAGTTATTTCTCATAACATGGAAACAGTAAAAAGATTAACAAGAGAAGTTCGTATACAAGCAAAATACGAACGTAGCTTAGAAGTTTTACGCTATTTAAAAGCTAACGGACAAAGAAGAACTAAAACTGGTATTATGCTTGGTTTAGGGGAAACTAAAGAAGAAGTTATTGAAACTTTACATGACATCAGAAACGCTAATGTAGATGTTGTTACCATTGGACAATACTTACAACCTAGTAAAAAACATTTACCTGTGCAACGTTTTGTTACACCAGATGAATTTGCTGAATACGAAAAAATCGGAAAAAAACTTGGATTCAGACATGTAGAAAGCGGAGCTTTAGTTCGTTCCTCATACAAAGCACACAAACACATTCTATAATCCTTGAAAATAAAAACAAGAATAGCTATAAACGGTTTTGGAAGAATTGGTAGAAGTCTTTTTAGATTACTTATCAATCACCCTAGTATTGAAGTTGTTGCTATAAACGATTTAGCAGATGCTAAAACCTTAGCTCATTTGTTAAAATACGATAGTATTCATGGGGTTTGTAATGCGATCATTACTGCTAATGAAAACAGTATAATCCTAAACAACAAAGCTATACCGCTCAGTAACATAGTTGCTATTGAAAATAGTAATTGGGCATCACAAAATGTCGATATTGTTATTGAGGCTACAGGAAAATTTAAAACCTCTACCCAACTTAAACATCATATAAAAAATGGTGCTAAAAAGGTTATTTTATCAGCCCCTCCAAAATCTGACGATATAAAAATGGTCGTTATTGGTGTAAATGAAACTATTCTAGACGGTACTGAAACAATCATTTCTAATGCTTCATGCACTACTAATAATGCAGCACCAATGATCAAAATTATAGATGATTTATGTGGTATTGAACAAGCCTATATTACGACTATACATTCTTTTACTACAGACCAAAGCTTGCATGACAAACCACATAGGGATTTACGCAGAGCAAGGGCTGCTACGCAATCAATAATTCCCACCACAACAGGTGCTGCAAAAGCTCTTACTAGTATTTTCCCAAAACTATCAGATACAATTGGTGGTTGTGGTATCCGTGTTCCTGTTCCAGATGGCTCCTTAACTGATATTACATTTAATGTCAAAAAAACAACCAGTATTAAAGCTATAAACGACGTGTTTAAAACTGCCTCAAAGACGTATTTAAAAAACATTCTTGACTACACTGAGGATCCTATTGTATCAGTTGATATCATCAATAGTCCCTACTCTTGTACTTTTGACTCACAACTAACTTCTGTTATTGGAAAAATGGTTAAAATAGTTGGATGGTACGACAACGAAATAGGATATAGCAACCGACTAATTGACTTAATTACAATTGTAAACAAATAAATTTCAGCAGGAAAATATTCTAAAAATCTGCTTGTTAGAATCAAATCAAATAGCGTATCTTTATTTTCTCCTAATTTTTTGATATAAACTACATGATTTTACAAATAAAACACTTCATATATTGTATTCTGTTCTTAACTATCAATACTGTACACGCCCAAGACAAGGTAGATATTGAAGATCAAATATATATTCATTTAGAAAAAGCAAAAGACCTAAAAGGAATTCTTGATTATCATGAAGCATTGAATCATTGTGAACAAGCATTAAACTTAGCCATAAAAATAGGTGATAAGGAAAATGAAGCCATTGCTTACCGAATAATTGGCAGTATTCTAATGTACGATAATGATTTAGATGGAGCTATAGATAAGCTTAATGAGGCTTCTAAAATACAAAGCAGTAATAAATACAAGGAAGAACTCGCTAGAACAAGAAATGTTCAAGGATTAGTCCACACCGAACTTGACAACTACAAGCAAGCACTAAATTACTTTGATGATGGATTAAGGATATTTACATCACTGCAACTATTTAGTAGTAGAACAGAAATTAAAAAGAATAAAGGGAAATTATACTTAAAAAAAGGCGACTATAAAAAAGCAAACGAAACTTTCGACCAAGTTAACAAAGACGCCAAAAAGTACGCTCAGGAATTTACACGAGCTGAAATATTACTATACAAATCTAAAGCATTAAATGGTTTAAATAGAAGAGCAGAAGCTATTAAAAGTTGTACTAAAGTAATTAAAATTGGTACTGCAAATAAATACCAAGGCTTAATCATTGAAGGATACAAAACACTAAGTGAAATTCACGAAAATAACGGAAATCCTTCAAAAGCAATAACACTACTAAAAATCCATAATAAATTACTAGATAGCATATACAGCATCAACGAAGTACGCTTAACAGCCGAAGAAATGGCTAAATTAGATTTTGCAGGGCAAGATAGACTTCTTGAACAAAAAGAAGAAATTATTCAAAAAAACGAAGAAAAGCTAAGGCAAAATCAAATAATGACCTTTCTAGGATTAGCCTTCCTAATTCTATTTTTCTCTTTTATTATCTTTTTATTTAACAACAACCAGAAAAGAAAAAAAGCTAATCTATTACTACAAAGCACTAATAACCAACTCACAATAGCTAAAAATGAAGCTGAACAAGCTACTAAAGCAAAAGCCAATTTTTTATCAACCATTACACACGAACTAAGAACACCTTTATATACAGTAACTGGTTTGACAGACTTACTATTAGATGAAGATCCTACAGAATCACAAAAAGGATATCTAAAATCCTTACGATTTTCTGGAGACTATCTTTTAAACTTCATTAATGACATTCTTGATGTTAACAAAATTGAAGCCAATAAAGTGGAGCTAGAAAAAATACCTTTTGATTTAAAAAAACTAACGACTGAAGTATTATACACTCAAAATAAATCTGCAAAAGACAATAATACTACATTACATTTAAATTTTGAAAAATCCATACCTGAATACCTTTTAGGAGATTCTTTACGTGTTTCTCAAATTCTTATCAACCTTGTTAGTAACGCCATCAAATTTACAAAAAACGGAGAGGTTAATTTAAACATTAAAAAAACTAATTCTACTCTAAACACCATTGATCTACTATTTGAAGTAAAAGATAACGGTATTGGTATATCGTACGATAAACAAGAAGAAATATTCGAAAGTTTCTCACAAGGATCTGTACAAATAAATCGAAAATACGGAGGTACAGGCCTAGGGTTAACCATAGTTAAAAACTTATTAGGATTAATGAAAAGTAAGATTCAATTAAAGAGCCAACCAAATGTAGGTACTACCTTTTACTTTGAAGTTACTTTTGACCTAGCCAAAAGAGAAAGCATTGACACTTCTAAAAACAAAGAAATACTCCCTGAAAATTTACTAGAAACAATTAAAAATAAAAATATTTTATTGGTAGATGACGTTAAAATAAATCAATTGATTACTCAAAAAACGCTTACTAAAAAAGAAATTAACTGTGTTACAGCAGATAATGGTGAAGATGCTGTTTTACGAGCTAAAGAACATCAATTCGATTTAATTTTAATGGACATTCACATGCCTGGAATAGGAGGTATTGAAGCAACTAAAAGAATTAGACAATTTGATATTAAAACACCTATCATTGCATTAACCGCTATTACTATAGAAAAAGAAGACTTAATACAATTTAGTGAAGCCGGTTTCAACGACATATTATCAAAGCCTTTTAAAGCAGATACATTCTTTAAAAAAATATACCTACAGTTCACAAAGTAAAAATGGCATACTTATTGAATTACTTATAGTAAGTTAGTTTTTCAGAATTTTCAAAAAAATTCTAAATTGGTTAGTTTTTTAAGAGGTCTATAATACGGCCTCTTATTTTTTCTTCAAATACATATTAATTTCCTACAAAAGATATAATGCTTTTATCAAACATATTTTTATCATTTAAAAATAGTGTCACAATTGGTAAGTAATACACATTTGTAAGCGAATCCTTCAAACGCATGTAATCTTTTTCAGTAGTAATAATAAGTTTTTCTTCAGAGAGCAACCTTAATTCTTTTTCGGAAAAATTATGATGATCTTTATATGAAATATGTTTAAAATTAAGTTTTAAACTATTTAAATAGTGCACCAATGGCTTTGGTTTTGCAATTCCAGTAACCAAAGTAAACCGCTCATCATTTAATGATGCTAACAATTTCGTTCCATTATTTCCAGTTATTTCCTTTGCATAAGATATACAAGTAAAAAAAATTTGCTTATTTAAAGGCAACTTAAGTTTATTCTTTATTTTAGCTTGCTCATCAAGCGATAAATTCTTTGGGCATTTTGTAACAACAATAATATTAGCACGTTTAGCTCCTCGACTAGACTCCCTTAAATCACCAGCTGGCAATATTAAATCGTCTACATATAGTGAATCATATTTAGTAAGTAACACATATAATCCAGCGGTAACCTTTCTATGCTGAAAAGCATCATCCAATAACACCACATCCGGATTAACTAGATTCAATAAGTTGGTAATACCGTTTTTCCTATCTGTATCAACAGCTACACTAATGGTGGTGAATTTCTGATGAAACTGCATTGGTTCATCTCCTAAATCATCTGCTGTAGATGTTGAGTCCGCTAAAACAAATCCCTCTGAACTTCTCCTATACCCTCTGCTAAGGGTTGCTAAACGATATTCCTCTTTTAATAATCGAATTAAATACTCTACCATAGGAGATTTTCCCGTACCACCAACACACAAATTTCCCACTGCAATAACAGGTATATCAAAAATCTTACTTTTAAAAAATCCTTTATCAAAAAAGAAATTTCTAATCGTTGTAATTAAATCATATATGATTGAAAATGGAAATAATATTTTTCTTAAAATCTTCACAACACGAAAGTAAACTATCTAAATAGTACTTCCAAATGATAAATATGTATCTTTGAATTTCAATCATTTTAACTTATCAATTTATACCAATATGCAAATAAATGATGTAATTCAATATATGGAAGAATTAGCTCCTCTTTCCTATGCTGAAAGTTACGATAATGTTGGACTACTTGTTGGGGATAAAAACACCCGACTTACTGGAATTTTAATTACTCATGATACTCTTGAAGAAGTTGTTGATGAAGCAATTACAAAAAGCTGTAATTTAATTGTAAGCTTTCACCCCATTGTATTTTCAGGAATAAAAAAATTCAACGGTCAAAATTACGTAAACAGAGTTCTAGTAAAAGCTATAAAAAATGATATTGCAATATATGCAACACATACAGCTTTGGATAATGTCCAACACGGTGTAAATAGTACTATATGCAATCAACTCAACTTAGCTAACAGAAAAACACTTATTCCTAAAAGAGAATATATCCATAAACTCACTACATACGTTCCAGTAGCTAAGGTTGAGAAAGTCCGCAATGCACTATTCAATGCTGGGGCTGGAAATATTGGGAATTACAACAAGTGTAGTTTTAATGTTTCAGGAGAAGGTACTTTTCAGGGAAATAAAAATTCAAAGCCGCAAGTTGGCAGTCAAGGGGAATTTCGCACAGAAAATGAAACACTTATTAGCCTTACTTTTGAAAAACATTTAGAAAATAAAATTTTAAAAGCCTTATTCACAAATCATCCCTATGAGGAGGTTGCCTACGAAATAAGTACTTTAACAAATTTACATCAAAATATCGGCCTTGGAATGATTGGAGAATTAACTACTCCAATGGATGAAAAAATATTTTTAGAATTCCTAAAAACAAAAATGAACACGTCTTGTATTAGACATTCAGCTTTATTAGGAAAAAAAATTAATAAAGTAGCCGTACTAGGAGGCTCTGGAAGTAGCGTTATTAAAAATGCAAAAAATTCTGGGGCAGATGTTTACATTACATCTGACTTAAAGTACCACGACTTTTATCAAGCAGAAAATAGTATTTTATTATGCGATATAGGACATTATGAAAGCGAACAATACACAAAATCGCTTTTATATGAGTTTCTTAGCAAAAAAATACCTAATTTTGCAATCGTTTTATCAGGCATTAATACTAATCCTGTCAATTATTTTTAAGATATGGCAAAGAAAAAAGAAATTTCAGTAGAAGAA
>Ga0105354_1000173_pt1 | contig 40538 bp, 29 predicted proteins | sample GOMGulsemesocosm_FD_83658 | JGI IMG/M metagenome (GOLD analysis project Ga0105354, IMG submission 83658) | Methane-oxidizing microbial communities from mesocosms in the Gulf of Mexico - GOM9B Gulf of Mexico | ecosystem: Environmental > Aquatic > Marine > Cold seeps | place: USA: Gulf of America...
ATACATTAACTGCATTACCAACAGTTTCAAACAATACAATAACAGGAAGTTGGTTACCAGCATTGGATAACACAACAACGACCACATATACATTTACACCAGATGCAGGACAATGTGCAGCAAATTCAACAATGACTATAATTGTTAATACAATATTTAGTTCTAGTATTAGTGATGTATGTAATGGTGCAAATTATCAATTGACAGCATCACCTTTTGATGTAACTCTTAATTATTCCTGGTACAGTTCTGCAGGAAACTTAATTGGTAACGGAATTGATGTTTTTGTAAATAATGAAGATACTTATGAATTACAGATATCTAATGGTTCTTGTGTTATTTCAGAATTTATAACAGTTACAAATATTGGATGTATAATTCCTAGTGGAATATCACCAAATAATGATGGCAGTAATGACACATGGGACTTATCTAACTTCGATGTCAAAAATGTTATAATTTATAATAGATATGGTACTGAAATTTATTCTAAAACCAATTATACGAATGAATGGAACGGAACAAGTAAAGGAAATAATTTACCAACTGGAACATACTATTATTTAATTGAATTCGATAATGGCCAAAATAAGACGGGTTGGATTTACTTAAATAGATAAAACATAAAGACAATTATTGACTTTGGAACCGTTGATGATTTTGGTAGAGAACTATTTTATGATGCTCTTGGAGCGCTGGAAATAATTGCAATACAAATCATGCAATGTCATTGTCACCATCAATTACTATTGAGAGTGAATGTGTATATTTTACATCTTATATTTCTTGATTACGTTCAGGAGAATTACCTGCTGTAGATCAATTAGAAATTTATAAAATTGAAATTTGAAGAGGTTAATTTTAATACTATCTTCGTACCTATAAAAACACATTATGAAGCTTTTTTCTAAAGAACAAATATATCAAGGTGATGCTTATACGGCTAAGTCTCAAAATATATCATCAACCGATTTAATGGAACGTGCAGGAACCCAAATATTTAATTGGTTACACGTAAGAATGCAAGGTGCACAAGTTCCAATACATGTGTTTTGTGGAATTGGAAATAACGGTGGAAATGGTCTTGTTTTAGCTAGACAATTAGTTGCTCATGGCTACAATGTTAAAACGTATATAGTTAACCATAGTAAAACAAGGTCTAAAGACTTTTTGGTTAATTATGATAGAATAAAAAATGCAACCAAAGATTGGCCAACTTTATTAAATGATGATAAGTCGTTTCCAGAAATTGATCCAAACGATATAATTGTTGATGCTGTTTTTGGAATAGGATTAAATAGAGAAGTAGAACCTTGGATAATTAATCTATTTAATCACTTTAGAGCCGCTAAAGCCTTTACGTTATCTGTAGATATTCCTTCGGGATTAAGCACAGATAAAGCGCCTACAAATCCAGAAGCGGTAGTAAATGCAGGTTATACCTTAAGTTTTCAGTCGCCTAAATTGGTCTTTTTCTTACCAGAAACCGCTAAATATACCGTACAATGGGAAGCTTTAGATATAGGTATAGATAGAGATTATTTAATAGAAACTCAAGTTGATGTAGAACTTATTGGTAAAAATGAAATGTTACCATTATACAAACCAAGAGAGAAGTTTTCTAATAAAGGACATTTTGGTCATGCCTATATAATTGGAGGTAGCTTTGGTAAAATTGGCGCAGTTACTTTAGCTAGTAAAGCAGCTTTAGTAAGCGGTGCAGGAAAAGTTTCTGCATATATACCTAGATGTGGATACACAATTTTGCAAACTTCTTTTCCTGAAGCTATGGTGCAATGTGATGAAAATGATAATTTCTTAACTGAAATATCTTTAGAAACCCAAGCAACTTCTATTGGTTTAGGTATTGGATTAGGTAAAGATGAAAAAACGGTAAAAGCTTTAGAGGCATTTTTAAAATTAAATAAAGCGCCTTTAGTAATAGATGCAGATGCCATTTCTATTTTAGGTGAAAATAAAAAATTGATAAAATTAGTACCAAAAAATTCTGTATTTACACCTCATCCAAAAGAATTAGAGAGCTTAATTGGAAAATGGAAAGACGACTTCGATAAACTCAACAAAGCAAAATCATTTTGCAAAAAGTACGATGTAATTTTAGTTATAAAAGGTTTTAATACAATTACAGTTTATAACGAAAAACTTTTTATAAACACTACTGGAAATCCTGGATTAGCAACAGCAGGAACGGGAGATGTGTTGACGGGATTAATAACGGGATTAATTTCTCAAGAATTTAATCCATTAGAAGCAGCTTTATTTGGTAGTTATTTACATGGTAAATCTGCCGATATAATGGTTGAAGAAACAGGTTATCAAAGTTTAATTGCTAGTCACGTAATTGAAGGCATAGCTTTAGCATATTTAGATTTGTTTAAAGAGCCAGAGAAACCAGAAATAGTAGAGGCAGACGAAGAAACTGAAAGTTAGAATTAACAAATAAGTAAAAGGCATAAACATAAAAAAAGCGACCAAATTGGTCGCTTTTTTTATTGTAATAAACTAATGGAATTATATACTTAACTCTGTAAATAAAGCTTTAAGTTTTGGGCTAGATGGTCTTGGAGCATCAGCATTAACAACATTTCCTTTAGGATCAATTAATATAAAGCGAGGAATTCCTCTAACATTAAATCCTTCAACGAAATCAGATTTCCATGCTTTGTCAGACATTAATTGGATACCGCCTAATTCTTTTTCTTTAATCATGTTTTTCCAACCTTCATGAGCTAATTCCATAGAGTTGTCTTTAAAACCTCTACCATTATCTACAGAAATACTAACAAACTCGATATTCTTATCGTGATATTCTTTTTCAACTTCTTTTAAGAAAGGAATTTCAGCTTTACAAGGTCCACACCAAGTTGCCCATAAATCTACATAAACATATTTTCCTTTTAAATCAGATAAAGAAGTTGTACCGCCTTTATAGTTTTCGTAGTTTTCAAATGTTGGAGAAGGTTTTCCAATAAATGGTGCAAATTGCTCTGCTCTAGCAGCTACTTGTGCTTGATAACCTTCGTAAGATTTTTGCATGCTTTCTGCAAAAGCTTCTACATCTTTAGTCTCGTTAGCAAATAAAGTAGAATCAATCGTTTTGTTTTCAGCAATAAAAGATTTTAATTTAGTTTGAATATTAGCAATACTAGATTTAAAATCTGCTGGCTCCATATCCATTAGGCTTGGTGGAAAAAGATTTTCTTCCATTAAAGCTTTTTTAGCTAAGAAATTACTTGACTCAGAACCATTTCCTGTATAAGAAACTGTTTCATCAAATTCTTGTGCATTTAAACTCATATCTAATTCATATCCATTTTTTAAATATAAACTAGAAGATTCTCCACCATCATAAAATCCATAAACACCTGGTTCTGCAATTTTAAAAGTATCTTTAAATGTTCCGTCTGGAGCAACTTTTAAAGTTTTAACAGGAGTTCTTCCTTTGTAAACAAATAAAGAATCACTGTTTGCATTTTCAATTTTACCCGAAAAAGTCACATAATCTTTAACTGGTTCTGGTGCTTGTTTACAACTAAAAATAGCTGCAACAGATAAGCAGGTTATAAGTTTTTTCATTTTAAATAATTATAGTTCGTCCAAATTTAAGATAATATTTTTAGATGTAATAATATTCTAATATTATTAACAAAACCTTGCAAAAACAATTAAGTATTCTCATTTTTGGTGTAAAATTATTGGCTTTTATGAGTAATCTACATATTATTAGTTCTAAATTATTAAGTTTTAGCGATATATCTTCAATATTGAAAGATAATAAGGCGTTAGTTTTAGCTGAAGAAGCTATAGTTTCTATTAAGAAATGTCGTGACTACTTAGATAATAAGCTTAAAAACAATAAAAAACCTATTTATGGCATTAATACAGGTTTTGGTTCTTTATATAATGTAGAAATAACAAAAAAGAACCTAACTAAATTACAAGAAAATTTAGTAATGTCTCATGCTTGTGGAACGGGAAATAGAGTTCCTAACGAGATTGTTAAATTAATGCTGTTATTAAAAATACAAGCGTTAAGTTATGGACATTCTGGTGTGCAATTAGAAACCGTAAATAGATTAATAGAATTTTATAATAATGATATTTTTCCACTTATTTATACGCAAGGTTCTTTAGGTGCATCTGGAGATTTAAGTCCTTTGGCACATTTAGCCTTACCACTAATAGGAAAAGGTAAAGTGGTTTTTAAAGGTGAAGAAATTACAGGTGAAGATTTATTACAACAAATGAATTGGCAACCTATAACACTACAAGCTAAAGAAGGTTTAGCGTTGTTAAATGGTACACAATTTATGAGTGCTTATGGTGTTTATGCTATTTTAAAATCTCAAAAATTATCCTATTTAGCAGATTTAATTGGAAGTACATCTTTGGATGCTTTTGATGGTAGAGTGGAACCTTTCAATGATTTAATACACCAAATTCGTCCACATAAAGGACAAATAGATACCGCAAAACAAATTTCTGGGTTTTTAAAAGGAAGCCAAATTATAAAACAGAAAAAGCAACACGTTCAAGATCCCTATTCTTTTAGATGTATGCCGCAAGTTCATGGTGCAACAAAAGATACTTTGGATTTTGTAAGTCAGACATTTTTAACAGAGATTAATTCTGTTACGGATAATCCAAATGTGTTTGTAGATGAAGATGAAATTATTTCAGGTGGAAATTTTCATGGTCAAACTTTAGCTTTAGCGTTCGATTATTTAAAGATTGCTATGGCAGAATTAGGAAATATTTCTGAACGACGCATTTTTAAACTGATTTCCGGACAAAGACAATTACCAAATTTCTTAGTAAATAATCCAGGCTTAAATTCTGGGTTTATGATTCCGCAATATACAGCTGCTAGTATTGTAAGTGCTAATAAGCAATTAGCAACACCAGCAAGTGTAGATAGTATTGTGTCTAGTAACGGACAAGAGGATCATGTCTCTATGGGAGCAAACGCAGCAACACAAGCTTTTGATGTTCTAGAAAACGTTGAACGTGTTTTAGCAATAGAACTTATGAACGCTTCACAAGCGTTAGAGTTTAGAAGACCTTTAAAATCGTCTAAAGTTATAGAGCAATTTATTTCTGACTTCAGAAAAGTAGTTCCATTTATAAATGAAGATGAAGTCTTACATGATGATATTCAAGCTTCTATTATGTTTGTTAAGGAGTTTGAGGTTTAGGTTAAATTGAATTGTCGTTATTTCCAATTTCGGCTAATTCTTTTTGTGATGTTGCATATTTAAGAACCCATTCTTTAGAATTTTCGTTTTTTAATGTTTTGTCAAAGTAAATTTTGGCGTTTTCAAAGTCGGAAGTTCTACGGTAAAGTTCTCCAATTAAATAATTTATGATAGGCAATTTTCCGTTTGAATCATACTCATTCATTTTAATAGCTTTTTCTAGCGTATCTATAGCATCGCATTGAAGTTCAATTCGTAATTCATCTGAATTTAAATTGTGTTTCTCTAGGTAAGAACCTACTAAAAAAATATAGGCTATATCATCCAATGTTTTCTTTCTTAAAAGAAGTTGAATTTCAGCTGAAATTCTACATTCCATTGCTTCGCCAATCTCTAAACTTTTAAATTTTTCAAGTAATAAAAGAATGATTTTCTTTTCTTTTATCGTGTAGCTTATTTCAAAATCTGAAATATATCCAGAAAATAAACATGTACTACAACTGCCAGTTAATTCTGAATAATGGCCTCCAAGAGCGCCTATTTTTTCAAAATCATACAAATTACCCGATGTAGTCATACTTGCAGTAACACAAAATTCAACTATTGTATTATCTAATGGACATTTTACTTGATTTGTACTACAAGTATGTGCTTTAGTTATAGACATACAGAATAATAGAAGTAGAGTGAAAAGTGGCTTTTTCATAATTAATTAGGTTAAGTTAATATTGAGGTTAAACTTCTATATCTTAACGGAAACTTGTTATGTATTATTTTATAGCATAAAAAAAACCTCCAAAACATAATGTAGTGGAGGCTTTTTAGTTTTATAAATAAGTAATTACTCTTTTGTTTCTTCTTCGGATTTTTCACCTTTAATAATAGAAATTACAATTTCGTCTGTAGTTTCGTTTAGGTCTAATACAATAGTATCGCCTTCATGAATTTTAGAGGTAATAATTTCTTCGGCTAAAGCATCTTCAACATACTTTTGTATGGCACGTTTTAATGGTCTTGCGCCATAGTCTTTATCGAAACCTTTTGTCGCAATGTAATCTTTTGCTTTTTCTTTAATTTCAATTTTATAACCTAAGTCGTTTATACGCTTGTAAAGAATCTTTAATTCAATATCAATAATCTTATCAATGTCTTCTTTTTCTAAAGGATTAAAGACAACAACATCATCAATCCTGTTTAAAAACTCAGGAGCAAAAGACTTCTTTAATGCATTTTGGATTACACCACGAGCATTAGCATCTTTTTGTGCATTTTGAGAAGATGTTCCAAAGCCAATTCCTGTTCCAAAATCTTTTAGTTTACGAGCACCAATATTAGACGTCATTATAATAATGGTATTTCTAAAATCAATTTTACGTCCTAAAGAATCGGTTAAGAAACCATCGTCTAAAACTTGCAATAACATGTTAAATACATCTGGATGCGCTTTTTCAATTTCATCTAAAAGAACAACAGAATAAGGCTTGCGTCTCACTTTTTCTGTTAATTGTCCGCCTTCTTCGTAACCAACGTATCCTGGAGGCGCACCAACTAATCTTGATATTGCGAATTTTTCCATGTATTCACTCATGTCAATTCTAATCATAGATTCTTCGCTATCAAATAACTCTCTAGATAACACTTTGGCTAACTGCGTTTTACCAACACCAGTTTGACCTAAAAAGATAAATGACCCAATTGGCTTATTAGGATCTTTAAGTCCAGCACGATTTCTCTGAATAGCTTTTACAACTTTCTCTACTGCTTCTTTTTGACCAATTACTTTGTCGCCAATTAATTCTGGTAACTCAGCTAACTTGTTACTTTCTGTTTGTGCAATTCTATTTACAGGAATTCCTGACATCATAGAAATCACATCGGCTACATTATCTTCTGTAACCACAATACGGTTAAGTTTAGTTTCTTCTTCCCATTGTTCTTGTGCAATAGCTAACTCTTTTTCAAGACGTTTTTCATCATCTCTTAAGCGCGCTGCTTCTTCGTACTTTTGTTTTTTAACAACGGTATTTTTAAGTTCTTTAACGTCTTCAAGTTTCTTTTCTAATTCAAGTATTTTTTTAGGTACATCTATATTAGTAATATGCACACGAGAACCAGCTTCGTCTAAAGCATCAATAGCTTTGTCTGGAAGAAATCTATCTGTCATATAACGGTTAGTTAACATCACACAAGCTTCAATTGCTTCTTGTGTGTATTGCACGTTATGGTGATCTTCGTATTTAATTTTAATATTATTTAAAATCTCTATAGTTTGTTCTACCGTAGTTGGCTCAACAATAACCTTTTGAAAACGACGTTCTAAAGCACCATCTTTTTCTATATACTGTCTGTATTCATCTAGAGTAGTGGCACCAACACACTGTATTTCTCCTCTTGCTAATGCTGGTTTAAACATGTTAGAAGCGTCTAAACTTCCAGTTGCGCCACCAGCACCAACAATGGTATGAATTTCATCTATAAAAAGAATCACATCGTCATTCTTCTCTAGCTCGTTCATAATAGCTTTCATACGTTCCTCAAATTGTCCACGGTATTTTGTACCGGCAACAATACTTGCAATGTCTAAAGTTACTACACGTTTATTAAAAAGAATTCTAGAGACTTTTCGCTTTACAATCATAATAGCTAAACCTTCTGCAATAGCAGATTTACCAACACCAGGTTCACCTATTAAAAGCGGATTGTTTTTCTTTCTACGTGATAAGATTTGAGAAACACGTTCTATTTCTTTTTCACGACCAACCACAGGATCTAATTTGCCTTCTTCTGCCATAGCGGTTAAATCGCGACCAAAGTTGTCTAAAACAGGTGTTTTAGATTTTTTAGTGCCTTTTGCAGGTGTTGGCGTATTAAATGGATCGTTACTACTGTTTTCGTTAGAAGCTCCAGCATCATCTGGGAAAGATTCTGCAGTTGGTTCTGTATAGTTTGGGTCTTCGTTTGTTATCATAATCTTGTACTGTTCTTTAACATTATCGTAATCTACTTTAAGCTTTTGTAACAGCTTAGTGGTAGGATCGTTTTCATTTCTAAGAATACATAATAACAAATGTGCAGTGCTTATAGTTGTACTTTGAAACAATTTAGCTTCTAAAAAAGTAGTTTTTAAAGCACGTTCTGCTTGTCTAGTTAAATGTAAGTTCTTTTTTTCGTTAGTTCCTATAGTAATATTAGGATTTGCAGGACTTAAAATCTCGACTTTACGTCTTAAATGATTTAAGTCTATATCTAAAGTGTTTAAAATGGTAATTGCTTTACCATTTCCATCTCTTAAAAGACCAAGCATTAAATGCTCAGTACCAATAAAATCATGACCTAAGCGTAATGCTTCCTCTTTACTATATGCAATAACATCTTTAACTCTTGGTGAAAAATTATCGTCCATAAATTGGGGTTCTTTCTACATTAATAGTTCAAATTCAATAGGTGAAGTTCAAAAATTATACCTAAAATGAATATGTAAACACTAATAGACAAAATATTTAGCAGACATCAAAATAAATTCCTGTAACTTATTAACTATAAATGTCGTAAAAATTGTTAATAAAAATCGTTAAAAAAAGCCTAATGTTTTTGGAGCTATCAGCAATGAAATCGTTATATTAGCACGTTTTGTAACAAATTGAAATAACAAAAATTTTATCAAATGGCAGAAGGCGAAAAAGTTATCCCTATTAATATTGAAGATGAAATGAAATCAGCTTACATTGATTATTCAATGTCGGTTATTGTGTCACGTGCTTTACCAGATGTAAGAGACGGATTAAAACCAGTTCATAGACGTGTACTTTATGGTATGCACGAACTTGGTGTTAGAGCAAATAGTGCGCACAAAAAATCAGCAAGAATAGTTGGTGAAGTTTTAGGTAAGTATCACCCACATGGAGATACTTCTGTATATGATGCAATGGTACGTATGGCTCAAGAATGGAGTTTACGTTACATGTTAGTAGATGGACAAGGTAACTTTGGTTCTGTAGATGGCGATAGTCCTGCAGCAATGCGTTATACGGAAGCACGTATGCGTAAGATATCTGAGGACATGTTGGCAGATATAGACAAAGAAACCGTTGACCATAAATTAAACTTTGATGATACTTTACAAGAACCTACGGTTTTACCTACACGTATTCCTGGTTTATTAGTAAATGGAGCATCTGGTATTGCTGTTGGTATGGCTACAAATATGCCACCACATAACTTAACTGAAGTTGTTAATGGTACCGTAGCATATATAGACAATCCTGAAATTGAAATAGACGAATTAATTACACATATTAAAGCACCAGATTTTCCTACAGGAGGAACAATTTATGGTTACGATGGTGTAAAAGATGCTTTTCATACTGGTAGAGGTCGTATTGTAATGCGTGCTAAAGCTATTATTGAAGAAGTACAAGGTAGAGAATGTGTTATTGTAACAGAAATCCCTTACCAAGTGAACAAGGCGGACATGATTAAAAAGACTGCCGATCTTGTAAACGAAAAGAAACTAGAAGGTATTTCTACTATTAGAGATGAATCTGATAGAAACGGAATGCGTATAGTTTACGTGTTAAAGCGTGATGCTATTCCAAATATTGTATTAAATAAATTATATAAATATACAGCTTTACAATCTTCTTTTAGTGTAAATAATATTGCATTAGTAAACGGGAGACCACAATTACTAAACTTAAAAGAATTAATTCATTATTTCGTAGAGCACAGACATGATGTTGTTGTTAGACGTACTACATATGAATTGCGCAAAGCGGAAGAACGCGCGCATATCTTAGAAGGCTTAATTATTGCATCAGATAATATCGATGAGGTAATTAAAATTATTAGAGCATCTTCTAATGGAGATGAAGCACGTAACAACTTAATTGAACGTTTTAAATTATCTGAAATTCAGGCGAAAGCAATTGTAGAAATGCGATTACGTCAGTTAACAGGATTAGAACAAGACAAACTTCGTAATGAATACGAAGAAATTATGAAAACCATTGAAGATTTAAAAGACATTCTTTCTAGTAAAGACCGTCGTATGCAAATCATTAAAGATGAGTTATTAGTTGTTCAAGATAAATACGGAGATGATCGTCGTTCTGTAATTGAATATGCAGGTGGAGATTTAAGTATTGAAGATATGATTCCAGATGAGAAAGTAGTTTTAACTATTTCTCATGCAGGTTACATTAAACGAACATCGCTTTCAGAATACAAAACTCAGAATAGAGGTGGCGTAGGACAAAAAGCATCTACAACAAGAAACGAAGACTTCTTAGAGCATTTATTTGTTGGTACAAATCACCAATACATGTTGTTCTTTACACAAAAAGGAAAATGTTTCTGGATGCGTGTTTACGAAATTCCAGAAGGAAGCAAAACATCTAAAGGTCGCGCAATTCAAAACCTTATAAATATTGAACAAGACGATAAAGTAATGGCATTTATTTGTACTCAAGATCTTAAAGATGAAGAGTACATAAATAACCATTACGTTATTATGGCAACTAAAAAAGGTCAAGTTAAAAAGACTTTATTAGAGCAATATTCTAGACCAAGAACTAATGGTATTAATGCTATTACTATTAAAGATGGTGATGAGTTATTAGAAGCTAAATTAACAACGGGTGAAAGCCAAGTGATGTTAGCATTAAAATCTGGTAAAGCAATCCGTTTTGAAGAAGCTAAAACAAGACCAATGGGGCGTGGTGCTTCTGGAGTAAGAGGTATTCGTTTACAAGACGAGAAAACCGATGAGGTTATTGGAATGGTAGCTGTAGACGATATGGAAAGTAATATTCTTGTAGTATCTGAAAACGGTTATGGTAAACGTTCTAGTTTAGAAGATTACAGAATTACCAATCGTGGTGGAAAAGGTGTTAAAACCATTTCTGTTACAGAGAAAACAGGTCAGTTAGTAGCTATTAAGAATGTTACAAATGACGATGACTTAATGATTATTAACAAATCTGGTGTAGCAATTAGAATGGCAGTAGCAGATTTAAGAGTAATGGGTAGAGCAACACAAGGTGTTAAACTTATTAACTTAAAAGGAAAAGATTCTATTGCAGCAGTAGCTAAAGTTATGAGTGAAGATGATGAAGACATTATAAATGTTGAAGGTCTTGATGAATCTCAAAATGATGGCACAACAATTGCAAGTTCAGAAGAAGAATAAATATTTATTAAAATTTAATTTTTAAAAAAAATGAAAAAACAAGTAATAGTTGCGTTAGCATTAAGTTTTTCACTTTATACTTTTGCACAAAAAAAAGAAGTAAAAACATTTGAAAAAGCCGTAAAAAGCGAAAATTTTTCTGAAGCTAAAGGTATGATTTTACAATTAGAACCAATGGTTTCTAGTATGGACGATAAATTGAAGGCTAAATATTATCTAAATAAAGCAAAAGCTTTATTTGCTAATGGAAAAATAGCACCTCAAGATATAGATAGTACTTTAGAGAGTTTAAATAAAGCTGAGGGTGTTTATAAGGCTGAAGTTTCACAAATGATAAGTATGGCTGAAAAAGCATTACTTGATAAGGCCAATTCTGCTTATACAGCAAAAAATTATGGTAGTGCAGCTAAAGGGTTTGCTACACTTTATAAAGTTGTACCTAGTGATCAAACCTATTTATACTATGCAGCTCAAAGTGCTTTACAAGCAAAAGATTATGACGCGGCTTTAGGTTATTTTTCTACTTTAAAAGAGATTGGTTATACTGGAATTGAGACTCAATATTATGCAGTAAATAAAATATCAGGAGAAGAAGAATTGCTAGATAAAACAACTAGAGATAATTACATCAAACTAGGTACGCATATAAAAGCTACAGAGCGTCAATCTGAATCTAGAGAGGCTGAAGTAGTTAAAATGATTGCCTTATTGTATATCCAGAAAGGTGAAAATGAAAAAGCATTATCAGCAATTAACGATGCTAGAGCTAAAAATCCTGATGACACTAATTTAATTCTTAGTGAAGCTAATATTTATCTAGAATTGAAACAAGAAGATAAGGCTGCAGCTTTATTTAAAGAAGCTTTAGTTAAAGAACCAAATAATGCAGATTTATCTTACAATGTTGGTGTATTAGCAATGAACTCTAATAAATTGGAAGATGCTAAAGCTTATTTTGAAAAAGCTTTAAGTATTAATCCTGGTTATGAAAACGCTGCTTTAAATTTATCTACTTTATTTATTAATAAAGGAAATGCATTAAATAAGGAAATGAATGCTTTAGGTAATTCTAACGCAGATTTTAAAAAGTATGACGCGCTTAAAGCTACAAAAAATGGTTTATTTGAAAAAGGAGCATCAGTTTTAGAAAATTTCTTAGCAACTAATCCAAATACAAAGAATATAGATGTCTTATCTCAATTAAAAAACATTTATAGTGCTTTAGGCGAAGGTGCAAAATCAAAAGCAATTAAAGCTAAGCTAGAAGCTTTAGGAGTAAATTAAAATAACAATTATTTATGCAACGTTTAATAAAAAACCTTGCATAATTATGCTAAAAAGGGTAGTGATTTAAATCGCTACCCTTTTTTTTTATCTATTTTTTATAACAGTTATTAAATGTAGTTTTAATTGTATCAATTTAGTTTTGGTAAAGAAATAGGAAGCTATTAGAAACAAAAAAGACCTACTAATTAAAGTAAGTCTTAAAGTGAGCCCGACAGGATTCGAACCTGTGACCGCCTCCTTAGAAGGGAGGTGCTCTATCCAGCTGAGCTACGAGCCCGTAACTCAAAAAATGTCGGGGTGGCAGGATTCGAACCTGCGGCCTCCACGTCCCAAACGTGGCGCGATAACCGGGCTACGCTACACCCCGAATTGGTCATCTAAAATATTGCGGAGAGACAGGGACTCGAACCCTGGCGACAGTTACCCGTCGACAGTTTAGCAAACTGCTCCATTACCACTCTGGCACCTCTCCTTTTAATTATGAACTTGCAATGTTATTGCGGGTGCAAATTTATGTTATCATTAGATATAATGCAACAATTTTTTAAAGTTTTTTTAATTTTTATTCTGGGTATTCAATTCTTAAATGGTAAATGTTTGCTAGCTTGTACTTTAGCACTTTTTTTATGGTTTGAATTTCTTTAAAAGTAATATTAGAATTTAGAAATTGACCGTTTGACATTTGTTTTTCTATAATAGATTCTACAAAACTATCAATTTTAGTTGTAGTAGGCTCTTTTAAGCTTTTTGAAGCAGCTTCTACACTATCACACATCATTAAAATAGCTGTTTCTTTATTAAAAGGAATAGGACCTGGATATTGAAAATCTTCTATTTTTACTTCAGAATCAATTTCTGAAGCTTTCTTATAGAAATAATATACTAAACTTGTTCCGTGATGTGTTCTAATAAAATCTATTATGCGTTCTGGTAATTGATTCTTTTTTGCAATTTCAATTCCATTAATAGTGTGATTAATAATAATTTCAGCACTTTCAATTGGAGATAATTCATCGTGTGGATTTAGTCCTGAGGACTGATTTTCTGTGAAATATACTGGATTTTTCATTTTACCAATATCATGATATAACGCCCCAACTCTAACCAACATGGCATTTGCCCCAATTTCGTTTGCACAAGCTTCAGCTAAATTAGCGACGTTTAACGAATGGTGAAATGTTCCTGGAGCTTCGTTAGATAGTTGTTTTAAAAGCTTTGTATTGGTGTCTGAAAGCTCTAATAATGATACATCTGAAACTAAGCCAAATAGTTTTTCATAAACATAAATTAATGGCTGTACAAATAATGTGGCTAATCCACCTAAAACAAACAAACCAAATGTTTCAAATTTTAAATTCTCTATACTTCCTTCATGGATAACATAAAAAGCAAAATAAGCAATGATATATACAAATGTAATTTGACCTACGGATATAAATAAATTAACACGTTTATATAGCTCAGAAACGGTTAGAATTGTTACAATTCCAGCAATAATCTGAAGAAACATATACTCGTAACTATTAGGAACAATACTTCCTAAAAGTAATACAGTAATTACATGTGCAAATAAACCAAGTCTTGCATCAAAAAAAGCTTTTAATATTAATGGTAAAATAACTATTGGAACCACATAAACATTAGCTGCATTGTAGTTAATTATTAAAGTAGTTAATAAAACAATAACTAAAATATTAAAGAAAATAAAAGTGACTTTAGTGTTGTTTTCAAACACATCATATCTATATTTTTTAAGGAAAAGTAGCAGCATTAACAACGCTAATGCAACTAAAAGTGTATAGGCAAAGATTATCCAGTAGTAATTATAGTTTGTCCAAACTTGAGATTCATGCTGAGATTCTAATGATTTAAGTATGGCAAATTTTTCGCCTTCTACGACTTCACCTTTAGAAATTATTAGAGTTTCTTTTTCTATGCTTCCTCTTGTGTAAGATATTTTATCTAATTGTTCATTTAAAATTTTAGTAGTTAGACTTTGGTTGTAGACTAAATTATCTTCAACTGAATTATAAAAAGAGGCTAATATAGATTTTGAATAAAGCTGTAGGTTATTAGTTGAAATAAATTTATTTAATTCCGATTTTATGCGTTCTTGATCATATAATAAATTAAAATACGTCTGATTTACTTCAGATTGATGATCTAAAATGATAACTGTAGAAAGGTCATTAGCATTAGGTAACTCATCTAAAACACCAACATTGTAAAATTTATCTAATTGTTTTATTGATTGCGTTTTAATTAATTTTTCTAAAGAAATATCTAAAGAATCTGGAATGTTTTTCTCTAATTGTTTTATTAAAGTTTCCTTTACAATGCTATATACTTTTGTATCTATATTAAAATAGGTTTCAGAGTTAGATCTAATGGTTGCCTTTTCCTTTTCAATTTCATCATTTGTTTTATCAATTGCAAATGTGAAAGGCGCATAATACGTTTCTGATAACCAAGGTTTTCCTTTTTCAAAATCATATTTAAATCGTCCGCTTTTTGGGAATAAGAAAACTATAAATATGGTTGTTACAACTAACAGTCCTATTTTGTATAGTTTTGATTGATTTTTATAAAACTGATTAAAGTTAATGGTCATATAATGGTATTAGAATTCAAAAATACTAAAATACTTGTCCTAAATATTACTATTATGTGGCTTAATCCTTTTTTTGTCTTATAAAATTATTAATTTCGTAAAAAATACTAATCTAAAATCATAAAAATGCATAAAGAAGTTGTTATTGTTTCTGCTGCTAGAACACCAATAGGTAGTTTTTTAGGAGCATTGTCTACTATTCCAGCTCCAAAATTAGGAGCAATTGCCATAAAAGGTGCTTTAGAAAAAATTAATTTAGATCCTAAATTAGTAGAAGAAGTTTTAATGGGTAACGTAGTTCAAGCCGGTACAGGTCAAGCACCAGCAAGGCAAGCTGCAATATTTGCAGGAATTCCAGATACAGTTCCTTGTACAACGGTTAACAAGGTTTGTGCATCGGGAATGAAAACAGTAATGCAAGCAGCTCAAAGCATAGCTTTAGGAGATGCAGAAATTATTGTTGCAGGAGGAATGGAAAACATGAGTCAGATTCCACATTACTATCATGCTAGAACTGGAACAAAATTTGGTCCTGCTAAAATGGAAGATGGTATGCAAAAAGATGGATTGGTAGATGTGTATGCGCAAGAAGCTATGGGCGTTTGTGCAGATGCATGTGCAACTAAATATGAGTTTTCTAGAGAAGATCAAGATGCTTTTGCTATTCAATCTTACAAAAGATCGGCAGCAGCTTGGGATGCTGGTAAATTTGATAACGAAGTTGTACCTGTTGAAGTACCCCAACGTCGTGGAGATGCTATTGTGGTTAGTAAAGATGAAGAATATTCAAACGTTAAAATAGAAAAAATACCGGCTTTAAGAGCTGCTTTTACAAAAGACGGAACTGTTACCGCAGCAAATGCATCTACAATTAATGATGGAGCAGGAGCAATGGTTTTAATGAGTGCAGATAAAGCTAAGGAATTAGGTTTAATGCCTTTAGCTAAAATAACAAGTTATGCTGATGCTGCACATGAACCAGAATGGTTTACAACTGCGCCAGCAAAAGCATTACCAATAGCTTTAAAGAAAGCTAATTTAGATATTAAAGATGTAGATTTCTTTGAGTTTAACGAGGCTTTTTCTGTGGTTGGTTTAGCAAATATGAAAATTTTAGGATTAAATGATTCAAACGTAAATGTAAATGGTGGAGCTGTATCTTTAGGTCATCCGTTAGGTTGTTCTGGAGTTAGAATCTTGATTACCTTATTAAACGTATTAGAACAAAACAACGCAAAAGTTGGTGCTGCTGCTATTTGTAATGGTGGTGGAGGCGCTTCGGCAATGGTTATAGAACGTTTTTAAAAAAATAGTTTAAAAAGTCTATTTTTCAACGTATTTTAGTCGCTTAATTGTTAAAACAATTAAGCGATTTTTTAATTAGAACCCATCATCAATGCAATACGGAATTTGTAATCTAAGCATTATTCCATTACGATTAGAACCTACAGATACAAGTGAACTTGTCTCTCAAGTCTTATATGGTGAACATTTTAAAATTCTTGAACATAGAAAACAATGGTCTAGAATTAGATTGGCTTTCGATAAATATGAAGGTTGGGTAGATAATAAACAATACGTTTTAGTTGAAGAAGAAACTTACAATTCTCTTCAAAAAGAGGCGCCTATACTATCATCGGATTTAGTAGAGTTTGTATTTGATAAACAACAACAACTTTATCCAATTTCTCTAGGAAGTACATTAAATCCTTTACAAATTTTAGAGCATAATTTTGAAGGGAAAACCATTTCAGGAATTAAGCCCAAAACAGATTTAATTACGTGTGCATTTAATTATTTAAATGCTCCATATCTATGGGGCGGAAAAACCCCTTTTGGGATTGATTGTTCTGGTTTTACGCAAATGGTTTATAAACTTAACGGTTATAATTTATTACGTGATGCTTCTCAACAAGCCACGCAAGGTGAAGCTTTAAGTTTTATAGAAGAAAGCGAACCAGGAGATTTAGCTTTTTTTGATAATGCTGAAGGAACTATTGTTCACGTTGGAATTATTATGGACGATAATTACATTATTCACGCACATGGTAAGGTTAGAATTGATCGTTTAGATCATTCTGGGATTTATAATGCTGAAAAAGGCACCCATACTCATAAACTTAGAGTCATTAAGAAAATTATTTAAAGTGAAGTATTTCAACTGAAGATATCTAGTCTAAATAATATTCGTTACACTTTCTCACAAACCAAAACAATCTTTTGATTTTTTAGATCTGTAGTAAAGAATAGGTAGTTTTCTCCACCATCTTTTAGATTCAGTTTTTTTCTAATAACATCAACTTTTTCAGGAAAGTTTCTTGTGGTAATATTGGCTTTTTGTTCCTTAAAAGCCTTTTTAAAAGCTTTTTTATTATAAGGCAATTGCTTTGTAATTTTAAATTGTCTTCCTGGGAAATTAATTAAAGTATCGTTAGTATATAAATGCGAATGTTGGTGTAATTTAGTAATCCCTAATTTAGTTGCTATAATATTAAATGCGCCACTTTTTAATATCGCAGCATTGGGCTCGAATAAATAGGTGAGTGGTTCACTATAACTAGCAAAAGTTGTGGATTCTTCATTTAAATAAAAATCAAAATGAATCTCTTTGTCTTTCTTTAAGTTTACGGTTTTAATTTCGGTTTCTCCAGTGTAGTTTTCTTCTAAATGCCAAAGTAATTCCTTTACTTCATTGTTTAATGCTACAATGTGAATGGTCTTTACGTGTTTTAATTCACTTAAACCAGATGAAATATCTAGTAATGGCGATGTTTTAATTAAAACATTTGTAGACTTCTTGAATAATTCATTTAAATGATCTGGTACGTTTGGTAGACAATCTTTTAATAAAAAGACTTTCCCTTTAATGTCACTACGTCTAGATGGATCAATATAAATCCAATCAAAGCTGTTTTTAGTGGTTTTAATAACTTCAATTCCATCTTGATTAACGCAAGTAATATGGCTAACTTTTAATTGTTTGTAGTTGTGTTTTACAATTTGTGATAAGACTTGATTAATTTCGCAATGCGTAACCGATTTAAAAGTTTTAGAAAACGAAAAACAGTCTACTCCAAAACCGCCAGTAAGATCAATTATGGAATCTCCAGAGATTAAATTTGCTTTATAATTTGCAGTAATTTCGGAAGAGGTTTGCTCAATATTTAGTTTGTTGGGATAGTAAATATTATCTGTATTAAACCAAGTTTTGAGCTTTTTTTTACATCTATTTCTAGCTTCAATTTGTTCAATTATAGTTTGAGTTTCAATGTGTGAAAACGGAATACCTTTAAGAACTAACTCCGAAATTGTGAAATTCGCAACGTTTTTTATAAACTCCTGAACCTCAAAACTTAATGCATCTTTATTAAAACTATTCATCTAAGCTTTTGGTTAGTTTTTTCACCACTTTGTTATCCGATAAAAACTCTTTTAAAATAACTTTTAAAGCTGTATAAGCAGGAATTGCAACTATTAAACCTACTATTCCAAAAAGGATTCCTGCAATTATAATTATTAAGAAAATTTCTAATGGATGCGACTTTACACTTTTTGAAAATATTATGGGCTGACTAAAGAAATTATCAACCAATTGCGCTATTATAAAACCAATCATTACATAAAGTGTTTTTGGTAAAATAACATCGCTAAAACTTTGCCCTAAGTTGCTTGTCATGGTTAAAATGACCATTAAAAAAGCACTAACTAAAGGACCAACATATGGAATTAGATTAAGTAGTGCACATAGAAAGGCTATTACTATAGCGTTATCTATACCAAATAATAATAGCGTAATGGTGTAAATAACAAAGAGTATTAAAATTTGAAAAATTAATCCAACAAAATATCTAGATAATAAGTCCTTAATGGTTGTAAAAGACTTCTTAGAGCGCGATTCTGTTCCTTTTGGAATAAAGGTCATTATACCATCTTCAAATAGTTTACTGTCTTTTAAAAAGAAAAAAGAAATAAATAACACAGAAAACAAACCAATACTAAAATTACCTAGTCCGCTAACTAAGGTATTAAGTATATTAGGAATCAAGCTATAATCTATTTTGCCAAGTATATTAGAGTCTTTTAGAGATTGCTCTACATCTTTAGTTTGTATATCAAAATAAGTTAAAATCTCTTTATATAAGTCTTGCAATTTACCTTGTAAACCATCTATATCTAATAGAGACAAATTATGTCCTTGTTCCACAATTAAAGGGATAAACATTGATATTAATCCGATGAATAAACCAACCAAAAGCGACATAGACACTATTACCGCAAGTGTATTGTTAAACTTTAAGCGTCTTCTAAGAAATAACACTATAGGTCTTCCAATTAAAGAAACCACACCAGCAATAAGAATGTAAACTATTACAGATTGTATTTTGTATAAGAAAAATAGAATTAAACAAACACCTAGTATTATGGCTAATGCTTTTAGAATTCCGTTGGTAATGTGTTTAGAAGTCACGTGTTTAAATTTATAATGTAAATCTAATAAATTTTAAATTGAAATTATTGCAATTGCTTTGTAAACTCGTACAAAGCAATATTAGTAGCTTGTACCACATTCATACTACTATTTTGCCCAAACATATTAATATGAATAATAGCATCGCTTAGAGCTAATACATCTTCACTTATTCCAAAACTTTCATCGCCAATAATTAAAGCAGTTTTTTGATTTTTCTTTAGTTTATAATCGTGAATAGGTAAACTATTACTAGTAATTTCTAACGAAACAATAGTATAGCCTTCTTTTTTAAGCTGAAGGATTTGCGTTATTAAATCTGAAACTACGTTATATTTTACTACTTTTTCTGTAGCACGAGACGTTTTTGTCATTTTACGTCCAATTGGTGTGTTCTCTCCACAAAACACTAATTCTTCCACACCAAAAGCATCACACATTCTAAATAAGCTTCCCACATTTGGTGCATTGGTTACATTATCGCAAACCACAGTTATTGGAAATGATTTTTTTGAGAATTTAGTTGTGTAGTGGTTGAGTTGCATGGTTTGTTAGTATTTAAAATTTTTAAATAGTACAACAAAAAAAAAGATGTTACAAAGTATGATTTGAAACTTAAATAATGACCTAGTTATTGTTTCTAGTGTCTCTTTATCTATTTTTACTTTATTCAAAGCTTCATAAGCGCTATTTTTCATAAAGAAATAAATTAATATTGGTCCGAAACAAAATAAAAGCATTCCAAATAGATATTTCATTGTATCACTATTTGTTAATGTTATAATCAAACAAATTATAAATGTTATTATATTTATAATTAAGCTCTTTTTTGAATGTTTAAATAATAAATTATAATTAACTAAAAATAAGTTAATTAAGAATATAAATAATATCATTAATTTAAACATAAGTACAAAAATCTAATTCCCAAAAACAAACTTTATAATATTTGCACCCATTTGTAGGGCTTTAAGTCTTACTTCTTCTGGATCGTTATGGACTTCTGGATCTTCCCAACCATCGCCAAGATCGGATTCTACGGTAAGTAAAACCACTAATCTACCATCGTGAAATAACCCCAATGCTTGCGGACGTTTTCCGTCGTGTTCATGAATTTTAGGTAATCCTTTTTTAAAATTAAAAGCTGAACTAAAAATAGGATGATTTGCAGGTAACTCTACCAAGTCTTGATTAGGATAAACCTGTTTTAAGGCTTTGGTTACATAAGGAAGCATACCATAATTATCGTCTATATGAAGAAATCCACCAGAGTTAAGATAGTTTCTTAAGTTTAAAGCTTCTTCTGTGTTAAACACTACATTTCCGTGACCCGTCATGTGTACAAAAGGATACTGAAAAATATCTATGCTTCCAGCTTCTACTGTAGCTGTTTTTTCGTTTAAAGCTGTGCCAATTTCAGTATTACAAAATTTTACAAGATTTGGTAAAGAGGTTGGGTTACTATACCAATCTCCGCCGCCATTATATTTTAAAACTGCAATGTCTTGAGCAAAAAAAGTAGTGGTAAGTAGTAATCCTAAAAATGTAAAAAGGTGTTTCATAAAAACTGTTTTAGACTTCGTTTACAAAAGCAACACTATGGCAAGCCACAATAGCTGCTGTTTCTGTACGTAAACGTGTTTCACCCAAAGTTACAGGAATAAAATTATTTTGTAGCGCTAAATCTATTTCTTTTTGACTAAAATCGCCTTCAGGACCAATTAGAATTAAGTAATCTTTATTGGGTTTAAGTTCTTTTTTAAGCGATTTCTTATCGGTTTCTTCGCAATGTGCAATGAATTTTGTGCTAGAAATTTTAGAAGCAATAAAATTTTTGAACGAAATAGCTTCGTTTAAAACAGGTTTATAAGCACTAAGAGATTGTTTGGTTGCAGATTGTATAATCTTCTCAAATCTATCGGTTTTTATAACTTTGCGTTCGCTGTGGTCACAAATTATAGGTGTTATTTCTGCAATGCCAATTTCGGTAGCTTTTTCTAAAAACCACTCATATCTGTCGTTCATTTTAGTAGGAGCAACAGCTAAGTGTAAGTTGTACTTTGTTGGATTTTGTGTTGTAGTTTCTAAAATGGAAACCAAACATTTTTTATCGTTAGCTAGGCTTACTTCACATTTAAAAATCTGACCTTTTCCATTGGTAACAAATAATATGTCTTGTTCTTTTTTACGTAATACTTTTACAATATGCTTGCTTTCTTCTTTAGAAAAAGTAAACGAATCATTTGTATTTGTAATTTCTGTAGAGTAGAAGAGTTGCATATTATAAACGCTCTACAACTTTTAGTACTTTAACTTCTTTTATGCGTCTAATAACATGTGTTTTTTTAACAATGTAAAAGCTATTGGTTTCTTTGTTAGATACCATATAAATATCGTCTACTTTGTGAGATAGAATTTCGTCTATATCTGCTAAAGGTTTAGGTAATTCGTTAATTTTTACCCAATTGGTGTCGCCACCTTTAAAAGCGTTTTTGGCACTAGAAAACTGTTTAGCCAAATTAGCAAAGGTCTCTAATTCGTTATCATGTTTATGTAATACGGTTTTTCTAATTTTATCTATTTCTGCCATAGTAAGTGTATTACCATCTAAATAAATATAACTTAACCTGTAGTGCGGATCGTTAGTTTTTCCGACTACTTTAAAATAGGTTTTTTCAAATTGAGTTCTAGTAGATACTGTTGTTCCGTTTCCTCCAGATAATAATTCTTGTGCTAATTGGCTTTGATGATTTTCTTCGTTAAAACGCATTATTTTGTGCGTTTTCTTCTTTTTACCTTCTAAATAGGCTTCAGCTTGCTCTTCAGTTTCAATATTTTTTAAATCTTTAGATACGTTCTGTGAAAAAGCGGTTAAACTTAAAGTTAATGCAAGTGTTGTAAAAAGTAATTTCATAAAAATAATATGTTATAGTTTTAAACGTGATGTTGCCATAATGTTTTGAGTAGCAAAATCGTTTTCTAAATATTTTAAATAGCCAACAATAGCAATCATTGCAGCGTTATCTGTGGTGTATTCAAATTTAGGAATATAGGTTGTCCATCCAAATTTTTGCTCACCTTTTTTTAAAGCATTTCTAATGCCAGAATTTGCCGAAACTCCGCCGCCTATAGCTATATGATTAATACCTGTTTGTTTGCTGGCTAGCTTCAGTTTATCAATTAATATGCCAATAATGGTGTATTGGATAGAAGCGCAGATATCGTTTAAATTTTCGGTTATAAAATTGGGGTTTTTCTTAACTTCTTTTTGAATAAAATATAATACAGCTGTTTTAAATCCAGAGAAACTAAAGTTTAAACCTTCAACCTTTGGTTTGGTAAATGCAAACGCTTTTGGGTTTCCTAACTTTGCACGTTTGTCTATTTCTGGTCCTGCAGGATAGCCCAAACCTAATAGTTTTCCACTTTTATCAAAAGCTTCGCCAACAGCATCATCTATAGTTTCTCCAATAACCGTCATGTTAAAATAACTTTCTACTTTAACAATTTGAGTATGTCCGCCAGAAATAGTCATGGCTAAAAACGGAAATTCGGGTTTAGCTTGATTTTCTTCATTTATAAAATGCGCCAAAATATGCGCTTGCATGTGGTTTACAGAAATTAAAGGAATATCTAATCCGTAAGCTAAAGATTTTGCAAAAGAGGTGCCAACTAATAAAGATCCCATTAAACCTGGACCTTGCGTAAATGCAATTGCAGATAATTGTTCTTTAGTAATTCCTGCTTTTTTTAAGGCTTGGTCTACTACTGGAACTATGTTTTGTTGGTGTGCTCTAGAAGCTAATTCTGGAACAACTCCACCATAAGCTTCGTGTATTTTTTGAGTTGCTACAACATTACTTAAAATAATGTCGTTACATAGTATTGCTGCTGCAGTATCATCGCAAGAACTTTCAATTCCTAAAATATATTTATTTTGTGAGTTCATTAAGTATTTTTAGGCACAATAATTGTAATTTTGAAACAAATTACGCAAAACATTATAAGGTTTACAATTAATTTGTGGCTTTAATTATTTAAAACGGATTTAGTTGATTAAGAAATTTTTTAAAATAATAGGGAAAATTGTAGCCATTATTGTGTTGCTCTTTATTATTTTGGTACTATTCTTAACTATACCAGCAGTTCAAACACGCTTAGGACAATACGTTACCAAAGAAATAAATAATGAGTTTAAGACTAATATTAATGTTTCAAAAGTTGGTCTTCAGTTTAATGGCGATGTAGAATTAAAAGGTATTTTAATTAAAGATTTTAAGCAGAATCCTTTAATTCAAGCCGAAGAATTAAATACTTCAATTCTTAACTTAAGAAATCTATATAATGGGAAGCTTAATTTTGGAGATATTGATATAGAAACCTTGCTATTTCATATTAGAACTTATAAAGGTGAAACCGAATCTAATTTAGATGTTTTTGTAGCGCGTTTTGATGCAGATAATCCCAAACCTTCATCTAGTAAATTCTTAATGTCTAGTAGCGATGTAACATTTACAAATTCTAGATTTATTTATACAGACGATAATTTGGATACGCCAAAAGTTTTAGATTTTACTAACCTAGAATTAAATGGAACAAACTTCTTAATTAATGGTAGTGATGTAGAAACTAGAATAAACACGTTGTCTTTTAACGACTCTAGAGGTTTACGTGTAGATAACTTAACTACCAATTTTAAATATACTATACAAGATATGGTGTTTAAGAATTTAAAAATTAAAACACCAAATTCTGAGCTTAAAGGAAACCTTACCTTTAATTACAATAGAGCAGATTTTAAATATTTTGTAGATAAAGTTAAAGTTGAGGCTAATTTTAAAGATTCTAAAGTAGATTTAAACGAGTTAAATGTATTTTATAATGAGTTTGGTAAAGAGCAAGTTGCAAATTTTGATGCAAATTTTAGAGGAACTTTAAATAATTTAAATGTTTCTAACATAGATTTAAAAACCAATAGAAACACCATTATTAAAGGTGATATTGTTTTTGAAAACCTGTTTAGTAAAGTGCCAAACGATTTTTCTATGAAAGGAGATTTTAATCAATTATCTTCTAATTACAACAAATTAAATCAGTTATTGCCTAACGTTTTAGGCGCATCAATTCCTGTGATTTTCAAGGAGCTTGGTAATTTTAATATTTCTGGAACTACAGCTATTACTACAAAAAAAATAGTAGCAGATTTGGTAATGAATACCGATATAGGTTATGTTAAGTCCGATCTAGTAATTAATAATGTAGACTCTATAGAGAACGCATCTTATAAAGGAAATGTAATTTTAGAAGAATTTAATTTAGGAACTTTATTAAGTGAGCCTTATTTAGCTAATACAAATCTAAACTTAGATATTGACGGTGTTGGTTTTAATAAAGAAAACTTAAAATCTAACCTTAAAGGAAATATTACAAATATTATTTATAATAATTATAAATATGAAGCTATTACGGTAAACGGTAAATACGAAAAAAATAAATTTAGTGGTAAACTTTTAAGTAACGATAAAAACTTAAAATTAAACTTTGAAGGGATAGCCGATTTATCAAAAAAACAAAATTATTTCGATTTTAAAGCCGAAGTTGATTACGCCAATCTTAAAGCATTAAATTTCTACAAAAGAGATCAATCCTCTATATTTAAAGGTGTTGTAGATATAAAAATGACAGGTTCTACTATTGACAATGCGGTTGGGAATATTTCATTTAATAACACTACATATACTAACGAGAACGATGAGTATGAGTTTAAAGACTTTAAAATTCAATCTCAAAAAATAAATAATGAGCGTTTAATTACTGTAAATTCTCCAGATATAGTAGAAGGTGAGCTTAGAGGTCAATTTAAATTTAAAGATTTACCCGTTTTATTTGAAAACTCTTTAATGAGTATTTATACCAATTATAAGCCTATAAAAATTAAGACAGAACAGTATTTAGATTTCAACTTTAAAATTTATAATAAAGTTGTAGAAGTTTTTTTTCCTGAAGTAAAATTAGGGAAAAACACATATATTAAAGGTAAAGTAGAAAACGATGAGAAAGCTTTTAAGTTAACGTTTAAATCGCCTAAAATTGAATTATTAGATTACTTTGCAAGTAAAATAGAGGTACAAGTAGATAACAGTAATCCATTATTTAATACGTATATAGAAGTAGATAGTTTAAATACTAATTTCTATAATATTTCTAAATTTAATTTAATTAATGTAACGGTTCAAGATACGTTATATATAAGATCAGACTTTACCGGAGGAAACCAAAACAAAGATATATTTGACCTTAGTTTATATTATACTTTAGACGAAAATAATAAATCGGTTGTTGGTTTTAAGAAAAGTGATATTACATACAAAAACACCAAATGGGCAATTAACAAAAACTCAAACAGAGCTAATCATGTTACTTTTGATCGCGATTTTAAAAACTTTAACTTAAGTGATTTCTTAATTTCACATAAAGATCAGGAAGTTAAACTAGCAGGTGTAATTAGGGACTCTACCTATAAAGACTTAAAATTAGATTTTAATAAAGTAGAGTTAGGGAAGCTTTTACCAGAAATAGATAGTGTTACGTTTGCAGGAACTATAAATGGAAAGTTAGATTGGTTTCAAAACAAAAAAATATATAAACCAAACGCAAATTTAACCATAGACAGTTTAAAAATTAACAATCAATTGTTAGGAGATTGAAACCAAAATTGAAGGTAATAACAGTCTATCTAACTTTAATGTATTTGCTAAAATTAAAGACGATACACAAAACACTTTTGTTACAAAAGGAAGTATAGATGTTTCAAAAACTAATTCTTATATGGATTTAAAAACTGATTTCAAAAACTTCAGTTTAGAACCATTAAATCCATTTCTAGAAGGTGTTTTAGAGAATATTAGAGGTTTAGCAACAGGAAGAATTAACGTGACAGGTAAAGCCGAAAAACCTAGTTTTGATGGAAAATTAAATATAGCTAAAGGTGGATTAGGTGTAGAAGAATTAAATGTAGATTTCGATTTTCAAGAAAATGCTACAGTAGAACTATACAATCAAACTTTTAACTTTAAGAATATTACAGTTACAGATTCTAAATTTCAAACTAAAGGGCTTTTAAAAGGTACTATTAACCACACTAACTTTAATAAATGGAATTTAAATTTAGACATATCTACACAAAGATTGCTAATTTTGGATACAGATTATACTGAAGATGCTATATATTATGGTAGAGGATTTATTTCTGGAAATGCACAAATTTTTGGAGCTACAGAAGAATTAACTATTAAAGTTGAAGCTAAAACTGAAGCAGGTACTGTTTTTAATATCCCTTTAAACGAAAATGAAAGTTTTGGAGATAACTCCTTTATACATTTTTTAACTAAAGAAGAAAAATTAGCTAAGCAAAAAGGTGAGGAGTTAGTAATTGAAAACAAAAAAGGTCTAGAAATGGACTTTGATTTAGATATCACTGAAGATGCAGAAATTAGTATTGTAATAGATAAATCTTCGGGTAGTACAATTACCGGTCGAGGTGCAGGATCTTTGTTGTTTGATATTAATACTAATGGTAAATTTAATATGTATGGCGACTTTGTTATATATAAAGGAACCTACAATTTCTTATATGCAGGTCTTGTAGAAAAGAATTTTACGGTAGAACCTTATGTAAGTACTTTGGCTTGGAATGGAGAACCTTTTGACGCTTTAATTAATATTAAGGCCATATATAAAACAAGAGCTAATCCATCGCCATTAATGGATAATCCTATTAATAGATCTATTCCTGTAGAATTAGAATTAGTTCTTACAGACAGATTAGAAAAACCAGACATTAGCTATGAGTTTAATTTCCCAACCGTAGAATCTACTATAAAATCGGAATTAAATTATAGGCTAGATTCAAAAGAAGAGAGAGAAAATCAAGCTTTATTCCTTTTAGCATCTGGAGCTTTTAATAGTGGTTTTGCAAACGTGAATATTTCTGGAACACTTACAGAACGTCTAAATGGTTTAATAAACGGTATTTTTAGTGATTCGGATAATAAACTTCAATTAGGTTTAAATTACGAAGCCGGACAAAACCGTCCAGATTACCAAACAGACAATCGTGTTGGTGTTACATTACAAACAAAACTTACAGATAGAATTCTTATTAATGGTAAAGTTGGAGTACCAGTTGGTGGCGCAAGCGAATCAGTAATTGCAGGAGATGTTCAAGTAGATTTTATTTTAAACGAAGATGGCACACTTACAGCTAAAGTATTTAATAGAGAAAATAGTATTAGAAACTTTGGTGAAGAAATTGGATATACACAAGGCGTTGGAATTTCATATAGTGTAGATTTTGACACGTTTGGAGAATTACTTCGTAAAATCTTTAAATCAAAAAAAACGCGCGAAGAAGAAGACAAGAAAAAAGCGGAAGAAGAAAAACAAGAAAATCAAAAATCTACAAAAGATAATCCGTTTCCAGATGGCATCAATCTAAAGTCAAAAAAATAGAAAAATCACCCTTTTCAAATCGTAAATCTCTTATTTTATCAACTGTTTTTTACATAGTTATCAACTAAAACGTTGTAGTAGCAAGCGCATTCTTAAATTTTAACATTCATAGTGCTAAATATTCATTTTGTTTATTAGTTTTACGATAAATTAAAAATAATTATGTCTACTAAGATCAAAAAAATTGCAGTTTTAACTTCTGGAGGAGATGCTCCAGGGATGAATGCAGCTATTCGTTCAGTAGCTAGAACATGCGCTTATTATAATATAGAATGTGTTGGTGTATATCGTGGATACCAAGGAATGATTGAAGGTGATTTTACGCCTTTAAATGCAAGAAGCGTAAAAGGTATTATAAATAAAGGTGGAACTGTTTTAAAATCGGCTAGATCAAAAGAATTTAGAACTGCCGATGGACGAAAGAAAGCACATGCCGCTTTATTAAAAGAAGGTATAGAAGCATTTGTAGTAATTGGTGGAGATGGATCTTTTACAGGTGCATTAATCTTTAATCAAGAATTTGGTTTCCCTGTAATGGGAATTCCTGGAACTATAGATAACGATATATATGGTACATCTCATACATTAGGATACGATACAGCTTTAAATACAGCAGTAGAAGTTATAGATAAAATTAGAGATACAGCAAGTTCTCACAACCGTTTATTCTTTGTAGAAGTCATGGGTAGAGATGTTGGACACATTGCGTTAAACGTTGGAATTGGAGCAGGAGCAGAAGAAATTTTAATTCCTGAAGAAGATTTAGGTTTAGATCGTTTAGTAGAATCTTTAAACCGAAGTAAAAAATCAGGAAAAACATCTAGTATTGTTGTTGTTGCTGAAGGTGATAAGATTGGAAAAAGTGTTTTTGAACTTAAAGAATACGTAGAAGAAAACATGGAAGAATATGAAGTTCGTGTTTCTGTATTAGGTCACATGCAGCGTGGTGGAGCACCATCTTGTTTTGATCGTGTTTTAGCTAGTAGAATGGGCGTAAAAGCAGTAGAAAGTATTTTAGAAGGAAAATCTAATTATATGGTAGGTTTAATGAGTGATGAAATTGAAATCACACCTTTAAATGAAGCTATCAAAGGAAAATCAAAAATAAATAAAGAATTAATTCGTGTGTCAGATATTATGTCTGTTTAATACGCGTTTATATTAAGTTGAATCAAATTAAATTAAAATAAAATGTCAAAATTAAAATTAGGAATTAACGGATTTGGAAGAATAGGTCGTATTGTATTTAGAGCGACTGTTAAAAGAGACAACGTAGATGTTGTAGCAATTAACGATTTATTAGATGTTGAGCACCTAGCTTACATGTTAAAATACGATTCTGTACATGGACGTTTTGACGGAACAATAGAAGTAAAAAACGGAAACTTAATTGTTGACGGAAAAGAAATTAGAATTACTGCAGAAAGAGATCCAAAGAACTTAAAGTGGGATGAAGCAGGAGCAGATGTAGTTGCTGAATGTACTGGTATTTTTACAACTTTAGAAACGGCTCAATATCATATTGATGGTGGTGCTAAAAAAGTAGTAATCTCTGCACCAAGTGCTAATGCTCCAATGTTTGTTATGGGCGTAAATGATAGCGAATTAACAGCTGCAAATACTATTGTATCTAACGCATCTTGTACTACAAACTGTTTAGCACCTTTAGCTAAAGTTATTGAAGATAACTTTGGAATTGAAGAAGCTTTAATGACAACTATTCATGCTGCAACTTCTACACAATTTACTGTAGATGCACCATCTAGAAAGAATTACCGTTTAGGTCGTTCTGCACTTAATAACATTATCCCTACAAGTACAGGAGCTGCTAAAGCTGTTGGAAAAGTAATCCCTGCATTAGACGGAAAAGTTACAGGTATGGCATTTAGAGTACCAACTGTAGATGTATCTGTAGTAGATTTAACAGTAAAAACTAAAAAAGCAACATCTTTAGCAGAAATTAAAGCAGCAATGAAAAAAGCTTCTGAAGGTTCTATGAATGGTGTTTTAGGTTATACTGAAGAAGCAGTAGTTTCTCAAGATTTTGTAAGCGAAGTTCAAACTAGTGTTTTTGATGCAGATTCTGCAATCGAATTAAATCCAACATTCTTCAAGTTAGTATCTTGGTATGATAATGAATTTGGATACTCTAACAAATTAGTAGATTTAGCTTTAAAAGTAAATAGCTTATAATCTAAGTAATATACAAAGCCAATTTTAGATGTTCTAAAATTGGCTTTTAATTTTATACCATACAAATATGATTTTAATTGTTGATAGTGGTTCTACCAAGTGCGACTGGATTGCTGTAGATGAAAATGGTAATCAATTATTAGAAAAAATCAGAACGAAAGGGATGAATCCTGCAATTCTTTCTGAAAAGAAATTAAAAAAGACATTAAAGAAAAGTAAAGAACTTAAATCTAATGCTTATAAAGTTACTAAAGTGCATTTTTATGGTGCTGGTTGTGGTACAGAAAACCCACGTTTAGCTTTAAAAGTTGTATTACAAGAGTTCTTTCCAAATTCAGATGTTTTTGTTGCTGAAGATACCATGGCGGCTATTTTTTCAACTATAAATACTCCAAATGAAGCTGCTGTAGTTTGTATTTTAGGTACAGGATCTAATTGTAGTTATTATGATGGTGATAAATTACACCAACGTGTTAGCTCTTTAGGTTATTCTATTATGGATGATGCATCGGGTAATTACTACGGAAAACAATTACTTCGTGATTATTACTTTAATCATATGCCAGAAGATATTAAAATTGCTTTTGCAGATAAGTATAATTTAGAAGCAGATTATATTAAATATAATTTATACAAACAACCTAACCCTAATGCTTATTTAGCACAGTTTGCAGAATTCATGATTTTAAACAAAGATTCTGAATATATTGTTAAGTTAATTAAAAGCGGAATTAGAGTGTTTGCTAAAAACATGATTCTTCAATATAAAGAAGAATTAAAAACAGTACCTGTACATTTTGCAGGATCTATTGCTTTCTTTTGTCAAGATGAAATTAAAGCAGTTGCAGATGAATTAGGTTTTAAAGTTGGAAATTTTGAACGTAGACCTATTGAAGGTTTAGTTAGTTTTCATACTAATGCAGAAAAAGCAGTTTAATTACCTATAAGTAACCAAATATAAAAGCCTCAAAAAATCATTTGAGGCTTTTTTATAAGTTATATCCCGGTGTTCTACACAGTTTTTTCTTCTTCTTCTAACGGAATATTCTTTTCCTTACAATACTTTTCAATTTCGGAATCTGTTTTAAAATAATCGTCACAAAAACTTTCAAATTCCTTTTTTGTTCCTTTTACATACTTTTCAGGAGCAATTAACATAGTTTCGGTTTGCCCAATAAATTTTTCAAATTCAGTATTTATTTCGCACAACTTGTCAATTGTCTTAAAATCTAATTCTTTATAAGTTGGTTGAAACAAAATTTTACTTTCGTAAGGATTTCCGTTTAATTCTATAATTCCAATTCCGAAAGATTGGTTAAGTCGTTCCATTTCATTCATTAAGTTTTTACTTATCTCAAATGCAACTAAATATCCATAATTCGCCCAACTTGAATTCGAAACAGCTTGAAAGAAGCATTTTTTCAATTCGTAGTCAGACTTTATTTCTCTTTTTAATTCATACGATATCAAGTTAAATGCATCTGCTTTATTTATAACTTTCAATAACGCATTACTTGATGAATTTTTAAGGTTCAAAAAGTCAATTCCTAACATATCTGGATGAATCCATTTTTGATGGTCATCTTTACTATTCGCTGATTTTTCGTGAAATATTGTTTTCGAGTATATATTTTGACTTTTTAAATATGAACTTAAAAGTTTATGTAAATCTCGTTCTTGATACTTTTTTGAAGCTGGTTTTTTAATTAAAGATTCTTTTTCAACAACTTCTGAAAGGTTTAATTCATTCTCATATTTGGCTAAATAATATTCAAATCCTTTTTTTCCTTTTACACGCTTAACTCTAGAGTCATTTTGTCTAATAAAATGCCCTAATTGCGCTCCAATTGTATCAGAAGGAGTTTTTGCATTTCCCCAATCAATATAATTCTTTTCGTCAATCATTTTCAGAACTTCCAAATATGTGAAAGAACCAATGTTGTCTTCTAATACTTTTAAAATAGCTTCTTTTATAGTCATTTATTCGTGTTGTTGGTCAAATTGTGTAGAACGTGTTATATAGTAACTTTTATCATTGATATCCCGTAAATAAGTCAGGATATAGTCAGATTATTGTCATTGATATCCTGTAAAGATAATTTTTTTTAACGTTATTCAAATTAGAAGTTTATTCGTTTTTAATAAAAAAAGCCTTAATACTCAAACTGAGAATTAAGACTTTAGATATTTATTAGGTTTTAAAGACTATAAACTAGCAATTACACTAATTTCTACATTCACAAACTTAGGTAGGTTTGCTACTTCTACCGTTTCTCTTGCTGGTGCTGTAGCTTCATTAAAATACGTTCCGTATACATCGTTAATTAAACTAAAGTTATTCATGTCGCTTATAAAGATAGAAGTCTTAATAACGTTTTCAAAGGTCATATTAGCAGCTTCTAAAACTGCTTTAACGTTTTCCATTACTTGCTTTGTTTCGGTCTTAATATCGTCTAAAACCAATTCCATGGTTTCAGGATCTAAAGCAATTTGCCCAGATGTATAGAGCATGTTTCCGTTTAATACCGCTTGATTGTATGGCCCAATAGGAGCAGGCGCTTTATCTGTAGTTATAATTTTTTTCATTTAAAAAGAGTTGAATGATATTAATTAAGATATTTTATAATCTTTCATCTTGTTTTCTACGTGCTTCGTATTTTAAATCTTTTAGGATATTAGATTTAATTCCTACAAAGAAATTCCAACGATTATATGTACCAAAAGGCACCCAAGAGAAATTCATTTTCCAACTTAGTAAATCTCTACTAAATCGTAATTGAGTTAAACCAAATCCTTGGTTTTTAAAATCGTAGCTAGAAGATCCTCCAATACTCCATTTTGGAGCTATTTCTATATCTCCAGAAAACATTAAAGAATGAGAAGATATTTCGTCTTGTCTAGTAGAATTAGAATAGTTTACTGCGTAAGCAAAACGTAAGCTCCAAGGAATTTTATAATTATATAATTCACTTTCTACTTCGTCTTTATCATCATCTTTATCACTAAACCCTTGGTCTGCAAAATCTTGAGAAACTCCAAATAAATCATCGTCTCGTCCACCACCTAAAAGGCGTTCATCTCTAGAGGCTTGAGATGTATTGTCTTTTTTGTCATTTCCTTTACTTTTAAGGCTATAACTTAAAGTCATGTTTGCACTTGTTAACCTAAATAAGCTTCCGTTGTTATTAAGGTTAAAGGTGTTTATACGTTTGTTATTATTATCTAGTGCATAAGGATCTAGAGTAGCACCAAAGTTAACAGACATTTTGTTGTCAAATAATTGTGTTCCTCCAGTCATTCTAACTGGGCTCCATTTTAAAGAATCTCCTGCAACGTTGTAAGAGGTGGAAAAGTTTAAATTATTAAGTAATATTAATTTTTTAGGTTCTACATTGGTAGTGTCTCTATCTCTTACTTTAGCTTCAAAGTTATTAGATAAAGATAAACCTACAGAGCTAGAGAAAGTTTTGTTTGGCACACCAAAAACGCCACCTTCAAAACGTGTATATTCACTTTTTGTTAATCCGTCTGCGGTAATAACTTCAAATTCATCGTAATAATTATCAAATGCAGGATTGATGTTATAACTTACACTTGGTCGCATTACATGTCTAATGGCTTGAATACGTTTTCCTTCTTCTTTTTTATCAAAATTAAACATACCATAAACTGTGGTACCAATACTTGTACTAAAATTGTAGGTTCTAAAAGCATCAAATCCTTTTACATCTTCTGTAACTACTTGTGCTTCATCTTCATTGTAAGATTTATTAACCGTATTTAGTGTCCAAGTTTCATCAAAATTAGCATTTGCACTTACACTAAAATGTTTAAATACTTTAAAGTTTGTAGATACTGGAATACTGTGTTTAGCTCCAATTCTTGCATCATCAAACATTTCAGCTTTAAAAAACAAAGAATCTGTAGTTGTAATTCTATTTTCAGCTCTTACATTATATTGTAAGTTTATATTTTGAATAGCACCTTTTTTAGAACCTTCTTTTGGAGCAAAAGGAAAAATTCTACCAACACTTCCTTGAAATGTAGGTAGTGTCATATTTATTACTTGTGTTTGTGTGTTTTGACTATGTGTTGCTGTTAAGCTAAAATTGACTTGCGGTTCACCTTGAAAAGTTTTTGCGTAAGAAATAGAAGAAGACAGCGAATTGTTTTGTGTATTTGGTAAATTTACTTGGTTAATAGATTCTTGATAATAAGTACTACTACCTAAGTTTACTGATGCCGAAAATCGTGAATTCGGATTCGCTTTTTGGTCTTGGCTATGTGCCCAACGTAAATTATAAATCTTTGTTTTAGAATAATCTGGAAAACCACGCTCGCTATTAATTAAGTTCTCGTATCTAAAGCCAAAATTACCATTAAATTTGTAGCGTTTGTTATATTTAGTTTCAACACGTAACCCATAACTGCTATTGGTATAATAATCTCCTAGAACTGCTAAATCTACATAATCACTAATAGCAAAATAATAACCACCATTTTGCAAGAAATAACCTCTTCGGCCATCTTCACCAAAACTTGGAAAAATAACTCCAGAAGTTCGTTTATTTGTCATAGGAAAAAATGCAAACGGTAAACCAATTGGAGTAGGGACATCATATATAAAAAGATTAGTTAAACCGGTAACTACTTTTTTACCTTGTACAAATTTTCCTTTACGAATTAAGAAATAATATTCTGGATCGTCTAAATTTTCTGCTGTAGTTAATTTAGCTCTAGACATATAATAGACAGAATCATTAACACGTTTAGTCACTTCTGCTTTAATGTTCATGCCTTGTTGCTGAGTCACAGAATTGAAAATCAAGGCTTTTTTAGACACGGTATTAAAACGCATAGAATCTGGTTCTACTAAGTTTTCGCCTTGTTTAAAACTAGGTCTTTGCGTGTAAACACCAGAAGAATCTTTAATACCAGCAGCAAATACTTCGTCTTTATTTAAATCTATAATTATAACTCCAGCTTTAATTTCCATGTTATCATAGTAAACTTCAGCTTCGTTATATAAATACATTTTTTGTTCTCTACGGTTGTAAGAGGTATAATCTTTAGCCGTATATTTTACAGAACTATTTAAAAAATCTTTTTTAGGTTTTATAGAGTCTTTAGATGTAGAATCTAGCTCTTTAAGAATTGGTGTTATGTTATCTAAAGAGTCAGGTTTAATTATTTTAATTTCCTTTTTTGGTTCGGCAGGAATAGTTCCTCCAGTTTTAGGAAGATCTTGTGCATAGCTAAACATGTTAATAAACCATGTAAAACTAAAGGCTAAAAGTATATTGATTCTGTTTGTATGCAATGCTTTTAAATGTATTTTTGTAAAAGTATGGCTTGATTTTTGAAAAGTCAAAACTACATATATTTTTTGTGATTCATTTTAGTATTCATAAAAAAATAATTTTTAAGTTAATCTTGTTTTACAGTCTATAATATTATGCAAACGAAACCATTTATATCTTTAGTACTTTTTATAGTTTTATTAACGTTTTTAAATCCGTTTAACTCAACTGCTCAAAACGATAAGTTTGTAGTGGTTTTAGATGCTGGTCATGGAGGAGACGATCCAGGAAAACCTTATAAAAAAGGGTTTCATGAAAAAGATATTGCTTTATCTGTTGTTTTAAAAGTAGGTAAGATATTGGAAAAAAACAAAGATATTAAAGTGGTTTACACGCGTAAAACTGATGTGTTTGTAAATTTATTTAAAAGAGGAAAAATTGCTAACGATGCTAATGCAGATTTATTTGTGTCTGTGCATTGTAATGCTGCAGCTTCTAAACAAGCACATGGATCTGAAACGTATGTTTTAGGAGTTCATAGAAATCAAACCAATCTAAATGTTGCAAAAGCAGAGAACTCTGTAATTTACTTAGAAGACAATCACGAAGAAACTTATAAAGGTTACGATCCAAATAAGCCAGAATCTTTAATTGGCTTAACTTTAGCTCAAGAAGAATATTTAGATCAAAGTATATTATTAGCTTCTTTGGTAGAAGATCAATTTAAAGATAATCTTAAAAGAAAGAGTAGAGGCGTAAAGCAAGCAGGTTTTATTGTGTTACATCAAACTGTTATGCCTAGTATTTTAGTAGAAACAGGTTTTGTTACAAACCCTACCGAAGCAAAATATTTAAGTAGTACAAACGGACAAAATAAATTAGCAGCTTCAATTAGTAGTGCGGTTTTAAAATATAAATCTAGTTTGTATGTAAATAATACCGAACCACAAATTAATACAAATGGATCTAAGGATTCCGAAGGAATTAAACCACAAAGCAACGTCGTTTATAAAGTGCAAATAGCAGCTAGTAAAAATGATTTAGCGGCAAAATCTTATAACTTTAAAGGTCTAAGTAATATATCTAAAGAAAAAACGGGTGCTATTTATAGGTATTTCTCTGGAGAAACTACAAGCTATTCAGATATTGAAAACATTAAGAAAGAAGCCATTAAAAAAGGATATGTTTCAGCATATATTGTGACATATAAAAATGGAAAACGAGTAAATTAGAACTTAACTTTAAAATCTTCTTAAATACAAGGATAATTTCTAATTTATTTCTAATTTTGTTAAGAATCATAATTTCAAAAATTTGAAACTTTCTTTAGAAGTAAAAACGGCATTATTAGTAATATTTGGTATCATCTTTTTTATCTTTGGATATAACTACCTAAAAGGCAAGAACCTTTTTGAAACCTCAGATAAATATTACACCACATTCGATTTTAATGGTTTGACACCATCGGCTCCTGTTACTATTAAAGGAAACCCTATTGGTAGAATTGTAGCTGTTGCTTACGATTTTGACTCTGGTAAAACCAAAGTATCTTTTACCGTAGACGATAAATTAAGCTTTTCAAAAAACTCAACTGTTAGACTTTATAAAGAAGGATTAATGGGCGGAAATGCTTTGGCTATAATTACTTCAAATGATGGAGAACAAGCAAAACCAGGCGATTTTATTGCTTCGGAAGTGGAAAAAGACCTTATTGAATCGCTTTCTAGTAATTTCTCTGGATTAAGCACGGGTTTAGATACCACATTGCAATCGGCAGATTCTTTATTAATAAGTTTAAATACAATAGTTAAAGATGATTCTGAAAAAGGCCTTAAAAATGTTATAGCAGAATTAAACCAAACTTTAAAAGGTTATAAAAATCTTTCTTATAATATAAATGGGCTAGTTAAAAAGAATGATGCCTCTTTAACTACTATTTTAACTAACTTTAAAGCTACCAGCGAGAGCTTAGCACTATTAAGTAAAGATTTAGAAAAAGCTAACTTAACCCAAACCGTTGCCAAATTAGATACAGCTTTAGAAAATGTAAATGCTATAATGGTAGGTATAGAAAATGGAGAAGGCTCAATGGGCAAACTCCTTAAAGACGATAAGTTATATAATAATCTAGAAGGTGCCTCAAAACAACTAGAACAATTGCTTCAAGACCTAAAACTTAACCCAAAACGTTATATGCATTTTTCAGTATTTGGTAAAAAAGCCAAAGTATACGATGCCGAAGGAAACGAGATTAAGGATAAAAAATAAACCAAACCAATTATGGGAATACTTTCTAATATAGTATTTGCTATAGCTTTATTTATAGGATTAGGCTATTTTGCAAAAAACGTAAAGTCGTTAATTAGAAATATCAAGTTAGGAAAAGACAAAGATATTTCAGACAATAAACCACAACGTTTAAAAAACATGATAAACATTGCTTTAGGACAAAGCAAAATGGTAAAACGTCCAGTTTCTGGATTTTTACACATAGTAGTTTACATAGGATTTATAATTATAAACATAGAAGTTTTAGAAATTATAATAGACGGACTTTTTGGAACGCATAGAATAGGATTATCTATTTTACCAACATCGGTTTACGGATTTTTAATAGGAACATTCGAGGTATTAGCAGTTGCAGTATTAGTAGCAGTAATAGTATTTTGGATAAGAAGAAACGTGATTAAAATAAAACGTTTTTTAAGTGCAGAAATGACAGGTTGGCCAAAAAGCGATGGAAACATCATTCTATATTTTGAAGTTGTTTTAATGTCGTTATTCCTTATCATGAATGCTACAGATTCAACTCACGTAATAGAAGCTACAGGAACAACTTTCCAAGGTTTAAATTCAGGAAATATAATCAGTCAATTTATAGCACCATTATTTTCAGGATTATCAGAAGGAGCACTTCATATAATTGAGCGTAGCGCATGGTGGATGCATATTTTAGGAATTTTAGTATTCTTAAACTACCTATATTACTCAAAACATTTACACATATTATTAGCGTTTCCAAATGTATATTACGGAAAATTAACACCAAAAGGTCAATTTCCAAATAACGATACAGTAACAAAAGAAGTCAAGTTAATGATGGATCCAGATGCAGATCCATTTGCAGCAGCACCAGAATCCGAAAACGACGCAGAACCAGAAAAATTTGGAGCAAGTGATGTGCAAGATTTATCTTGGGTTAACCTATTAAACGCTTATACATGTACAGAATGTGGACGTTGTACAAGCGAATGTCCAGCAAATCTTACAGGTAAAAAATTATCGCCTCGTAAAATAATGATGGATACCAGAGATCGTTTAACCGAAGTTGGTAAAAACATGGACGCTAATAAAGGCGTATTTGTACCAGACGGAAAACAACTTTTAAACGATTACATTACGCCAGAAGAACTTTGGGCTTGTACTAGCTGTAATGCCTGTGTAGAAGCTTGTCCGGTAAGCATCGATCCATTAAATATTATTATGGAAATGCGTAGTTATTTGGTAATGGAAGAAAGCGCGGCACCAACAGAATTAAACAACATGATGTCTAACATAGAAAACAACGGAGCACCTTGGCCATACAACCAACAAGACCGTTTAAACTGGAAAGACGAAGCATAAAATAATAATGGCGTTACCCAAAAGGGTCAGGCTTTACACTATATCTTTTTTTGCCATATATGGCAGCAAAAAAAGGATGTCGTTTCAATCCTTAACGCAAAAACAGAACAATGAAACTATTTATTTATAAATACTACACCATAATTTTAATCTTATTTTCAATAATAAGTTTAATTGGTATTTATGTAATAAACACATATAATACAGGGTTTTTTGGAGGATTTATAATAGGACTATGCTCAGCAGTAGCAGTAGGCTTATTAGTAACACCAAAAAAGAATTTTTTAAATTAAGCATATATTTAATTGGTAAAACTCACAATAAGTTAAACCAATAACCTTATAAACTCTAATACTATGAGCGAGCAACTAAATGTGCCAACTATGGCAGAACTAATGGCAGAAGGAAAACAACCAGATATTTTATTTTGGGTTGGTTCTGCAGGAAGTTACGACGATAGAGCAAAAAAAATAACCAAAGCATTTGTTAAACTACTTAACAAAGCCAACGTAAATTTTGCTGTTCTTGGAACCGAAGAAAGTTGTACTGGAGACATAGCTAAACGTGCAGGTAACGAGTTTCTATTTCAAATGCAAGCCGTAATGAATATTGAAGTTCTAAATGGTTATGGTGTTAAAAACATAGTTACCTGTGATCCGCATTCTTTTAATTGCTTAAAGAACGAATATCCAGGATTAGGCGGAAACTACAACGTAGTTCACCATACACAATACATAAAAGAATTATTAGATTCAGGTAAATTATCTGTTTCAGAAAACACCTTTAAAGGAAAACGTATTACATTTCATGATCCATGCTATTTAGGTCGTGCAAATAACGAATACGATGCACCAAGAGATGTTTTAAAGAAAACTAACGCCACGTTAGTAGAAATGAAACGTAGTAGAAATACAGCATTATGTTGTGGTGCTGGTGGCGCACAAATGTTTAAAGAGCCAGAAAAAGGAGCAATGGACATAAATGTTTTAAGAACAGAAGATGCCATAGAAACAACGCCAGATATTATTGCAACTGGTTGTCCGTATTGTAACACCATGATGACCGATGGCGTAAAATTCAAAGAAAAAGAAAACTCAATTATAGTTAAAGATATTGCAGAACTAATAGCAGAAGCTCAAGG
>Ga0105354_1000181_pt1 | contig 39698 bp, 39 predicted proteins | sample GOMGulsemesocosm_FD_83658 | JGI IMG/M metagenome (GOLD analysis project Ga0105354, IMG submission 83658) | Methane-oxidizing microbial communities from mesocosms in the Gulf of Mexico - GOM9B Gulf of Mexico | ecosystem: Environmental > Aquatic > Marine > Cold seeps | place: USA: Gulf of America...
AAGATAGAGTTAGTTTTGAAATAGACACGACTTTAATAAGAAATAAATTTTCTGTAGTTACAACTATTCAAAATTAATATTCCGTATCTGATTTTAGTGAATCTCAATAGGATTAAAAACCTAAATTCAATTGATTACTAATTACTTACCAAAGAGTAAAAACGTTGCACAACAACGTGTATAATCAATTGCTTGGTCTGTGTATACTAGGAAAATCCTATCGGATTTTCCTACTGGTTCGGTTTCTTTTATTAACTTAGTTATCGCCAACGCAACTAAACATACACAACACGTTACCTGTAATTATGACCCGTCCTGAAATAAGGCTACATAATTCAAAACAATGATAAATGCCGATATGATTACCGCAGAAATTAAATTATGAATAAGAAAATAGGACTTAAAGAGGCTATTTCAATTGGAATTGGCGGAATGGTAGGTGGTGGTATTTTTGCCGTCTTGGGTTTGGCTGTTGCTTTAGCAAAAGGTGGAACTCCTATATCATTCTTAATTGCTGGTCTAATAGCGCTTATTACCTCTTATAGCTACGTGAAACTATCCCTTAAATATCCAGACAGAGGTGGAACTGTAAAATTTATAAACCAAGGTTTTGGAATTGGTTTATTTAGTGGTGGAATGAATAATTTACTTTGGATAAGTTATATCATTATGTTGGCATTATATGCTTCGGCTTTTGGTTCTTATGCTCCTAACTTATTTGAACTTACAGGTGACAAATTTATTGATTCTCATATTTATGCTTCGGCAATTATTATATTAGCAACAGCAATAAATTACTATAGTATTTCTGTAGTAGGTAAAATTGAATCTTATGCAGTAATTATTAAACTGATAATTTTATTGTCATTTGTTGGCTTTGGTTTGTATGGATTATTTGGAAATCCACATTTAGAACAATTATCGCCAGAACATTGGGAATCTCCTTTTAAATTATTAACCGCAGGGATGGTAATATTTGTTGCTTATGAAGGGTTTGAACTAATTGCTAATGCAGCTCCAGATATTGAAAATCCAAAAAAGAATATCCCTCGAGCTTATTATTGGTCTGTTATTTTTGTGATTTTTTTATATGTAATCATTGCAGCAATAACAGTTGGTTCTTTAGAATTTAGTCAAATTGCAACTGCCCAAGATTATGTATTGGCAGAAGCAGCAAAGCCAATGCTCGGAAAAATTGGTTTTACCGTAATAACAATTGCAGCATTAATCTCTACATTTTCAGCAATAAATGCTTCTCTTTATGGAGGCAGTAGAGTAAATTACGAGATTGCAGAAGATGACGAACTACCTAAACAATTTACTTGTAAATTATGGAATCAGCCAATAGGATTACTCATTACAGCAATTGCAACACTTATTTTGGTAAATACTCTAAAGTTAGAAAGTATTTCAACAGCAGGAAGCGTTGGTTTTCTATTGATTTTTGCAGTTGTAAATTATACAGGATTTAAACTATCCAAAGAAATTGGTGGAAAAAAAAGTATTCCTCTATTTGGAGCTGCCTTTTGCTTTTTAGCAATGATTGCATTATTAGTTCAACATTTTTCTGTAAGTAAATCTGATGTATTAATCGCTTTAGGTATAATCGGATTTAGTTTTATTATTGAATTCATTTACAAAAAAACAGAAATGAAAAAATAACGAAAACACAACAATATGTATAGTGCATAGCTACCCTACGGGATAGCTACGACACCATACACTAACCGTTGGCACCAATAATGACCCGTCCTGAAATAAGGCTACAACTAAAAGTGTAAAGTTATATTGAATTTGTCTAACTAACTTTTAAGAAAAAAAGGTTTATATAATAGAATCATAAATGATTTGAGTATTTTTACTATATAATAATACAGATTAAACTGCATACGTTTTTGCATACGATTTATAAAAACAATAGCTTGGTAAGCCCTATAAACAGGGTTTTTAAATTTGAATGTTAAATTCATAACTCGGAGGTCATGGGATCGTGCCCCATTCTCGCTACAAATTTAAAATCATTGAAAACTAACGGTTTAGATCTACTAAACCGTTTTTTTATGCTCTAATATTATTTATAAATACATTTTCTAAGTAATTTCATATAATCTAAAGTTAAAGAATTAGAAAAAAAATCTAATTATCGTATCTTGCTTGCTTACCCAAAAAGATGGTGCTTATGGAAGATCATAAAATTGTAAACTATATTAAAGATTTAATAAAAAACATGCCAAGCAATTGGTTAAATCTAACTACACATAGATTAGACATTTACAACGAAAAATTAGCAAAAACACAATTTTTAGATCAGTTTGAGACTTTATACAAAGTCAACAATTATAATACAGACGCTTTAACTCAATTACCAACAGCATACGATTATATTAGATTAGGTCACCCATTATCTTGTGTTTTTGAATGGGGAATTGCAAAATTGAATGGATTAGATTCTGAAAGTGTTATTAACTTTTCCTCAGAAACTATTCCAGTTTTAGCTATTTTAAGAACCAATTTATTAAAGAAAAGAAAGACTCAAATAGTATACACCAATAAGTTACCAAGTTGTTTTGATACAGAAACTTTAAAAACTGTTTATGGATATAATTTTGAATTAAAAAACGTTGAAACTATTAACGATATCTCGGGATTTAACGGAAGTACTATTTTTATTTCTAATAAAGAAAACCTTACCTCACTAAGTCTTAATACACATATTGATTTCTATTTAAATCTTCAATCAAATTTAGGAAGTGTTTTATTAGTTAATGGAGACAATAACAAAAACTATATTTCGGATATCCAACATGTAAGACGTCGAGAAACTATAGCAATGACGCCAACTAACACTTTAATTGCTTTAAATAAATTAGTAGGAAATATTTCAACTAAAAAAGATAATAATCTTGAATCTAATAAAAATAAGGTTTTAAGTTCTCTTAAAGACATAACTGGAACAAGAGCAAAACCATTGGTAGCATCTAGTGGATTGTCTATGCAATATGCTATTATGATGGGATTGATTAACGATGCAATAGAAACCCATAAAGGCAAAGCTATTAAATTTATTGTACCACCAAATTGTTATGGTGGGACAAACGATCAAGCAAGACGTGTTGCGGCTTGCCTGAATAATGTAGAGGTTGTAGATTTACCAGTTGATGGCGATAACGATATGGTAAAAAGTATAGATACTGTGTTAGAAAACATTGCTAAACAAGATGCTATTCCTTTTATTATTGCTGAAATCCCAACAAATCCAAGAGTTGAAGTTCCTGATCTTAATAAATTAAAAGAGGTATTAAGCAAAAAACGACAAACTTTAAATGGAAATACTGCTATTGATCCTGTTTTTATATTAGACCAAACCTTTTGTCCTAATGTGTTGTTTTTAGGTGAAGGCGAAATTTTATCATCAGTAAGAGCTATTTCTTACGCTAGTGGTTCTAAATTCCCAAGCGGTGGAAAATGTACAGCTGGTTATTGTGTAGCTAATAAAAAAGCTAAAAACTTAATGATTAATATAGAAAAGCACTTAACGCTTTGTGCTAATGAAGCTACAGATTTTCAATATGAAATTCTTGCCAATCAGTTGCCATCTATGAATTCAAGAATATTAGAAGCTTACAAAAACACCAGAGAATTTGTAAATTATATTCAAGAAACGTTACCAAAAGCTAAGATTAATTTTGTTTCTGAAGCACTTGCATCACAAGGTTTTACACCTTCAGTTTTCTCTTTAGATTTACCAACTAAAGGAAATTCTGCTGAAGAAAAAGAAGAATATAAACGAGAGTTAAATCATAAATTAATTAATTTAATGATTACACAAATTCCTGATGAAAGCAAATATTGTGTAAGCTACGGACAACTTAAAGGATGCTATTGGACCATACCAGCAACATCTACCCAAGGAACTACAAAAGAAGGCGATAAAGATTATATTGCTCGTGTTGCGCTTTCTGCTAACATGGATTTACAGAAACACAAAGACGTATTTTTGGAATTTGTAGATTCTATCTAACGAATTTTAATTTCAATACATATTAAACAAAAAGACTTAGATAACTCTAAGTCTTTTATGTTTTTTTGACAATTAAATGTAATAATCTATTCTTCAATTAACTCTTTTACAAAAGTTTCAAATTCTTGTTTAAATTCGGTGTATTTTTCACCTGTTGCAGGTCCATTAAAACCTGTGTGTATTTTTCTTACTTTACCTTTTTTATCAATAAAAATAGTGGTTGGATAACTTAACACATGATTTAACATTGGCAATTTATCGTTAGCTTTTACTTTACTAGAAGAGCCAACTTGAGCTAATAAAACTGGATAAGTAATTCCTATTCTATCCTTTAAACGCTTAATATTTTTAAAAGCTTTCTCTTGTGTTTTAACATATTCAAAAGCTAGAGCTACAATTTCAAAATCGTCACTTTTATTATTTTTATAAAATTCTGAAAAATATTTGCTTTCATCTAAACAATTAGGGCACCAAGTTCCCATTATTTGAACAAGAACAACTTGGTCTTTAAATTGCTTATCGTCTAGAGATACCATTTTTCCGTTTTCATCTGGAAAAGAAAAAGAAACACCATTAAAACCTTTTTTTAAGTAGGTTAAAGTGTCTGCATTAGCTAATTCGTAATCTGGATTTCTTTTAGCAGTAAATGGTTCTTTCCAATGATTTCCCGAGTAAAAATGTCCGTTAATAGTACCTTCTGTAATTATTCCGGTAAACAAGAAAGCATGAGCACCATCAAAAGTAGACAGTTCTAACTTATTTCCGTTAATAACGCCTTCAAGAAATCTATAATCACCTGTATTTGTTCTAAATGTACCAGTAACTTTATTTCCGTTTTGTTTAAAAACTCCTTTAGCAAAATAACTTTCTGTTTCAGAATCTGGACTAAACGTAGTTTCCCAAACACCTTCCACATTAGCTTTAGCAGCTTCAGTTTGAATAAATCTTTCAGAATTTACTTCAGCTGAAAAAGGCATTTTTCGATCTTTATCTGGCATAATAAACTCACCAGATAGATTTTTAGCATTAATTTTAGCTTTAATTATGCCTTCAAAAACAGGTAGTTTTATAAAAACCGAATCTTGTTTGTAAGCGATCTCATCTACTTCAATTTTTTCTTCGGCATTAAAAACAGTTAAACTATCTTTTTTATGAACTTTAAAATTAAAAGGAATACTTAACTTATTATCTATAGCTAATTCAGCTTTATAAGTTGTTTCTAATAATGTTTTACTTATTAAATCTTCTGTATTATTTTCCTTTTTATTTTCTTGTTTGCAGTTAAATAGAGCAAATACACATAATAGTATTACTATCTTTTTCATAAATTATATTTTCGTTTTATTCGTGTAAATTTAAAATTCCTTACATAAAAAATGCTGCAAAAAGCAGCATTTATTAAGTTGTAAAATATTTTTTATTTACAAATTAGTATTTAGAGCTTGTTCAGCTTTTGCTATACTAGCTTTTAAAGTACTTAATCTATTTTCAACAGATTTAATTTTATCTTCTCTAAGTTTAATTTCAGAAGCAGATAACTTACCAGCTTCCTTTTGAGATTTAAGTTTTAATTTAGCCTTTTGTAAAGCTTCAGATGACTTTTTTAACTGAAAACGTTTTTCATCTAATTGTGAATTTAGATCTTTAAGCTCTTTTGGAGCTTGTCTATTAGTAGTGTTTTTTGCTTTTACAGTTACTGCGTTTAAAGATTTTATTTCTTTATCTATTTCTAAACGTCTTTTTGTATTTGCATTAATATATTCTTGCTTAAGCTTAGTAACCTTATCTAATTTTGGCTCAATAGTTTTGCTCTTTAATTCAGGACTAGGAGCTACATTTGCTTGTTGTTTGTCAAAGTTAGCACTTTGTTTTGTTCTACCTAACTGGTTGTTATCTTGTGCGTTAATTGTGCTAGTTGCTAAACTAACAACAACTGCTAATACAGTGGATTTTAATAAAAATTTCATATTATAAGTTTTCTAGTTCGTTTAATTCATTTTCTAAAGCCTTAGAATCTTTTTCTAATTTTTCAGAAACCTTTTTAATTTCTTCTTTATTTACAGGCTTTTCACCTTGATTAACAATTGTTTGATTAACCTTTGGTTCTACACTTATTTCTTCTCTACAAGATATAAAAAAAATTGTTGCAAATGCAAAAGTTATAATAAATAGTTTTTTTAGTCTCATTTTTTAATAATTAATTACGTTTGAAGCTTTGCTACTGCTATCAAATTAATATATTTGTACGCAATAAATTTACATGTTTTTATGAAGATTTCATACAATTGGTTAAAACAATTTTTACAAACAGATTGGACAACAGATCAAACTAGCGAATTATTAACAGATTTAGGACTTGAAGTTGAAGGTGTTAGCACCTACCAAAGTGTTAAGGGCGGACTAGAAGGCGTAGTTGTTGGAGAGGTTTTAACTTGTGTACCCCATGAAAATGCGGATAAATTAAAAGTAACCACTGTAAATATTGGGCTAGATCAAGCTGTTCAAATAGTTTGTGGTGCACCAAATGTTGCTGCGGGACAAAAAGTGCCTGTTGCTACTATTGGCACTACACTTTATACAGATGAAGGCGAAGCTTGGACCATTAAAAAAGGAAAAATTAGAGGCGAAGAAAGTTTTGGAATGATTTGTGCCGAAGATGAACTTGGTCTTGGAAAATCTCACGACGGAATTATGGTTTTACCTACTGAAACAGTAGTTGGAACACCATGCGCAGATTTATTTAACATTGAAAATGATCAGATTTTTGAAATTGGATTAACACCAAACAGATCTGATGCTATGAGTCATTTTGGGACTGCCAGAGATTTAAAGGCTGGATTACTACAAAAAGGAATTAATTTAGAATTAATTACACCTTCGGTTAGTGCTTTTCATGTAGATAGTCGTTCATTAAAAATAGATGTCGATATTAAAAATATAGAAAAAGCACCTAGGTATTGTGGTGTTACAATTTCTAACATTAAAGTTGCAGATTCACCAGAATGGTTACAAAACCGTTTAAAAGCTATTGGCCTAGCGCCAATTAATAATGTGGTAGATGCTACAAACTATGTCTTACACGATTTAGGTCAGCCTTTACATGCTTTTGATGCGTCTAAAATTTCTGGAAATAAAATTGAAGTTAAAACAGTGGCGCCTGGAACAAAATTCACTACTTTAGATGGTGTAGAACGTGAATTACATGAAGATGATTTAATGATTTGTGATACCGAAAAACCACTTTGTATTGCTGGTGTTTTTGGTGGATTAGATTCTGGAGTTAACAATAACACAACAAGTATCTTTTTAGAAAGTGCTTATTTTAACCCTGTAAGTGTTAGAAAAACAGCTAAAAGACATGCTTTAAATACCGATGCTTCTTTTAGATTTGAAAGAGGAATTGACCCAAACATTACAGAATACGCTTTAAAACGTGCAGCAATTTTAATTACTGAAATTGCTGGAGGAGAAATTACAAGTGATATTATAGATATATATTCTAATAAAATTGAAGATTTCCAAGTAAGACTAAGCTTTGATAAAGCGACTAAACTTATTGGACAAGAAATTCCTAAAGAAACTATTAAATCTATTTTAACTTCTTTAGAAATTAAAGTTAATAATGTGACCGAAACCGGTTTAGGATTAACAGTTCCAGCTTACAGAAACGATGTTACTAGAGAAGCAGATGTAATTGAAGATATTTTACGTGTTTACGGTTATAATAATATTAAAACAACATCTAAATTAAATGCTTCTATTGCTAACTCGTCTCGATTTGATGATCATAAACTGCAAAACGTTTCTGGTAATCAATTAGCAAGTATTGGTTTTTACGAAATTATGGCTAACTCTTTAACAACACCAAGTTATGTGGCGTTAAGTGAGCAGTTAAAAGATGAACATAATATTACCATGCTTAATCCATTAAGTAACGATTTATCTGTAATGAGACAATCGTTATTATTTTCTGGATTAGAAGCAATTACCCATAATGTAAACCGAAGAAATGCCGATTTAAAATTCTTTGAATTTGGTAAAACGTATCATGATTATAATGGTACGCGTGAAGAATTTAAGCATTTATCTTTATTAATTACAGGTCAAAAAACTGCCGAAATTTGGAATTCGCCTAAAAGTGAAACTAATTTCTTTTACTTAAAAGGTGTGGTTTCTTCTGTATTAGAACGTTTAGGAATTAATCGTTATAACGAAAAAGCAGCTACAAACGATGTGTTTTCTGATGGTTTAGGATTATACCAAGGAAAAATGGAGCTTGTTCAATTTGGAACAATTCAGACTAAAATATTAAAACACTTTGGAATCTCTAAAGCTGTTTTCTATGCCGATTTTAATTGGGATAATATTATAGAAGTGGCTAAACGTAATAAAATTAAGTTTACGCCAATTCCTAAGTTTCCAGAATCTAGACGTGATTTTGCCTTATTATTAGATAACAAGATTACTTTTAACGAAATTAATACCATTGCTAAACAAACCGAAAAGCAATTATTAAAAGACGTTAATTTATTTGATGTGTACGAAGGTAAAAATCTTCCTGCAGGTAAAAAGAGTTATGCCGTAAGTTTTACGTTTAGAGATGAGCATAAAACACTTACAGACAAGCAAGTAGATAAAGTAATGACTAAACTACAGCAGAATTTTGAACAAAAATTAAATGCTGAATTAAGATAATGGAAAAAAAGCCAAAACCAAAAAAACGTACATTAGACCTAGTTTTAGGGCTATTCTTTATTGCTTCTGGAGGCTATAAATTGTACAATGCATATTTTAATAACGTTCAATACGAAACCTATAGATTGGTTTTAACTTATGTTATTCTTATTCTAGGAATTTATAACCTGTATAAATATTTTGTTTTAAGCGAAAAAAACGAGGTTTAGAAATCTGTTATATCAACAAAATTTTGTATTTTAATACAAACCTTAAAACTATGTCAGAATCAAACTATACAAAAGTATTTACCGGAAATTTTATTGTAATACAACAAATGGTTAACGAACTTGATCATATTGGAATTACACCAATTGTTAAAGACGAAACAGAATCTGGTCGTTTAGCTGGATTTGGAAGTAGTATTCCAGGTTTACAAGAGTTGTTTATTCATAACGATGAATTAGCAAAAGCTACACCAATTATTGAACAAGTAAAAAGTACGTTAACTGATTAAATTAAAATATAAAAAAGGGTCACTATTTATTTAGTGACCCTTTTTTTTGGTTTTAAACATTTACCATGGAATTAACAAAAAAACACCATCAAATTAATGATGGTGTTTTGGGTATTTATTTATAAGATACTCACTTTCGTGAGTATAAGCGATTCATACAATTTTGCTTAGCAAAATTGATTCTCTGCTTACTTAACTTCTTCGAAATCTACATCTTCAACATCGCTAGTTTCTTCTGCTCCTGCGTTAGCATTTGCATCTGGTGCTGCTTGTTGTCCTTCAGCTTGCGCTTTATACATTTCTTCACTTGCAACTTTCCAAGCTTCGTTTATTTTTTCTAAAACTGGAGCAATTACTGCAACATCTTTAGTTTCGTAAGCGGCTTTTAATTCAGTTAAAGCTTCTTCAATTGGTGCTTTTTTATCATCAGATAATTTATCACCAAATTCAGCTAATTGCTTTTCCGTTTGGAAAATCATAGAATCTGCTTCGTTTAAAGTTTTTGCATTTTCAGCAGCAACTTTATCCGCTTCAGCGTTAGCTTCAGCATCAGCTTTCATCTTTTGGATTTCTTCTTCAGTTAAACCAGAAGACGCTTCAATACGGATATCTTGTGTCTTGTTAGTTGCTTTATCTGTAGCAGAAACTTTAATAATTCCGTTAGCATCAATATCAAAAGTTACTTCAATTTGAGGAACTCCTCTTTGTGCTGGTGGAATATCGCTTAAATGAAAACGTCCAATAGTATTATTGTCTGCTGCCATAGCTCTTTCACCTTGTAAAACGTGAATTTCTACAGATGGTTGGTTATCTGCTGCTGTAGAGAAAACCTGAGATTTTTTTGTTGGGATTGTTGTGTTAGCTTCAATAAGCTTAGTCATAACGTTACCCATAGTTTCAATACCTAAAGATAAAGGTGTAACATCTAATAATAATACATCTTTAACATCTCCAGATAAAACTCCACCCTGAATTCCTGCTCCTAAAGACACAACCTCATCAGGATTAACACCTTTACTTGGCGCTTTTCCAAAAAATGCTTCTACTGCTTTTTGTACTGCTGGAATACGTGTAGATCCACCTACTAAAATTACTTCATCAATATCAGATTTAGATAAACCTGCTGCTTTTAAAGCAGATTGACAAGGCTCAATAGTACGTTTTACTAAATCGTCTATTAATTGCTCAAACTTAGAACGTGTTAAAGTTCTTACTAAGTGTTTTGGTCCGCTTGCTGTAGCAGTAATATAAGGTAAGTTAATTTCAGTAGATTCAGACGCAGATAATTCAATCTTTGCTTTCTCTGCAGCTTCCTTTAAACGTTGTAAAGACATAGGATCTTTTCTTAAATCCATAGACTCTTCAGCGTTAAACTCATCAGCTAACCAGTTAATAATTTTATCATCAACATCATCTCCACCTAAGTGTGTATCTCCATCAGTAGAAAGTACTTCAAAAACACCATCACCTAATTCTAAGATAGAAACATCATGTGTTCCACCACCAAAGTCAAAAACAACTATTTTTTGGTCAGTACCTTTTTTGTCCATACCGTAAGCTAAAGCAGCTGCAGTAGGTTCGTTAATAATACGACGTACTTTTAAACCTGCAATTTCACCAGCTTCTTTAGTTGCTTGACGTTGTGCATCGTTAAAGTATGCAGGAACTGTAATTACAGCTTCTGTTACATCTGTACCTAAATAATCTTCAGCAGTTTTCTTCATTTTTTGAAGAATCATAGCAGATAATTCTTGAGGCGTATATAAACGACCATCAATATCAACACGTGGTGTGTCATTATCTCCTTTTACTACCTTGTAAGGTACACGTTCTGCTTCTTTTTTAGAATCAGAATATTTATTACCCATAAAACGCTTAATAGAATAAACTGTTTTAGTTGGGTTAGTTACCGCTTGTCTTTTTGCAGGATCTCCTACTTTAATTTCACCGCCTTCAACGAAAGCAATTACTGAAGGTGTAGTACGTTTTCCTTCTGCATTTGGGATTACAACTGGCTCGTTACCTTCCATTACAGAAACGCAAGAGTTAGTTGTCCCTAAATCGATTCCAATAATCTTACTCATAATTTTTATTTTAATTTAAATTTCTACAATGCGTAGAAAAATGTGTTTGTTAATAATTTACGATTACAATAAGTCAATCTTTATGCCACGACAAAAAATATGACAGCTTGTCAGAAATATAAAAATAATCAAGTCAATATAGTAAGTAGTATTTGGGCGCAACCAAAAAGGTCGGGCTTTACACTAAAGTTTTGGCTCAATGCAAGCCTCGCCAAAAGCTACCGTTGCAATCCCTTGCGCAAAACAGAAAAAACATTCAAAAACCCAACTTCCATCATCCAACATCAAGCTTCGAGCTTAAAACATCCAACTTCCAACTTCACGCTTCAAATTTCAAGCTTCGCGCACTACTGAAACTTCACATAAAAACAAGGCAACAATAAAAAAACCTTATATATTTGCGCCAACTAAAACGTTATAGTAGTTATGGAATGTATTTCGGTTTTTGATATGCTTAAAATTGGTGTTGGACCATCAAGTTCTCACACTTTAGGACCTTGGCGTGCTGCTGAACGTTGGTTGTACGAATTAAAGTCAGAAAATGTATTTAAAAAAATAACACACGTAAAAATTAATTTATACGGATCATTATCATTAACCGGTAAAGGTCATGCCACAGATATTGCCATAATATTAGGTTTAAGTGGCGAAAACCCAGAAACAATACCAACAGAAATAATAGACGTTATTATTAATAATGTCTCTACTAATAACGAAATTGCATTAGGTAACGAACGAATGGTTTCTTTTAATCCAAAAACTGACATAATATTCAATAAGACCTTTTTAGATTTTCATTCAAATGGATTAAGTTTTACTGCTTTTGAAAACAATACAATTATTCACGAATCTACCTTCTACTCTATTGGTGGCGGATTTGTTGTAAAAGAAGAACGTTTGGTTCATCAAGAAAACGTAGAACTAAAAAAGGAATTTCCGTTTCCAATAGATAAAGCTAGTCAGTTATTAGAATTTTGTATTTCAGAAAACAAACAAATCTCCGAGATTGTTTTTGAAAATGAATTATCGCTTAGAGATCAAGACACTATAGATTTCGAGTTAGAACGCATATGGAATACTATGTTAGAATGCATGTATTTAGGATGCCATACAGAAGGACATTTACCTGGTGGATTAAATGTTAGGAGACGTGCTTACGATATGCACAAAAAACTAATTGGAGACGAAATCTATAATTCTCACCAAGAATGGATTACTGCCATTAGAAAAACCGAGGTTAAATTTAGACAAATATTAAAATGGGTAAGCTGTTTTGCTTTAGGTGTAAACGAAGTTAATGCTTCTCTTGGTCGCGTAGTAACTGCACCAACCAACGGAAGTGCAGGCGTAATACCTGCGGTTTTAATGTATTATCTAGTTATAGAAAACCATGAGGCCAGTTTTAAAGAAATAAAACAATTTTTATTAGTTGCCGGAGAAATTGGCTCTATCTTTAAAAAAGGTGCAACTATTAGTGCAGCTATGGGCGGATGCCAAGCAGAAATTGGTGTATCATCGGCTATGGCTGCTGGCGCCTTATGTGAATTACTTGGCGGAACTCCAGAACAAGTTATGATTGCTGCCGAAATTGCTATGGAGCATCATTTAGGCATGACTTGCGATCCTATTGGTGGATTAGTGCAAATTCCTTGTATAGAACGTAACTCTATGGGCGCAATAAAAGCTATTAATGCTGCAGAATTAGCATTAGAAACAGATCCAAACAACGTAAAAGTTCCATTGGATAAAGTAGTGTCTACCATGTGGGAAACTGCAAAAGATATGAATAACAAATACAAAGAAACTAGCGAAGGCGGATTAGCTGTTGGTGTTTTTATGTCAGATTGTTAAATATAAAGCACTAATTACAAATCTTTTGTCTTGTATCTCCTAAAAAAATAATTTTCCAAATACCATCTACATCTTTATATAATTGAAAAGAATTTATACCGCAATGTGAAACTTGTTCGTTTATATAAAAAGTATAATTTACCCAAACCTGAGCTAAGCCACCATTAACTTGAATATTATAATTAGATAACACCTCTTCAAACTTTATATTTTTAGGAATTGATACTATAGATTTTAAAAACGAAGAAAAATCACTTTTATCTAAACTATATAGGTTATCTACTTTTTTAACTGAAAACAACTCAATGTTTTCATAAACCATTGCTTTCATCTTTAAACTATCTTGTTGATGAAATCCTTCAAAAAAAGTTTCAATTGAAGATTTTACAGCTACTTTATCTAAATTATTTTCTTGAGATAGCATTGTCATATAGCTTGACAATGTAAAAACTAGGCATATTATTATCTTCATTATTAAATATTTAAGTCGTTAAAATAAAAAAAATGCAATCGTTAGAAGGATTCTTTAAATTTTATTTAACAATACTACTATATTTATTACTTTTACACTAAAAAAATAATATGTCTGTCGCAAAAAAACAATACAAACGCATTACGGTTAAAACCTTAGTAGATATGAAAGCTAACAACGAAAAAATTTCGATGTTAACAGCTTACGATTATACTATGGCAAAAATTGTTGATTCTGCTGGAACAGATGTTATATTAGTTGGTGATTCTGCAAGTAACGTTATGGCAGGTCACGAAACTACTCTACCTATAACCTTAGATCACATGATTTATCATGCGCAATCTGTAGTAAGAGCTGTAGAACGTGCATTAGTTGTTGTAGATTTACCTTTTGGAAGTTACCAAAGTGATCCTAAAGAAGCTTTAAGAAGTGCTATTAGAATCATGAAAGAATCTGGTGGACATGCTGTAAAATTAGAAGGTGGAAAAGAAATTAAAGAGTCTATAAAACGTATTCTTAATGCTGGAATTCCTGTTATGGGACATTTAGGATTAACGCCACAATCTATCTATAAATTTGGAACTTACACGGTAAGAGCTAAAGAAGAAGAAGAAGCACAAAAACTTAAGGAAGATGCTTTAATGTTAGAAAAAGCTGGTTGTTTTGCTATTGTTTTAGAAAAAATCCCTGCAAAATTAGCTAAAGAAGTGGCAGAAAGTGTTTCTATTCCTGTTATTGGAATTGGTGCTGGTGCTGGTGTTGACGGACAAGTCTTAGTTTTACATGACATGATTGGAATGACACACGAGTTTAATCCACGTTTTTTAAGACGTTACATGAATTTATACGAAGAAATGACCACTGCAATTGGACAATACGTTAAAGATGTTAAAGCAGTAGATTTTCCTAACGAATCGGAACAATACTAAACTGTTATTAAACTCTAACTTCTATTTAAAATGATTAAAATTTATCATAATCCACGTTGCAGTAAATCTAGATTAGGTGTTGCTTATTTAGAGGAAAAAAACGTCCAATTTGAGATTGTTAAATATTTAGATCAAAACTTTGCAGTTGAAGAATTAACGCAGCTTATTTCAAAATTAGACATGGCGCCTATAGACTTAGTTAGAAAAAACGAAACCATTTGGAAAAGCGACTTTAAAGGAAAAGAATTAACTAATTCTGAAATTATAGAAGCAATGGTTAAGCATCCAAAACTTATAGAACGACCAATAATAGTTAATAAAAACAAAGCTGTTATTGCTAGACCAACTGAGTTAATAGATAATATAATCTAACATTTATTAACAAACCTTTAACCAATTCCGCCTAAACCATAGGTTATTTTTGCAATCTTATTCTGTAAAATACAACCATGAAGAATCTAGTATTAGCTTTGACGCTATTTTTAAGCTCGTTTATTTTAAACGCTCAAGACATTACCATTAAAGGACAAATTCTTGAAAAAAACACCAATTTACCTTTAGAATATGCTACAGTTGTTTTAAAAGCTTCTAACGATGCTACAAATGTAAATGGTGGAATAACAGATGCTTCAGGGAATTATGCTATAACAGTAACTAAAGGTGTTTACGATATTAGCTTTGAGTACATTGGTTTTAAAACCACTATGTTAACCAATCAGAAATTAGAAAAAAACCAAGCTTTACCAACACAATATTTATTTGAAAATGCACAGTCTTTAGGTGAAGTAAGTATAATTGCTGAAAAAACTACGGTAGAAATTAAGCTAGATAAAAAGATCTACAATGTTGGAAAAGACTTAACCGTTAGAGGCGGAACTGTTAGCGATGTTTTAGACAATGTACCATCGGTTTCTGTAGATGTTGAGGGAAATGTAGCTTTAAGAGGAAATGAAAACGTACGTATTCTTATTAACGGAAAACCTTCAGGATTAGTTGGTTTAAGTGGTACTGATGCCTTACGCCAATTACCAGCAGAATCTATAGAAAAAGTAGAAGTTATTACATCGCCTTCTGCAAGATATGATTCCGAAGGAACCGCTGGAATATTAAATATTATTTTACGTAGAAGTAAATTACAAGGTTTAAATGGTGCTATAAATTCTAATGTTGGCTACAATCCAAGCGCAGGAATTTCTGGAAACATAAACTATAGAACAGGAAATGTAAATATTTTTAATACCACAGGATATAGTTACAGAGAAAATCCTGGAAACTGGAATACATCTACAAGATATTACAACGAAAAATTTGACGATAACGGTAACTTAATTGTTGATAATCCAGATACGTTTTTAGATGAAACTAAACGTTTTGAACGCGAACGCAAAGGATTTAATACTAACTTTGGTATAGAATGGTATGTAAACGATTCTGCTTCTTTAACAACGTCTGTATTTTATAGAGATAATGAAAACCGAGATAACACTAATAACATCTTAGAACAGTTTGATGCTAATAGAAGTTTAGTTAACACTAGTACACGTTTTGATCCTGAAATTGAAGACGATAAAACCATACAATATGCTACAAATTTTACAAAGAATTTTGAAACATCTGGACATAAATTAACTTTTGATTTTCAATATGAAGATACTTCCGAAGATGAAGATTCTCCAGTTTTAATAAATAATAAATTAAGCGAACAAGTAAATACCTTTAGCGATGAAACACGTATTTTACTTCAAGGAGATTATGTATTACCTATTGGAGAGAAACATCAATTTGAAGCTGGTTTTAGAACTAATTTTAATAATACAAATACAGATTATCAAGTCCGTTTTTTAAATGCTGCTGAAACTGATTTTGTTCTAAATACAAATCTATCTAACGAATTACTATTTAGAGAATATCTTTATGCAGCCTACACACAATTTGGAAGTAAATTTGGAAAGTTTTCATACCTATTAGGTTTAAGAATGGAAAACACGCAAATCACTATAAACCAAAAAACAACAGCAGATCTAACAAAAAAGAATTATACAGGACTTTTTCCAACTGTAAACTTAAGTTATGAGTTAAGCGAGAAAGAAAACATTACGTTAGGATATGCAAGACGATTAAGAAGACCTAGATCCTTTTTTATAAATCCTTTTCCTTCTAGATCTAGTGTAACTAGTGTTTTTCAAGGTAATCCAGATTTAGACCCAAGCTATTCCGGACAATTAGATTTAGGGTATTATAAAAAGATTGGAAAAATAAGTTTAAACGGTTCTACTTATTATTCTCATGCAACAGATGTGTTTAGTTTTCAAAGCTTTGATAACGGAACAACAGCAACTGTAAATGGTCAAGAATTGCCTGTAATACAACGCACACCTATTAATTTAGCTAAAGAGGACAGATTAGGTGCAGAATTTACTATTGTATACAATCCTACTAAAAAATGGCGTATTAACGGGAACTATAATTTTTATAGAAATACTATAAAAGGAGAAACTTTAAACGGTTTAAGCTTAGATAATAGCAATAACCAATGGTTTGCAAGGATTACAAACAAATACACTTTACCATATAATATTGATTGGCAAACTAATTTAAATTATAGAGGACCAAGAGAAGATGCACAAACCAAAACAGATGGTGTGTTTAATATGAATTTAGCCTTTAGCAAAGATATTTTTAAAGAAAAAGCATCTATTACATTTAATGTTAACGATGTTTTTAACAGCAGAAAAAGATACCAGTACACCACTACTCCAACATTTGAAGGTTCGAGTGAATTCCAATGGAGCGAACGTAGTTTTAACTTAGTATTTACTTATCGTTTTAATCAAAAAAAGAAAACTGAACGTTCTGGCGGTTATAATGGTGGCGGAGATATGGAAGGTTAATGAAATTATTCATAAAAAAAGCGACTTTAGTTTCTTAAAGTCGCTTTTCTTAAGTCTTAAGAATGTTTCTTTTTAGGGACAAGTAGGCTTGTTTACTTTATGTTTCACTCTAAACTATATCTGCAATATCTTTAATTCAAAATTCGTGCCTTGATCGATCTGGGACAAAAAAGAAATAATTTTTATTACATTATAAATTTAAAATTAATAACACCTAAATCAAATCAGAATGTAATAAACGCTCGATTTGATGTAATAACCGAATGCTTTATTTTAAGAATATTCTGGGATTTTACCTTTTACACCTTTGAAAAATCTTTGTAAATAAGCCATATCTTTTTCAAAATTGTTAGTTAAATAATAAGGTTCAGAGATTTTGTTTTGTTTATTCTCAAAGTCGAGTGTAAACATAATAATTGGCACATTAGCTTTTTGAGCAATGTAATAGAAACCTGTTTTCCACTTCTCTACTTTTTTGCGTGTACCTTCTGGCGCTAAAGTTAATCTAAACTCTTCTTTATCTTTAAAAAAACCAGCAATTGCTTCTACTTTATTTTGTCCCGAAGTTCTGTCTAAAGCAACGCCACCAACAGCTCTAAAGTAATAACCAAATGGCCAAGTAAATAATTCTTTTTTACCTACAAAATTGGTTTTTACACCTATAATTTTTCGTAAGTATAAACCTATAAAAAAATCATGATAACTAGTATGTGGTGCAGAAATTATTACAGCTTTCTTAACTGTATCTTTAGAAAAATTAGTATTTCCTACTATTTTCCAACCTAGAATACGGAAATATATTAGTTTTGCTAGCCAACGCATATTACATTTTTTGGTAAAGTGCTTTTAACTTATCTCTAGTTATGGTATTTTTCCAGTTCTTACCAACTGCATTCTCCCATAATGGTTCTAAACTAAGCGCTACATTTATCATTGACTCAAAATCTGCATTAGATAAATCTTTACAAATTCCTTGAGGTAAAGTAATATTGTGCTTTACTTTCATTTGTTTGAATAAAGCAACACCTTCAGGATAAAATTCTTCTAAATGGTCAAAAACTATACAATTACCAATACCATGCTTGGTTCCAAGCAAATAACCTAGTCCATAACTCATCGCATGCGCAACACCAACTTGAGAATAAGCAATACTCATTCCACCATGCCAACTAGCCATCATTAATTGATCTTGAGCTTCGTCTATAGTGTATTTATCTTCAACAAAAATAGCTTTACAAAGTTCTAATGCTTTTTCTCCATAAGACTGGCTAAACGCATTTAAAAACGTTCCATTTAAAGACTCTATACAATGGATATAACAATCCATACCTGTATAAAACCATTGGTCTGTTGGTACATCCTTAGTTAGTTCAGGATCTAGAACAACTTGATCAAAAGGTGTATAATCGCTGTTAATACCTAGTTTTCTTGTTGGTCCAGTTAAAACTGTAGTTCTTGATACTTCTGCTCCTGTACCAGAGATTGTAGGTATTCCTACATGATATATTGATGGGTTTTTAACTAAATCCCAACCTTGATATTCTGCCGAAGAACCGGGATTTGTAATCATAATTGAAACTGCTTTTGCAACATCTAAAATAGTTCCGCCACCAATTCCAATAATCCCCGAAGGTTTTTGTTTGGTATCTAAAATTATTTGTTCTACCAATTCATCTATTTGAGATGTTTTAGGTTCTTCATCAGCTGAAACATATATAATTTTATCGTCGTATTTTAATGGAATTCTACCTGTAAGCCAAGCATTACCTTTAAAAACGTCGTCAACAATAAAAACAAATGGTGCATCAATATGAGAACGCTTTGGTTCTAATAAGTCTTCTAATTGATTAAAGCTGCCTCGTCCAAAAACGATTCTAGCTACCATTGGATAATTTTTATAACTCATTTACGTCTAATAACACGATAAAAGTATCGTTTTTTTAACTAATTTAATAATTTTGGTAAGTCTAAAATACAATTTAATGTAATGTAGGTTTTACTTACCGTTTCGTTTACTTTTACCTTTTCATGTTCCCATGTGGTATGAAATGGAATATGTACTGCATTTGCTTTTATATTTACTAAAGGCAAAACATCTGATTTTAAAGAGTTTCCAACCATTAAAAACTCAGATGGATTAATATCTAAATGATTTAATAGTTTAGAATAATTAGCTTCTTTTTTATCACTTAATACTTCAATATGATGAAAATAATCTAATAATCCTGATTTCTCTAATTTTCTTTCTTGATCTAATAAATCGCCTTTTGTAGCTACTATTAATTTATAGCTTGAAGATAATTGTTTTAAGATCTCTTCTACACCATCTAATAATTCTACTGGTTGATTTATCATGTCTTTACCAATCTCTAAAATTTGTGCTATTACTTGGTTAGAAATAGTATAGTTAGATAACTCTAAAGCCATTTCTACCATTGATAATACAAAACCTTTTACACCATAGCCATAGGTTGGTAAATTTTCTATTTCTTTTTTAAATAATTCTTGATCTATTTTATTTTTTGTTTCAAAACCACACAACAAATCTGCAAAACGTTCTTCGGCTTCACGAAAATAAGTTTCGTTTACCCAAAGTGTATCGTCAGCATCAAAGCCTATTACTTTTATATGTTGGTAATCTTTATTCAATAATTATTATTTAATACCTTTCAACTTAAACTCTACTCTACTTCCAAAGTTTTTTGGCGCGCTCTAAATCTTCTGGTGTATCTATTTCTACTCCTTGCACATTAGTTTCTACCATTTTTATACGTTTTCCATACTCTAAATAACGTATGCATTCAATTTTCTCCGAAGCCTCTAACATAAGCATTGGCAGATTATAAAAATCCATTATAGCTTGTTTTCTAAATGCATAAACACCTTTATGCTTATAATATTTAGAAGCGACATCTTTATCTCTAGGATATGGAATTGGACTTCTTGAAAAATACAGTGCAAAATCTTGTTGATCTACAATTACTTTTACGGTATTTGGATTTTTAATTTCGTTTTCGTCTGTAATATGAACCATTAATGATGCTAAATCAACTTCATTATTAGTATCTTCTTTAAAAACTTTAATTAATTTTTTTAACGAATCTACTTCAGTAAAAGGCTCATCGCCTTGAACATTTACAACAATATCTATATCTAAACCTTCAACAGCTTCTGCTATTCTATCGCTTCCACATTCGTGTTCCTTAATACTCATCATTACTTTTCCGCCAATACCTTCAATTTCTTTGAAAATAATGTCGCTATCTGTTACAACAATAACATCGTCAAATAAATTGGTGGCTACTGTGGCTTGGTAAGTTCTTGTAATTACAGGCTTTCCGTTTAAATCTTGCATTAATTTTGCAGGAAAACGAGAAGCACTATAACGTGCAGGAATCATGGCTATAATTTTCATAAAATGGAATAGCTATTGGTTGAGTTTCAAAAATAGAGGAATAAAATAAGTTATGCCTTATTTGTTTTAAACTTTTTGAATAATTTATAAATAATAAACAGAATAATTACAACAAAAACGATTGCCAAAATTGGAATAAATATAGAAACTATGGACATGATTATAGATGTTCCTGTTTCTATGGTAGCGACTACAGGATTGCCAATTCCACCAGTTGTTGCAGTAGATGCTAAACGTGTTGCACCACTTGTTCCTGCAACTGCTGCTGCAGTTCCGCCACCTGCAATTATAGCTAAAGCCCATGTAAAAACCGGACTTAAATCTGCTACCGTGAAAACCATAACAGCAGTTCCTGCAATTGCTGCTAATGGAATAGCTACAGAGTCTAATAAATTATCTAAATATGGTATGTAATAGGCAAATATTTCAAAAACAGTAGCAACTCCTAAAGTAACAACTGCTGATGTACTTCCAATCCATTGCCAAGAATCGTTTAATTCCCATACATTAAAATAAGCAGCTAAACTTAGCGCAAATAATGGTACAAAAACTCTAAATCCTACAGAAGCTGCTAATCCTATCCCTAAAAATATGCTTAAAATGGTTTCGAATGTCATTTGTGTTTAAGGTTATGAGGTTATGAGGTTATGAGGTTATGAGGTTAAAACTAAAATAAACGTTACACATTGTGTATAATTTCTAAACATATTAACTTTTAAACTTATCAGCTTAATCCAGTTCTTCTTCAACAAAAAAATCGTTTTTAAAACCAATAAGATACAATTTTTCTTTTGCTCTAGTAACTGCTGTATATAGCCAACGTAAATAATCTCGATCTATGCCATTTGGTAAATATGGTTGTTCTACAAAAACCGTATTCCATTGTCCACCTTGCGATTTATGACAGGTAATTGCGTAAGAAAACTTAACTTGTAAAGCATTAAAATGCTTGTTACTCTTAGTTTTTAGGAATTTTTTATATTTGCTTGTTTCATCTTGATAATCTTCTTGTACTTTTTGATATAATTTATTGGAATCATCGTAAGTTAACGAAGGTGTTTCAGCATCTATAGTGTCTAAAATTAAAACGGTTTCAAAAGGTTTCATGTTTGGATAATCTACCATTCTTACTTTTACTTCGGCAAATCTAAAATCGTATAATTCTTTTATGCTAAAAATTTCAAGCACTTCAATTATATCACCATTTGCTATAAATCCAGCTTCGGTATTTGGTTTAATCCAGAAGTAATTATTTTTAACAACCATTAAATAATCGCCAGCAGATAATTCGTTTTCATTATAAAGAATTCGACTTCTTATTTGCTGATTATAAGCATTTGCACGTTTATTACTTCTTACTATTATAGAGGTTTCTTCGTGACCTAGGTTACTATAAGAATCATTAATAGCATCCATAATTTCGTACCCATCAATTAACCTAACTATATCTTTAAAACTTTTTAAGTTAAACTGAAAACTTTCAAAAAAATGAGACGCTAAGGTTTCTCTAAGTTCTGTAGCATTATATAATATGCCTGAATCTAAACCTTGCCTTAATACTTCGGTTAGCTCAATAGTTTTAACATCTTTATTATAATTTAGACTTAAAGTATCTTCATTTAAAGCTGGACTTAAATCTAATTTTACTGGTGGCAATTGTGCTGTATCTCCTATTAACAGTAATTTACAATTATGACCTTGATACACGTATTGAATTAAATCGTCTAACAAAGAGCCATTTTCAAATAATTTAGAATCACCTGGCGTATCAGGAATCATAGAAGCTTCATCTACAATAAAAATGGTGTTTTTGTGTTTATTTGGCTGCAAAACAAATTTTACGCCACCACCAGATTCTTTTTTAGGAAAATATATTTTTTTATGAATGGTAAAAGCTTCTTTTTTGGAGTAATTTGAGATTACTTTTGCTGCTCTACCGGTTGGTGCCATTAAAACTGCACTCTTTTTTGCTTCCCATAAATTAGACACTATTGTACCAATTATAGTAGTCTTTCCAGTACCTGCGTAACCTTTTAGTAGAAATAGCGCATTTTTAGAGTCGTCAAAAATAAATTGAGATAAATGCAATAATAATTCGCCTTGTTTTTGTGTAGGTGCAAACGGAAACGCTTGTTTTATAAGGGAATAGAATTGTTGACTCGTCATTTATACGTTTAAAAAAGTTTAGAAATGTAAATATAATTTGATTTTTAGTGGTAATAGGTTTTTACGAATAAAAAAAAATTGTAGATTTGTTGAAACGAAAATAAAATTTTAAACAATGTTGTATATTATTCTTTGTATTCCATTAACATTTCTTATTGTTTGGTTAATTAACAAATTTGTATCAAATAAAATGAGACCTGTTGTCCATATTGTATTATGGTCTTTAATTGCATTTTTAGCTTATGCTACTTTTATGTCTGTTTATAACGAGATTAAGTTTAACGACATTAAAAAAGAACGTTATGCTGAAGCAATTAATAAATTAAAAGATATTAGAGATGCACAATTAGCTCACAACGAAGTTAAAGGTGAATTCACTAAAAGTTACGATAGCTTAATTAAATTTATTGAAACTGAAAAATTTACATTAACACAAAGAAGAGATTCTTCTATTGTAGATGAAGAATTAACAAAACTATATGGTGGAGTTACTACTTATAAAGATATTATTATAGTAGATACTTTAGGATATGCATCTGTAAAAGATTCATTATTCAAAAACTCTACACGTTACAAAACCATGATGAATGTTCCTTTTGCAAAAGAAGGTACTAAATTTAAAATGGATGCTGGCTTTATTACAGATAACAACGATAATAAATTACCTGTATTTGAAGCATCTGTTAAGAAAGCTGAAATATTATCTGATCAACCAAGAGATCTAATCCTAAAGGAAAATCAAGTAATGTCTGTAGAAGCTGTAAATGGTGATGCCTTACGTGTAGGATCTATGCAAGAAGTAAAAACTATTGGTAACTGGCCAAAAACTTATGGCGATAACGAGTAACAACCAAATACAACATATAACCAAAGCATTGTCCATTCAAATTAATTTGAGTGGACTTTCTTTTTGTGTACTTAACACAAATACACAAACCATTGAGCAATTAGAAACCATACATTTTGATTCTCAAAAAAATAGCTCAACTGTTTTAGATGCTGTAAAACATGTTTTTAATACCAATACGAAACTTCATCAAGAATTTAGTATTGTAACTATAATCCATCAAAATATTTGGCAAACACTTGTGCCAAAAGCATTATTTAACGAAGACCTTTTAACAGATTATTTAAAGTATAACACCAAAATCCTTAAAACAGATTTTATTGCTTACGATGAATTAAATACCAACGATATTGTTTCGGTTTATATTCCATATACCAACGTAAACAATTATGTTTTTGACCATTTTGGAAGCTTTACCTATAAACATCAGTCTACAGTTTTAATAGAAAACTTAGAAAAAATGGTGAAACATGATTCTGAAGCATCTGTTTTTATTCATTTTAATACTGATTCTATAGATGTTATAGTTTTTAAATCTGGAAAACTTGAACTTTATAATAGTTTTGAAGTTTTTACTAAAGAAGATGTTATCTATTATATACTTTTCATATTTGAACAATTACAATTAAATCCAGAAACCATTAAGGTTAATTTAATTGGAGAAATTAAAATTGACGACGATAATTATCAAATTATCTATAAATACATAAGATTTGTATCTATTTATAATCCTGAATACAGCTTTAATTATGAAGCTAAACCATTACATTTACAACAATATTACACCATACTAAACTCTTTCTAATGCGAATTATATCTGGCGAATTTAAAGGTCGAAGAATTACAGCACCAAAAAAATTACCTGTAAGACCAACTACAGATATGGCTAAAGAAGCCTTATTTAATATTATTAATAACGATTATTATTTTGATGATATTAGTGTTTTAGACCTGTTTGCTGGTTCTGGGAATATTAGTTACGAGTTTGCTTCTCGCGGTACAAAAAATATTACTTGTGTAGATGAAGATCAAGGTTGTATTAATTTTATAAAAGAAACTGCAGAGAGTTTTGAAATGGACATTCAAACGTTTAAAAGCGATGTATATAAATTCTTAGAAAAATACAAGCAAAAAACTACTGTTATTTTTGCCGATCCACCATATAATTTTGATGAAGAACATTTTAGTAAAATTCCAGAAATGGTTTTTAAACATGAGCTTTTAGGGAAAAATGGTGTTTTAATTATAGAACATTCTAAACACACTAAATTAAGTGGTTTACCACACTATAGTTACGGAAAAAGTTATGGCGGAAATTCGTTTAGCTTTTTTGAAATGCCTTACGAAGATTAAAACCATTAAATTCTTTTGCCTACTATAATATATTGGCATAGTAAATGTTTAATAAACTACATATTTGAATTTAGTAAACAAACCTTATGAAAAAACTACTATTTACTTCACTCCTATTTTTAACCATAAGCGTAGGATTTTCACAGAATAATAATGCATTTACTTTTGGTGAAGACTTAACTTTTTCAGCATCTTACAACATGTCTGGAATTTTAACAGATGTGGCACAAGTAAAAATGCAAACCGGAAAATTAAATACTAAATCTGGTACTTTAATGCATTTAAAATGCACTGCAGCTACCTATAACAGTTTTGATAGCTACTTTAAAATTAGAGATTTGTATGAAAGTTATGTAAATCCTAAAACCGTAAAACCGTATTTATATCATAGAGAAATAGATGAAGGCGGACACTATAAATACACCAAGTATAAGTTTAACTACAAGACAAGAAAAGTAGAAGCTTTATTAAGACAAAAATCTCCTAATTTTTCAAGTGGGTTTTGGGACAGAAATAAAAAAACAAATTTTAATACTAATACTAAAGATTTAGTTTCTACAATTTATTATTTAAGAACTTTAGACATTAAAAAAGCACCAATTGGAGCTAGCGATACGTTTACTGTGTTTTTTGATAATAAAGAAACCAAATGTACTTTTAAACTTTTAGCAAAAGAAACTATAAATACCGCTATTGGTAAAAAAGAATGTTACAAATTAGCTATAAATGTCGTTGGAAATAACGTTTTAAAAGGCGCTAACTCTAATTTAATTTGGTTAACAGCAGATGAGAACAAAATACCTGTTTATGCAAAATTTAAAGTTGCTGTAGGTAGTGGAGAATTAAAAATTAAATCGGCTACAGGCTTAAAAAACTAATTAATCATGAAAAAAACATTCACAATTCTTGGATTTATTTTTGCAATAATAGCAACCTTATTAGCTGTTTTACCTTTATATAAATTTGCAATTATTCCTACTGTTTTAGCATTAATATTTAGTATTGTTGCATTTTTAAAAGCTAGAAAAGACGAAACTTCAACTCAATTTATTCAATTAAGTTTATTGCTTACAATTATAGCATTGGTGCTTTGTATATATAAAGCTATTTTTACTACAAACGAAGTTGGTAATACAGAACAATTAGAAAAAAGAGAAGAAGTTATTAAAGAAAAAGCAAAAGAAGAATTAGAAGATCTTGATATAGACGATTTAGATTTTTAATTAATGTTAAACTAACTTGAAAACTTTAATTTAAACTTGTTTTATCTTAAATTTAAACCATTAACAAACTAATCCATAAAATGAAACATTTAATTACAATAGTTGCAGCATCTGCAATGCTTTACGCTTGTGGCAGTTCTAATCAAAAAAAGGTAGCTACAACAGAAACTAAAACACCAGTTGATGTTTCTAAATACGCAAACACAATTACGCAAGAAGAATTAAAAACAGCGCTTTATAAATATGCCTCAGATGAGTTTGAAGGAAGAGAAACTGGAAAACCTGGTCAAAAAATGGCTGTTAATTATTTAAGAGACACTTATAAAAGTTTTGGCGTGCCTGCTGCAAAAGCAGATGGAAATTACTTTCAAGATGTTGCATTAGAAGTTAACGATGTACCTTCTGTAACTATTTCTAATAACGGACAAGACTTTAAAAACATAGACGATTATGTTTCTGTTATTAGTTCTAAAACAGGCGTTTTAAATGCTAACGAAGTGGTTTATGCTGGTTTTGGTATTGAAGATGAAGCTTACAACGATTTTAATAACTTAGATGTTAAAGGAAAGGTTGTTTTAATTAAATCTGGAGAACCAAAGAAGAAAGATGGAACATTTTTAATTACAGGAACAACTGAAGCCTCTAAATGGTCTAACTTTAGACAACAATTTGCTTCTAAAAGAGATGTTGCTAAAGCAAAAGGCGCTAAAGCAGTACTTTTTTATTATCCTGAAGTTTACGCAATGGCTTCAAATAGATTTGGAAAATCTAGCGGAAGAATGGGATTAGCAGGAAATGCAGACGATATGTATTACTTTTTAGTAAACACAGCTTTAGCTGAAAGTTTATTAAAAGATATCGCTACAAATGATAAAGCACAAACTATACCTACAACATTAAGATTAGATTATAAAAACAATTCTAAACCTGTACAATCAGAAAATGTAGCTGCTTTTATAAAAGGTTCTGAGAAACCAGACGAAATTGTTGTTATTTCTGCGCATTTAGATCATGAAGGAATTAAAGACGGAAAAGTTTACAATGGAGCCGATGATGATGGTTCTGGAACTGTAGCTGTTTTAGAAATAGCCGAAGCATTTGCTCAAGCTAAAAAAGATGGAAATGGACCAAAGCGTTCTATCCTATTTTTAAATGTAACAGGTGAAGAAAAAGGCTTATTAGGATCTCAATACTATACAGATATCGAACCTATTTTTCCTTTAGCAAACACAGTTGCTAACTTAAACATAGACATGATTGGTCGTACAGATCCAAAACGTGAAAAGAAAAACAGAAACTATATCTATTTAATTGGAAGCGATAAGTTAAGTTCAGATTTACATAACATTTCTGAAGAAGCAAATTCTAAATACATGAATATTGATTTAGATTACACATTTAACGATGATAATGATCCAAACCGTTTTTACTACAGAAGTGACCACTATAACTTTGCTAAAAACAATATTCCAGTAATTTTTTACTTTAACGGAACTCACGACGATTATCACCAACCAAGTGATACGCCAGATAAAATTCAATACGATTTATTAGAAAACAGAACGCGCTTAGTATTTTACACAGCTTGGGAAGTTGCTAATAGAGCAGAAAGATTAGTTGTAGATAAAACACCAAACTAATTTTAGACCTTAATAATAATTTAAAAGCCTGCATTCTTGCAGGCTTTTTTTTGCTTTATATGTGTTAGTTTGTTGAAATACAAAATATATACTAACTTAGAGTGAAGTAATTAGAATGTAAAATCTAATTATAGAAAAACTAATAAATAAAAAAAATGAATCTAAAAGACAATACTGAAATTATAAAAACATCGGAAAGTTTAAAAAGAGGAATGATTGAATATATTGAACCTGGCGAAACAGAATACACAGAATCTGATGTAGAAAAATGTATGTCGCTAATAAATAATTTTCTTGATAACATGTCTAAATCAAACTCTAAAGAACATGGAATGGAATCTGTTAAAAATGTGGTTTTAAGTCTTAATGATTTAAATGAAAACTGCGAACATGAGTTAATAGAAACTGACCAAAGAGAACAAATTGGCGATATTATCATATTAGCAGGATATTTAAAAGGCTATAATGATAGAAATGAAGATACTACTGAAGAATGGAGAGATTGGTAAAAACACGACGTAATAACCAATATTAATAGCTGTTACAGAAAATTTCCATCTTATATAGTTAACATAGCAAAACAAAAAAGCCTGCTCTATGCAGGCTTTTAAATATAATAATAAGTAACTTTTATAAGTCCGAATCTACTTCAAAAGTAACTTTAGCAGTTCTGTTTGCTACAATAGATGATGTATCAAATCCTGCAAAACGTTTCATGTAATATTTAATAGACGTTCCAAAAGCATCACTAAAACCTTCTGCTCCATAACTTCTAAGATACTTTTTAACGCCTCCAGCTCCAGATAAGTGAGCTGCAGCTAAAATACCAGATTCTGTTACTACAACGCCATTAATACGTTTTCCAACAAAACGCTTAATGTCTTTTCTTAAAATCCATTTGTTACGTTCTGTATTTGCAAAAAAGGCTTTTTCTTGTAATTCTGGAGTGTTTAAAAACAAATTAGTATCATAAATACCAATCATTTCTAACGTAGTACGTCCAAATTGATATTTTCCTAAATAACCCAATGTATTTACTTTAGAATAATCGTTTTGAGATTCTTTAAAACCTAAAACTTCTTTAAAAGCATTTAAAGATTGTCCTAAGTTAGGCGTAAATGCTTTTGCCTTTTTCTTAGGTGGCGTATTATCTTCTAAACATAGATTATAGTCTAAAACCATATCCTTTGTAGAGAAATAAGAAACCTCAGAATTAAATTGAGGTTCTTCACGCATTGATACAAATACTAATGCAACAATACTTAAAGTTAATACTAGAAATTGAATTTTGTTCTTTTTCATAAACTTTTAATTACTGACTTAAAGTCAATATTTTCAGCGTGCAAATATACGCAAATTTATGAAATACTGATAATCAATCAGTTAAACTCATGTTAAAAATAAAGAACGTGAGTATTCACGCGACCTTGACTGTTAATTTCTAATGCAGGAAAAGGTATTTTTATACTATTAAAAACTGAAAAAAGTGTTTTTAAAACATGAGAATTAGTCGGAATTCGCTCTAAATTGACATCCAAACTCAAATAATATTGTCTTAATCGTTCTTGATTTTGAAAATTTATAGTATTTGAATCTCCAGATAGCATTCCTGTAGCACCATAACCAAAAGCAACATTTAGCCACTTAGGTATTTTTTCGTTCTTTATAAAAGAAGATATATTTGCACTTAACCAATAGGTTTGTCCGTTATAATCTTTTAAAATTTCCTCGGTTAGCCCATTTCCTAGTTTATTTGGTCTTTGAGGTGCAAATTGTGTTCTATGAAAAGAGAATTTTAAAGCAATACGTTGCTCTTTCCATAATAACTGCTGACCAATATACAAACCTGTTCCGGCAGAATTAGCAGCCATATCTGTCCAAGAAAATCCCCATTCTTTAGAAAACCCATCGAAAATTTCAACAACCGTTAAATAACCTAAACCTAAGGTTGCACCATAAAGTAATTGTTGTTTCTCTTCTACTCCACTCCATTTTAAACTTTGAGCACCAAATTTCCCTAATTGATATGCAGAGAATGCATGTCCAACCTTATCCATTTGAAGCCATTCGTTTCCATCATTTAAGGTATGGAATTTAGAACGTTCAAAATCATTATACCATAATTGATTTAATCCTAAAAGGCTTAATCCAACTACAGAAGCTTCGGTTATAACTAAAGATTTAAGTCGTTTTTTATGTAATGTATCACTTGGTTTTAAAAACTGATTTAGTTCACTTTGTGAAAAAACAAAGCAAGAAAATAACAAGCCAAAAACTAGAGTTAGTAAATATCTCAAGATTAACGGTTTATTCCAACACTATTAATCCATCTTACATATTCATTTTTATTGGCATTATGCTGAGATAATGTTTTAGCAAATTTGTGGTATCCAAAATTCTTTACATTAGCAACAAAATAAAGATAGTTATGTTTTTCAGGATTTAAAACAGCATCTATTGCAGATACATCTGGCATTGTAATTGGTCCAGGAGGCAATTTCGCATACTTATAAGTATTGTAAGGCGAATCTATTTCTAAATCTATATAAAGCACTCTTTTAATAATTTGATCAAAGTTATTAGACGTTAATTTTTTAGCATAAATAACTGTTGGATCTGCTTGTAAAGGCATTCCACGACGTATTCTATTTAAATAAACACCAGCAACTCTTGGTCTTTCGTCTACTTTTGCAGTTTCTTTGTGTACTATTGAAGCAATTGTAATCACTTCGTTTTTAGTTAAATTTAAAGCTTTTGCTTTTGCTGTTCTTGACGGGTTCCAAAATGTATTGTAAGCCTTCAACATTTTAGTTCTAAACGTTTCTGAAGAACTATTCCAAAAAAACTCGTAACTATTAGGAATATACATTCCTAAAGCCGATTCTCTAGTAAAATTATTTTCAGTTAAAAACTTCTTATCTGTAATAGCTGTATAAACCTCTAAACTATCTAAATCCAATTGTTCCGAGATTCTTCCTGCTAAATTTTCTAAACGTTCTTGGTTATTAAATGAAATCTTAACTGGTAAATTCTTAATTCTAATAGAATTAATAATATCGTTATTACTCATGTTTTTAGTAATAGCAAAACGACCAGGTTTTACGCTATTAACATATTTTTTTTGCTCTGCAAGTGATTGGAAAGACTCTATATCTATTAATAATGGCTCTAATTGTTCTTTTACATCTTCATACCTATCATTTTTTGAGATGTAAATGTATGCTGTTTCACTATTAAAAGCTGTATTTGGCTTTAACATAGCGTTATAAACAAAATAAGCAAAGTAAGACGCTACAAGAAGCCCAACTAAAACTATAGCTAAAAGAATTTTTTTAATGTACATGATTTATTAATTGATATAAATATTCGTTTTTATATGTTCCGTTGGAATAAATCCAATCTTTTTTTAAGCCAATAGGTTTAAAATTCTTAGATTCAAACAATTTTTTACTTGGCAAATTATCTTCTGAAATGTTACAATAAATTTGGTGTAAATCTAAATGTTTAAAACAATAATTAACTACCATTTTTAAAGCATCTGTTCCATAACCTTTTCCTATATTTTCTTCGCCATAAATTAATACACCAACACCAGCACGTTTGTTTTTAACATCAAAGTCAAAAACATCTATTAAACCAACTGGTTCATCTTTAAACGTACAAATTACAAAGCGTTGTTGCTTAACTTCAAAAATATCTTTGTGTGCATTTTCTAAATATTCTTTAATTAAAAAACGAGAATATGGTGTTATAGTTTGGCTTATTTCCCAAACGGTTTCGTCGTTTTCTATTTGGTAAATAAAATCCAAATCTTCGGGCTCTAAAGCTCGTAAATAACATAAATTGGTTTGTAATGTTACCATGTGAAAACGCCTTTAAAAACTTGAGTTGCTGGACCTTCTAAATACACATTAGAATAAATACCACTATCTTCTTTAAACTGGATGGTTAGAGTTCCGCCTTCAACTTCTATAGTATTTTTTAATGCTGAAGTTTTTCCTGCTTTGTGCATAGCAATTGCTGTTGCAGTTGCTCCAGTTCCACAAGATAAGGTTTCGTCTTCTACACCTCTTTCATAGGTTCTAATTCTAAAAGCTGAATCATTAAGTTGTTCAACAAAATTAATATTACTTCCGCCTTTAGTATTGTATAAGTCTGAATATCTAATCTTTGCGCCTTCAGTTTTAACGTCAAAATCCTTCACATTTGAAACAAATTGGACATGATGTGGCGAACCTGTATCTAAAAATGAATGGTTTTTTTCTTCTTCAACATCTAAAACATCTATCATTTGTAAAGCAATTGAATTCTGTTTTACTTCAGCATTATGCAAGCCATCTATAGCTTCAAAAGATGTTTTGGAGTCAATAATATTTAAAAATTGAGCAAAAGACACAATACATCTTCCGCCATTTCCACACATGGTACTTTGGTTTCCATCTGCATTAAAATAAATCATTTTAAAATCTGAAACCGAAGAGTCTTCTAATAAAATTAAGCCATCTGCTCCAACACCAAATCTACGGTCACAAAGTTTTGCAACTAATTTGGTGTCTTTTTTGTTGAAAAAATTTAAACGATTATCTATTAAAACAAAATCGTTCCCTGTGCCTTGATATTTGTAAAATGTAAAATCCAATTTTATAAAATTATACAGCAAATATAAGACTATTTTACGATGTTAAAGCCACGTTAAAGTTGATAAAACTACGCAACAAATAATTAATTTTAAGCGTTAAATCTAATAACTCAAAACTATTATTACTTATGAAAAAATTAATGACTTTAGTTGTAGTTTCGGTATTTGGAGGCATAATTACCTTAGGAAGCTATAAATTATTATTTGAAAACAACACAGAACAACCTGTTGTTGAAACCACATCTGAAAATCCTATATTTTCTAACGTGAATTACAACAATACAAAGTTAAATGCTTTAGAGAAGACCAATTTTACGGATGCTGCTGAAAAAACTATTCATACCGTAGTACACGTGAAAAATGTAACTACAAGTAATGGAACACCAACATTACAGGATTTATTTTATGGTAGAACACCACAACGACAACAATTAGGAACTGGAAGTGGTGTTATAATATCGCCAGATGGCTACATAATTACCAACAACCATGTTATTGATGGTTCTAGAGCTCTTAGTGTAACTTTAAACGATAATAGAACTTTTGATGCTAAAATTATTGGTACAGATCCAAAAACAGATATTGCATTGCTTAAAATTGAATCTAACGAAGATTTACCTTACACTACTTTTGCGGATAGCGATCAAGCAAAAATTGGCGAATGGGTTCTTGCAGTTGGAAATCCGTTTAACTTGACTTCTACGGTTACTGCCGGAATTATTAGTGCAAAATCTAGAGATTTAAGTTCAAATAATTCTCAATCTTTTATTCAAACCGATGCTGCTGTAAACCCAGGGAATTCTGGTGGCGCATTAGTAAACACCAATGGAGATTTAATTGGTATTAATACAGCCATTTCTTCTCAAACAGGTTCTTATATTGGCTATTCTTTTGCAGTACCAAGTAATATAGCAAAGAAAGTGGTACAAGATATTATGGAATTTGGAAATGTTCAAAACGGAATTCTTGGCGTAATTGGTGGCGCATTAACGGGGAAAAACCTAGAAGAATTAGGAGAATCTCAAGGGTTCTATATTAATGAAATTGAAGAAGACTCTGGAGCTGAACAAGCGGGTTTAAAATCTGGAGATATTATAAAAAAAATAGATAATACAGAAATTAATAAATTTAGTGACCTAAGCGGTTATTTAGCAACTAAAAGACCTAATGATGTTGTTAATGTGGAGTTTTTACGAAATGGCTCTACAGAAACCGCAGCTGTAACATTATTAAAAAACAACTCTTTTATTATAAATGGGATTGCTAAAATTAAAAATGCAACAGAAAAAGATTTAAAGAAATACAAACTGAATTATGGCGTAAAAATTTCTAATTTAAATGAAGGAAACGCTTTATATCTTAGAAAATACGGTTTATTTGAAGGACAAATTATCACCAAATTAAACGATAAAAAAATCACATCTATAGATGATGTAAAAGCCATTATAGAATCTAAATCAGACTATGAACCATTACGATTTGAAGTAGTAAATCAAAACGGAGAAACAGAACGTTTTTACTTCAAATAATAATTGAAATATGTATAAAAATAAAAAGCCACTTCTTTTGGAAGTGGCTTTTTACGTGATTATTATTAAAATATTATTCAATATATGTAATTGAAAAAGTTCCTTCAGAAATATTTTTATCTGCTAAAGTTTGTGTTGGGTCTACCTTTTCTGCAACAAAAGAAAAAGTTCCTTCTATATTTTTATTATTAATGTCATGCGAAATAATTGTAAAGCTTCCATCACCAACATATATGTGGGTTGCATCTTCTCCAATATATTGTGCAATGTTATAAAATGAAGCACCAAAACCATCAAAAGAATACGTCCCTGGTGTAATTGAGGCGTCCAAAGCTAAAGACATCGTTTCACCATTATTTTTTATTGCACTAATTGTAATAAAATCATTTCCTACAAAAGAAGTCTTAATTGCATTTAAACCATCTTCAACAAATTCAACGCCATCTATTTTAGCAAAGAAAGAATTTGAAGGATTAGTATTTGTAAATCCATCTTGATAAGTAACATTTGTAAAGCTACCATTTGAAAATATTTTTGTTTGATTTATTAAAAAATTTGTAGCTGTAAAACTAAAAGTACCTGATATTTTAAGATTAACTGTATCTATACTTGTAATTATAACTTGACCTTGAGATGTTACACCATCTGTAGCAGCAATCCATCCACTTTGAGCGGTATTACTTTCATTATAAGCTGCAGCGTTAACATTTATACCCGAAGTAAGACCTAGTTCATATGTTCCAGGAGTTATTCCATTTATTGTTAGAATAACAGCTTCTCCATTAGAACCTCTTAAACCTGTAATATTAATAATTTCATCTGAGATAGTTGCAGAAACTACATCTGCTACAAATGTTTGTCCATCAAAATCTACTTTAAAATTCCCAGTATTTGTTCCACCTGCAACTGCAGGGTCATTTAAATCAAAACCTTCTAAAGGTTCGTTATCACAAGAATTAAAGAATATTAGTGAACAAATTAACAAAGAATAGGTTAAGATTTTTTTCATGATAAATGGTTTAATTTTTAACAAACATAATAATTTAGATTTACTTTTAAGTTTATTACATAAAAAAACCATCACAAACTGTGATGGTTTTTTTATTTTTTTATATAAAATTATTGTTTTGTGTAAACTATTGTTAAGTCTTGAATAACAGTTACTGAAGAATCATCACTTACTACAGTAAATCCTTCAGGAATTAAAAAAGATAACTCATTTCCATTTAAAGTAAAATTATTTGTAATTCCTGTAGATGTAGTTGCTACAATGTTTCCGCTTTGCGCCCAAGTTAAATCTGTATTTTCTATTTCTGGAACACAAGTTATACTATAATCAAACTCGTTTGTTGTTCCAATAACTAAATTTAGTTCTATGTCTGCATAAGAAGTACTCATAGCTATACCCGTAAAATCTGCATTAAAAACTACTGTTTCGTTGTTATAGCAATCCATTTCATCTAACAGATTTGTAGAACTTGTTCCATCTTCATTTAAATCTTGAGCTTCATTTACATTCCAAGCAGTCATTTTCCATGTTCCAACAACAGTAACATCAGTATCTCCAGTGTTCCCTGTATTACCATTAGGGCCTGTATTATTAGTTCCTGCTAAATCAAAACCTTCTAAAGGTTCATTATCACATGAAAAACTAACCATAATTAGTAAAAAGGCTATAAATTTAATAGATATTTTCATTTTTATATAATTTTGACACAATATACTATTTTTTAGGCACTCTAAATAATAAAATAATTCCTACTAAAAAAAACACAAATAAAAATAATATGGCATTACGCATATTACTTTGTTCTTCTACAATAGCAAAAATTACCATACCAATTACAATACCTATTTTTTCGGCTACATCATAAAAACTAAAATAAGATGTGGTGTCTGAAGTATTTTCAGGTAAAAATTTAGAATAGGTAGAACGTGCTAAAGATTGAATTCCGCCCATAACTAAACCTACAAATCCTGCTGCTATATAAAACTGATTTGGTGTAATCATAAAATAAGCATAGAAACATAAGCACACCCAAAAGATATTAATCACGATTAAGGTATTAATATTCCCATATTTAGCCGAAGCTCTAGAAGTTAAAACAGCACCAACAATTGCAATTAATTGAATAATTAAGATACTTACAATTAAACCTTGCGTTTTCTCATCGTTATCTGCCCAAGCAATCTCTTTTTCACCAAAATAAACTGCAATTAACATAATAGTTTGAACTGCCATACTGAACACAAAAAAGGCATTTAAATATGCTTTTAAGCGTTTATTCTCTTTTAATTGATTCCATACCAACTTTAATTCTCTAAAGCCATTAAATAAAACCGCTTTAGTTACTTTATGTCCTGTTTTAGAACCATTTGGTAATACATAAAATGTATATTGACTAAAAAACAACCACCATACACCAACCATTATAAATGAATATTTCATCATATCTTGAGCCTCTTTTTGAGAATCCTGACTCATCACCATTCCTAAATTAATGATCAATAATAAAACGCTTCCTATATAACCCAAACTAAAACCTTTAGCACTAATTTTATCTTGTTGTTCGGGAAAAGCAATATCTGGTAAATAAGAATTGTAAAATACTAAACTTCCCCAATAACCTATTAAACCCATAAAATAGAATAATAAACTAATATAAATATGGTCTAAAGAAAACCAATACAAACCAATACAACCAACACTTCCAACATAACAGAAGAATTGCATAAAACGTTTTTTATTTCCAACATAATCGGCAACTCCAGATAAAATAGGCGATAAAATTGCGACTATTAAAAAAGTAAAAGCGGTTACTAAAGTAATTAAAACAGTTTGTTTAAACTGAAAGCCAAAAGCTCTAACAGGTTCTGTACTATTTAAAAATAGGCTAGCATAAAAAATGGGAAAAATAGACGAAGCAATTGTTAATGTATAAACAGAATTAGCCCAATCGTAGAATGCCCAAGCATTTAATAGTTTTTTACTTCCTTTTTTTAATGGCTCCATTAATTCATTTTTTTAAATAAAAAGCTGCTCTAAAAAAGAACAGCTTGTAATATACTATTATTTAGTTTATAAATTAAAACTTCCCTAAAGGTCTAAAAGTTGTAATTCCAAACTTTTTAGCTTCCGCTTTTGCAATTGGAGCAAGTTGTGTTAAATTATCTATTCTAGTCTGTGTTGCTGGATGCGTACTTAACATTTCTGGTGGAGCTTGTCCTCCACTAGCTTTCCCCATTCTTACCCATAATTGAGCTGCTTCTTCAGGGTTATAACCTGCAATAGCCATTAGATAAAGTCCAATCTTATCTGCTTCAGTTTCATGACCTCTACTAAAAGGTAACATTACTCCTACTTGAGAACCAACACCGTAAGCTTGATTAAATAAACCTCTCTTTTCTTCATCTTGAATGGCAATATTTCCTGCAACCGCACCAGCTTGTTGCAACATTCCAGCACTCATACGTTGTTGTCCATGATTTGCTAATGCATGAGCAACTTCATGTCCCATAATAGCCGCTATAGCGGTTTCGTTTTCTGCTACTGGTAAAATTCCTGTGTAAAAAACAATTTTTCCACCTGGCATACACCAAGCATTTACTGTACTATCGTCTACTAAATTGTATTCCCATTTGTAATCCGATAAATAACCATGCTTTCCATTTGCATTTAACCAACGTTCTGCAGCAATTGCAATTCGTTGACCAACACGTGTTATCATTTCTGATTGTTTAGTGCCTGTCACCACTTTATTCTCTCCTAAGAACTGATTGTATTGAGCAAATGCAGTAGGAAATAATTGAGAATTAGGAACTAACGCTAATGTATTTTTTCCAGTAAAAGGATTCTTGGAACAAGAAAAACAAACTACTAAAGTTAATAAGGCTATTTTAATTTGATTTGATTTCATGGTGTTAATTTTTTATAAAAATAGAAATAAATTACTAATGAATTAAGGTTTTTGACATTTTTACGACAAAGTGTTAAGATGCGTTAAATTAATTCAAATATTACTCCAAAGTATTAAATTTATAGAAAAAAGATGAGAAATTATTACCTAATGTTACTAACTGTTCTTTGTTTTAATTGTAAAAGTGAAGCTCAATCTAACAAAAAACAAATTAAAACAAATGCTTTTGAAGTTGTAAAAACAGAAACAGAGTGGAAAAACACCTTAACTCCAGAACAATTTTATGTTCTTAGAAAAGCAGGAACAGAAAGCCCTTTTTCTAGTCCATTAAACAAGAATTACAAATCTGGTGTTTATCATTGTGCAGCATGTAATACTGCTTTATTTAAAAGTGAAAACAAATTTGATTCAGGAACTGGTTGGCCTAGTTTTGATAGAGAAATTAAAGGAAATGTTGCCTTTTCCACAGATACAAAAATTGGTTATACTAGAGTTGAAGAACATTGCGCTACTTGTGGTGGACATTTAGGTCATGTATTTAATGATGGTCCAAAAACTACTGGTAAAAGACATTGTATAAATGGTGATGCACTAATTTTTAAACCTACTAATTAAGAATGAAAGATTATAACTTAAAAAAAACTGAATCGGAATGGCGCGAGCAATTAACCGACGAACAATATCGTGTATTAAGAAAACAAGGTACAGAAATGCCTCACACAGGAAAATATAATCTTCATTTTGAAGATGGTACATACAAATGTGCTGGTTGTAACGAATCTTTATTTGAAAGCTCAAGTAAATTTGAATCATCTTGTGGTTGGCCAAGTTTTGATGAAGCAATTAATGGTAAGGTCGAAAACATTTTGGATAAATCGCACGGTATGATTAGAACTGAAGTTGTTTGTGCCAATTGTGGTGGACATTTAGGTCATGTGTTTAATGATGGACCAACAGAAACAGGAACCCGTTTTTGTGTGAATTCTGCTAGTGTAGATTTTGAAAAATAATTAGCTATTGGTTTTTTAGCTGAAAAACTAAGATGTAATACAATCTTAGTTTTTTTTATACTAATTTTTAACCTCATAAAAATCTATCAACTGAATAGCCGTATACTGAATACTGCAAACTGAAGACTAAAATCGCGTGAGTGATGGTAGCATTGTTGGAGCTCTTTTTGTGTTGTTGCACTTATGCAACATAAAAAAGCGACTGCGAACAGCACGACCTTTGGGCACGCCATAAAACTGATCTTAAATAAAAATCCAACTTCAATTAAATATTAACACATAGTTTTGTAAATTCGTAGCTTGATAAAAACGAAATATAATTATAATGAGTAAATACGATGTTATTGTTCTTGGAAGTGGTCCTGGTGGTTATGTAACTGCTATTCGCGCTTCTCAATTAGGTTTAAAAACCGCTGTTATAGAAAAAGAAAGTCTTGGTGGTGTTTGTTTAAATTGGGGTTGTATTCCTACAAAAGCCTTATTAAAATCGGCACAAGTTTTTGAATATTTAAAACATGCT
>Ga0105354_1000182_pt1 | contig 39637 bp, 30 predicted proteins | sample GOMGulsemesocosm_FD_83658 | JGI IMG/M metagenome (GOLD analysis project Ga0105354, IMG submission 83658) | Methane-oxidizing microbial communities from mesocosms in the Gulf of Mexico - GOM9B Gulf of Mexico | ecosystem: Environmental > Aquatic > Marine > Cold seeps | place: USA: Gulf of America...
AACTTATATCTCGGATTATTTAAAAATAAATGGAGTTGGGCCATATTATTGCACCTATAGAGATGTGTTTGATGTAGGTGGAAAAGAAGCTTTTAATGTGATAGGTTTGTTACAGGGTATAGACCCTGTTTTACAAGATGAGTATGTAATTATCGGTGCACATTACGATCATATAGGAAAAGGAAAAAAGGTAGGAGATGACGTTATAGCTAATGGTGCAAACGATAATGCTGCTGGTACTGCAGCTGTACTGCAAATGGCAAAATATTTTGCTAAAGTAAAAAAAAATAAACGCAGTATCGTTTTTGTATTGTTTGCTGCTGAAGAAAAAGGACTGTTGGGGTCAAAACATTTAGCAAGGCAAATGAAAGAAGCGGATAAAAACGTGTATGCAATGCTTAACTTTGAAATGATAGGCGTGCCATTAAACAAAAAGTATACGGCATATGTAACAGGTTATCATAAATCTAATCTAGCTGAAAAAATGAATGCATATGCAAGTGCTAGTTTAGCGGGATATTTGCCACAAGCAAAGCAGTATCAATTGTTTTCAAGGTCAGATAATTACCCTTTTTATGAGGAATTTAATATCCCAGCACAGACTTTTTGTACATTCGATTTTACAAATTTTGATTATTACCATCATGTGGACGATGAGGTTGATAAATTAGATTTTAATCATATGGCAAGTTTTGTAAATGCTTATTTACCGGCAATAGAGAAAGTAGTAAATTCGGCACCAAATGAAATTAAATTAAATGACTAAAAATATAATAATTACAGGAACGAGTAGAGGGATTGGTTTTGAATTGGTAAAATTATTTGCTGAAGCAGGATGTCAAGTGTTAAGTCTGTCTAGAAACAATATACCAATTGCTAATTTAAATTTGAGTAATGTTACTGCGTTATCGTTTGATTTGTCAGTAGCTACTGATTATAAAAATATATCAGATTTTGTTTTAACACAATGGAATGGAAAAGTTGATATATTAATTAACAATGCAGGGTTATTGGTAAATAAACCTTTTCAAGAAATATCAAAAAAGGACTGGTTAAAAGTATATGAGGTAAATGTTTTTGGTGTTGCAGAATTGACTAAAACGGTATTGCCTTTTATGAGCTTAGGAAGTCATGTAGTTACAGTTAGTTCAATGGGAGGAATTCAAGGTTCAATGAAATTCCCTGGGTTAGCAGCATATAGTTCTAGTAAAGGAGCGGTTATTACGTTGTCGGAAGTGTTAGCTGAAGAATATAAAGAACAACAAATATCCTTTAACGTATTAGCATTAGGGGCGGTGCAAACAGAAATGTTAGAAGAGGCTTTTCCCGGATACGAAGCTCCATTAAAGGCTGTTGAAATGGCAAGTTATATTTATGATTTTTCTTTGAATGGGAATAGATACTATAATGGAAAAGTGTTAGAAGTATCTAGTACTACTCCATAGTCATAAAAGAAACTTCTTGACTAGTATAGGTATTCCCATCAATAACCTTTTTTGAGAAAATTATTGTAACAGAAAGTTTTTGTTTATGAGAACCTATATTAAAAGAAATACCAATCGTTTTAGTAGAATCGTTTAACTGTAATGGAGGGGAAAGGTAGTTGATTACACTAATTTTTTCATTTAAATAAGTACTGTCAATAACTATTTTTCCTTTGATTAGCTTCTGTAGTTGTTGTTCAATTTCTTTTGTAAACTCATTGTCTTGCGTACTTAGCTGCTGTAGATCCACAATCTCGTTTAGTTTTTGTTGAATCAAGGAACGGTTAATATAAGTGCTTTTATCTGCTTTGTCAATTATTACTTCGTCAGAACTCTCAGGAATATCAATAAGAGCCTCTTCTATTACAATTTCAGAAGTAGTAGCTTTAATAGATTTATCAGCATTTTTGGCACAAGCGTAACAAATAAAAAAAGCGACTAATGCTAATTGTTTTAAATATTTCATTTAGTCATGAATTTAAGGGTTACTATTTTATTGTTGATGTATTTTTTTTTAAGAATTTTAATATTCTTAAGGCCGCTGGTAGGAATGAGTAGCTTGTTTATAAAATCTTCTTTGGTGTATAATTCAATGCCAATATTGGTGTTGAAAACCTGATATATTTTGGCTTTATTATCAATAAGGTTTTCCAATTCCTTTTTACGTTCCTGCCAATTTTTTATATTACCATTGGTGTAGTAATACAGCATTAAAGCATAATCATCTGTTTCTAACTTAACGATGCTGTTATTATTGTTATTACTAAGGTTTCTAACAATAGTATCTTTTATAAAAAAAGGAGAAGAGGTTATGAAAGTAATACTCTTTTGAGTAGTAGTGTATTTAAAGCAACCTAAACTATCACTAGTAGTATAAATAGAAGATTCATTAGGTTGTAAAACTTCAATATTAATTTTAGTATTAATAATAGGGGAATTTGTGTCTTCATTATAGAAACAAAAATGATATTCATTTTTATTGGAGTAAAAAGAAATCATAATAACTAAAAGAACAATACCAATTATAGTGATAAGGATATTCTTTAAAGGTAAAATCTTATTTACTTGTAGTTTATTCTTAATTATAAAATCATCCCAATTATGATAACCTGAATAATTACTTAAAAGATTTAAAATGTCAATTCGGGGTAGTTTTTTAGGTGTGTTTTTACAGTAGGTATAAAACCATTTTTCACTAACACGTCCTTTTGTTTTTTCAAATAAATCTTCTTGGAAAGAGACAATAATAGCTCCTTTCCATTCTTCAATAGGTTGTAAAGAAGGGGTGTTCTTATTAAAGGAAGCTGTCACTTCTTTTTTTAATAATTCAAAATATATGAGATCTTCTTTTGTCAAAAGAGTGATTTATAGTTGTTTATTGTTTTGTAAATTATTTTACAAAGATATTACAAGGGTGTTACAACATAACATGGCAAGTAAAAGAGATGTTTGTTAAGTATTAACATTTAAAAATATGAAATTATGAAAGCAAATAGAACATTAAATGTGTTTTTTTTAGTAATACTAAGTTTATTGATTTACTCATGTAAAAAAGACAATTCATTTATTAATAAGACGGATCAAATTCCTAGGGCTACTTTAGAAGAATATGACGATATTTCTATAGAGAAAATAGAAACAAATAACGTGTCTATACATAATGATAAATCAGCTACTAAAAATGTAATAACTACAGATGTAAGATCGTATGATTTGAAAATAATAAAATCAGCTAAAACCAAATATCAGGTAAAAAATATTGGTAAAGCTTCTGAAGAAATTAGAAATATGGTATTAGAAAATAACGGGTATGTATCTGAAATGCGTTTTGAGAATAATCGATATAGAAAACAAAATGTATTTGTAATAAAAGTACCTAATTATCAGTTTGATGGTTTATTAGAGAAGATAGGAGGCATATCTCAAAAAGTAGATTTCGAAAATATCACAACTCAAGATGTTACAGAAGCGTATTTGGATGCTGAAGCTAGGTTAAAAATTAAACGACTAGTAAAGCGAAGGTATGAAGATATATTACGAACTAAAGCATATAAAGTTCAAGATTTATTAGATGTAGAGGATAAAATAAATGATATCCAAGAAGAAATTGAAGTAGTACAAGGAAAACTGAATTATATGAAGACTAAAGTAGCCTTAAGTTCTATACAAATTGAATTATATGAAAGTTTGAGTCAAAAAAATAAAGTTAAGGAAGAAGGAAGTAAGTTTTCCAAAGAAATAAGTAAAGCTTTGACTTTTGGAGTAGATATGATAAAGTTATTATTCTTGTTTATAGTGTATATATGGCCAATTTTGCTAATCATATTGATGCTTTTTATTATTTATAAAAGGACAAAAAAATAATTTAGACCCAATTCTTTAGTTATAGAGTTGGGTTTTTTATCTTTACTTCATGGAAGAAATTCTATTAAAATATTTACCTGAACGTTCTGTTTCAATTGTTTTTGAGTTAATAAAAAAGAATAATGTAAGCTTAAAAATAGTAAATGAACGGGTTACGAAGCATGGCGATTATAGGCTAACACCCAATGGGCAGCATCAAATAACAATAAACGCAAACTTGAATAAGTATCGTTTTTTAATGACTTTGGTTCATGAAATAGCACATTTGATAGCTATTAAAAAGTATGGAAGAAGTATTAAACCTCATGGGGTAGAGTGGAAACATACTTATCAACAGTTAATGTTGCCCTTCATAAACCCATCTGTTTTTCCAAGTCAATTATTGCCTGATATTGCAAACCATTTTAAAAACCCGAGGGCAAGTAGTGATACTGACGCTAAATTATCGGTATTATTAAAACAATTTGATGAGAAAACAGATAAAAATTATATTTTTGAAATACCATTAGGAAGTACATTTCGAATTCATAATGGAAAGGTGTTTAAAAAAGGAAATAGACGTATTAAACGTTACGAGTGTTTAGAGTTGAGTTCAGGTAGAATATATTTGTTTCAACCAAATGCAGAGATTGAATTGCTTAAAGCAAATTAAAAGTATACCAAAAAAACATACATGAATAAAAATTATTACGCAATATTAATGGCTGGTGGTGTAGGATCACGTTTTTGGCCAGTAAGTACTTCAAAGTTTCCAAAACAGTTTCATGATATGCTAGGAACAGGTGATACGCTTATTCAAAAAACATTTTCTAGGTTGAGTAATTTAATCCCTAAAGAAAATATTTACATTCTCACCAATGAAAAGTATAATGATTTGGTTTTGGAACAGCTACCAGAGGTTATACAAAGTCAAGTAGTGCTAGAACCAGCTATGCGTAACACAGCACCATGTATTTTATATGCATCACTAAAAATTCAAAAAGAAAATCCAGATGCAGTGATGATTGTAGCTCCTAGTGACCATTGGATTGAAGATGAGCAAGCATTTAGTAATAATGTGGAACAAGCTTTTGAATATTGTTCAAAGAATGATGCATTAATGACTTTAGGTGTTTCACCAACATTTCCAAATACAGGTTATGGATATATTGAGTTTGATAAAAGAACTCAGAATAATATAAAAGAAGTCAGTCAGTTTAGAGAAAAACCTGATTATGCAACTGCGAAAGAATTTATAGCTCAAGGAAATTTCCTATGGAATGCTGGTATTTTTATGTGGAGTGCAAAAAGTGTAGTTAATGCTTTTCAAAACTTTCAGCCTAACTTATATGAATTGTTTGAAAAAGGAATTTCAGTATACAACACGGAATTTGAAGACGACTTTATAAGAGATAATTATGGGAAGGCTGAAAATATTTCGGTAGATTATGCTATTATGGAATCGGCTAAAAATGTTTTCGTATCTCAAGCTACTTTTGATTGGAATGACTTGGGAACATGGGGAAGTTTATATGATAAATTAGATCGTGATGAAGCTAATAACGCAATAGTAAATGCAAAGGTATTAGCAAAAGACGCCTCAGGGAACATGATTCTTACAACTAAAGAAAAATTAGTGGTAGTTGATGGGTTGAATGACTATATCATTGTTGATAAGGAAGATGTATTAATGATTTATCCAAAATCTAAAGAACAAGATATCAAGCAAATTGTAACTAAAGTAAAGGAAGATTTTGACGCCGATTTAACATAAGGTATTTAATCGAGTCTTTGAGGTTGTTGATCGAATTTAAAGAGTAGTAAATAAAAGGAATAATTATAATAAATTTAATTTTATTATAACTTGTTGTTTAAGAAACTAAATATATGGCCGAAGAAACAAAACTAACTCCAGAAGAAGAAAAAGTATTAGCAACTGATGTTAAAAAGGATGCAAAAGGGCTATTAAAAAGTGTAACCACATTTTTATCAGAATTGCTAGATATTCGAGGGGAGACGGATAAGGATCAAACCATTGATGATATCAAAAAAGATATTGCATTTAAAGGACACACGGCATGGATACTGATTTTTGCTGTATTTATAGCCTCTATTGGGTTAAACGTAAGTTCTACAGCGGTGGTTATTGGAGCCATGTTAATATCGCCATTGATGGGGCCTATATTAGGAGTAGGATTATCATTGGCTATTTATGATTTAGATACTCTAAAACGTTCTTTTGTAAATTTAGGCGTTATGGTTGGGCTAAGTGTATTTACAGCTTGGTTGTATTTTTCAGTATCCCCTTTAACAGAGGAAACACCTGAATTGGTGGCAAGAACAGCACCAACAATTTTAGACGTATTGATTGCAATTTTTGGAGGGTTAGCGTTAATTGTAGCACGATCAAAAAAAGGAACAATGGCTTCTGTTATTTTTGGGGTAGCCATAGCGACAGCTTTAATGCCTCCATTATGTACTGTTGGGTATGGTTTGGCGGTAGGTGATCCTAAATTTTATTTAGGGGCATTATACTTATTTACTATAAATACGATCTTCATAGCTTTAGCTACTTTTATAATAGCAAAAATATTATCGTTTCCATTGGTAAAATATGCGAATGAATCGAAACGTAATAGAATAAAATGGACGGTTACTGGAGTGGCTTTATTGGCAATTGTACCTGCAATATTTACTTTTATATCAGTGTTAGAAAAGAGTAATCAGGATAAGGATATTAGAAATTATTTAAAAATGGAAATAGAAAGTAATGAAGAACTATTTTTAAGTAAACATGATGTTGATTATGAAAATAAAATACTGAGCTTAACATTTTTAAGTGAATTATCTGATGCGACTGTAGCCGATTTAGAGAATGAGAAAAAAACAGGGTATGCCTATTTAAAAGACTTTAAATTAAGATTTAAAGGAAATAAAGTAAAGAGTTTTGATTTAATATCAAGTGCTTATCAAGATGCGCAAAAGAGGTTAGACGAAAAGGATAATGTAATTATAGGTTTACAAGGAACTGTTGCGAGTTTAAAAACTGAATTAGAAGCTAAGAAGGGTAAGGTATCATTAGATTTTTTACAGGTTTCAAAAGATGCAAAAATTAACTTCTCAGATTTGAAGTCCCTTGGATTCTCAAAAGAATTGAAATCGAATTTTAGAAAAATTGACACCTTATCAACTGCAAGAGTTGAATGGAAATCAGAAGTTGCAGATAGTTTGAATAAAGCGAGAAATGATAAATTAGCTATATGGTTGCAAAAAGAAATGAAATTAGATACTATTCATGTTAAATAAGGAACCTAGTATTCTTTGATTCATTATATAATAATATTAATTCAATTGATTTTAAAAAGGAATTGTATTGAGGAGAGCTGTGTAAAGAAAGAGGTGTAATGTCGATGCTGCATGATACGTTTAAAAATAAAGGAATATTAAGTGAAATATTTTTTGAATTAGAAGTCTTTACTTTTATAGCTGCTATTCAGTTTGTGAAAAACTTACCATATGGCAGAACAACTGATAGAGCAAATCCTGATTTGGTTTTAATAGAATTAAAAGGATCCTGTAGTACCAAACATGCCCTGTTAAAAAAGCTAGCTTTAGAACAAGGAATAAGTACTGTGAGCCTCTATTTGTGTTTGTTTAAAATGAATGGAAACAATACACCAAAACTAGAAGAAGTATTACAAAAACATGATGTTTCTTATATCGTTGAAGCACATTGTATTTTAAGTGTTAATGGGGAATTTATAGATGTAACAAGTGAAACTTCTGATTATGATAGTTTAAAAAATGATATATTGGAGTTGGTAGAAATTCAACCAGAACAAATAGGTGATTTTAAAGTAGATTACCATCAAACTTATTTAAAAAAATGGTTGAAAGAGCGTAATTCCAAGTACTCATTTGAAGAGTTTTGGGGTATTAGGGAGCAATGTATAAAAGTATTGAGTTCCTAATGATCTCCCAAATACATTTTCCTAACTTTTTTCATTAAGTTAGAAGAGTATACAAAATCAGTAACAGCCTTATTATCGGTTCTGAAAATATCTTGGTTACTACCTTCCCATTCTTTGAATCCATTTTTTAGAAAGACAATTTTTTGCCCAATTTCCATCACTGAATTCATGTCGTGGGAATTAATCACGGTAGTAATGTTGTACTCTTGGGTGATTTCGAGTATTAAATTATCAATTAAAATGGATGTTTGAGGGTCTAACCCGGAGTTAGGCTCATCACAAAATAAGTATTTAGGATTCATAACTATTGCTCTTGCAATAGCCACCCTTTTTTGCATCCCTCCAGAAATTTCAGAAGGGAATTTATGATTAGAGTTTATTAGGGCAACACGTTTAATTACTTGATTAGCTCTATCCTTTTTTTCACTATCAGACATTTGAGAAAACATTTCCATAGGGAACAACACATTTTCTTCAACTGTCATAGAATCAAACAAAGCACCTCCTTGAAAAAGCATTCCTATTTGCGCTCTTAACTCACGTTTTTCACTTTTTGATAATGTACCATACACTTTTTCATGAAAAGAAATAGTGCCTTCCTCTGGGGTGTGTAATCCCAATAATGATTTTAAAAGGACTGTTTTTCCAGAGCCACTTTGACCAATGATTAAATTGGTTTTTCCTTGTTCAAAAGTGGTAGAAATTCCTTTTAGAACTTCAATACCATTAAAACCTTTATGTAAGTTGTTAACTGTAATCATTTAGGTTAGCATTAATTGGGTAATGATATAGTTTACTATAATAATAACAACACTTGTCCATACAAATGATGATGTTGCAGCTTTACCTACTTCTAAAGCACCACCTTTCATGTAATAACCATGAAAAGAAGGGATAGTAGCGAGTATAAAAGCAAAGAAAAGTGTTTTTACATATGCGTATATAATCTGAAACTCATTGAATTCATATTGCAACCCGGTAATGAAATCTTCATGACTAGCAAACCCCCCATAAACACAGGCAACCCATCCTCCTAAAATTCCTAAAAACATTGATAGGGTAATGACAAACGGATAAAGCATTAAAGCTACAATTTTAGGGAAAATTAAATAGTTTAGAGAGTTGATTCCCATAACTTCCAAAGCATCTATTTGTTCAGTAACGCGCATACTACCAATGCTTGAAGTAATGAATGAACCAACCTTTCCTGCCATAATAATCGACATGAAAGTTGGTGCAAATTCTAATACGATACTTTGTTTAGTAGCAAAACCAACTAAGTATTTTGGAATTAACGGGTTATCAATGTTTAATACAGTCTGTATCGCAATTACTCCACCTACAAAGAAAGAAATAAAGGCTACAATACCTAGAGAGCCAATAATTAAATCGTCAATTTCTTTAAATATTAATTTTTTTAATGCACTCCATTTGGTAAACTTGCTAAAAATGTCTTTTAGCATGATAAAATAGAGTCCAAAATCATGTAGGTATTTCATAAGAAGCTAAAATAATAAATCTATTGTAACTAAATATTATGTTGTGTTATAAAAAAGGTATTTTTGAAAAAAAGAAATAAATGAAACAGATTTTAAACCTTATTATTTTTCTAATGTTTTTGACTTGTAAAGCTCAGGGCATTAAAGTTAAAGCAGATCATAGTAAACCAAAACTAGTTGTTGGAATTGTGGTTGATCAAATGCGTTATGATTACTTGACCCGTTTTGAAAGTAAATTTAGCACTGATGGGTTTATGCGTTTGATAAAAGATGGGTTTAATTGTAAAAATCACCATTTTAATTACGTTCCAACATATACAGGTCCTGGTCATGCTTCTATTTTTACTGGAACTTCACCAATGAATCATGGAATAATTTCTAATTATTGGTATGATAAATTTACTAATGAAACGGTATATTGTGCTTCTGATACTTCAGTTGTAGCTGTAGGTGTTGCAACAGAAAAAGAAAGGATGTCACCAAGAAGGTTGAAAACAACAACAGTCGCAGATCAATTGCGATTACATACGCAAAACAGAAGTAAAGTAATTGGAATATCATTAAAAGACAGAGGAGCTATTTTACCAGCAGGACATACGGCGAATGCAGCATATTGGTTTAGAGGGAAAGATGATGGGAAGTTTATTACCAGTACGTATTACAGCAATGAATTGCCTAAATGGGTAAATGATTTTAATGTAAATACGTTATCTTATTTAAAAATATGGAATACTGTATTACCAATTAATGAATATTCAGAAAGTGGAAATGATAATACGGTTTTTGAAGAACCTTTTATAGGAAAGGCATTAGCGACTTTTCCATATGATTTAAAAGAGTTATCAACGAAAAATGGAGGGTATGATATCCTAAAAGCGACCCCTTATGGAAATGAAATGACTACTGACTTTGCAATTTCTGCTATTAAAAACGAACAACTTGGAACAAGAGATGTCACAGATTTTTTAACTTTAAGTTATTCCTCAACAGATTATGTAGGACATCAGTTTGGGGTAAACTCTGTTGAAGTAGAAGATACCTACTTGAGATTGGATAAAGATTTAGAGAAGTTGTTTCAATATTTAGACAAACAAGTCGGTGAAGGAAAATACACTGTTTTTTTAACCGCAGATCACGGAGCAGTAAATGTTCCTAGTTATTTAAAATCACAACATATTCCTGCAGGGTACTTTAATAAAAAAGAATTTGCAGCTAGTGTTAATAAAGTTTTGATTGAAAAGTTTAAGTTTAAAGGGTTGGTAAAGAATATTTCAAACAATCAAATATTTTTGGATAGAGCGTTAATACAAAGAAATGGTCTTAATTTAAGTGAGATACAGGAATATCTTACTCAGGAAATAGTGCTATATACTCATATTGATAAAGCGTATTCTGCAAAAACCTTAACAACTACTCAGTTTACTTCTGGTGTAGGGGCACTAGTTCAGAATGGTTTTCACCAAAAACATTCTGGTGATGTTGTTTTTGTATTGGAACCTGCGGTAATTTCTTATCCTGAAAAAGGATCTACTCATGGGAGTAGTTTTAGTTATGATACACATGTACCGTTATTGTTTTACGGTACAGGAATTAAAAAAGGTGCTAGTTTAACTAAGACAGAGGTAATAGATATTGCACCAACAATATCAGCCCTATTAGGGATTTCTTTCCCTAATGGATGTACTGGGAAACCTCTTGAAATGGTATTAAACGAATAAGCTAAGGGGTACTATATGTTTTAAGAACGGTCTTTATTTGTTAAAAAAAACTTTTTTTGAATGCCTTTCCAACGAAGTGATCTTATAAACATTCCTTCTTGTTTGCTAACAAGTTTATTGGTATTGTTTGAAGAAGCATTCAAGTAGCCTTTTAAATAATCAATTAGTAATAAAGGCTGCTTTTTTAGTAGCGCTAATTTTATACTAGCTATTATTGTAAGTAAAAAACCGTAATCTAATTTATAAAAAGCTTCTCCCTGTTTATAACGAGCAGTTTTGTTGTATGTAGCTCCTGTAGGTTTTAAATGTTTGACTTTTAATGTTTCATCTGTTTTTATTTTCCAACCGTGGTACTGTGCTAGTAATTCATCAACAGTATCCCAACCCATAGATGGTTTTAGTTTTCCAATATCTAAAAAACACTGTTTCTTATAAGCTTTAAAAGCTCCACGAATATGATCCTTATTGGTCAGGTTTTCTAAAACCCATTTGCTGTTTTTCTCAATGTATGCAAATCCACCAACCATACCTATCATATTGTCATATTTAAAATGACGAACTAAGGTTTCGAAATAATTATTAGGTAGAATGATGTCGGCATCTAATTTTACAATGAAATCATAATGGTTGTCTAAAGTGTCCAAGCCTTTATTAAAAGCCTTTATTACTTTACTTCCAGGTAAATGTGTCGTTCCTGATTGATTGTTTACTAATGTAATGAACGGATATTTTTTAATGTACTCAGTAATAATATGTATTGTATCATCGGTAGAATTATCATTTACCACCACGACTTGCTTTGGTAATGTTGTTTGTGTAACAATACTTTCTAGAGTTAAGCGGATATAATCGGCTTCATTATGAGCTGGTATGACGATGTAGTATTTCACTTTTTTATTTTACACGTTCAGCGTAAATTATATAATATCTAGGGGTAAAGATTCTTAGAAAAGGTCTAAAACCGATTTTCTTAATAGGGTTTGTAAATTTTTCACGCGCAATAATTTTCCACCCAGCCTTTTCTAATAACCAATCAAATTGCCAATCTTCAAACTCGTGGTAATGTCTATCCCATTTATCTGTCTTACTCCTGTAAGCTGGAGCAAACCATAATCTCAAGGGTATAGAAGTAACTAATTTGTCCCCTTTTAATTTTTTTAATAGCTCTAAAGGGGCTAATAAGTGTTCAAATATTTCGAAAGCAGTAGTTACTGAATATTTCTCGTTTTGTATGCTAGCATGATCTATATCTAAATCCTCTCCTTTAGTGTTTTTAACCGTAAATCCTCTTTCTGACATTATTTTAGAAAAAGGGTTTGTAACTCCTAAGTCTAAAATGTCAGCATCTTTAGAAATATGCTTTTCTAAAAATTCAATGGTATGCTTATAGCGCTTGTTAGGAAATGTGTTTTCGTACATGAAATCAAAACTACTCTTTTTTAAATTAATAATAAAGTGTTTTAGGATTGAGATTAAAATACGACTGTCAATAAATGAGTATCTTTACTAAACAAATGGATTGCTATTATGGATATTACAAATCATCATGAGTTACCTTACGAAATTAGTTTGAGTTTTGAGTTATTACTGAAACATTATCAGGATAGATTACTGGTAGAGAAGAACGAGTTGGTTATTCAGCACTTAGAAGGTTTGTTGGCTAATTTTGAGCGATACCCTTTATTGAGTTCAGGGATTAAAACTGAAGAAGAATTAACGGATTTAAAAGAAGTTATAAGCCTGTTAATGGGTGATTTATTTCCGCAAGCCTTAGGTTTTAATGAAATTAAAGCGGCAAGCATTCCGTTTCAACCGATACATTTTTATTATTCCACTCGATTTGAAAATATTATTAAAGCAGCAGGAAATGATTTTAAATTTCAGTTGGTAGACTTCACTGAGCAGGAAATGTACATTATGTCGTGTAATTATATTTTGGCTTCTTATTATAAAGTGAATACAGATTATCAGAAACCATTGTATTATTCAATACCAGATTATGATGGTAATATTAAAACCTATAGATTGGCTATGAATGCCGATTTTGTAGCTATTCAACCAACAGAAAGAATAACCAAACTGACTCCGGAAGATATTGACCTATTATTACAAAGTTATGAGAATATTGATTTGTGGAAAGAAAAATTCCCTCCAAATTCATGGTGTTTAAAAGGATTTGTATTGATTAACTTTATAGATGTTACTGTAGACACTGTTATTTCAGACTTAAAGTCGGATATGTTAAATCACACTATCTCTAATGATAGTTTTAATAATTTTCAGGAAAATTTTAAACGATTTTTTAATACACCAGAGTTGTTAATAGGTTTTACTAAATATGATCATATTTCAAATAGTTTTATAAACCCACCAGGGAAATATGTGTCTAGTTATATTTTAGGTAAAATGAGTGAGGTGAACTGTAAAACAGGTTTTTGTGGTTTTTCTTATGATATATTAATAAAGCAAAAGAAGTATTTAGCAGTATCAGATATAAACTATGTGTTATCTATCAGAGATAATAAAGTCTTAAGTCAGTTACAAGCACAAGGTTTTAAAAGTTGTATAATTGTCCCTATTGTTGTAGATGAGGTATTAGTGGCTACTCTAGAAATTGTATCACCAAATAAAAATGATTTAACATCGATAAATGCGAGCAGGTTAGATGTAATTATGCCTTATTTAATCGCTACTACAAAGCGTTCTATTCAAGAACGAGAAAACTATGTTAAGGCAATTATTCAGAATGAGTGTACGGCGATTCATCCAGCAGTTTTATGGAAATTTGAAGAAGAAGCAGAGCGTTTTATACAGGATTCTTTTGCTGATGATAGTAAAACAGCACTTTTTAAAGATATTGTATTTGAGCATGTGTATCCGCTTTTTGGGCAGATAGACATTATTGGATCTTCTACGGTAAGAAATAAAGCTATTCAAGCTGATTTTGTGAAGCAGTTAGCATTGGTAAGAGCTATTTTTAGTTTGGCATATAAAGAAGAAAAATTGACATTTTACGAGCAAGTCGTTTTGCGTATTGATGAGGTTGTTGCTGAATTTAAATCAGATTTTAATACTACTAGTGAAGAGCAGTTACTTCATTTTTTAAAGAATGAAGTCAATCCTATTATGCCACATATTGGACAATTATCTACTCAGTTAAAAGAGCAAGTAATGTCTTATGAAAAAGCTATAAATGAAGAAACAGGAGTAGTATATGATAAGCGTAAAGATTATGAAAATTCAGTTCAGTTTATCAATACTAAAATAGCTTCTTTGTTAGACAAAAAACAAAAAGAAGCACAGAATTTATACCCGCACTTCTTTGAACGTTTTAAAACAGATGGGGTAGAGCATAATATTTATATAGGAGAATCTTTGGTGAAAAACAAAGTATTTAATAAAGTATATTTAAAAAATTTACGTTTATGGCAGTTAACAACTATGTGCGAAATGGAACGAGATTTTTATGAAATACAGAAGAATAAAACGATTCAACTAAGCTGCGCTTCTTTAGTTTTAGTTTATGGTAATAGCTTGTCAATAAGGTTTAGAGTAGATGAAAAAAAGTTTGATGTAGATGGAGCTTATAATGCACGTTATGAAATTATAAAAAAACGTATAGACAAATCATTTATCAAAGGAACGAGTGAACGTATAACTCAAAAAGGGAAGCTAGTAATTGTTTATTCTCAAAAGAAAGATGAATTAGAATATTTACGTTATATTAAATATTTGCAAACAATACAATACCTTGAAGAAGAGATAGAAATTGTACAAATAGAAGATTTACAAGGAGTAGTTGGCTTAAAGGCTATTCGAGTGAATATTGTATACAAGGCACTAAAAAAAGTAATAGACTACACTGATTTAATTCAGGAAATTAGAAATTAAAATACTTGAAAACAATATATTTTTTATAAAATAATGAATAATTTTAAATAATGGATTCTTATATAATTATTACTGCTCTTGTTTTTTTATCAGCTATTTTTGGCTATATCAATGTTCGTGTTTTTAAATTACCTAATACAATCGGATTAATGTTTATAACAATGTTGTATACATTAGGAGTTTTAGCATTAAGTTATTTTGATGACACTTTGTTGAATATGGAAATTAAATTGATTAATCAAATTGATTTTAAAGAGGTTCTGCTAGATAATATGTTAAGTTTTTTACTTTTCGCAGGAGCTTTACATACCAATTACCAAGACTTAAAAATTCTTAGATGGCCAGTTATAGCCTTTGCTACATTAGGTGTCTTAATTTCTACTTTTTTAATAGGAGGGGCGATGTATGTTTTACTTGAATTATTAGGAATGCAAGTTAACTTTATATATTGCTTGTTGTTTGGAGCGCTTATTTCACCTACAGACCCAATTGCTGTACTAGGAATTTTAAAAAAGGCAGGTGTTCCTAAAAAATTAGAAACAAAAATTGTTGGAGAATCCTTATTTAATGATGGAGTAGGTGTTGTGATGTTTTTAATTATTTATCAAATAGCTTCTTCAAGTAGCCAGACTATAGGTGTAATCGATGTTGTGAAATTACTTGGTTTAGAGGTGATAGGTGGTGTAGTTTTAGGCTTAATATTAGGATGGTTGATTTATCTTTTATTAAAATCTATAAATGATTTTAATATTGAAGTAATTATAACTCTTGCAGCAGTAATGGTAGGTACTGTAATTGCTGAAAAAATGCATTTCTCTGGCCCTTTAGCAATGGTTACAGCAGGATTAATGGTTGGAAATGATAGGTCTAGATTAAAGAAAGGTAGTAAAAAGGAGAAGCCTTCTGCAATGTCTGATATTACCAGGCAATATGTAGATAAATTTTGGGAGTTAATAGATATTCTTTTAAATGCTGTTCTTTTTGTTTTAATAGGAATGGAGATGTTAGTTCTAGTTTTTAAAGGGGAATATATTTACGCTGGGTTACTAGCTATTCCGATTATATTAGTTTGTAGATATTTGTCATTACTTTTACCGATTTCTTTTTTTAAAAAGAAACTTAATTTTGTCCCAAAAACTAATTTAATTATGACTTGGGGAGGTTTGCGTGGAGGAATATCTATAGCTTTAGCATTAGGATTATCTCAAGAAATGCATCGCGATTTATTTTTAGTAATTACATATATAGTAGTAGTGTTTTCAATATTATTTCAAGGCTTGACTATTGAAAAATTAGTAAAGAAACTTTCTGAATAAATCTATGTTTTATAGTAAGTGTAAAAAAATTATCTCATTATAAAAGCAATAAAGAATGACGCTACAGAGATAATAATACCCATTGTAAATACCGTATATGTAGTACGCAACAGTTTGTATTTTTTATTCAACACTAAACCTAAAAAGTACAAATCTTTAATCATTGAATCGTATAGGTAATCCTTGTCTTTCATGACTTCCTTCATACCCCATTTAAATTCATTTAGAGACATTTGATGGAAGTTTCCGAAAAATAATAAATTCACTTTCTTTTGGGCAACATCCTCTTTGGTAAACTGGCCTTCTGTAACTTTTGGTCTGGTAGATTGTATGGCAAAAATAATAGACACTACACTAAACCCTACTAAAATAATGGTTGGGATAATTAAATGAGCATTAGATGGGTTATCTAGTCTGGGCACTAAACTACTTAGGGCAATAGAAATTAAAATAGCGTTTACCGAAAGTAAAATATTAGCTTTGGTATCTGCAATTTGACTTAGTTTGTTATGGTTTCTTAAAGTAACTCGAAACATTGTTTCGATTCCTTTTTCAGGTAATTCTGCTTTCTTTTCTTTCTCTTTTAAGGCTTTCTTTTTTTGTTTATTCGCTTTGCGTTCTTTTTCTAATTTCTTAACTGATTTAAAGCAATCTAATAAATTAGATTGTTTTTTTTCTTGCCAATTTTCTATACCATAATTGGTGTAAAATTGATGATTGGTTAAGAAGGTAACATTCTCTCTTTTCCAATCTAAATCTGAATAATCTGCAGTTCCAGTTAAGCGTAATTCCTCTTTTAATAAATCACTAGTTTGGTTAAAACTTTTAGAGGCAAGGTGAGAACAATCGGCATCTTTTATAATTCGTTCTAATTGGTCTTTTGGTTTATGCCCGATTTTAGTAGCTAAAATTAATCGGCTAACAACGGCGAAATCGTCATCTGTTATTTTGTCTTTTAAAAATTTTTTAGCCAACTCCACCCCGATTTCTTCATGGTTTTTAGCGCCTTTTACAAATCCACTATCATGAAACCAAGCTGCTATTTGTAATAAAGTAGCTTCTTTTTCAGTAACTGCTTCCCCTTTAATAAGTTCTTGTAATTTCTTAACTACTCGTAAGGTGTGTTGAAAATTGTGGTAAATGATATGTGCAGGTAATTCGTCTTGTAATAGCGAAAACACATATTCTTTTATATCTTTGAGTAAATCCATTTCTAGTCTATAATGATTAGGGGGAATTATTAAAAAATGTATGCTTATGACTTGTCAGACTGAGCCTGTCGAAGTCAATTGAAAATATTGAAAACTAAAAATATTTCGATAAGCTCAATATCGACAAAAGAATAATTTTTAATAATTCAAAAAAATAAACTTTTAATACGACTAATTTATAAAAATTAAACCAACTTTTAGTGAAATTAACATTCAAATATCTCTGCGCTTTAGTCGTGATTTTATTCTTTTCTTGCAAAAGTACCACGCATAAGAAATTGGAAATACTAACGAATTTACCTAAAAGTCTAAAAGAATCATCTGGAATTGAAAACCTAAAAGGGGACGATAATTTTTGGATGATAAATGATTCTGGTAATACAAATGAATTGTTTGAATTAACAGAGTTGGGGGGTATAAAACAAACTGTTACTGTTGAAAATGCTAAAAATAATGATTGGGAAGATCTTGCTTCTGACGGGAAAGATAAAATTTTCATTGGTGATTTTGGAAATAACAATAATAAACGAAGGAATTTAACAATATATTCAATAGCTATTTCTAGTATTTCAAATGGGAAAGTTTCTGCGGATAAAATTACTTTTCACTTTGAAGATCAGGTAAAGTTTCCTCCTAAAAAGAAATACCGAAACTTTGATGTAGAAGCTTTTGTGTATAAGAATGGTTATTTTTATTTATTTACAAAAAACAGAAGTTCTCATTTTAATGGAATGACAAAGTTATACAAAGTACCAGCTCAAACAGGTAATTATTCCGCACAATTGATCAGTGAGTTTAAAACCTGTACTGACTCAAAAACGTGTTTAGTAACTGGTGCAGCTATTTCAGATGACAATAAAAAATTAGTTTTGCTAACACATGATAAGTTGTTTTTGTTTACTGATTTTATAGGAGATGATTTTTTTAATGGAGCAATTATTAAAATTAACTTATATCATAATACCCAAAAAGAAGCTATTTGCTTTAAAGGTGATGATATATATATTGCAGATGAAAGGGTGAAGAAAACAGGGGGTAATTTGTATAAATTGGTGAATGTAGAATAGAGGTTTAAGAACATTAAATTAATAAAGTTAACTAATAATATACTCTTTTTTTAAAGGAGAAGAATATGAAAAAACTAACCATACTACTAACTATTTTGTTGGCTTCTTGTGCTACATTTAAAGAACAGGTAGACAAGCAGTCTAATCAAGAGTTAACCGCCACTAAAAGTGAATTAGCACATCGATTTTATTTAATTGGCGATGCAGGAAATGCTAATCTTAATGAAAGCACTTTGCCTTTAAAATCTCTTAAAAAGAGATTATCTAATGAGCATGAAAATGCTACAGTCGTTTTTTTAGGAGATAATGTGTACCAACATGGATTACCCAAAAAGAGTGATGAAGGATACGAGTTGGCTGCTCATAGGTTACAAACACAAATTGATGTAGTAAAAGAGTTTAAGGGAAATAAATTTTTTATTCCAGGGAATCATGATTATCATATAAATGGTGTTAAGCAACTTCAGCGGCAAGAAAAATTTATAAGAAAGGCCCTAGGAAAGCATAGCTTCTATCCAAAAAAAGGATGCCCGATTAGTAAAGTAAAAGTTTCAGGTGAGATAGCGTTAATTGTGATAGATTCTCAATGGTATTTAGAGAATTGGGATAATAACCCAACTATGAATGACGATTGCGATATTAAAACCAGAAAAAGTTTCTTTTTAGAATATGAATCACTTATTAAGAAGAATAGAAATAAAACGATTATAGTAGCTATCCATCATCCATTGTATACAGATGGAGCTCATGGAGGAAACTTTTCAGCGAAGCAGCATATTTCTCCTAATAACAGGTTTCCAATGCCTGTTTTAGGAACCATAGGAAATTTCATTAGGAAGACAGGAGGGGTGTCTCCACAGGATATTCAGAATAAAAACTATAGACACCTAATAAACAGGTTGACGACTATTTCTCAAGAATCGGAGCGAGTAATTTTTGCTTCTGGTCATGAACATAGTTTGCAATACATTGAGAAAAATAATGTGGTGCAAATAGTGTCGGGTTCAGGTAGTAAAGTGTCTGGAGTGAAGAAGTCTATAGAGAGTCAGTATGCTAATGCCGCTTTAGGTTATGTGGTTTTAGATGTTTATAAAGATGGTACAACGCAAGTAAAGTTTATTCAGTCTGAAGTAGGGCAGGATAAACAGCTTTTTACTAAAGAAATTTTTGCAGCTTATAAAGAGAAAGAAGGTCAAGCATTCTCAAATGACTTCGTAACAGAACAAAAAGCAACTGTTTACGATGTTAAAGCAACCCAAAAGAGTGGTTTTTATGAAACACTTTGGGGAAAGCACTATAGAGAAGAGTATGGTTTAGAAGTGTTAGCACCAACAGTTAGGTTAGATACATTATACGGAGGTCTAAGACCTATTAAAAAAGGAGGAGGAAATCAATCAATTTCCTTGCGTTTAGTAGATAAAAAAGGACAACAATGGGTGATGAGAGCCTTAAAAAAAAGCGCGGTTCAGTTTTTACAAATCAATGCGTATCAAGAAAAATACATAAAGGAAGATTTAAAAAACACATTTTTAGAATCGTTTATAGAAGATGTGTATACCACAACCCATCCATATGCATCATTTATTATGCCTACTTTATCCGAGGCAATAGATGTAAATCATACCAGACCTAAGTTGTTTTATGTGCCTAAACAGAGTGCTTTGGGAGTATACAATGAAGATTATGGCGATGCCTTGTACATGATTGAAGAGCATGTGGGGGATACTCAAACACAAAGGGGGAATTTTGGAAATCCGAAAGATATTATTAGTTCATTAGAATTGTTTGATAAATTGCATAAAAACCCAAGTCATAAAGTAGCTGAAAAAGCCTATGTACGTGCTCGTTTGTTTGATATGGTTTTAGGGGATTGGGATAGGCATCAGGATCAGTGGAGATGGGCAAAGTACGATGGGGAAAATAATGATAAAATTTACAAACCTATTCCTAGAGATAGAGATCAAGTTTTTTCTTCTTATGATGGGGTATTAATGAAATTACTAACTAGAATCGTGCCTGCTATTAGAAAAATGCAAACATATAGTCCAGAAATAAGAAATTTAAAATGGCATAATACAAATGGTAGTGCAATAGATGCAGCATTAATAAAAACCATGAGTTTAAACGATTGGCAGAATGAAGCAAAATTCATAGAAGAAAACCTTACAGACCAAGTGATAGATGAAGCTTTTGATTTGTTTCCAGAAGTTGTTAAAAATGAGTCTTTAGAGATCGTTAAAAGCACCTTGAAATATCGGAGAGACCACGTGTTAGATATAGCGAGTAAGTATTATCAGATATTAAATAGATGTGTGGTGTTAACTGCGACTAATAGTAAAGATAACATAAAAGTTACTCGATTAGAAAACGGGAGAACTCAGGTGATTTTTTCTCAAAAGAAGAAAGAGTATTTTAACCACACCTATAACAAAGAAGTAACGAAAGAGATTTGGATTTATGCTTTAGATGGGGATGATAAAATTAAGGTTGAAGGAGTTGGCGAGTCGTCTATAAAAATAAAAATCATTGGAGGTCAAAATAATGATAAGTATACTGTTGAAAGTGGAAAGCGCGTTGTTGTTTTTGATTATAAGAGTAAGGAAAATAACATAAAAAAAGCTAAATCAGCTAAGTTGAGGCTGCTAGATAACTATGATGTTAATGTGTATGATTATTATAAAAAGAAAGACAGGATTAATCAATTAATTCCAGTTATTGGTATAAATAAAGATGATGGTTTTTTTATGGGAGTAAATAATACTTTGGTTTTTAAAAATTTTAGACAAAATCCTTTTTCACACAAGCATAATATTAAAACTAATTACTTTATTTCAAATAACGGATATGATTTAAGGTATATAGGAGAATTTGCCAATATTTTTAACAAGTTGAATATTCAATTCGGGGTAGATTATACAAGCCCTAATTATGCTACTAATTTTTTTGGTACAGGAAATGAAACAGAAAACCTAGAAGAGGATTTTGATATAGCTTATAACCGAATAAAACTAGCGCAGTTTAAAACTAGTTTAGGAATTGTAAAACATGGAATTCAAGGAAGTGAAGCAAGTGTAATATTGACCTATGAGAGTAATCAAGTAGAGAATACATCAAATAGGTACATAGGTTTTGTAGGTGCTGGAACAGATATGTTTGATAGAAAAAACTTTATGGGAGCAGAGTTAAATTATAAATTCAAAAATTATAACGATAAAGCTTATCCAACATTGGGTATGGATTTTCAATTTAAGACAAGTTGGAAATTGAATATTAAAGATACTAAACAAAGTTTTGGTTATATAATCCCATCTTTTAGTTTTATACATAAGATTACAAATAATGAACGATTAGTGCTAGCTAATAAAACAAAAGCACATGTTATGATTGGTGATGATTTTGAGTTTTATCAAGGAGCTACTATAGGAGCCAATGATGGAGTAAGAGGATTCCGTTTTCAAAGATTTACTGGAAATACTTCTTTTTATAATAGTATGGACATTCGATATAATTTTAGGAAATTAAAATCAGGATTCGCTCCGGTGAATTTAGGGTTTTATACAGGATTTGATATAGGGAGAGTTTGGTTAACAGATGAAGACTCTAATAAATGGCACAATTCGTACGGAGGAGGATTGTGGCTAAAAATTGCAGAAATGGCAACAGCTAATTTAGGGGTGTTTAACTCAGTAGAAGACACCCGTATTTCTTTTGGATTAGGCTTTGGTATTTAACCTGTTAATAAGCGTACTGACTCCTTTTATGTTTAAGTAGTTACTCACTTTATATTGATTTACTCTTGGTAATATGGAGGCTTTGAATTTTAATTGGTATAAGGTCGTTTTTTAACATTAAAAAAAACACCTAGAAATAGGTTGTTTTCAAAATTCAGCATTTTGCTAAATAGAACAGTCCTGAAGTGGAGTCCAATTACTTTGAAATGCTATCAAACGAAGTTTTAATACCTTTGATTAATGCAGAGCTGAACCCTTGATGCTCCATTTCATTTAAACCAGCAATTGTACAGCCTTTAGGAGTAGTTACTTTGTCAATTTCTGCTTCAGGATGATTTTCCTTTTGTAGTAATAACTCACTAGCACCTCTTACTGTTTGTGTTGCTATTTTGGTAGCTGTAGCTGCGTCAAAACCAATTTCGATACCTCCTTGAATCATTCCTCTGATAAAGCGAAGTACATAAGCAATTCCACAAGCTCCTAATACGGTTGCGGCATCCATAAGTGTTTCGTTAATTTCAATAGTTTCTCCTAGATAGTTAAATATAGTAGTTACTACTTTTAAATCTTCTGTAGAGGCATTATTAGAGGCTAAACAGGTCATTGATTCATTTACAGAAGAAGCTGTATTCGGCATTGCTCTAACAATTGAGGGGATGTTGCTTAAGTTTTTTTCAATTTGTGCAATAGAAAAATCGCTAACTACAGAAACAAGAACTTTATCAGACGTGATTGTCGAGTTAATTTCTTGTAATATTTCAGCAATTTTATAGGGTTTAACAGCAATAATTATTACTTGAGCATTTTGTGTAGCTTCAATATTATTATCACTAACGTGAATTCCTTTTTCTTTTAAATTGTTTAACAATTCAATTCTATTACGGGTAATAGTAATGTCTGTCGGAGTATAATTGTTTTCTAATAAGCCTTGAGCTATAGATCTCCCTAAATTTCCTCCTCCTAAAATTGCGATGTTCATTGTTTGTTGTATAAATGAATGGCAAAGAAACGGAATTATTTGTTACGAACTGATATGTTAAAAAACTCTCATAAATTATTAAGAATTATGAGGGGGTAATTTTTTTAATAAAGTATTGTATTTAATATTGATACATGATTGCATTAATATTCATTCCTGCCCCAACACTAGCAAACATAACAATGTCCCCTTTATTTAAGTTGTGTTTTTTATAGTTTTCTTTTATAACCATATCAAACAAGGTAGGAACTGTTGCTACAGAGCTGTTTCCTAATTCGTTAATGCACATAGGCATAATGTTTTCAGGAGTTTCCATGCCGTACAATTTATAGAAACGTTCAAGAATGGCTTCGTCCATTTTTTCATTAGCTTGATGGATGAATATTTTCTTTAAATCTTTAATATCAGTACCACTTTTTTCTAAGCATGATTTCATTGCTAATGGAACGTTATTTAATGCAAATTCATAAATTTTACGTCCAAGCATTTTGATGTAACGTGTGTCTGAACTACTTTGAGTATCATATGTTTCTCCAAAGTAGATATATTGTGACTCCTCAAAAGTGTGACTTGCAGCTTCATGAGAAAGAATACCTCTTTCATTTTCCGATATCTCCAATATAGTTGCTCCCGCACCGTCAGAATAAATCATAGAATCTCTGTCTGAAGGATCAACTACTCTTGATAGTGTTTCAGCTCCAATAACCAAACATTTTTTAGCAATTCCAGATTTCATAAACGCATGAGCATGAATCATTGCTTGTACCCATCCAGGGCATCCAAATAATAAATCATAAGCAACACAACTTGGGTTTTTAATGCCTAAGTTATGCTTTATTCTCGATGCCATACTTGGCACTGTATCACATTGAGTGTTTTCATGTTTTACATCTCCATAATTGCTAGCAACGATTATATAATCTAATTTTTCGGGGTCAATATTAGCATCAGCGATTGCTTTTTGGGCAGCAATAAAACCTAGATCAGAAGTAACCTGATTTGTATCTGCATAGCGTCTTTCTCCAATACCAGTAATAGCTTTGAACTTTTCAATAATAACTTCATTGTTTTGCTTGAAGGCAGAACCATCAGCATTCAAAAATTCAGATTGTAAGAAATCTTCGTTTTTTTTAATGACATTGGGAACATAAGAACCTGTTCCAGTTATTTTGATATTCATATGTTAACGTATTAAGAATCGACTATAAGAGGGCTAATTTACTTAATATTATTGTACTAATGCTCTGTTTTATAGTAGAAAAGATTGATTTTTGTGAGATACTCAAAAAATCACAGTTAAATAAAGAAGAATGAATAATAAAGACCTCATAATTTAGCTAAATTGTGAGGTCTTTAAATTGTATAAAAGAATATTATACTTCTGCATAGGCTTCAATACCAATACAGCTACATACTAGGTTTCTATCACCATAAGCGTCATCTACTCTACGTACAGTAGGCCAGAATTTGTTTTCAGCTATATATTCTAAAGGAAATGCAGCTTGTTTTCTTGAGTAAGGTAAATCCCACTTATCAGCAGTTAACATCTCTTGTGTATGTGGTGCATTTCTTAATGGGTTGTTAGGGTTTTCAGTAGTTGCTTCAGCTATTTCTTTTCTAATAGAAATTAACGCGTCACAAAAACGATCTAACTCTGCTAAGTTTTCTGATTCGGTTGGTTCAATCATGATTGTTCCAGCAACTGGGAAAGAAACCGTAGGCGCATGGAATCCATAATCCATTAAACGTTTAGCAATATCTCCTGCTTCAATTCCATTTTGTTTGTATTCTCTACAGTCAATAATCATTTCGTGAGCAGCACGCCCCATTTCACCTGTGTATAAGGTGTTGTAATGTCCATTTAAACGTTCTTTAATATAATTTGCGTTTAAGATTGCGTTCATTGTTGAGTTTTTCAATCCTTTTGGTCCTAACATAGTAACGTAACCGTAAGAAATCAAACACGCTAAAGCAGAGCCCCAAGGAGCTGCAGAAATAGCGGTAATAGCTTGGTCGCCACCAGTAGCAACAATGGGGTTAGTTGGTAAGAAAGGGACTAATTGTGGAGCCACACAAATGGGCCCAACTCCTGGTCCACCACCACCGTGAGGGATAGCGAATGTTTTGTGTAAGTTTAAATGACAAACATCAGCACCAATGGTAGCTGGGTTTGTTAAACCTACTTGAGCATTCATATTTGCACCATCCATGTAAACTTGCCCTCCATTGTCGTGTATGATTTTTGTGATTTCACAAATAGCCTTCTCAAAAACACCATGAGTAGATGGGTAAGTTACCATTAAAGCAGACAAGTTATCTTTGTGTAAAATTGCTTTTTCACGTAAATCTGCTACGTCAATATTTCCTTTTTCATCAGTTTTAGTAACTACTACCTTCATTCCAGCCATAACAGCAGATGCTGGGTTAGTACCATGAGCAGAAGAAGGAATTAAACAGATGTTCCTGTTTTGATCACCTCTAGATTTGTGGTATGCTCTAATAACCATTAATCCTGCTAGCTCACCTTGCGCACCAGAATTTGGTTGTAATGAGGTTCCGGCAAAACCAGTAATTATATTTAATTGGTGTTCTAGGTTTTTAAGTACCTCTTGGTATCCTTGCGCTTGCGTTAAAGGAACAAAAGGGTGAATATTCCCCCAGTTGGGATTACTTAAAGGCAGCATTTCTGAAGCAGCATTTAGCTTCATAGTACATGAGCCTAGAGAAATCATAGAGTGATTTAATGATAAGTCTTTCCGTTCTAACCTTTTGATATAACGCATCATTTCTGTTTCTGAATGATACGTGTTAAATACGTCGTTGTCTAAGAATGAAGAATTTCTTAATAAGTTGTTTGCAATATTATCTGTTTCTACAAGTTTATTAATTGTTGTAGGGGTAATGTTTAATGCAGTTGTAAATACTGCTATAATTGCATTGATATCTGTTAAGTTTACTGTTTCGTTTAATGAAATAGATAATGTATTAGTATCAATATAGTTGAAGTTAATTTGAGCAGCTTCCGCTATGGGTTTAATTTTATCAGAAGGAGCTTTTACTATAATAGTATCAAAAAATGATTTATTAGATTGCTCAATTCCTAAATTGGTTAATGCATCTGCTAAGGTAGCGGCTGATTGATGAACTTTATTGGCAATATATTGTAATCCTTCTTTACCATGAAATACGGCGTACATACCAGCCATAACAGCTAATAATACTTGTGCTGTGCAAATGTTAGAAGTTGCTTTTTCACGTTTAAAATGTTGTTCACGTGTTTGTAAAGCCATACGCAATGCACGTCCTCCATCTTTATCTTGAGTAACCCCAATGATGCGGCCGGGAATACTTCTTTTATATTTTTCTTTTGTTGCAAAATATCCTGCATGCGGACCTCCGTATCCTAGTGGAATTCCGAAACGTTGGGTAGTCCCAACAACGACATCGGCTCCAAATTCCCCTGGAGCTTGCAATTTTACTAATGATAAAATATCAGCAGCTACGGCCACTTTAATATTGTTTGCATTTGCGTTTTCGACAAAGGCTGTATAGTCAAATACTTCTCCGTGTTTTCCTGGGTATTGTAAAATAGCACCAAAGAATGCTGATGAGAAATCAAAATTTTGATGGTTCCCAATTACTAATTCAATTCCAATAGGAGTAGCTCTAGTTTGTAAAATAGATAAAGTTTGAGGAAGAATTTCTTCTGATACAAAAAATTTACAAACATTTTCTTTTTTCTGAGCTCTTTCACGAACATCAAACAGTAATGCCATAGCTTCAGCAGCTGCAGTTCCTTCATCTAATAAAGAAGCGTTAGCTAATTCCATACCTGTTAAATCAACTACCATAGTTTGGTAGTTTAATAATGCTTCTAAGCGTCCTTGAGCAATTTCTGCTTGATAAGGAGTATAAGCAGTATACCAACCTGGGTTTTCTAAAATATTACGCTGAATTACACTAGGTACAATTGCCTCATTATAGCCTAAACCAATATAGGTTTTAAAAACACTGTTTTTTGCAGATAAATCTTGAATATGATTTAAATATTCATATTCACTTAAAGCCTGTGGTAAATCTAAATCATTCTTTAAACGAATATCATCAGGAATGGTTTCATAAATTAATTGATCTAAACTATCTAAACCAATAGTTTTTAATATAGTATCGCGGTCTTTGGGACTAGGACCGATATGCCTTAATTGAAATGAATCTGTTTTCATCTTTCTGATCGTTGTTGCGTTGGATTATCTAAAATAAATGAAGGCAAAAGTACAGCTTTATTCTGTAATTATTTACCCCTATATTAGGTAAATATTAACTAAAATGTATGGTTATTAACAGTTTGTGTTAGAATCATGCTTTAGGAGTGAAAATGTGAAATATAAACGTACTTTTACAAGGTGAACGGGATAAAAAAAATAATAGATTTTAGCATCAAATCTAGTTTATGGGTTGCAACAGCAGTATGGGCGCTTGTCTATGTTACGTATGAAAATTTTGAAATTCCTTTAAATAATTATTTTTTACTTTTTACTTTTTTTGGAACTGTATTCGGATATAACTTTATTAAATATTTTGAAAAAGAACAACTACAAGGAATTAGATATTCAGAATTAAAGAGTGTCGTTTTAGAAGTGTTAAAAAAATATAAATTATTACATAAGACAGCCAAGATTATATTTTTATTAAGCATTTCAGGTTTGCTTATTTGTATTTATTGTTTTTTTATGTTTACGTTAAAAACACAGTGTTTATTGTTAATTCCATTGTTTTTAACAATTTGTTATGCGGTTTCTTTTGGTAGAAAAACATTAAGAAATATTTCCGGTGTAAAAATTTATGTAGTAGGAGTTACTTGGTCCTTAATTACAGTGTTGTTCCCGATGATAGAGGAGAGACAATTATTAACAACAGATGTTTGGATTACATTTTTACAACGATTTGTATTTGTTGTGGCATTAATTCTTCCTTTTGAGCTTAGGGATTTGCATTTGGATGACAAACTATTAGAAACGTTGCCTCAGAAATTTGGAGTAAGAAATACTAAAATATATGGACTGTTATTATTAACGTTATTCTTTTTTTTAGAGTTTTTTAAAAACGAATTATTTGAAGATAATTTAATAGTAATGCTGTTGGTTTTTTTAATAACACTATTATTTCTAGTATTCTCAGGGGAAAAACAATCTAAATATTATTCAAGTTTTTTTGTAGAAGGAATCCCTATTTTGTGGTTGATATTATTGTTGCTTTTGTAACTGTTGCTCAAACTTGGTTTTTAAATCCGCTTTTGATTTATGATCCATACAGTTTACTTTTTGATCAGTTACTAATTTTGATAACTTTTGATTCCTTTTTGAGTAAGCTCTGGTAATGTTACAATAAAGAAGTCTAATATTTAAACGGAAAAGTTCCCACCAAGTTGTTTCGTTATACTGTGCTTTATCGCAAATGAGTTTTGCTTCTTCACAGTCTATAAATAGTTTTGTTGATTTTGCTTCCATATTCATTCCCACCAATGTGTTTGATTTGTTAATTTTTTCATAGTTAAGGCGTTTTTAAGTATTACTATTTAAACCAAGTTTCATCTAAGCAACCAGTTAAAGCTGTTCTTGCTCTATGTATGATTACCCAAAGGTTAGACGCAGAAATATCAAATTCATTACAAATAGCTTCAGTATCAAAGTTTTGAATGGTTTTCATTTTAAAAATAGCAGCTTGTTTTTGCGGTAATTTCTCTAAACAATTGTGTATAGCTAAACCCAATTCTTGATTTTCAATAACACTTTCGGCATTTTTATCAAACGGATCAGCAATACGTTCTTCCAACCAATCACCTTCTGATTCACCATCTTTGTAATTAATACGTACTTCAGCTTTTCCTTTGTTGGAGTTTATTTTACGGTAATAATCAATGATTTTACGCTTCAAAATAGAAACTAACCAAGTTCTTTCTGAGGCTTCTCCTTTAAAGTTCTCTGCTGATTTTAGTCCTGAAAAAAAAGTTTCTTGAACTAAATCATCCGCAATGTCTCTATCACTAACACGAGTGATGGTGTAGTTGAAAAGGTAATCTGCGTAGCTGTCAATCCACTTATTTGGGTCTAGTTTATGTTTTGGCATTATTGGTTTTTAGTTCTTTCAAATGTAAGGAAAAAAACAATAAAAGAGTAAAAAATAAATTTTCTAAAATTTATGATTATCTCTTTAAACTAAAATGACCTCTATATTCTCTTCCATTTTTGGGTCTAATAATTGAAAACCAGTAATCATTTGAGGGTAAATCTAAACCATTAAATTTGCCATCCCATCCTTTTTCAGTAGCGCTTAATCTTTTTAATAATTTTCCATATCTATCATATATAGATACTTTTAAATCATGTTCCATATTAGAAGTGTGAATTTGCCAAAAGTCATTTATTCCGTCAGAATTTGGACTGAAAAATTTAGGGTATGATAAAACGTATATATCATCTTTTACAATACCACAGCCATTTTTATCATTTACATATACGCTATAAAAACCAGGTGGAACATTGTTAAATACATTGTGATCTTGGTATGTAACTCCATTTATAGAGTACTCGTAATCTCCTATGCCAGTAACAATGATTGTAATAGTATTGTTGTCACTTAAATCTGATATTTCTATATTTTCAATAGTTGCTTTTTCAGAGTTAAGAACTATTAAGCTTTTTATGGTTTCACAACGAGTTATCGTTGGTGTGCTATTGATGTTTCTTACTAATGTAACAGAATAGTTGCCAGGCTGAGTTACAGTAATTTGTTGTGAAGTTTCACCAGTTGACCAAATGTATTCGTCAAACCCAGGTTCCGCAAGTATTGTGAGTTCTTCATCAGGGCAAATATACCATGTGTCTTCCATATTTATTAATGGAGCTTCTATAGTTTCTATAAAAAAATAATTAGTATCATAGCAATTTGTATTTAGGGAATTTTCTATTCGAGTAAAAATTATTTGCGAGAAATTTTCTGTATTTGTATAAGGTGATGAGATAGGGTTATTATTTAAATCAGCATCCTGTTGAGTCAAGTGAAAACTTATATTAAAATTACCTGTTTGTCCGTTAGAAATTTGATTATTTTGCTCGTTTAAATTAAATGTAGCTATACCATCATTAATTTCATCATCGCAGGAAATTAAGTTATTAGGTTGATATGCAATATACCTATCATCTATAGTAACTGAAAATGAATTAGATATCATTTCATTATCAGAATCTAAAACAACATTTACATCGTAAGTTCCTGTAGACAAATAGTTGTGTGTTGGATTTTCATCAGAAGAACTACTACCGTCTCCAAAGTCCCAAGTTATTGACGTTATTGGAGTAGGGATGTTAACATAAAATTCAGTAAAATCACCAATGCATGTTTTTTCTGCTCTAAAAGTTGCTTTGATGCAATCAAGACTAATAATGATGTTATCAATTTGTGTAGGTGTGATTGAAAAATTATCTTGTTCAATAAGAATTCCTCCATTTTGAGCTATGCCAATAGCAGATTCATTTAGGGAGAAGAATTCTATAACTCTAAAAACAGAGATGGGAATATTACCAAGCATATTACTTAGGTCTGATAAATAATCAAATCCACATGAAACTCCAGGAACTGTACAATTACTACAATTTGTTAGTGTGGTTTGGCAAGCATTATCTAAGTGAGCATCCGTAAAAATAAAAATTGATGAAATATTTTCAAACTCACCACCTGAATTGAATAATCCATCATCCGTCATCCTTTTTATAGAATATGGCAGCACATCTTCCTTAAGGATATTACCTCCAGGGTTATTAGTAAGTGTAATTATTGGGTTTGATGTTAAAGCTAATGACATATAATAGCCATTTCCAACATTATAATTACCAGGAGCATTTTGGCCATATTGAACTATTCCTATCCTGGAATTAGGATCAATGCTATAAATAATATCTGATAATTGTTGTATAGAGCTTTGCATCTCTGACCTTTCAGTTTCATCAATAGAAGCAGAATCATCTATAATGAATAATACGTCATGACATTGCGTATACCCTAAAAAAGAGTTTATAAGAATTATCCCTAGTATTATAAATCTTATTTTCATAGTTATTAATATTAAGTAAGGTTCTAATCTATAAGAACGTTGTTAATGGCATTCAGTACATAATAAGGCTCCTCAAGCTTATTGAATTTCTTTTGAGAATTAAACACTCAGATATAAACTCTTTTAAATATTATTTATTTTACTTTAAGCCAAAAATATTTAATACTGTGCTACTAAGTAGTTATAACCAGTGAGTTTGTGACATACACCCTGCAAAATAGTGATGAACATTTTGTTTTATATGATTAAAAAAGGTATTCTATTTAAAAAACTCATTTTAAATAGCTTATCTAAATTCAAATATAACTAAACATTTAGTTACAAGTTTGTTTTAAAATGAAATTTTCTATTTGAATAATGGTAGGTTTTACTAAAATTATTGCTAACAATTGAATATACGTACCATAAATTAAAGTTTTGAAGTTTCTATTTTAACTGTTTCTTTAAGGAGTTAAGTCTTAGTTTTAACCCTTAGGTAGATAGTATTTTTACATTTTGTTTATTCATCTTGCCTCCCTTTTTTTTAATAAACAACTTATGTGTTTTAATTATAATTTAAATCAAACTTACCTTTATATAGTTAAAAAAAAAAGTTATTACAATGTCTGTTTATAAATAGACATTTATAAATGGGGTATTTATATTTGATGTGACGAATTTTCTCACCCCATAATTTATAAGTTTGATAATTATAACAAAAAAGAAATACGACAATGATTTTAAAATTATCATAGCCTAGCTACTTCTCTCAGATGTAATACCAATTAAATTTAAAAGAAACTATTTAATTGTGCATTTTAGATTTTAATTGGTATAAGTAGTAAGCCAAGAGTATGATCAGTATATGTGAAGGGAATATGTATCTAAGTAAGGTGACTTTAGCTAGAAAATAGAATTGAGCAAAACCAAAAAATAGTTTAGGTGTTTGAAGAGAAAATTTAAATCCATTACAATGGAACGTGATATCTTAAAAAAGGAAGTAAGTATCTTCTCCAAGAGTGGTGTAATTATTCAAGTCCTAAAAGTGGAGTAAATAAAAAAATGGCTACTAAATTTAGTAGCCATTCCAAGAAGTTTTAGTTTAATAAACCAGCTCTTTTTAATAGCGCTTCTGGTTTAGGTGCCGCTCCTCTAAAGCGTTTGTATAAAGTCATAGGGTGTTCTGTACCGCCTTTACTTAAAATATGCTCAGCAAATGACTTTCCTGTTTCAGAGTTAAAAATTCCTTGTTCTTTAAAAGCTTCAAAAGCATCGGCATCTAATACTTCTGCCCATTTGTAACTATAATACCCAGAGGAATATCCACCTTGAAAAATATGAGAAAAAGCTACACTCATACAATTTTCCGTTACATCTGGAAATAATGTGGTATTTTTAAAGGCTGCTATTTCATGTGCTTTAACGTTTGTTATTGCCTCTGGTGACTCGCCAGCATGCCATGCCATGTCTAAGAGCCCGAAACTTAATTGACGCATTGTAGCCATTCCTTCTTGAAAATTTGCAGAAGCTTTAATTTTTTCAACATATTCCATTGGAATGATTTCTCCAGTTTTGTAATGTTTTGCAAATAAATCCAAACATTCTTTTTCAAAACACCAGTTTTCTAATATTTGACTTGGTAGTTCTACGAAATCCCAAAATACACTTGTCCCCGATAAACTAGGGTAAGTAGTATTTGCTAACATACCGTGTAATCCATGACCAAATTCATGAAATAAAGTAGTAACCTCGTTAAAAGTTAATAATGATGGTTTAGTGTCAGTTGGTTTAGTGAAATTGCATACATTAGAAATGTGCGGTCTGTCGTTTGTACCATTTTTGATTTTTTGCCCTTTAAAAGAAGTCATCCAAGCACCATTTCGTTTTCCTTTACGGGGGTGGAAATCAGCATAAAATATTGCAATGAAATTATTGTTATGATCTGTTACCTCGTATGTTTTTACATCCTTATGATAGGTGTCAATGTTGCTGACGTGTTTAAAGTTTAAACCGAATAATTTTTTGGCAACGGTAAAAGCTCCATTAATTACATTTTCTAGTTTAAAATATGGTTTTAGTTTTTCATCATCTAAGTCAAATAACTTGTTCTTTAATTTTTCAGAATAATATGCACTATCCCATTTCTCTATACGATCAATAGCATCTAATTCTTTTGCAAAGTTTTCTAAAGCTGTAAATTCTTTTAAAGCAACTGGTTTCGCTTTGTTTAATAAATCATTTAAGAAAGAAGTTACTTTTTCAGGAGAACCGGACATGCGTTCTTCTAGAACGAAGTGAGCATGTGACTTATATCCTAATAATTGTGCACGTTTAAAGCGTAATGTTGCTATTTTAAGGACTATTTCTTCATTGTTATAATCATTTTTTTTAAATCCTCTTGCTCCAAATGCCACTGCCATTTTTTTACGTAGCTCACGAGAATTCGCATACTTCATAAAAGGGACGTAGCTAGGGTAATCTAAAGTGAATATCCAACCTTTTTTCCCTTTTTGTAAAGCAACTTGAGCGGCAGCCTCTAAAGTTCCTTCGGGTAGTCCTTCTACATCATTTGGATTAGTTAAATGCAATTCATAAGCATTTGTTTCTGCAAGAATGTTTTCACCAAAAGTTAATTTTAATGTTGCTAGTTCTTTATCAATAGCTCTAAGAGAATCTTTTTTATCATCAGGAAGATTAGCCCCATTTCTTGAAAAACTCTTGTATTTTTTATCTAATAAGGTTTGTTGTTCAGTTGTTAGCGTAAGCTTATTTTTTTGATTATAAATTTCGCTTATTCTTTTGAATAATGTTGTGTTTAAGGTTATATCGTTACTGAAAGCTGATAACATAGGGGATATTTCCTGTGCTATTTTTTGTATCTCATCATTAGTTTCTGCCGAATTTAAATTAAAAAAAACACTTGATACACGATCTAACTGTTCCCCAGAATAATCCAATGCCTCAATAGTATTTTCAAATGTAGGTGTTTGATTATTTTCAGTAATAGCATTGATTTCTTTTTTAGCTAGTGCAATAGCATGCTTAAAGGCAGGTAAAAAGTCTTTGTTTTTAATTTTTGAAAACGGAGTTATGTCAAAGTTTTCTAGTAGCGGGTTCATATGTGTTATATTTTTCAATGTTGTGGTTTGTCAATCAAAACAATCCTTTTTCTGAGAATTTTGGTTTTCTTTTATTATAAGTAGGAAATATTAATTAGAAGTATACTGAATCTTACTCTAAAATATACACGCCAAATTGATGTTTTTATTCATAAAACTCTAATCATCCCAAACAAAAATAAAATAAAATAATAACCTTTTATAGGTTGTTTTTTCTAACTTCTTCAGCGCCTTTTAACACTTTTTGCTTTAGGCCTTCTTTGTAGATTAATATTTTATCAAGAACACATTTGTCTGAAGCTCCTATAATTTGTGCAGCTAATATCCCTGCATTTTGAGCACCATCTAAAGCTACAGTAGCTACAGGAACCCCTCCAGGCATTTGTAATATTGATAGCACAGAATCCCACCCATCTATAGAGTTTCTTGATTTTACAGGAACACCTATTACTGGCAATGGAGATAATGAAGCTACCATTCCTGGCAAATGTGCTGCTCCTCCAGCACCAGCAATAATTACTTTAATTCCCCTAGTATGTGCATTTTTACTATAGTCAAATAATTTTTCTGGAGTTCTGTGTGCAGAAACAATATCAACTTCTACATCAATATCAAAACCTGCTAAAATATCTATTGCTTGTTGCATGATTGGAAGATCACTTGTACTCCCCATTATAATTCCTACTTGTGGCATTTTTTTTAGTTTATGATTTTTTAGTTTATGAGCTCATAGATTTAGTTCTAAAGTATAAACTTACTATTTTATTGTTTAATTTTTAATTAATATTATTAGTGTTTCGAAAAGCTTAGTTTGCTACTTGCTAATAACTTTAATTGTTTCTTTTACTTTTTGAGCAATTTCCCTTGCAATGGAAATATCGTTATTCACAATGGTAACGTGTCCCATTTTTCTAAAAGGCCTAGTTTGTTTTTTACCGTAAATATGTGGAGTAACACCATCCATTGCTAAAATAGTATTCATGTTTTCATATATTACATCACCTGAATGTCCTTCCGTACCAACCAAGTTTACCATAATTCCACCAGCTTTGCTACTAGGGTTTCCTAGAGGTAAATCTAAAATTGCACGAATGTGTTGTTCAAATTGTGAGGTATATGAAGCTTCAATTGTTTGATGACCTGAGTTATGAGGTCTAGGAGCTACTTCGTTAACCAATATTTCATCTTCTTGGGTTTGAAATAATTCTACTGCTAATAACCCAACATGATTAATTTTTTCTGAAACTTTTAAAGCAATGTCAATTGCTTTTTGAGCTACTACATCAGGTATTCTTGCAGGGCAAATTACATATTCTACTTGATTTGCTTCTGGGTGAAATTCCATTTCCACTACAGGATAATTTTTCATTTCCCCAGACGGACTTCTTGTAACAATTACTGCCAACTCATTTTTAAATGGAACCATTTCTTCAGCAATACACTCTGTATTTGGTAAGCCTACTAAATCTTCAATCTTTCGGATTACTTTCACTCCATTTCCATCATATCCAAATTGAGCTGCTTTCCAAACAAAAGGTAGTTGTAAACCTCCGTTAGCGATAGCATCATTAACTTCAGAAGAAAATGCAAATCTTGAAAAAGGAGCAGTAGGAATATTATGATCCGTATAAAATAGTTTTTGAGTAGCTTTATTTTGGATAATACTCAAGGTTTTACTTGAGGGGTATACAGTTACTCCTTCATGTTCTAACTTCTGTAAAGCTTCTATATTTACGCTTTCAATTTCGAACGTAAGCACATCTACTTTTTTACCAAAATTATACACGGTATCAAAGTTTAATAGATCTCCTTGTTCAAAATAATTGGCATATTTTTTACAAGGAGCATCATTTGAAGGATCAATTACATAAGTTTGGATATCAAACTTATTGGTTTCTCGAAGCAACATACGTCCTAATTGTCCTCCGCCAAGTATCCCTAATTTAAAATTTGAAGAAAAATATGTCTTCATCTTAATGTTATGTTATTGTGTTGTGTATGCAAAAATACATTAATTATTTTATGCGTTTCCAAAAATGCGAATCAAAAGAATAGAATTCGTTAATCAATTGAGTATCTTTGCATCTTTCAAATTTGTATTCTGAAATGTTTTAGGACATTTTATTGTATAGAAGAAAACAATAAATTAGAGAGTTATGAAAATTAAACTTCACGACAAATATTTTACATCATTTATTTCTGCAAGAGAAATAGATGCAGCTTTAGATGAAATGGCAGTTAAAATAGCTGCAGATATAGGAGATGTTGTTCCAGTTTTTATAGGAGTACTGAATGGTTCATTTATGGTGGTTAGTGATTTTGTAAAAAAATACCCTAAACCTTGTGAAGTTAGCTTTGTGAAATTGGCATCATATGAGGGAGTGGAGTCAACAGAAGATATTCAACGTTTGATTGGTTTGAATGAAAATGTAGTAGGAAGAACAGTTGTTATTCTTGAAGATATTATAGACACAGGTAATACTTTGGAGTGTATATATGATATTTTTAATAACAAAGGAGTGAAGGATTTACGTATAGCAACTTTGTTTCACAAAAAAGAAGCATTTAGAAAAGATTTAAAAATAGATTATATAGGTATTGAAATTCCAAATAAGTTTATAGTAGGTTATGGCTTAGACTATAATGGCTTAGGAAGAGATTTGCCAGAAGTTTATCAAATAAAAAACACACAACGCATGACTAATATTGTTTTATTCGGAAAACCTGGAGCTGGTAAAGGTACTCAGGCTGAATTTTTAAAGACTAAGTATAATTTGGTACATATTTCGACAGGAGATGTTTTTCGATTCAATATGAAAAATGATACTGAATTAGGAAAATTAGCAAAATCGTTTATTGATGAAGGACAGTTGGTTCCTGACTCTGTTACCATAGATATGTTGCAGGCAGAAGTAGAAAAAAACACAGATGCAAACGGATTTATTTTTGATGGTTTTCCTCGTACTACTGCACAAGCAGAAGCTTTGGATGCGTTTTTAGATTCTAAAAACATGGAGCTTTCAGGTACAGTAGCCTTAGAGGCGAATGATGAAATTTTAATAGAACGCTTGTTAGAAAGAGGTAAAATTTCTGGGAGAGCTGACGATCAAGATGAAGCTAAAATTAGAAATAGATTTGAAGAGTACAATGAAAAGACTGCTCCATTAATTGATTTTTATAGCACTCAAGAGAAATTCTATTCTGTTAACGGAATTGGAACTATAAAAGATATTACAGAACGTTTAAGTACTGTGATAGATGCGTTAAAAGTTGAAGCTTAATTAAGATAGATAAGAATAAGTACTCATTGTGTATTTAGGAGAGAATTTTAATTACTAGTAATTTACGTTGTAAAACGTATTAAATAGTATCTTTTTTTAGAACTCAAGCACACTGGGGATAAAAAGAATTAAACTAAAGGGAGTTTTTTAAAGTAAGATTTCCTTTTTTAAGTAAATATAATGACTGAAGGAAATTTTGTAGATTATGTAAAGTTGCACGTATCTTCTGGTAAAGGAGGAAAAGGGTCTATGCACTTACATAGAGAAAAGTATATTGAAAAAGGTGGTCCTGATGGAGGGGATGGAGGTCGTGGAGGTCATATAATACTTAGAGGTAATGAAAATTACTGGACCTTACTACACTTTAAATTCAGGCGTCATCATAGAGCTTTACAAGGAGGTCACGGAAGTAAAAGTAGAAGTACCGGAGCTGATGGACCAGATATTTATTTGGATGTACCTTTAGGTACTGTAGTAAAGGATTCTGATACAGAAGAAGTATTGTTTGAAATTACACAGAATAATGAAGAAGTGATTCTTTGTAAAGGAGGCAAAGGAGGTAGAGGGAATTGGCATTTTAAAACATCAACCAATCAAACACCTCGTTATGCACAGCCAGGTTTAGAGGGAGAAGAAAAGGATGTAACTTTAGAAATGAAGCTATTAGCTGATGTTGGTTTGGTAGGTTTTCCAAATGCTGGTAAATCAACTTTATTATCTGTAATTACTTCTGCAAAACCAAAAATAGCAAATTATGAGTTTACTACACTAAAACCTAATTTAGGTATTGTTGAATATCGTAATTTTCAATCGTTTGTAATGGCAGATATTCCTGGTATTATTGAAGGAGCTTCAGAAGGAAAAGGATTAGGGCATTATTTTTTACGTCATATTGAACGCAATTCTACCTTGTTATTTTTGATTCCTGCTGATGCTGATGATATACCAAAACAATATGAAATATTATTGAATGAATTGAAAGTGTATAATCCTGAAATGTTAGATAAGGATCGTTTTATAGCCATTTCTAAAGCAGATATGTTAGATGATGAGTTAGAAGCAGAAATGAAAGTAGAATTAGATAAATCTTTAGGAGTACCGTATATGTTTATCTCTTCTGTAGCACAGAAAGGAATAATGGAATTAAAAGATAAGCTATGGAGTATGTTAAATCCAGCTTAACGAATTATAATACCTATTTATCAATTCTAAAAGCTCGTTTGTAAATAAAATCAAACGAGTTTTTTTATGTTTCAGTTAAATAATGACCAATTAAAACTCAAACCAGTAATGTAGCTCATAGCTATGGTTAAAGCTCATATAGAAATATAACTCATGAAGAAAGTATTTAATGGAGTAATTTTGAATTTTAATTAGGTATAAAGCAATACTTCTATTATGGCAATAAAAACGCTTTTAATTACTCCGCCTTTTACGCAACTGAATACACCGTATCCAGCAACTGCTTATTTAAAAGGCTTTTTGGAAGAGAAAGGAGTATTGGTGGGGCAATGTGATTTAAGTATAGAGTTGTTTTCTAAAGTATTTACAACTGATTTTATAAGAAAAATATTTCAAGAAGCTGACCATTATAAAAGTTATGAATACCCTTTAGTATGGCAACAGCGTGAGGAATATATTTATAAAGTTACAACAGTAATTAGTTATTTACAGCATCAGGAAGTAACCCAAGCATATCAAATTTTACATCATGGATTTTTACCTCAGGCGCATCGCGCTTTAAATATAGAAGATGATTTAAGTTGGGCTTTTGGTAATTTAGGACTTTTAGATAAAGCAAAACATTATGCGACTATTTTTATTGAAGAATTAGGTGATTTTATTCAAGCTAATGTTGATGAGTTTTTTTCTTTCACTCGGTATGCAGAACAAATAGCTACTTCAGCAAGTAGTTTTAACAGATTGGAAGAATTTTTA
>Ga0105354_1000188_pt1 | contig 39108 bp, 34 predicted proteins | sample GOMGulsemesocosm_FD_83658 | JGI IMG/M metagenome (GOLD analysis project Ga0105354, IMG submission 83658) | Methane-oxidizing microbial communities from mesocosms in the Gulf of Mexico - GOM9B Gulf of Mexico | ecosystem: Environmental > Aquatic > Marine > Cold seeps | place: USA: Gulf of America...
CTGGAATGGTTGCATCAATTTTTAAATCGTACCAAGGTGAATTTAAATCGTCTTCTAAATTCTTAACCAAATGCACACTTTGAGCTGGTGTATTTCCTTGAAATAATAAATATTTCTTTTCGCCTTTAGCGTTTTCAACTTCATCACAAACCATAACAATATGTCCAGGCGAACCTCCTAAAATTAATAGATCTCCTAATTTTATATTTTTATTTGAAGTCACTTTAGGTAATTCATTATATAAGGAAAGTGTTCCCGAATACATATAAATTAAATTTAAATACTTGTAGAAGTTAGCTTTTGTATGATTTGATGTTGCGATTTTATGAAAACTGACTTTATTGTCTTTTATTTTAGGTCTAAATCCGTCAGCATAGGCCTTCCAAGAACAATAATGTCCTGAAGTAAAATTGAAGCCAATCTCGTCTTTACGGTTATTATCCCACAAATGTTCACTTCGCACACGAATTAAAGCATCTGCGCATTGTTGCAGTCCGTTTTTAGGCACAGGTATATCTAAAACCCCTATATGACCTTGTTGCCAATAATATTCGGAATCATCGTAATTAATAATTTTAGAACCGAAAGGTTTCAGTGCATAGTTTCTTAAATACCATTGAAAAGAACCTTCAGGATAAACTACTCTTTTATAACCTTCAGGAACTAAAACACGTTCTTTAATCGTTAGACCTTCAACATTAATTAAAACAGGAGATAACTTAAATACTGATGAAATAATAACTTTAGAACTAGATTGATTAGGATAAAATTGATAAAAAAGTAATCCAACACAAATGACAAAAACAAGAGTAATAACTTTCTTCATTTTATTATAACGAAAAAACCCAACACTTTCGTGTTGGGTTTTTAAAAAATTATGTAATAAAAATTAGTTTACAACTAACTTTCTAAACATTGTATTATTTCCACTTTTGATCTTAACAATATAAACACCAGTAGCTAAAGCTGAAACGTTTAAGTTTTGACTAAATGAAGAACTTTGAGTATTAAAAGTTTTATTTAAAACTGTACGTCCGTTGATATCGAATAAATCAATAGCTACATCATTTGTAGTGTTAAATTTAATTGTAATCTCATTGTTAGATGGATTAGGATACATAGCAAAAGCGTCGAAAGTGAATTCAGATCTACTTAAAAATGCTAAATTACCAAAGTAATATGTTCCACCAATACCATTTGTAAAATCAGCTGTTACTTTCCAGTTAGAACCAAAAGCCGTTATTGTTGATGATACATCTACTACAGAAGATCCATTATCTTTTCCTACTCTTAGGTTTGATCTATTATCAGAAGTTGCTGCTTCCCATCCGGCAAGTTCAGCTTCAGTGAAATAAAAAGACAATGTTGAAACTCCTGATAAATTCTCTGTAGTAGGCGTAATTGTAAAAGTTTTATCTGTAACTAATGCAGGCGCAATACTTCCATTAAATGTTTGACCAGATGTTCCTGCTCTGCTTACAGAAACTGAAGTACAACCATAATCAGAATTATCTGTATTATTCATTTCTGCAATTACAAAATCAGTTGCAGTATCAATAGCAAAAGAAGTACCTGTTCCTGCAAAACTAATTTGATCTTCACTTGTTCCTGCATTTACTGCAGTTTGAACACCTGAAGCACCTGGTGTAGTAACTAAAAAGTTATCAACAATTAATCCACCAGCCCATCCTGCTTCATCATTATAATGAACAGAAAGATTTACTGTTTGACCAATAAAAGGTGCTAAATCTATTATAATATTTTCAAATGGCACATTATCTTCATCTCCAGTACCTGTATTAGGTAATAAAGCCACTTGAGGCCAAGTAGTTCCACCATCCGTAGATAATTGGACAGATGCAATACCTCCATAAGTATCACTAAATGCATAATCCAAGCTTATAGAAGCTTCTGTATAACCTGTTAAATCAATAGCTGTATTGTAAGCCATTCTTTCGTCACTTAAATCACAATTACAGTCATCATCATTTACAAATGCATAATTAGTTGCATTTGAATTATCTGGATTAAAGAAACCAGCATCTGGAATAGTTCCATTATTTGCTATTGCAAAGTTAGATGTTCCATTACCTGTAACAGTCCAATTACCTAGACCAGATTCAAAATCGTCACTCTCAATTACAATTGGAGCTCCTCCGGTAGCAGGATCAAAGTCATCATCAGATATAGTTAGTGTATAATTATCGTTACCCGCTGTAGCGTCTCCACCGTTAGCATTAACAGTAAAACTTAAATCAATAGTTTCATCTCCTTCAACAATACTATCATCATATACTCTAATTGTAAAAGATTGTGCTGTTGTTGCTCCTGCACTAAAAGACACACTAGTAGTCATTAATTCAAAATCGTCGATATCTGAAGCTGTACCTCCAGTAACAGACAAAGTAGCTGTTGCATTAGCTGAAGGTCCTTGACCAACAACCATATCAATAACTACATCTGTGTAAGAACAATCACTACCTTCTACTGAAGAAGAACTAGAACCAGAAAAAGAAATTGTTGGTCCAGTATTACCTGTTGTTGAATTAGGCAAATCAGAGATCCCATCAGCATTATCTAATACTGTAGCAATTCTCAAAACTTGATCAGCTGTAAATATATTCATGCAAGAATCATCAGTGTAATCCATGTAATTTTGAACCATATCTGCACTTCCACAACTATCTGGATTAGCACATCCAAAATTACTTCCATCAGATTCTGGTGTATCATTACAAAAATCATCTACACCACAGCCTCCATCACCCCAAATATGACGTAATCCTATCCAGTGACCTATTTCATGTGTTAAAGTACGACCTAAATTATAAGGTGCGGCAGAACCAGGATTTGCTACAGAACCAATAGTACCATAACCAATTACAACTCCATCATTTAAAGCTGAACCACCATTGGCATTTAAGCCAGGTAAAGTTGAATTCGATGGGAACTGAGCATAACCTAAAATACCACCTGAAATATCAGCAGACCAAATATTAGAATACATTGAACGGTCCCATATTGTATTAGGCTTAATTTCTAATCCACCATCACCATCATCAAAATCAGATGTAGGAAAAGGTCCTGAACCGTATGCAGTTACTCTATTAATTCCAGGTTCTACAAGAGGTGTTCCTGAAGGATCCACCTGAGCAGGAACAAAAACGATCTCTGCGTCTGCAGCTACTGCATCCCAAATACCACCTACAGCACCAGCTTGATTACTAAAATCTAAATTTAACTGATCAATTTGAGCTTGAACTAAAGCAGCAGAAACATTACTAGGTCCACCTGAAGAAATAATATGAAAAATCACAGGAATATTAACAACCGCTTGTTGAAAATTTCCGGCAGCTTTCTGCTCTGCTATTAAATCTTTTTTGGCTTTAAGTAATGGTTTTAACCATGCTTCAAATTCTGCGTCAGATTGAAGATACGGATATCTCTCTAATCGTTTTTGATGCATTTCATCTGTTAAACATTTAACATAACCAGTTTGTACAATTGATTCCTGGTTAGCTTCAGTTAACTGAATTGGAATAGGTTGTTGAGTCACTTTTGACAAATGAGCTCCACTAGTAGTAGGCAATGTGTTTTTAGGTTGAAATTGTTTTTTTTCTTGTGCGTTTAAACTAGAAACTAAAAACAAACCTAATAAACCACATAAATACCTTGAAGTAATTTTATTCATGATAGTATATTTAATTAATTGACAATAAATATAATTAAAAAAAATAAATTAAATCATGGAAAATTAAAAAAGGCAATATTTTTTTAGAAAAATATTGCCTTTTTTAATTTAATTAGAATAAGATTTAACGTCTATCCTCCAAAATCATCGAATCTAATGTTCTCATCATCAAGACCGAAATCTTCTCCCATTTTCTGAACTGCTTGGTTCATTAATGGTGGACCACAGAAATATAATTCAATATCTTCTGGTGTTTCATGTTTAGATAAATATTGATCTATTACTACTTGGTGTATAAACCCAACGAATCCATCACCTGGAGCATCGATATCTTCTTTTACTTTCCAATTATCTGCTTCCATTGGCTCAGATAGAGCTAAGTAAAACTTGAAGTTTGGAAAATCTTTTTCTAAGTCTCTAAAGTAATGAATATAGAAAAGTTCTGCTTTAGAACGTCCACCATACCAATAGGTAACTTTACGACCTGTTTTTAATGTTCTGAATAACTCATATAAATGAGAACGCATTGGTGCCATACCTGCTCCACCACCAACGTAAAGCATTTCTGCTTCAGATTCGTTGATAAAGAACTCTCCGTAAGGCCCAGAAATAGTACACTTATCACCTTCTTTTAAATTAAAGATATAAGATGAAGCAACTCCTGGATTTACATCCATCCATCCGCCTTTAGCACGGTCAAATGGTGGTGTTGCTACACGAACGTTAAGCATAATTTTACGTCCTTCCGCTGGGAAAGAAGCCATAGAGTAAGCACGTTCAACCAATTCGTTATTTTTCATAACTAATGGTCTTAAGTTAAACTTATCCCAATCTGCTTCAAACTTATTAGGTTCACCTGGGTGATCTTGTGGGTGAGCTGTAACATCCATTTCAGAATATTTAACCTCACACTCTGGAATTTCAATTTGAATATATCCTCCAGCCTTGTAATTCATATCCTCTGGAATTTCAACTACAAACTCCTTAATAAAGGTTGCAACGTTGTAGTTAGATACCACAACAGCTTCCCATTTTTTAATCCCAAAAATTTCTTCTGGAATAGTAATTTCCATGTCTTGTTTCACCTTAACCTGACAAGATAAACGGGCTCCATGAGCTAATTCTTTTCTTGAAAAGTGAGGTGTTTCTGTTGGTAAAGCTTCTCCTCCACCAGCGGTAACGTGACATTCACACTGGATACAAGTTCCACCACCACCACAAGCTGAAGGTAAGAAGATTTTCTCTCCTCCTAATGTAGATAATAATGTACTACCAGATGCTACTTCAATTTCTCTTTCACCATTAATTAAGATCTTTACTGGACCTGATGGTGATAATTTTTGTTTTACGAATAATAACAAACCAACTAATACTAACGTGATGATTAAAAACGCTATTACTGTTGCTGCTATAGTTCCTCCAATTCCTGCTGCTAAAACTATCATCTATTCTTCAATTTTAGTGTTAGTTACTACTTCTACTTTTTGGTCTGATTTTGAGGCTTCAACTTGAACCGTTTTGTCTTCTTTCACTTCTTCATCTCCACCAGTTAACATACCTCCAAAACTCATAAAACCAATAGCCATAAGACCAGTGATAATAAATGTAATTCCTAAACCTCTTAAAGGTGCAGGTACATTTGAGTAGCGAATTTTTTCACGAATAGCAGCAATAGCTAAAATAGCTAGAAACCATCCAATTCCTGAACCTAATCCGTAAACTGCAGATAACCCTAATGTAGGAATCTCACGAGATTGCATAAATAATGAACCTCCTAAGATGGCACAGTTTACTGCAATAAGTGGTAAGAAAATACCTAATGAATTGTATAATGACGGTGAAAATTTCTCAACAACTATCTCTACTAACTGAACCATTGTTGCAATGGTAGCAATAAACATAATAAATGATAAGAAACTTAAGTCATAAGCTGCATAGTCTTCACCTAACCAAGATAAAGCTCCAGGTTGTAAGATATATTGATCCAATAACCAGTTTAAAGGTACAGTTACCGTTAATACAAAAATAACGGCTGCTCCTAAACCAACTGCTGTGGTTACTTTTTTAGATACTGCTAAGTAAGAACACATTCCTAAGAACGTTGCAAATACCATGTTATCTATAAAGATTGATTTAAAAAATAATTCTATATATTCCATGTCTTTATCTTTTAGTCTTCTATTAATGCGTTATTTCTACTACGTTGTACCCAGATAATTAATCCAACTACAATTAAAGCCATTGGCGATAATAACATAAATCCGTTATTCTCATAACCTAAAGCGTATAATCCAGTTTTCTCAATTGGATCTCCTAAAACTTTAAATCCTAATAACGTACCAGAACCTAATAACTCTCTAAAGAAACCAACTATAATTAAAATAACTCCGTATCCTACCGCGTTACCAATTCCATCTAAGAAAGATCTCCATGGACCGTTTCCTAAAGCAAAAGCTTCAAAACGTCCCATAATAATACAGTTTGTAATAATTAATCCAACAAATACAGAAAGTGTTTTACTTAACTCGTAAGCAAATGCTTTTAATATTAAATCTACAATAATTACCAAAGCTGCCACAACTACTAATTGTACAATAATTCTAATTTTTGAAGGAATAATGTTACGCATTAGAGAAATTACTACGTTACCTAATCCTAATACAAAAAGCACTGAAACTGCCATTACAATAGAAGCTTTAAGCTCCGCTGTAATTGCCAAAGCAGAACAAATACCTAATACTTGAATAGTAATTGGGTTGTTATCTGCTAATGGATCTGTTAATAGACTTGCGTCTTTTTTTGATAATAGTCCCATAATTAATTTAAAGTTTTAAAGTATGACATGTAAAGCTTTAAATCGCTTTTAATCATAGCTGTTACACCATCACCTGTAATTGTAGCACCTGCTATTGCATCTACTTCGTTATCGGTTTTGTCTTCGTTTTTAGGATCATTATTTCCTTTGGCTACAGTAATTCCTTTGAATACTCCAGCTTCAGATAATAAATGCTCTCCGTAGAAATCATCCATAAAGAAACGTTGCTTAATGTTTGCTCCTAATCCTGGCGTTTCACCTTTATGATCAAAATACGCACCTTGAACAACCATATCCTTATCTACAGCAACATAACCCCAAATAGCATCCCAAAGTCCTTTTCCCCTTATTGGTGCTACATATAAAGTTTTACCTTCTTTGTTTTTTCCAATAAATAAAGGTAAACGTCTTGTTTCACCATCTTTAGCTCTTGTTTGCTCTTTTTTAACATCAATTAAGTATGCCTTGTCATTTTCGGTTACTTTATCACCTTCAATAACAATTTGCTTAGAAACATACTGTTTAAATAAACCATCAGCTTTATCCGTTGACACAAAATTTGCACTTGATTCGTCATTTTCGTTAATCCCTAAAGCATAAAGAATATTCTGTTGCTTTTCAATTTCTTCATTTACGGTAATTAATGGTTTTGTAAATGAAAACATTCCTGCTAATACAGCTCCTACAACAAATACCATAATAACGGCAAAGATTAGAGTGTATGAATTTTTATCTGTTCTATTTTCCATGATTAAGCTGTTTTAACTTTTAAACGTTTCATACGCTTCTTCACGTTACCTTGAACCACATAATGGTCAATAGTTGGAGCGAATACGTTCATTAATAAAATGGCTAAGAATACACCTTCTGGGTAAGCTGGGTTAAAGACACGTATCATAATTGAAATAAACCCAATTAAGAATCCGTAAATCCACTTTCCTTTGTTAGTTTGAGAGGCAGTTACTGGATCTGTAGCCATATAAACAGCTCCAAATGCTAAACCACCAATCATTAAGTGTTCATACCAAGATGTGCTCATTAATCCAAAGAACTTACTTGTTTCTGAAATAATTCCTGCATCTGCAACAGCATTAAAAATTAATCCCATTACGGCTGCACCTGCAAACGTAGATAAGATAATTCTCCAACTTCCAATTTTAGATAAAATTAAAATAGCTGCTCCTATTAATATTAAGAATGTTGATGTTTCTCCAACTGAACCTGGAATAAATCCGAAGAACTTATCGAAAGCTGTATAAACACTTTCTGCATTTTGAGCATAACTACCTAAAATAGTTTCTCCTGAATAAGCATCTGGTGTACCTGCCGCTTCAACAGCTCCATGAACCCATACTTTATCTCCAGACATCCATGTTGGATATGCGAAGAATAAGAATGCACGGATAGTTAATGCTGGGTTAAGAATATTCATTCCTGTTCCACCAAACACTTCTTTTCCAATAACAACACCAAAAATAACTGCAACAGATAACATCCATAATGGAATATCTACTGGTACAATTAATGGCACTAACATTCCAGTTACTAAGTAACCTTCTTCTACTTCATGACCTTTAATAATAGCGAAAATAAATTCAACTATAAGACCAACTCCATAAGACACTATTACTAATGGTAACACAGTCCATGCACCAAGAATAAAGTTATCCATTGTAAAGAAATTAGCTAATGGATTAGCTCTAAGTGTATTATCTATAGCGGCATAATGTTGGTAACCGGCGTTAAAAATACCAAATATTAAACATGGTACTAAGGCCATAATTACCATATTCATGGTACGCTTTAAATCGTCTGCTGCCTTGATATGAGTTCCGCCGTGCGTAGTCTCATTAGGCAAGTATAAGAACGTATGGATTGCGTTAAACGCAGGAGCCATTTTTGTTCCTTTATACTTTTCTTTTAAATTATGTAAATTACTTTTCAATCCCATAACTATCCTATTTCTTTATACATTAAGTCTAAACCTTCACGAATAATTTTTTGATGCGGTTGTTTAGACACACATATAAATTCCGTTAAAGCAAAATCTTCAGGAGCAACCTCGTACATACCTAAAGCTTCCATTTCATCTAAATCTTGGTATTTACAAGCTTTTAAGATTTGTAATGGAAAAATATCTAAAGGAAATACTTCTTCGTAATTACCTGTAGTAACAAAAGCTCTATGCTCTCCGTTAGTGTTGGTATTTAAGTCGTACTTCTTTTTAGGTGTTAACCAAGAAAACGTTAATGCTCTAGATGTAGAAACCTTATTAAATATTGGTTTATTCCATCCAAAAAACTCATAATCATCTCCTTCTGGAATAACAGAAATTATATTACTATAATAATCTAAACATCCGTCTGGTTTGATTTGTTTTCCTGATAAAACATTACCTGAAATAATACGGTCGTTTCCATCTTGTTCCACACCATTATCGTAAACCATTGTAGAAACCTCAGCTCCTATTTTAGTTTTAAAATAACGTGGTTTTTTAACAGAAGAACCTGCAAAAGCAACTATACGCTCTGCATTAAACTTTCCAGTTAATAATAATTCACCAATAATAACTAAATCCTGTGCACTTACTGTCCACACCACTTCGCCTTTATTTACTGGATCTATTTTGTTAATCTGTGTCCCAACATTTCCTGATGGATGTGGACCAGATACTTTATGTAACTTAACGTTATTTAAGCTCTCTAAAGGCGATTTCCCTTTTTTGGCAACACTTACGTGAACATCTCCGTTAGTTAATTTAGAAAGCGCTGTTACTGCTGCTTGTAGCTCAGCTTCTTTTCCTTCTAAAGTATAATTTAGGTCTGCCGCTAGAGGTGCACTTGCGTAAGCTGAAACAAAAATTGATTTTGGCTCTGAAGCAGGATTTGCAATCACATCGTATGGACGTTGCTTTACAAATACCCAACAACCCGACTCTAATAAACGTGCTTTAATAGCGTCTGCGTTTGCAGAATCTACGTTTAAAGCACCAAAATCTTGAAATTCTTGAGATTTATCTGCTTGAATTTTAACTGCTAAAACTTTACGTTTTTCGCCTCGTTCTATTTCTACGACTTCACCAGAAACAGGTGAAACAAACTTAACAGCTTCGTTAGCTTTATTATAAAATAAGGTTTCCCCTGCTTTAACTTTAGCACCAACTTTAACTGCTAATTTCGGAATAACTAGATGAAAATCTTCTGGACGAACGGTATAGAAATTGCTTAAAATAGCAGTCTCAGTAGCCAACTCTGCTTGTCCAACAAGCTTTATATCTAGACCTTTTGAAATCTTAATGTCTTTTGACATATTACAATCTATTTGTTAATAGTTATACTGAATGTGATTATAAAAATCCGTGCGAAATTACAAATTAATCGTCAAAAAAATTAGCATTACTTTAATAGATGAAATTATTTATAATCAATCTAAATAGCTAGAGATTTAAGGCACAGATTTTGCTTATCTTTACAACACTAAAAAATACAGCATGCACCAAACAATTAAACTTTTATTTTTAGCACTACTTTTTGTTAATATTAGCTTTGCACAAATAGAAGAAACTCCAGAACCATTCTATATTAAAACAATAACCTTTAAAGGAAATACTCCAGAAAGTCAATTACCTGTAATTTCTCTTGGAGACTATTTAGTTATGGAGTTTGACGCTTTAAATGGAGACGAAGACGATTATTATTATAGAATTCAGCATTATAATTACGACTGGACACCTTCAGTTTTAATGAAAGCTGAATATTTAAATGGATTTGATGAACAACGAATTAGAACTTACGAAAACTCTTTTAACACCTATCAAATTTATTCACATTATAAATTAAGTGTTCCGAATGAATTTACTCGTGGCTTAACAAAATCTGGAAATTATATGGTTTTCATTTATAATGATAACGACGAGATTGTATTTTCTAGAAAATTTATGATTCATGAAAATGGCGCAAATGTAGGTATAGATATAAAAAGATCAAGAAATGTTAGTAACATTGAAACTAAGCAAACCGTAGATATTATTATTGACCCTATTAATTTTCAATTTAATAATCCTAAAGAAACTATTAAAACGCTTATTGTTCAGAATAACAATTTAAGTACTTCAATAAAAAACGTAGAACCTCAATATGTATTAGGTAATCAATTAACTTATAAATACATAAATAAAACTGCTTTTGATGCAGGAAATGAATTTCTATTTTTTGAAAACAAAGATTTAAGAGTTGCCAACAACGGTATTAAATTTACCGAGCTAAACGATTTATATGAAAGTGTTTTGTTTACAAACATACCTCGTGCAAACCAGCGTTACACGTATTTTCCAGATATTAATGGTAATTTTTTAGTTACTGTTATTGACAGAGAACAACCAGCTATTGAAGCCGATTATGCTTTTGTACATTTCTCTCTTAAAATGGATGAACTCAAACCAAACGAATCTTTATATGTTTATGGGAATTTTAATAACTACCATCTAACTGAAGAAACCAAAATGGTCTATAATTACAAAACTAGAATGTATCAAAAACCTTTATTATTAAAACAAGGTTTTTATAACTACAAATATGTTATTAAAAATAACGACACAAAAAAAATAGACCATACTAAAATAGATGGTAATTTCTGGCAAACAGAAAACAGTTATAAAGTTTTGGTTTATTACAGAGATTTAGGCACTAGATATGATAGGTTAATTGGTTTTGGAGAACGAAGCTCTGTTAATATTAGTAATTAGCCTTAAAGAAATCTTAAAGTCTAAACTTCATTATATTTTTATATTCAAATTATTTATCTTAGCTAAACCACTCAAAACGATTAAATTATGGTAGAGCAAGTTACTTGCGGAATTAAAATCTCAATACAAACTAATTTTGAAGGCACATTTTATAGAGACTCTAAAATGCATTATGCTTTTGGCTACCAAATTTCTATAAAAAACCAGAGTAAAGATGCTGTACAGCTAGACGCAAGGCATTGGATTATTTTAGATGCGTTAAACCATAAAGAAACCGTTTCCGGCGAAGGTGTTGTAGGTTTAAAACCGGTACTTCTTCAAGGTCAATCTCATACTTACAACTCGGGTTGCATACTTACATCTCCAATTGGCGCTATGAAAGGACATTATAAAATGATTAATTTAATTTCAACAAAAGAATTTAATGTGGTTATTCCAACATTTAAGCTGAGTGCTCCTTTTGCAATAAACTAGTTGCTTTTTCAAAAGTAAAGAATATTTTATTTTGTTCTATAATAATCTCATTGCAATGACTCCTATAATTAAACACATAAGGGTTTAAAGCATTAAAACCTGAATTATCAACTCTAAAAACAGCCTCCACATCAACGGTTCCAAAAGCAGAAGTTCTTTTAAAAAGGTATTCGTTTTCTATTTCAGTATTAAAAAGCTCAAACCAAGCTCCAGCACCTATTCCAGATAACCATTGTGCATTTTTTGATAAGCCAGCTAACCTAACAGGTTCTAAATTTCCTTTTAAATTGACTTCATGAGTTTTAACTCTATCCAAAAAAGAACTGAGAATTTCTTTATGTTTTTTTGTTTTAAATTCTGTAATCTGTCCTTTTTCAGTTACCTGAAAGGCTTTAAATGTTCCTTTTACAGCTAAAACATTACCAACTGGACTTGGCGTAAAAAACTGAATTCTTTTTAATTTCTTTTCAATTGAAGAATTTTCGATTGAATTTAATAACGTATCCGTAACAAATCTTGCACAGTTAGAAGCCTTCTTTTTAAAAGCCGCATATGGTACTAAATAATCGGATTGAATTTGTGCTATATAAGATTTAGCTTTAGCATAATTAACCTCTGCACATACGGATGCTACCATTCTACCTTCGCCATGTGTTAATTTTGGATTTGTAGCAAAGAATTTTAAAATCTTGTCTAAGTTTAAGATTTCATCTGAGCTTACTTCAGCTTTAAAATTAATTATAAGTTCGTGATCTGTTATAGCACTTCTAACCCGACCAAAAGGTTGAGGCGTTATATAGCGCCCAAAATCGAAATACTCAATAATTCCAGTTTCTTTTTCTATTAAAAGTAACGCAGCATGTCCCGCTTTAACGTAATTCTTTTTCCCAACACCTAAGTAATGTAAATGTTGCACATACCACTCGTTAGAAACTCTAACTACAGTATCTGGATAAGCTAATGGGATAATAAATGCAGTATTAGTCATTTAAAACCGACTTTAACTGCATTGTTTTGGTGGATATTTTACCTGTGCTAAATTCTTCAAATCGCATAGTTAAAGTATGATCTATTTTTTCAATCTGAGTCACACTTGTTGTTTTAACAGTTTCTCTATCCATTATAACACCATAATCTAAATTACCTTTACCAGCAGTTTTATGAAATTCTAAAAACGTTGTTGCATCTAACTGATTTTCAGATTTAAAGGTTTCAAACCAAGATTTACGTTCTGCTTTTTGAGCTTTATTATATAATGTAGATGACGACCATATGTGAGAAGATAAATTAAGCGATTTTATATGCGAATTTACCCCATCCCAAACCACTTCAATAAACTCTAGGTTAGAATTCCAATCGGCAACAACAATAGTAAAAGGTTCAATATTAGAAAAATTATAAGACTGAAGTTCTTTGGTTGAATTCATCTTTAAAAAATCCTTAACCACAACACCTCTACTTATTCTATATGGCAAAACTTTTTTATGCTTAATAAAACCACCATTTAAAAGACAAACTACTCTATTATTAGAACTTGCTCCAATCCAACTTCCGCTAGAAATCTCATCTTTAGGCATTAATAACGTTGTAAATTCTTCATTATAAATATCTGGATGCAAAGCTATTCTATTTGGTGCTTCATCTCTATTAGAGGTTAACACAAAATCATTTTTACCTTTATAAAAAACAGTAACTGTACACATTATAAAAAAGTCGTTTAAACTTAATGCAACTTACAAAAAATATCATATAAATAACTTAATGAATCCGTAGACAGATCAGAATAATAAATCGAAAAATAATTGGTAACTTTGTATTTCAAATTTTAACTAAATAACACAACTAATACTATTATGGGAAAAGGATTTTTTAACGTACCAGTAGCAGTAAATGAACCTGTAAAAGGTTATGCTCCAGGTTCTCCTGAGCGTAAAGCTGTTTTAGAACAATACGACACTTATTTTAACTCGCAAACTGAGGTACCTTTTTATATTGACGGAAAAGACGTTAAAACAGGAAACACACGCACAATGTCTCCTCCACACGACCATAAACATGTTGTTGGAACGTATCATTTAGCTGAAAAATCTCATGTAGAAGAAGCAATTTCTACTGCATTAGAAGCTCGTAAAAAATGGAGTTTAATGCCATGGGAACAACGTGCTGGAATATTTTTAAAAGCTGCTGAATTAATTGCAGGACCTTATAGAGCTAAGATTAATGCATCTACTATGATTGCGCAATCTAAAACGGTTCACCAAGCTGAAATTGATGCCGCTTGTGAGTTTATAGATTTCTTACGTTTTAATGTTCAGTACATGACTGACATTTATAAAGAACAACCAGCAAGTACAAGTGACGCGTGGAATAGATTAGAATACAGACCGTTAGAAGGTTTTGTATACGCTGTAACACCTTTTAACTTTACAGCTATTGCAGGAAACTTACCTGCCTGTATGGCATTAATGGGTAATGTTGTTGTTTGGAAACCAAGTGATAGCCAAATCTTTTCTGCTAAAGTAATTATGGATGTATTTAAAGAAGCTGGTGTGCCAGATGGCGTTATAAACGTTGTTTTTGGAGACCCAGTTATGATTACAGATACAGTTTTAGCTAGTCCTGATTTTTCTGGATTACACTTTACAGGTTCTACATATATTTTTAAAGAACTTTGGAAACAAATTGGTAACAATATCCATAACTATAAAACGTATCCAAAAATTGTTGGAGAAACAGGAGGAAAAGATTTTATTGTTGCTCACAAATCTGCTAATCCAAAACAAGTTGCTACTGCAATTGTAAGGGGGGCTTTTGAATTCCAAGGACAAAAATGTAGCGCAGCTTCTAGAGCTTATGTTGCAAAAAGCATATGGAATGACGTTAAAGACTTTGTAATAGAAGACTTAAAAACAATAAAAATGGGTTCTCCAGCAGACACTAACAACTTTGTTACTGCAGTTATCCATGAAGGTTCTTTTGATAAATTAGCTAAGTATATAGACCAAGCTAAAGCTGACAAAGGTGTTGAAGTTATTGCTGGTGGAAATTATGATAAATCTAAAGGTTACTTTATTGAGCCTACAGTTTTATTAGCTGAAGACCCAAAGTACACAACAATGTCTACAGAATTATTTGGACCAGTTATAACTATTTACGTTTATGAAGATGATGCTTATGCTGAAACTTTAAAACTTGTAGATGAAACAAGTGATTACGCTTTAACAGGAGCTATTATTTCTGCTGATAGATATGCAGTTACTCAAGCAACTGAAGCTTTACAAAACTGTGCTGGTAACTTCTATATTAACGATAAACCAACTGGAGCTGTTGTAGGACAACAACCATTTGGTGGAGCAAGAGGTTCTGGAACAAATGATAAAGCCGGAAGTGCTTTAAACTTGTTACGTTGGGTTTCTCCACGTATGATTAAAGAAACTTTTGTAACTCCAGTAGATTACAGATATCCATTCTTAGGAGAATAATTCCTAAAACACTTTATACAAAAAAACGCCTTAAATTAAATTTAAGGCGTTTTTTTTATTTTCTATAATACTCCTACATCAGTATTTGATGATTAAATTCAAATAAAAAAGTCTACACAAATGTGCAGACTTTTCGAGTTAATGTGGGGAGAGCAGGATTCGAACCTGCGAAGACGTAGTCAGCAGATTTACAGTCTGCCCTCGTTGGCCGCTTGAGTATCTCCCCATAAGCGAATGCAAATATATTACATGTATTCTAAAAAACAAGAAAAACTTCTCAAAATTTTGAGAAGTTTTTCTTGACTAATTAAAATTCTATTTTAGAGATTATAAATTGCTCTTATAGTTAAGAATCTTGGCTGAATAAAGTACTCTGTTGCACTTACAGATAAGTTAGAATTACTTGATTGAGCTTGAGAGCTGATATTAAGCAAGTTCGTTGCTTTTAATTCAAATTCCCATTTGGTATCCTCGTCTTTGCGGTAAGCTAATGAAGCATTCCAGAACTCAAATGTATTTAAAGACGCTTCTTCATCTCTAAAGTCGTTAAACGTGTAATCTGTTTTGAAAGTAAATGTTTTAAAAATTAACGCATCAAATTCTATAGAAGGTGCATGTGTGTAAAACTTTGTTCTTGATTGACCTTGATCATTGTCCTGAATAGAATATCTATAACCAATATCAAAATTAGGTGCTTTTCTAAAGTTAGAACTAAATCCAAAATTATAGGTCTGAGTGTAATTCTCGTTTACAGACACTCTAGAGTTTATCAATTGGTTAAATTTAGAATAATTAAATGTTCCTCTTACGGTTGCTTTCAACTTTCCAAAAGTTCTTTGAAATCTTCCGTTTGCTGTTAAAGTTTCATCTGAAAAGTTTGAATTAAAAGGACTACTAACATTTACCACACTTCCTGATTGAAACTGTGACTGATTTCTAATATTATCTATGCTCCTATTGTAATTAACAGTAGCAAATACATTAGTATAATTAAACATATTAAAACTAAAATAAGATAAATTTAAATTATGTGATAATGAATTCTCTAAAATTGGGTTACCAGACCTAAGCGAGTTGTAGTTATTTAACACTAAACCTTGCGCTAATTGGGATACATCTGTAAACTGAGTTTGCATTCTATAATTAAATATTACCTGCTCGCTATTCTTTAATTGAATTCTCATATTAAAATCAGGAAGCAATCTTGTAAAAGTTTGCTTAAAATCCTCGTCAAACTGATTAGTACTTGCTGAATAAGCGTGTGCTGACACACCTGGAGTAAATGTAAACTTACCTGCTTTTAATCTATAATGCATACCAAGGTAAAGATCGCTAAAGTTATACCTTGTATTGTTTGCCGATAAACCATTACCTACTATTGGTGTAGGTTCTAAAACATCTCCATTATCTAAATATTGAAATATTTGTGTATCAAAATCTTGACGACTTAAAATAGTCCCAAATGTTAGATTAATATCACTTTTCTTATTCAAGATATTCCAGTAATCTAATTTAGAGTCTAATTGATTAGACTTCACTCTTTTTTCTTGACCTATATCATAACCAATTTGAAACTTATCAAGCCCCAAATCTTCTGCAGTAGCATCATAATTTAGTTTATCCTCTAAAAAAGCATTGTAAAATGGATCTTCATCTGAAATTAAATGCTGAGCATTAAAAGCAAAAATATTTTTTTCGTTTAATGTGTAGTAATAATCTAAATTCTGATTTATACTAAAAGGGTTACTAGATTCTACCTCATTAATAGCCCCAACAACAGATGAATTAACATTTTGAGTTTGGGTTTCTTTAGATAATCGCCCTAAGACCTCATAATCTAATTGATTATTTCCATTTGGTTTATAGGAAGCGTTAAACTTCATCATTCCTAAATCACTCTTTTGCTCTGTTAGGCTTTCAGTTCTTTCATCTGGAATACCAATAGTTTGATCTGTATAAACACGACTACTATTTTCTTGTAAGTCTATACGGCTACTAGAAAATATCCCAAACCCACCAATATCTAATGCTTTATTTGGAGAAACACTAAAGTTTGCAGCACCAAATTTGGTGTTAATATCTTTTGCTCTATTGTTTTGCAACTGTAAAAAACCTAAACTATTACCACCAAGATTAATATTTGTACCACTACCTTGACTTGGCGCTTTAAATCCACCAGAAAAATTAAAATAGTCTCTTCTAGAAAAAGCAACCTCTCCTATATTATTTAAATCTCCAATAACATTAATACTATACTTTGGACTATAATAAAACAATTTTGGTTGGGCTAAATACAATCCATCGTTATCTGCTATTCCTGTTCCTGCTGTAACAGTTCCAAACCAAAAGTTCTTTTTACCTTCTTTTAATTTTATATTAATAGCAATATTGTCTTGGTTATTTTTAACACCACTTAATTGGCCAACTTCAGAATAATTCTTTAAAACTTGAACTTTATCTACTGCATTTGCTGGAATGTTTTTTGTTGCTAATTTAGAATCACCATCAAAAAAATCTTTTCCTTCAACCATAACTTTCCCAACAACTTTACCCTCAACTTCTATTTGTCCGTCGTCGTTTATTTCTACACCAGGTAATTTTTTAAGTACGTCTTCTAACTTTCGTTCTGTACCGTTCTTAAAAGAATCTGCGTTATAAATTAACGTGTCTCCACTAATGGTTACCGGCATTTCGTAGGTTAGTTCAACTTCATCCAGATTATTATCTTCAATTAAAATAAAATCTTTAATAATATTCTTAGTCTTAGTATCTACAGCTACATCAGCCGTTTTCATCCCAATATAACTTACCTTAATATTATAAGTTGTATTTTCTTCTAAATTTAATTTATAGCGACCAGAATCGTTAGAAATAGCATAAGAATCCATTTTATTGGTTACTTTGTTAATAGCAACAATATTTGCCAATTCTAATGGACTACCAATACTATCTTTTATTGTTCCTTCGAACTTTATTTGCGAAAATGATGTTGTTACAACAAGTAAGAACATTAATTTTATAATGTGTTTCATAGTTTTTTTTGGATGGTTAAATATTAGCGTTTTCCACCTCTTCCGCCTCCACGTCTTCCGCCATACATTTCGCGCATTTCTTCCATTTTTTTCTTAACTATATCTTGGTATTCTTTTTTAGTTACCTCTTTACCTTTAGATGGTTCTTTAATATCTTCTTTAACCTCTGGGTTTAAAGTTATTGATGAACACAACACAGTTGTTTTTCCGGAGTTGACTTCTAAGATTAATCCTGGCAAACCAGAAAACTCTCCTGGACCATTACTAACCGGAATTTGCATTGTATACCAAGCTACAACCTCAATTTCTTTTGGAATTTCAATATCATCCATAAAGCTTTTAGTTGCTGTTTTAGTAGAATCTGCTTTTACTATAACCGAATCTTTTTTGTTTTCGCCTTCCTTTTTTGGACCTTTACGTCTCATGTTTGTCCAATCAAACTCGTCTACTGGCTTTATTGCAGTAGCTTTAAAACACATATACTTTCCAATTTGCTTTGTTTCTCCGGTCATTTCCCATTTTAACTTTGGTAATGAATCGTTTATAAGAAACTGCTTTCCAAAAAAGTCTTGTTCTTGTTTTAATGTGTTTTCTTTAACATTTTTGTATTGAGCTCCTCCAGAAAAACTTTTCATCATTCCTCCAAAACCTCTTCCACCACCTGGTGCATCGAGCTGTTCTTCTTCTTTATAAATTGACTCGGTTTTATTAAATGTAAGTATGTAAGTTTTTTCTAGAAAACTCTTCATACGTTCCATCATCATTTTTTTACGTTCTGGAGACATATCTTTCCCACCCCATTTATCTAAATCCACACTGGTTTTAGATATATAAGTTGCTTTTCCTTGAAAGTCTTGCTGAGCAAAACCAGAGTAAGCTATTAATACGATTAACGTAAGAATGCCATTTTTTAATAGTGATAATTTCATTTTTATTTATTTTTAAGACTGTAAATTTACATTTTATAATATGTAAGACGACCTTTAGACGAAATTGTTAAGCCTAACCTTGTTAAAATAAAGTTAAAATTATAAATTCCGATTAATGAGCAAGGTTTTTGTAAATTAGCTTATTATGAAATGGATTATTATTTTCTTTTTTTTTATGACTAACACCTGCTTTAGCCAGCTAACATCTGAATTAATCTCTAAGAAAGAGATTAAGCAAGATTCTCTTGTTAGTATAGATAACCTTCAGAATTATTATTTTATAAAAAACAATGCGGTTAATAAAAAAAATAATCGTTTTTCACATTTTTATGGCATTATAAAATATGGCAAAATATCTCATATAGACACTTACAACAACTTAAAAACGCTACTATATTACAATAAAACAAATACCGTTATTGTTCTTGATAATAGACTAGGAGAAATTTCAACTATTGATTTTAATAAGCTTTTAGACTTCAAGATAGTAAGTCACATAAGTAATGCCAACAACAACAGTTTTTGGTTATTTAACGAAAACAATTTAAGACTGGAACTTTTTGATTATTCTAATTTAAAAACCATAACAAAAACAAATCCAATAACTGATAAGATTATAGGTATTACAAGCGATTATAATTATGCTTGGCTACTTACGGATAAAAACATATTATGTTATCATTATACAGGTCGGCTAATTTATAAGATTGAAAACAAAGGTTATACCTCTATTAAACCTTTAAATGAAAACCTTATCCTTAAAAAGGAAAATCAGTTATATTTTTTAAATAAAAATAATCAAGAACTACAATTAATAAATTTAGAGCATCAAGTTATAAATTCGTTTTTTGTATCTCAACAAAACCTTTATATTTACGAACACAAAAAACTTTACACATACCAACTTAATCTTTAATATATGCACGTTGCAATTGCAGGAAATATAGGAGCAGGAAAAACGACTTTAACTAAACTATTAGCCAAACATTTTAAATGGGAAGCGCAATTGGAAGATGTAGTAGACAACCCATATTTGGATGATTTCTATAACCAAATGGAACGTTGGAGTTTTAATTTACAAGTTTATTTTTTAAATAGTAGGTTTAGACAAGTAGCTCAAATTAGAGAAAGTGGTAAAGACATTATTCAGGACAGAACTATTTATGAAGACGCTCATATTTTTGCACCAAACCTTCATGCTATGGGATTAATGACCAACCGTGATTTCGAAAACTACAAGTCGTTATTTGATTTAATGGAAGGTTTTGTAGAAGGTCCAGACTTACTAATTTACCTTAGGAGTAGTATTTCTAATTTAGTAGCACAAATACACAAACGTGGAAGAGATTACGAAAACTCTATAAGTATTGATTATTTAAGTAGGTTAAATGAAAGATACGAAGCTTTTATACAAGGCTATACTAAAGGAAAACTTTTAATAATAGACGTAGACCAACTAGATTTTGTTGCAAACCCTGAAGATTTAGGAAGCATAATTAACAGGATTGATGCAGAAATAAATGGCTTATTTGAGTAAAAAAAAGACACATATAAAAAAGCCTTTTTGCAATTGCAAAAAGGCTTTTTAAGTATATAAAATCTTTTAGGATTAGATTTTGAAGTTCCCTGCTGCTTTATGTTCGCTATTTTCATAACGCTCAATACAAGTAGCTACAATTTCATAAGCTTCTTTTGCATCACCCCATTTTCCAATAGTAACTGCTTTCTTCTCTAAATCTTTATAAACTCTAAAAAAATGAGTGATCTCATCTATTCTATGAGGATTTAAATCAGATAGGTCGTTACATTTATTCCAAATAGGATCAGAAACTGGCACACAGATAATTTTTTCATCTGGACCTTTTTCATCTGCCATATGAAATACACCAATTGGTTTAATTTCTACAACACACATTGGAAATGTAGGCTCATGACCTAATACTAAAACATCTAATGGATCTCCATCTAACGCTAAAGTTTCTGGAATAAAACCGTAATCTGCTGGATACATCATTGAAGAAAACAACATACGATCAAAACGAATTTTCTTTAAATCGAAATCGTACTCATACTTATTTCTACTTCCTTTAGGAATCTCTACTAACGCATCAAAAGTTAATTTATCTGATTTACTCATGTTTTAAGTCTTTAATTTTAAGAGCGCAAAAGTAAGAAAATCAATGATTTTTTAAAAGCTTTTACTCTATAATGTTTTTTCTTTTAAGTGTTTATATGATTTTAATTCATTAAAAATAGAAACCAAAACTTCCAGTAACTCCAAAAGCTCTAGACTGTGGTACATCTAAATAATTACCTCTAAAATTAAAATCTATTCTAAAGACTTTAAAAATATTAGCTATACCAACACTGTACTCGTAATAGGCATCTTTATTTGGTGCATTATACACTAAGCCAGAAGCATTTATTGTTCTGTTTTGAGCAGAAACATCTCCCATAACTCCTCGAATACCAATAACTTCACGCCAATTTAACTTCTTTAAAAAAGGAATTCTTGAGAATAAACGTCCGTTAAAGTTATGCTCTACATGAAGTGTCACGTACTCATCTGTAACAAACTCATAAAAATCTAAGTTAGAAAAGGTATTATATATAGAGAAATATGTTTGATTTCCAGGTACAACACTTAGCAAACCTAATGGCACTTGTCCAAAGGTTTTACCAGCTTCAATAGTGGTTGTTAATCTCCCAAAACCACCAATAGCCCAAGGTTGCGTATAAGAAAACTGAAACTTAGTATAATTAAAATCTCCATTAAGAATACTTTTATCTCCTCTAGTAATTTGAGCAAATAAACGTGCAAAATCATCATTTTTAGTTTTACGTTCTACGCCATAACCTGTCATTTCTCGCTTAGGGAAATAGGACAATGATAATGCTGTTTCAAATTGCTTGATCTCGCTTTCTGTTTCTGTAAAAGTATTATCGGTATAATAGTCCAAACTAAAAGTGTTTGAAGCAGACTCTAATGTTCTATAAGTAGAACTTAATCTTGTAATAAAGTTTTTTGAAGGCTCCATCTCAAAAGCAACCGATGATAAATTAATATTAGTTAACTTATCATTAACACCTGTTCCAACAACAGAAGACGATGCTAAACTTCTTCCTAAGACATCTGTACTTGTTGTTAAGCTTGCACCAATTTGCTCTACATCTCTCCTATTTCCACCAGAAATAATTATTCTATTCTTTTTATCAATTAGCCATTTACCAGAAATCCCGTATTTAAACTTATTATCTTTAAATCCATAAGCGGTAAATCCTTCTAAACGCCAATCATCATTTTGCCCAAAATAGGTTCTTCCTCCTGCACGTAATCTTAAACCTTCTACATCATTAAATCCAAACGTTGAAAAAATAGGACCATAATCTAAATTTAAGGCATCAAATTCTATATAACCAGAAGCTAAAATACTCCCAATATTATATAATCTCTTAAATTTTTTAGTGTTTTTAAGAGAGTCCAGCATGACATAAACTCCTTTCTCGTCTTTACTTAGTTGCTCTAATCTTTTCTCTTCCCAAAAGGCGTCTTCTTGATTATAAATATCTTCATCAAAACTATAGATTTTCTCTTTGTAAAACTCTTTATCTTTTTTTATATCAAATTTATAATTATCGTACAAAGTTGTTCGTTTACCATAAATCCCTTTTGATTTTTCTTTTTTATTAAAAGCAAAATCACTCATAAAATAATCGCGTTTTATTAAAAAGACAGAATCATTTAAAACTTCAAATTCTTGCTCTATATAAATCTCTTTTATCCAGTTAATATTTGCGCTTTTAGAAGCTTGCATATTAATTTCTTTAATAGCAAACGTTGTATCTGCAACCCAAAAATCGCCTTTAAAGGTTAATTCATTTTTACGTCTTGGATAGTATATAATGTTATAACACCATTTATTGTCTATGTAAGAACTATCCGCTAATACATAGTTATAAGTATTAATTCCAGTCTTAGATAATGGGCTTGTAAAGCTTTTATCGAAGAATTTTAAGTAATTTTCATAAATATCGTATTCAGAATATAAATCGTCTATAAAATCTATAATTGTTTGGTTATTGCTAAATCCAGAATTCTTGTTTCCTTTTAAGACTTCCCTTTTTTCTTTAAGAATATTATCACCATAAACCTCGCTTGCAGCTTCGTTTATAAACATTGGCAAGTAAGTTTTACCTGTAACTTTAGACGTATCTATTTGATCGAAAACAAATTCCATTCCACGAAAAAGCTTACTCTTCATGGTTGCACTATCTATGGTATTTAAATCAAATTCTACCTTTTCGTACTTATCAAATTGATATTGTTTATATTTATTTAGTCCATTTGTACGTTTATTAGCCCATATTTTACGTAAAATATCTATTGCTGGATTGTTCTTTTTGGATTGCTTTCCTGTTACAATTATTACCTCGTTTAAAGATGCCACTTCTTCTTTTAAAACAATTTTTAGATCATAATTAGCTCCTTTTTTAAGCTGAATCACTTGAGATTCATAACCAACAAAAGACACAACTAAAGCATCCCAAACATCATCATCTTCCATATAGAACTTACCATTTTCATTGGTAATTGTTCCTTTAGAAGAACTTTTAAAAATAACATTAGCATATGGAATGGACTCATTATACTCATCAAAAACATAACCACTAACTTTTGTTTGAGCTAATGTTATAAATGAGATACAGCTTAATAGAAGGACTAAATATTTTTTCATAATTGAGCAAAAAAAAACTTCACTAACAAACTATGCTAATGAAGTTTATGGGGTAACGAAAATAATAAATTATTTTTTATACATTACTTTTTTAACAGCTTTGATTACGCTTTCGTGATTTGGTAACCACTCTGCTAATAAAACTGGAGAATATGGTGCTGGCGTATCTGCCGTATTTATTTTCACGACTGGTGCATCTAAATAATCAAATGCCTCAGACTGAACGATATAAGTTATTTCTGTAGAAACGTTTCCAAATGGCCAAGCTTCTTCTAAAACTACTAAACGATTGGTTTTCTTAACAGATTTTAAAATGGCTTCCTTATCTAAAGGTCTAACCGTTCTTAAATCTATAATTTCACAAGAAATACCTTCTTTTTCTAATTCGTCTGCTGCTTTGTATGCTTCTTTAATAATTTTACCAAAAGAAACAATAGTTACATCTGTTCCTTCACGCTTAATTTCAGCAACACCTAAAGGAATAGTATATTCGCCTTCTGGCACTTCACCTTTATCACCATACATTTGCTCACTTTCCATAAAAATAACTGGATCGTCATCACGGATTGCAGATTTTAATAATCCTTTTGCGTCGTATGGATTAGATGGTACAACCACTTTTAAACCAGGCGTGTTTGCAAACCAGTTTTCAAATGCTTGAGAATGCGTTGCAGCTAATTGACCTGCAGAAGCTGTTGGACCTCTAAAAACAATTGGACATTTAAATTGCCCACCAGACATTTGTCTAATTTTAGCGGCATTATTGATAATTTGATCTATTCCAACTAAAGAGAAGTTAAAAGTCATGTATTCAACAATTGGTCTATTACCAGTCATTGTAGAACCAATAGCAATTCCAGCAAAACCTAATTCTGCAATTGGCGTATCTATAACACGTTTAGCTCCAAATTCGTCTAACATACCTTTAGATGCTTTATAAGCACCATTATATTCAGCAACTTCTTCACCCATTAAATAAATACTCTCATCTCTGCGCATCTCTTCGCTCATGGCTTCGCAAATCGCTTCTCTAAATTGAATAGTCTTCATAGTTTAATTCGATTGAACCGCAAAAATAAGCATAAATACAAAAATATAAGTAAAAGTTTTCTTTAAAATTTATTATGCATGCATAGGATTTTTTCCAAAAATGTATTAAATTCGTAATCTCGTAATTTTTATGCTTTTTATTTTGTAATAGTTTAAAAATAACGGATTTTTACGCAAACGATTTAGACAATTTATTAAACAATATTATATGAAGATTTTAGTGTGTATTAGTCACGTACCAGATACGACATCAAAAATTAATTTCACAGATGGAGATTCTAAGTTTGACACCAATGGTGTTCAATTTGTAATTAATCCAAATGATGAGTTTGGTTTAACTCGCGCTATGTGGTTTAAAGAAAAGCAAGGTGCAAGTGTAGATGTAGTAAATGTTGGTGGTGCAGAAACAGAACCTACTTTACGTAAAGCCTTAGCAATTGGAGCAGACAATGCTATAAGAGTTAATACCGAAGCTAAAGATGGTTTTCAAGTTGCTAAAGAATTAGCAAAAGTAGTTAAAGATGGCGGTTACGATTTAGTAATTGCTGGTAGAGAATCTATTGACTATAATGGTGCAATGGTTCCAGGTATGTTAGCAGAATTAACAGATGCTAATTTTGTAACTAACTGTATTTCTTTAGAAATTGATGGAACTAATGCTAAAGCCGTTAGAGAAATTGATGGTGGAAAAGAAACAGTCTCTACAAGTTTACCATTAGTAATTGGTGGACAAAAAGGTTTAGTTGAAGAAAGTGATCTACGTATTCCAAATATGAGAGGAATTATGATGGCTCGTAAAAAACCTTTAACGGTTCTTGAAGCATCTTCTGCTAGCCAAGAAACTACTGCGGTTAGTTTTGAAAAACCAGCACCAAAAGGAGCTGTGAAATTAGTAGATGCAGACAATTTAGATGAATTAATAAACTTACTTCACAACGAGGCTAAAGTAATTTAGCTTGTAAATTATCCTGAATTTATTTCAGGGTCATCTAACTAATTATTAATGAGTTCCTGAAACAAGTTCAGGATAAAAATAAAAAATTATGTCAGTTTTAGTATATACAGAATCCGAAAACGGAAAATTTAAAAAAACAGCTTTTGAAGTAGCTTCTTACGCTAAAGCAGTTGCAGCTCAATTGGGAACAACTGTAACGGCTGTAGCAATAAACGCAAACGATAAAAGCTCTTTAGGGACTTACGGTGTAGATAAAGTATTAAATATTTCTAATTCCGAATTAGAGAAATTTAATGCAAAATCTTATGCAGCTGCAATTTCTCAAGCAGCAAAACAAGAAGGCGCAAAAGTAGTTGTGGTTAGCCAAACAGCAGATAGCAAATATTTAGCACCAATTTTATCTATAAATTTAGAAGCTGGTTATGCTTCTAATGTAGTAGCTACACCAAGCGATGTATCTACATTTACAGTAAAACGTACCGCTTTTACAAATAAAGCCTTTAGCAATACAGTAATTAACACAGACGTAAAAGTGATTGGAGTTTCTAACAATGCTTACGGTTTAGTAGAAACTTCTGGAAGCGCTACAACAGTAGATTTTTCGCCTAGTCTACCAAATCAAGGTGTAACAGTAGAGTCTGTTGATAAAGCATCGGATAAAGTAAGTATCGCAGATGCAGAAATAGTAGTCTCTGCTGGAAGAGGAATGAAAGGACCAGAAAACTGGGGAATGATAGAAGAATTAGCCGAAGTTTTAGGCGCAGCTACCGCGTGCTCTAAACCTGTATCGGATTTAGGTTGGAGACCACACGGAGAACACGTTGGACAAACAGGGAAACCTGTAGCCTCTAACTTATATATCGCTATTGGTATTTCTGGAGCAATTCAGCATTTAGCTGGAATTAATGCCAGTAAAGTAAAAGTGGTTGTAAATACAGATCCAGAAGCACCTTTCTTTAAAGCAGCAGACTACGGTGTTGTTGGAGATGCTTTTGAAGTAATACCTCAACTTATAGAAAAGCTTAAAGCTTTTAAAATTGCTAATGCATAAATACCTGTAAAAGGTTAATATTTTAAAAGAATTGTTTAAATTAGACCTTTAAAACTGATAAAAAATCGGTTTGGTAAAGTCCTAATTTAAGCAGTTCTTTGCTTTTTTATAGCAACTATGAGTTTAGTAAGATTAAACATAAAAGGTATTTCATATAGTCAAACTCAAAATGGTGCTTATGCACTAATTTTAAACGAGGTTGATGGTGAACGCAAACTACCAATAGTAATTGGCGCTTTCGAGGCACAAAGTATTGCAATTGCACTAGAAAAAGAAATAAGGCCACCAAGACCATTAACGCACGATTTATTTAAAACGTTTTCAGATAGATTTAGTATTGTAGTTAAACAAGTGATTATCCACAAGCTCGTAGATGGTGTTTTTTACTCTAGTCTTATTTGCGAACGCGATAATATTGAAGAAATTATAGATGCAAGAACAAGTGATGCTATTGCTTTAGCTCTTAGGTTTAATGCACCTATATTTACCTACAAAAACATTCTTGAAAAAGCAGGAATCTTCTTAAAAGGTGATTCTTTAGAAGATACAGATGATGACTTTAACGACGAAGACAACATTCTAGTTGATGCTATTTTAAATGATGTTGAAGAAGACGAAACCCCAAGTAATCCTCTAAGTAATAAAACCCTACAAGAACTTAATGACCTTTTAGATGAAGCTGTAGCAAATGAAGACTACGAGAAAGCTGCGCATTTAAGAGACGAAATTTCTAAACGATAATTTAATATGAAACAGGTTTTTCTAATTATAGCATTTTTATGCTTTGGTTTTCAATTTTCAATAGGTCAAGAATTAGAAAAACAATGGTTATCATCAGATAATAATACCAATATAACGTTTAAAGATAATACGTTTAAAATCACATCTCCTTCAGATAGTATTTTAGCTTCTGGAGATTATATTAAGCAAAACAATCTAGTTATTGCTTACTTCAAAAAAAGCAACGATTCAATTCAGCGCTACAAAATTAACACGTTAACAGATTCTACTTTAACGCTAAGCTCTCAAGGTAAACTTCTAAACTTTCATCATAAAATCGAAAAAGTAGATGTTGTTGCTACAATAAAAGACACTTCAACAGATAAAATTATTGAAAGTCAAGGTTTTTCTATAACTAGTTTGTGGCGCGGTTTATTAGGAATGCTATCTCTAATATTTATAGCCTTTTTATTTAGTAGCAACCGTAGAGCTGTAAACTGGAAAACGGTTGGTTTAGGTTTATTTTTTCAATTAGTAATAGCTGTTGGTGTTTTAAAAGTTGATATTATAAAAACCATATTCGAAAAAATTGGTGGCCTTTTTATTAGTGTTTTAGACTTTACTAGAGCTGGTAGTAAATTTTTATTTGAAGGCTTAGTTGTAGATATGGATACGTTTGGATTCATTTTTGCTTTCCAAGTTTTACCAACTATTCTATTCTTTTCTGCCTTAACATCTGTATTATTTTACTTAGGTTTAATTCAAAAAGTGGTAAAGCTAATGGCTTTATTATTAACAAAAGTTTTAAAAATATCTGGAGCAGAAAGTTTAAGTGTTGCCGGAAACATCTTTTTAGGTCAAACCGAAGCACCACTTTTAATAAAAGCCTACTTAGAGAAGATGACTAAATCGGAAATCCTCTTAGTTATGATTGGTGGAATGGCAACCGTAGCAGGAGCTGTTTTAGCAGCATATATTGGATTTTTAGGAGGCGAAGACGAAGCGCTTAAATTATTTTACGCCAAACATTTATTAGCTGCATCTGTAATGGCTGCACCAGGCGCAATTGTAATTTCAAAAATATTATATCCTCAAACCGAAAAAATTAATACTGAAGTTGAAGTATCTAAAGACAAAATAGGAAGTAATATTTTAGACGCTATTGCTAACGGAACAACAGAAGGTTTACGCTTAGCTGTAAATGTTGGCGCTATGCTTTTAGTATTTGTTGCCTTTATAGCAATGATTAATGGTATGTTAGGTTGGGTTGGAGATATTACAACCGTAAATACATGGGTTGCAAAAAACACATCTTATCCAAGTTTATCTTTAGAGCTAATTTTAGGTTACGTTTTTGCACCATTAATGTGGTTAATTGGAGTTGCTAAAGAAGATATGGCACTTATGGGACAACTTCTAGGTATTAAATTAGCAGCAAGTGAGTTTATTGGTTACATTCAATTAGCAGAACTAAAAGATGTAGCAAACGCCACACATTTAAAATTCGAAAAATCTATTATTATGGCAACTTATATGCTTTGTGGATTTGCCAACTTTGCATCTATTGGAATCCAAATTGGAGGAATTGGTTCTTTAGCACCTGGACAACGTAAAAACTTATCTAAGTTTGGAATGAAGGCCTTAATTGGTGGAACTATAGCTTCTTTAATTTCTGCAACTATTGCAGGAATGATTATTGGATAATGTATTCCTGTGTAGACAGAAATCTTATAGCGCTTAAAGAGGTTTTATTATAACCTATACTTTGTCAAAACTAAAAGGTTAATAACTTTTAATAGTTAAGAAAACTTATATTTATTATAGTTTATCATTTTTATTTATTTTCGTTAAATTGATTTTAGGGCGTAAAATCTTAAAATTTAATTAACCCATCAAAAAGATTCCTTTCTTCAAAGGAATAAAGCTTATGAAACAATATCACGACTTAGTAAAACATGTTTTTGAACATGGAAACGAAAAAGGAGATAGAACAGGAACTGGAACTAAAAGTGTTTTTGGGTACCAAATGCGTTTTGATTTAAGCGAAGGTTTCCCTATGGTTACCACAAAAAAATTACATCTAAAATCTATTATATATGAATTGCTTTGGTTTCTAAAAGGAGACACAAACATTGATTATTTAACCGAAAATGGCGTAAGAATTTGGAACGATTGGGCAGATAAAAACGGAAACCTTGGTCCTGTTTATGGTCACCAATGGCGTAATTGGAATAGTGACGAGATTGACCAAATTAAAGATGTTGTACATACTTTAAAAAACAATCCAAATAGCAGACGTATGTTAGTTTCTGCTTGGAATCCTTCGGTTTTACCAGACACATCGCTATCTTTTGATGAAAACGTGGCTAACGGAAAAGCAGCTTTGCCTCCATGCCATGCGTTTTTTCAGTTTTATGTGGCAGATGGAAAATTAAGTTGTCAATTATACCAACGTAGCGCAGATATTTTTCTTGGTGTACCATTTAATATTGCAAGTTATGCCTTATTTACCATGATGATGGCACAAGTTTGTGGTTTAGAAGCAGGAGATTTTATTCATACATTTGGTGATGCACATATTTACAATAACCACAAAGAGCAATTAGAGTTACAGTTATCTCGTGAATGTAGACCATTACCAAAAATGACTTTGAACCCTGAAATTACAGATATTCTTGATTTTAAATTTGAAGACTTTACGTTAACAGATTATAATCCACATCCACATATTAAAGGTAAAGTTGCTGTTTAAATTATGAAGAATCTTATAATTATACTCTTTCTATTTTTTTCAATTAAATTATTAGCTCAGATTAACAATGAAGAAAATATAGTTGAAATTAGTGTTGACAAGTTAGATGACACTTACGATCACTCTAAAGACATTGACCAAACTATATACCAAGTTAAAGAAACAGGTAAATATCCTTTATATAAAGGCTGCAACATAAATTTGACAAATGGTCAAAGAATTGAATGTTTGAAAGACAAGCTATCAAATTTGGTTACAAAAAATTTCGACATTACAGTAACTAACAATTTAGGCTTAGAACCCGGAAAAAGCAGAATAGTATCAAAATTCGATATTGATGAGAACGGGAAAGTAATTAATATAAAAGCTTCAGGAGATCACATAAAGCTTGAACAAGAATTAATAAGAGTTCTAAAATTAATACCACAATTTAAACAACCTGCTATCTTAGACACGGAAGCCATACAAATACCTATTACATTTCCTGTTGTTTTAGATATTGAAGAAAAAAAAGAGATAGTTTTCCCAACGCATAAACGTTGTTCAAATATTGTAAATAATACATTATTAAAACAATGTACAGACGAAAAAATCTCTAACTTTATAAAAATGAGTGTAGATATGAAACTAGCAGATAGGCTTTTTCCATTAGATAAATCGACTCAATTCAAAGTTTTATTTACAATAGACAAAAAGGGTAATATTAAAAATATTACAGCAAAAGCTCATAAGGTTGAAATGGCAAAAGAGGTTATAAAAATACTTAGAAGATTACCTAAGTTTAAAAAACCGGCTACTCTAAATGGAAGCCCAATAGACTATAACTATTCTTATTTAATGACGCTTTATTTCTAATAGAATAAAAAACGCCAAAACCTAAGCAAAGATTTTGGCGTTTTAATTACTAACTAATTTATAATTCTATAACACTGTTTTCTGTTGCAGCGTAATCGTTCCAAACTAATTTATCTGCTTCTAATTCGTTTTGCCAATTTCCATCAACAACATATCTAAACTCGTAAACTTGTCCTTGTTCTAAATCTACAGAACCTTTAAAAGTTCCATTTTTTAGTTTCTTTAAGGGTTCTTTTTTGTATTCCATTTATTCCAATTTCCAGCAACAACTACGTTATCTGCTTCTTTAGCATCTACAGTAAAAGTGACTTTACAAACTGGTTTGCTCTTTAAAAACTGCTTTTTTGTAGCCATAATAAATCGTTTTATTTTTTTTAAAATTAAAAAACTAGAACTAATTTATTACTACAAAACTCTTGTTTTAAACAAGAATTACGATTTTTAAATTTTTACTGTAAAAAAACTATAATTCAATATTAATTCTTAGTGGTATTTATATATTTAACAATCAATTAAATACTAAAATACTTCAACAAATATCACGATAACGATTTCGAAAACACATACTTAAACTTCTAATTATGTATTTTTGTTTAAAATTGACATAAGCTTATGTTCGGCAAAAAAAAAGTAGTCTCTAAAATAGATCAAGAACAATTAGAATTAATTACTTATGCTCAAAAACGAATTTCTCAAAAAAAACGTTTTTATGCACATACAATTTTCTTTTTTGTAGTATGCTCTATTCTTCTTATATTAAATATTTTACTAAAACTAGGAGATAGTTTTACGATATTTGGGAACCCTTGGAGTGTAATTATTACCGTTATTTGGTTCCTAGTTTTAATGTATCATGCAATAAAAGTTTACATTTTAAATGCTTTTATGAATTCTAAATGGGAAAGTCAACAATTAGAAAAGTTAGTTTCGGCTCAGAAAAACCGTATCGAAAAATTAAAATCGCAACTAGAAAAAGAAGATATTCATATTGCAAAATCTGAAATCTATAACAAACAAATTATGCAAACTATTCCTAACTTAACTATTATTGTTGCAACAGCTGAGGCTAATGAAATTGGCAAAAACAATGATTTAATTTGGCATTTACGTAACGATTTAAAACGCTTTAAAGCACTAACATCTGGACATTGCATAATTATGGGACGTAAAACCTTTGAGAGTTTCCCAAAACCGTTACCCAACCGTTTACATATTGTAATTACTAGACAGTCAGATTACAAAGCACCCGAAGGTGTTGTTATTGTAAATAGTTTAGAAGAAGCGTTTACAAAAATTCCTAAATCTGAAACTCAACCATTTGTAATTGGTGGTGGAGAAATTTACAAACAAGCCATTCCATTTGCAGAGAAATTAGAATTAACTAAAGTACATGCTAATTTTGATGCAGATGCATTTTTTCCTGATTACGATAAATCGCAGTGGATTGAGGTTAATAACGAGTTTCATGAAAAAGACGAACTACACAAATATGAATTTTCTTTTATAACTCTAAATCGTAAATAATTATGATTAGAGATATTCAATTACGCGTTTCTTTAAAAGAAGAAGAAATAAGCGACATCTTATTAAAAAAATCTGCCGAATTTTTAAGTATTCCTCGTTCTGAAATTACGGGAATTAAAGTTCTTAGAAAATCGATAGATGCGCGTAAGCCCAAAATCATGCTTAACTATAAAGTCTCTGTTTTTATAAAAGAAGCTTTGCCAGAAAAACCGGATTACATTTTTGAATACAAAGATGTTTCTAAAGCAAAATCTGTTCATATTATTGGATTTGGACCTGCAGGAATGTACGCTGCTTTGCGTTGTATAGAATTAGGATTTAAGCCTATTGTTTTAGAACGCGGAAAAAATGTACAAGACAGACGTCGCGATTTAAAAGCCATAAATAGAGACCATTTTGTAAACGAAGATTCCAACTATTGCTTTGGCGAAGGTGGCGCAGGAACCTACAGCGATGGAAAACTATACACCAGAAGTCTAAAACGTGGTGATGTTAGAAAAATATTTGAAAACTTAGTTTTTCATGGTGCAACAGACCAAATTTTGGTAGATGCACATCCACATATTGGAACCAATAAATTACCTAAAGTGGTAGAGAATATTCGCGAAACTATAATAAATCATGGTGGCGAAGTTCATTTTAATACTAGAGTTGTAGATTTTGTTATTAAAAACAATAACATAACTGCTCTTCAATTAAAAGACGATAAAGAGTTGTCTTGCCAACGCGTAATCTTAGCAACAGGACATTCGGCAAGAGATATTTACCAACTTTTAGACGATAAAAAAATAGCATTAAAAGCAAAATCTTTTGCTATGGGCGTTCGTGTAGAACATCCGCAAGAAATAATAGACAACATTCAATATCACTGTACAGGAGAGCGCAGCGAATTACTTCCTGCGGCAGCATACAGTTTAGTTCATCAAGTAAAAAATCGTGGCGTTTACTCATTTTGCATGTGTCCTGGCGGATTTATTGTCCCTGCTGCCACAGCTAATGGCGAAGTGGTAGTAAACGGAATGTCGCCTTCTAAACGAAACAATAAATTTGCAAACTCTGGGATAGTTGTAGAAATTAATGCTGACGAAGATTTAAAGAAATACGAACATTTAGGTGCACTTAAAGGTTTAGAGTTTCAAAAAGACTTCGAAAAATTTGCATTTGTATCAGGCGGAAAATCGCAAACTGCTCCAGCACAACGTTTAACCGATTTTGTGGAAGGAAAACTATCAAATTCTTTAAACGATACCTCTTACGTTCCAGGATTAAAATCTGTTCCAATGCATTCCTTAATGCCAAAACATATTGGTGGACGATTACGAAAAGGCTTTGCCGCTTTTGGAGAAAAAATGAAAGGTTTTTATACCGAAGAAGCCAACGTAATTGGTGTAGAATCAAGAACCTCATCGCCAGTAAATATTCCAAGAAACGAGCAATTACAACATCCAGAAATAAGCAATCTTTTTCCATGTGGCGAAGGTGGCGGATACGCAGGCGGAATTGTTTCTGCAGCTATGGATGGCGAACGTTGTGCAGAAAATGCTGTAATAGGACTATAAATTAAACTCATGAAATTTCATTTTACACCACTAAAATTATTAGCATACGCACTTGTATTAATCAGTATTTACAATGCGTTTAATCTAGAAAACTCAGGTTTAGGCATCATGATGGTGCTTTTTATAATCCCAGTTTTAACCTTATTATATATTCTAAGTGTTATAATTTGTAAAAGTAAAATGAGTTTTGTAAAAATTGTAGGAATAGAACTTATAATTACAATTGCTGTGGCATTAATTATAATTTCGGCAACCGTAAACAAGTAAAATTTATTTGCTTTTTGGAGCTATTTCCAGCTTTCGGTACTCAATTTTTTTCTTGTGCTTAAATCGCTCAAAAAAAAGGATTTCAAACAAATACCTCAATCTGGGCTAGAAATATAATATAACTAAAAGCATTGCGTTTTTAACTTATGAAAAACATATTAATTCTTTCTTTAATTATTAGTTGCTTACTTTTTAATTGTAAACAAACTAAAGAGATCAATTTGTTGGCAAAAGAAACAAATCAATTTAACAATCTAATTGACACCTTTAACATTGTAGATAGAAAATCATATTATAAATTTCAAGATTTGCTAATTAAAAATAAAATTACTCAATTTGAACTTTGTAAAATTGATTCAACAAAAGCAGAGATTGACATTAATAAAAATCAACTCTATTACTTCGTATCAAGTGAATATGATGGAGTGAGATATTTTGAAAGTTTGGAAAGGTTACCAATTTATCTTAAAGAAAAATACAAAATTAACTCAATTAAACTTCTTCCTTCTTGTCTAAAATCAGACAGCTCATCTTATCAGAGTTGTTATGAAAAAATAATGCATAAGAAAATTAAAAGTAAACATGGAATAAACGTTATTGAAAAGTCCAGAAGCGAAGTAGATAGTTTATATATTTACAGTAATAAAAACAAAATACACTCTACTAATAACCTTTATTCTTTAGCAAAAATACAAATTACAAAAGAACATGTAGCATGGAAAGACTCTATTAGTAAAAAAATATTGAAAAAAATTGCTCTACCTAAAAATATAATAATCAACAAAGGAAACAATATAAATTTATCTGTTGAGTTTATTATCTCAAAAACTGGAAAAGCAGAAAACATTAAAGTATTCTCTAATGGTAAAATAAATAATATTTCTCAAATAGAAAATCAGGTCATAAAACAGATATCCAAAATAAAATGGAAACCTATTGAGTTTTATCATCTAAAAATAAATACAGAAGAACATCTAAGTTTAATTTCTCAGTGGTAATTTCTTATACAAAAAAATTCTTATTTTAGCCATATCTATAAAAGACAACACAAATGAAAGCATATATATTTCCAGGACAAGGCGCTCAATTTTCAGGAATGGGTTTAGACCTATACGAAAACTCTCCAGAAGCTCAAGAATTATTTGAAAAAGCAAACGAAATTTTAGGATTTAACATTACCGACATAATGTTTGAAGGTACTGCGGAGCAACTTAAAGAAACCAACGTAACACAACCAGCTATTTTTTTACATTCTGTAATATTAGCTAAAACTTTAGGAGATAGTTTTAAACCAGAAATGGTTGCAGGACATTCTTTAGGAGAATTTTCGGCATTAGTTGCTGCTGGTGCTTTAAGTTTTGAAGATGGTTTAAAATTAGTATCACAACGCGCTCAAGCTATGCAAAAAGCATGCGAAGCTGCACCAAGTACTATGGCTGCTGTTTTAGGCTTAGACGATGATGTTGTTGAGAAAATTTGTGGCACAACTGAAGGTGTTGTTGTTGCTGCAAACTACAACTGTCCAGGACAATTAGTAATCTCTGGAGAAGTTGAAGCTATTAACAAAGCTTGTGTAGCTATGAAAGAAGAAGGTGCAAGACGTGCTTTAGTTTTACCTGTTGGTGGCGCATTCCACTCACCAATGATGGAACCTGCAAGAGAAGAACTAGCAGCAGCAATAGAAAATACTACATTTAGTAAACCTAATTGCCCAATTTACCAAAATGTAACTGCATGTGCTATAACAGATGAAACGGAGATTAAAGCCAATTTAATTTCGCAATTAACTGCTCCTGTACGTTGGACACAATCTGTACAACAAATGATTGCAGATGGTGCAACCATATTTACAGAAGTTGGACCAGGAAAAGTATTACAAGGCTTAGTGAAAAAAATAGACAGAAGTGCAGAAACAGCTTCAGCAACTTTTGAAACTCAAGCTTAAGATGTCTAAAAGAAACATATATATAGTATTACTAATTATTTTTCACGTTGCTATAGACCAAATAAGTAAGGTAATTGCGCGTGTTAGCTTAGAACCTTACCAAGAAATTAATGTTTTAGGTAGCTATTTCACACTTAATAACGTAGAAAACAAAGGTGCTTTTTTAGGTTTAGGAAGCGATTTTAATCCTAAGCTTAAACTAGTTTTACTATTAGTACTTCCTATTTTAGTTTTAGGTTATGTACTTTGGATGGTAATAAAAGATAAAACTTTAGATAAACTATCTGTTATAGGTTTTACTGCCATTATTGGTGGAGGAATTGCAAATGTTTACGATAGAATTGTGTATGGTTCTGTAACAGATTTTTTACATATAGATTTAGGAGGCGTTTTTAAAACAGGTATTTTTAATGTAGCAGATATGTCTGTTATGTTTGGACTTGGCTGTTTGTTATGGTCTAATTTTAAATCAAAAAAAAATGCGAAAGTTTAACTTTCGCATTTTTTTTATACACTTAATTGGCAGTCGCAGCAATCTTTGACTTCGCCATAATAGGTTTCTCTGTACTTGTGTAATGTAGCAACGGGAATTCCCAGAAATTGCTTTTTAATGTACGTTACTTTTGCATTGACGCGTCCCATTTTGGGTGCAAATCTGTTTTCTTGTTTTGTGCGTCTTGTTACTCTAATCAGTTTCATTATTATCAGTTATCATTAACTACAAAGGTGACAATAATATGTGACTTATACTAAAAAATGTCGTTAAACCCTTGTTAAAGCTCAAAAACACGTTTTTTACTAAAGTGTTTTTTGCCAATTCCAAGACGATAATAATGCGTCTTTTAAATCCAAAACAGTTTCCCAATCTAATACCTTTTTTGCTTTTGTTGTGTCTGCAAAAGCGGTTATAATATCGCCTTCTCTTCTAGGTGCTATTTTGTAGTTTAATACTTGTCCTGTAACAGACTCAAAGGTTTTTACGACTTCTAAAACAGAGCTTCCTTTTCCTGTTCCTAAATTAACCATATCGTAAAATGTAGCGGTCTCCTTTTTATGCAATACTTCTAATGCTTTTACATGCGCTTTTGCTAAATCTACAACATGTATATAATCTCTTATACATGTTCCATCTAAAGTTGGATAATTATTACCATAAACTTGTAATTGCTCTCTAATTCCTGCTGCTGTTTGCGTAATGTATGGTACTAAATTCTGTGGAATACCTAATGGCAACTCACCTATTTTGGCAGATTTATGCGCGCCAATTGGATTAAAATACCTTAAAGCCATAGCTTTAAGTTGTTTAGAAGATTTATAATAATCTTCTATTATCTCCTCGCCTATTTGTTTGGTATTTCCATAAGGTGATTCTGCCTTTAAGACTGGAGCAGATTCGGTTATTGGTTGTTGTTTAGATTCGCCATAAACTGTGCAGGACGAACTAAAGATAAAATTAGTTAGCTGATGCTTTTCTAAATTCTGAAGTATATTTATTAGTGAAAATAAATTATTCTGATAATATTTTAATGGCTCTTTAACACTTTCGCCAACTGCTTTATAAGCTGCAAAATGTATAACACCATCTAGATCTTGATGCTCATTAAAAAACTGATTTACAGCTATTGCATCTGATAAATCTATGTTATAAAACTCTGGCTTTTGATTGGTTATAGCTTCTATACCTTCTATTACAGATAATCTTGTGTTAGATAAGTTATCTATTATAACAACTTGGTGTCCTTTATTTTGAAGTTCTACTACGGTATGTGAACCAATATAGCCTAATCCACCGGTAACTAAAATTTTCATAACTGTTGTGATTTTGCGTTAAGGGTTGAAATGGCATCCTTTTTTTTGTTGCACTTATGCAAAAAAAAGATATAATGGAAGACCTGACCTAAAACCTATTTTTCTTAGGTTTTAGGTAACGCCCAAAATTTATTTATTGATAAATTCTTTTACTGTATTTGTAATAAAATCGATTTGCTCGTTGTCCAATTCTGTATGCATTGGTAAAGAAATAACTTGCTTTACTAATTGATTGGTTACTGGGAAATCTGCTTCGTTATAACGTGAATCTAAGTATGCTTTTTGAGAATGTAACGGAATTGGATAATAAACACCACATGGGATATTATTTTCGTTTAGATGCTTTACTAACGCGTCTCTATCTACGTTTTCCACCTTTAATGTGTATTGGTGAAATACGTGACAATCGCAAGTATCACAAATACCATCGCAATTATTTACGGTTTTTGGTGTTGTAATATTAGCTTCGTTTTTAAAGGCTTGATTATATTTTTTTGCTGCAGTTCTTCTTGCAGTATTATAACTATCTAAAAATGGTAATTTTGTATTTAAAACGGCTGCTTGGATAGAATCTAATCGTGAATTTACACCAACAACATCGTGATGATAACGTTCGTACATTCCGTGGTTAACAATTCCTCTAATGGTATGTGCTAACGCATCGTTATTAGTAAAAATAGCGCCGCCATCTCCATAACAACCTAAGTTTTTAGATGGA
>Ga0105354_1000193_pt1 | contig 38781 bp, 35 predicted proteins | sample GOMGulsemesocosm_FD_83658 | JGI IMG/M metagenome (GOLD analysis project Ga0105354, IMG submission 83658) | Methane-oxidizing microbial communities from mesocosms in the Gulf of Mexico - GOM9B Gulf of Mexico | ecosystem: Environmental > Aquatic > Marine > Cold seeps | place: USA: Gulf of America...
GATTGATTCTCCTTGATAATCTTCTCTTCCCCAAGTACCTGGTCTTTTTAATTTGGTAAAAACAGTTCTAATTTTCTTTTTCATCTGTAATATTTTTAATGTTAATATTGGCAAGTTGAAAGTTACAAATAACCATTCTCTATTGTTAGAGAATTATTATCATCCTCATTTCAAAATTTTATTTTGATAGAGTTTTAGACGTAAGAATTGGTGGCGGCTTACTAAAATACAATTTATTTATCTGATAATCAATGCTTTTTAGTCAATATTTTAATTACTGATATACAACTTGTGGATTAAGCATATTATTTTTTTGTTTAAAATATTTCTATCAATTTGGAGAAAAAACTAATAATACTAGATGCGTTTATCTAAAGCATTTTCTGTAATTTTGTGTTTCAAATTATTGAAACATGTCAGAAGAAACAAAATCACTCAATTTCATTGAACAAATTATAGAAGACGATATCGCAAATGGTTTATCTAATGATAAATTACATTTTCGTTTTCCGCCTGAACCAAATGGGTATTTACATATTGGTCACGCTGCTGCAATTTGCTTGAATTTTGGTTTAGGACAACGCTATAATGCTCCTGTAAATCTTCGTTTTGATGATACTAATCCTGCAAAAGAAGAGCAAGAGTATGTTGATGCGATAAAAAAAGATGTAGCCTGGTTAGGGTTTCAATGGGATAAAGAATGTTATTCTTCTGATTATTTTCAGCAACTATATGATTGGGCTATCCTTTTAATCAAAAAAGGAGCTGCTTATGTAGATGGCTTATCTGCGGAAGAAATGGCGCAACAAAAAGGAACACATTCTGAACCTGGTATAGAAAGCCCTTATAGAAACAAATCTGTAGAAGAGAATTTAGCTTTGTTTGCCCAAATGAAAAATGGTGACTTTGATGAAGGAACCTATGCTTTGCGTGCTAAAATAGATATGACGTCGTCTAATATGCTAATGCGTGATCCAATCATGTATCGCATACTGAAAAAGGACCACCATAGAACTGGAAGTGATTGGTGTATTTACCCGATGTATGACTGGACTCATGGTGAATCGGATTATTTAGAGGAAGTTTCACACTCATTTTGCACCTTAGAATTTAAACCTCATCGTGAATTATACGATTGGTTTTTAGATCAAGTGTATGACACTGCTAATATTCGCCCAAAACAACGTGAGTTTGCTCGTCGTAATTTGAGTTATACCATCATGAGTAAACGTAAATTATTGCGTTTGGTAGAAGATAACGTAGTTACTGGATGGGACGACCCTAGAATGCCTACTATTTCTGGTTTAAGACGTAGAGGATATACTGCTGCTTCAATTAGAAAATTTAGCGAGGTTTCAGGAATTTCAAAACGTGATAGTGTAACCGATGTATCTTTATTAGAATTCTGTATTCGTGAAGATTTAAATAAAACGGCTACCCGTGTAATGGGAATTATAGATCCTGTAAAATTAGTAATTACCAATTATTCTGATGATAAAGAAGAGTTTTTAGTTGCGGATAATAATCCTGAAGATGCAAACTCAGGAACACATGAAGTTCCATTTTCAAAGGAGCTATATATTGAACGTGAAGATTTTAAAGAAGACGCTGGAAACAAATATTTCCGTTTGACTCTTGGAAAAGAAGTGCGTTTAAAAAATGCCTATATCATTAAAGGAGAATCCGTTGTTAAGGATGCTAACGGAACAATAACTGAAATACATTGTACCGCTGATTTAGATTCTAGATCGGGGAGTGGTACTGAAGCAAGTACGCGTAGAGTAAAAGGAACTTTACATTGGGTTTCTATCAAACATGCTGTAAAAGCCGAAATAAGAGTCTATGATCGTTTGTTTTTAGATGAAGCACCTGATAGTCATAAAGACACGGATTTCATGCAATACATCAACCCAAAATCGTTAGAAATACTAAAAACAGCTTTTGTAGAGCCATTTTTAGCTACTGCAACTATAGGTACTGAATTTCAGTTTCAACGTTTAGGGTATTTTAATGTAGATACTGATTCAACTTCTGATAATTTAGTGTTTAATAAAACCGTTGGGTTAAAAGATTCTTGGAAGCCAATGGCTTCAGATAAACAAAAGAAAAATACTGGAGGGGAAAGAAGACCGCAACAACAGCAAGTACAAAAAAATCCTATTAACGAGATTAAGAAATTAGGAAAAAAATATGCGAACTTATCTGGACCTAAATTAGATGCAGCAAAGACAAAAATATTAAAGTATGCTGAGGAAGTTTCTTATGAAGACTTAGAGCCTTTATTTGAAACACCTGCTAAAAAAGTAGGCATCCGTATTGCTACCGTAATTACTTTAGGTGTTTTATTAAAGAAAGGGCAGGAGCGCACTGAAGCTATTAATACATTCATAGATAGTGCTACTCAAGATAGTCATGAAATGATGATAGAAGAGGTAAAAATTTTATAATCTAATTCAAAACATTAATTGAAAACCTGAAATTAACTACGTTAGTTTCAGGTTTTTTTTCTCCTACAATAGGTTTAATTCCTCCGTTAAGAGACTAAAAGAATTTTAACAAAAAAATCCAAATACTTATATTCGGATTTTTATATTTAATTAAAAATATTTTGATTAAAAGATTTCTCCTGTCATCGAATTGACGGGTAAATATTTACTATAACATTACTTTACTACTTTTCCTAGTACTACAAAATCCAGCTGACGCTTTACCAAATCGGCACTTTTAACCATAATGACTACTTCATCACCTAGTTGATAGATATTATCAGTGTTTTCACCTACTAAAGCATATTGCTTTTCATCAAAGCTGTAGTAATCGTCTTTTATTTCTCTAATACGGACCATTCCTTCGCATTTATTAGATACTATTTCTACATAAATTCCCCATTCGGTAACTCCTGAAATAACTCCTACAAATTCTTCATCCTGATGATCTTGCATAAACTTTACTTGCATGTATTTTATAGAATCTCTCTCTGCTTTTGTAGATAGGTTTTCCATATTTGATGCATGTTTACATTTAGCTTCAAATTCTTCAGCATCAGCATTTTTACCACCATCTAAATAAAACTGTAATAAACGATGTACCATTACATCAGGATATCTACGAATAGGAGAGGTGAAGTGTGAATAATGCTCAAATGAAAGTCCGTAATGACCTATATTATCTGTAGAGTATTCAGCTTTACTCATAGTACGAATTGCTAAAGTATCTACTAAGTTTTGTTCTCCTTTTCCTTTAACGCTTTCTAATAAACTATTTAAAGAATTAGCAGTAGTTTTTGGAGTTTTTAAATCTAATTTATATCCAAATTTAGAAATGATATTCTGTAAATTTCCTAATTTTTCCTCATCTGGTTCATCATGTATTCTATATACAAAAGTTTTCTTTTGACTTCCTATATAAGCAGCAACCTTACGGTTAGCTAATAACATAAATTCCTCTATTAATTTATTAGCATCCTTAGCAGTTTTAAAATACACTCCTGTTGGATTTGAATTTTCATCCAAATTAAATTTCACTTCCACTTTATCAAAAGAAATAGCTCCTTCTTGCATACGTTGATTACGCATTATTTTTGCCAATTCATCTAATTTCAAAATAGCATCAGTAATGTGTTGTTCCACGGTATAATCTTTACCAGAAAGTGATACTTCAGCAGGTACAATATTTTCACCAGATTCTATCATGGCTTGCGCTTCTTCATAAGCAAAACGTCTGTCAGAATACGTAACTGTACGTCCAAACCATTTGTTAACTACCTCGGTTTTATCATTTATTTCAAAAACTGCAGAAAAAGTATATTTCTCTTCATGTGGACGTAAAGAACAAGCACCATTACTTAATATTTCAGGTAACATTGGTACCACACGGTCTACTAAATAAACCGAGGTAGCACGTTCATAAGCTTCATCATCTAAAACAGTTCCTTCTTTTAAATAATGTGAAACATCTGCAATATGGATTCCTACTTCATAATTACCATTTTCTAATGGTACAAATGATAAAGCATCATCAAAATCCTTTGCATCTTTAGGATCAATAGTAAAAGTAGGAGTATCACGCATATCTCTACGTTTAGCTATCTCATCTTCTTTTATTTCAAGGTCGATATTATTAGCATATTCTTCTACTTTTTTAGGGAATTCATATGGTAGACCATACTCTGCTAAAATAGAATGTATTTCTGTATTATGTTCGCCTGGTATTCCTAATATCTGAACGACTTCTCCAAAAGGAGATTTAGCCTTTTCTGGCCAATCATGTATTTCAGCAACTACTTTATCGCCATCGTTTGCACCCATTGTCATCCCTTTAGGAATGAAAATATCAGTATACATTTTAGAACTTGTACATTCTACAAAACCAAAGTCTTTTTGTAAACGTAAAATACCTACGAATTCAGCTTTAGCTCGTTTAGAAATGTATGTAATTTCACCTTCAAGTTTATTATTTTTTTTACGTCTATATGCTAAAACTTCAACTTCATCACCATGTAATGCTTGGTTCATATTTTTTGCATGAACAAAAATATCTCCTTCGGTATCATCACAGACTACATATCCATTTCCTCTCGTAGCTATATCAACTATTCCAATATAATACGCATTTTCTCCTTCTACTTCTTTAATCATAAATCTTCCGCGTTCTACTTCATCAATCTTTCCTTTCAATTGCAACTGACGTAATTTTTTTATTATCTGATTTCTACTATTAGCATCATCAACTCCTAATTTAGTTGCAAGCTGCCTATAGTTAAAATTCTTTTTATGTTGTTTCTGAAAAATCTTTAATAATTTTTCAGTTAGGTTAGGTATTTTATTATCTTTTTTCTTTTTCCTTGGCATTCTATTTTTTTTTACTACTCACTAATCTACAACAAACATTTAAAGCTAAGTTTAAAAAAATATGATTTTATAGTGAATTTATTAAGCTATAAATTTTATTTATAGTTATTTATTTTACAATATATATTATTTATTATCATTAAGTTTAAATAAGCTCTTTTAAGCTTCTTTAAAATTTAAGTAGGGTATTTGGGTGTTATTTAAATAAAACTGTTTTTAATTAGTTTTAAATTTACTTTTTAACGTTTTTAAGTACGTAAATTAAGGAAGAATACTCTGAACTTTGTTTCGCTTTTAAATTTGACCGTAAACCTATTAAAAAAGCTTTAAACGGATTTTGTTTTCCTGTTTTATATTTTTCACTTAGCAAAGAAACATAAAATGCATCAAACTTCATAGGAAGTGTTTTTATAACATTCATTTCAAACTTAGCAAAAATATTTTTAATGCTATTTTGTGAAAAATGCCAAAGATGTCTGGGTACGTCATAAGCAGCCCAAAATTCTTTATAATAATTAGCATCAAAACTTTTATGATTTGGAACCGCTATTATTAAAGATCCATTCGGTTTTAATAATTTTTTAAATACCTGAATATGATTTTCTAATTCAGGTAAATGTTCAAGCACATGCCATAAGCTAATTACATCAAAACTTTCTGCAGGTAAACTTTCTAATTTAGTAATATCAAAAACGTTATTAACTGTTTTGGTATTTGCTATAGTTCTTGCTTTTTCATTAGGTTCTATTCCCGTCACATTCCAACCATTACTTTTAGCTGCATTTAGAAAATCACCTGTACCACAACCAATATCTAATAAACTTCCTTTTAATTGTTCTTTATTAATTAAAGCGACTTTATTTTTAATAGCATACTCACGAACCAAATGGTATACTTTTTCAAACAAATTACGTTTGGTATCTGTATGTGAAATGTATTCTTCTGTTTCGTAATACTTGGGTAATTCTGAAATATCGGGTAGGGGAGTAGTAACCAAGAAACCAAATTCAGTATTTTCTATTAATTCAAATTTTTCTTTTGAAACGGAATGATCTGTAACTTTTAAAAAGGACATTAATCTTCTAATTTATTAACCAATTCTACATTTAATAACTCTGCTAATTGTTTTCCTTTTTCTAAAACTTCATCTCTTTTTCTTGATTTGAATATTAATTCATGTCTGTTATTTTCATTAAAAAAACGTATCACATAAAAATCATATGTAGAACTAGAACCTAAAGCTGCAACTGAACTAAATTCATTAGCCCTACTAAAAGATTGTCCAAATAAAGAAATATAATCTGGTTGCATTACTTTCTTTTCTAATGAAATAATTGTTTTTGAAAATATGGTAATATTATATTTATTTTTAAAATCTTTAAATATTTCTATCTCAGTATTTATTGTCAGAATTAAAGTTCCTACCAAAATTAAAAGAAGTCCTATTGGTTCCACTAGAGTAATCAATAAACCAAAAACCAAAACTGATATCCCTAAAAATTTCGCTTTAGTGTTTTTATATTCCTTAAATTTTATACTATTCATTTTATACTATTTTAATAGTTCCACGTGAAACCTTTATGTCCTTCTTACCATAAATCACCGGTGAGTTATCTTCCTAAAAACACTAATAACACAGAAATATCACTAGGGGACACTCCAGAAATTCTTGATGCCTGACTAATGGTAACCGGTTGTATTTCTGTTAATTTAATTTTAGCTTCGGTTGATAAAGACTTTAATAATGAGTAATCAAAATTAGGCGGAATCTTTACATGTTCCAAACGATGCAATTTATCTGCATTTAATTTTTCTTTAGCAATATACCCAGCATACTTAACCTGAATTTCCGCTTGCTCTAAAACCTCTTTATCTAAGTCATTATCCTTAATATACGAAGCAACAGAACTAATAGCGGACATATCGTCTAAAGTAATATTTGGTCTAGCCAACAACTTAAACATTTTATCTTGTTGTTTTACTCTACTAGATTTTTTAGTTTCCAAAATAGGATTTACTTCTTCTGGTTTAACAGATGTATTTTTAAAGAAGTCAACAAAATTATTAGATTTAGATTGCTTTTCTTCCATACGTCGTAAACGTTTTTCAGAAGCTATTCCTAAATCATATCCTTTTGGCGTTAGTCTGAAATCAGCATTATCTTGACGTAATAAAGTTCTGTATTCTGCACGAGAAGTAAACATTCTATATGGCTCCTCCGTACCTTTAGTAATCAAATCATCTATTAATACTCCGATATATGCTTCATCTCTTTGTAATATAAAAGCTTCTTTTTCCTTCACTTTTAATGCCGCATTTATACCCGCCATCATTCCTTGAGAAGCAGCTTCTTCATACCCTGTAGTTCCATTTATTTGTCCCGCAAAATACAACCCATCAACCAATTTAGTTTCTAAAGTATGTTTTAATTGAGTAGGAGGGAAGAAATCATATTCAATAGCATAACCTGGTCTGAAAAATTTAACCTTTTCAAAACCTACTACAGAACGTAATGCTTTAAATTGAACATCCTCTGGTAAAGAAGTTGAGAATCCGTTAATATAATATTCACAAGTATTCCATCCTTCAGGTTCTACAAACAACTGATGACTATCCTTATCAGCAAAACGATTAATTTTATCTTCTATAGATGGACAATAACGTGGCCCTAAACTTTTAATTCTACCATTAAACATTGGTGAACGATCAAAACCATCACGTAACACATCATGCACTAAAGTACTAGTATGCGACATGTGACAAGGCCGTTGTTCCGTTAATGGTTTTGTTATATCAGAATACGAAAACTTATTTGGGTTTTCATCTCCAGGTTGAATAATCATTTTAGAAAAATCTAAACTCCTACCATCTACTCTAGGAGGAGTACCTGTTTTCATTCTTCCAGACTCAAAACCTAATTCAATTAATTCTTCAGTAATTCCAGTTGAAGCAGATTCCCCAGCACGACCACCACCAAATTGTTTATCACCAATATGGATCAATCCATTTAAAAAAGTACCATTAGTAAGAATAACTGTTTTTCCTTTTATTTCAAGACCAAGTGATGTTTTAATTCCAACTATTTTATGATTCTTTACGACTAAGCCCCTAACCATTTCTTGGTAAAAATCAAGATTAGGTGTAGCCTCCATCATTAAACGCCATTCCTCAGCAAAACGCATTCGGTCCGATTGTGCACGCGGACTCCACATTGCAGGTCCTTTACTTTTATTCAACATTTTAAATTGAATAGCAGTTTTATCCGTTATAATTCCTGAGTAACCACCAAGTGCATCAATTTCACGAACTATCTGTCCTTTTGCTATACCACCCATTGCCGGATTACAAGACATCTGTGCGATATTTTGAAGACTCATTGTTACCAATAAGGTTGAACAACCACTATTTGCAGCAGCAGCAGCAGCTTCAGAACCGGCATGACCAGCCCCAACAATTATAACATCATATTCTTTATCAAACATTCTCTCTATAAATAATGTTCCATGTGGAACGTTATGTATTCAATTTTATATAATGTTCCATGTGGAACATTATATTCTTCATCCAAATAATTAATTCTCCAATGGACTAATGTTCCATGTGGAACATATTAATTTTTTCATCTTCTTTCTGACGCATCAACTTTGCATCAGTATCTGATTTATCTTTATACCCACATAAATGAAGAACTCCATGAACAACCACTCTTTTTAATTCTTCATCAAAAGAAACCTTAAAATCTTTTGCATTATCTACTACACGTTCTATTGATATAAAAATATCAGAATAAATAGTTTTCCCAACCGTATTATCAAATGTAATAATATCCGTTAGTGTATCATGTTTTAAGAATTCTACATTAATTTTATGTAAATAATCATCGTCGCAAAATATGTAATTAATCTCCCCCAATACATAGGATTCAGATGTAATAACATTTAAAATCCAATCGCTAAAATTAGTTTCATTGGGTAGCTTAAATTCACTCTCGTAATTAAAATTAATCATTCTTGGTGCGGAAATATTGTTGTACTTTCTTTTTATAAATCGGCTGCAAAGGTAAGGCATGTCTATTTAATATCTCTATTTCATTGAAATATTGTTCTATAGCCGGTAATTTTTGATTTGTAGCATTAATATAATCTTTATTATTTGAATCAGATTTTCGCTTAGAATCTTCTCCTTGCTCAAAAGCTGCTTTGTCTAATTTAAGTAATTCATGTTTTAGTTCCCTCATTTGTTTTAAAACTGATTCATGAAAACCTTTATCTAATAAACCATCTTCAATAGCATTCATCTTTTTAATCAGTTTATTAGCATCACCCTTTATCCCTGACCTATTAATTAAATCTTGTAAGGCGTTTTTTAACTCCTGTTGTTGTTTGTATATTTCATACAATTCTCCTGAATTATTTTCATCAGGGTTATCTCCTTTTCCTAGTCCAGCACCTTTTCCATTTTCACCCGATTTACCGGATTCACCGTTTTTCCCTGATGCACCACTTTTGCCCTCTTTTCCATTTTCTCCTGGTGCTGTTCCCTCTCCTTGTTCACCAGGTTTATTTCCTTCTCCTGGCTTTTGCCCTTCACCCATTTTTTTCATTAAACCTTCTTGTTTTTTAATAATATCAGAAAGCTGAAAACTTTGACCACTTCCTCCAGGTTTATCACAAGAACCCATACCAGGCATCTTCATTTGGTTTAGTTGATCTTGCATACTTTTTAATACATCACTTAATAAATTTGCTAGATTATTTGCAGCGGTAAGGGCGTATTGTTGGTTAGCAACACCTAAGTATATTTTTTGATCAGCAAAACGATCAAGTGCTTTATTGATATTAAAATGAACATCAGAAATTTCATTATTAATCATTTCGGATAATTTAGGAACACGTAATGACAAGGCAAACAAACTATCATCAACATGACTAAAATGTTCTTTTAAAATATGTTGTTTTTTAAGTTTTTCAGGAAACTCGTAGTTACTCCTATTTAATTTTTTAAAATCGGTTAATAAATTTTCTTGATCAAAAGAATAACTAATTAAATTATCTAAAATTTGACGTAAAGTTTTTTCGTCTTCTTCCATTTGTTCTCCAGAAGAAGATTGCATTTGCATTTGCATCGCAGCACTCATTTCCTTCATTTTTTCTGCCGCTTTTTTCTGATTCTCTTTTGCCTTTTGTTGTTTTTGTTTTTCTAGTTTATCTGATGCCTTTTCTTGTTCCTTGGAAATTTCTTCTTGTGATTCTTTATTCTCATCAAGATTCATTGGCGCTTTTAACTCCTTATTTTCCCTATCCAACTTCTTTAAGTCTTCTTGTAATTTTTTAAATGCTGTGTTAAGTTTATCCTGAGCCTCTTTAGTGTTTTTTTCTTCCGATTCTTTTGACAAGTCATCTTGTTTTTTAGCTAATTTTTCTAAATCTTCAGCCAGTTTTTCAAACTTCTTAGAAATATAATATCGCTTCGTTAATTCCAATATTTGCTCTAAGGAACGTTCTTGACTCTGTGTTTGTTTTGATAATTTTTCAATTTTATCAAGCAACTCTTCATCTTGTAACTTCTCTTGCAATTTTTTAAGCTCCTCTAATAACTTTTCGTTTTTCTCTAATTCTTTTTCTTGATCTTCCAAACGTTCTTTCAGTTCTTCCTTAAAAGGATCTTCTTCATTATTCTCTTTTTGAAACTCCTCTAAATTATTTTGTAAATTTTTATTGAATTGTTTCATCAGGTTTTCTTGCTTTTCCTGTTGCTTTAAAAATTGCTTGATTTTATTTTTATCATTCCAATTCAGTTCTTTTTTTTCTTTTTGAAGTTGATTTAATTCTTGTAACTCTTTTTCTTGTTGATTTAGTTTATCTAAAGATTTACTTAAATTATCAATATTATTTTTCTGATTTTCTAACTGTAAATTTTCTAATTCCTCTAAAGTTAATTGTTGGTAATTAAAAACTTCAGATTTAGATTTTTTATACTTATGAATTCTATCATTATCAAAAACTTCAAAATAATATTCATAAGGAACACCTTTTTTAAGTACTAATTTTCCAGGAAACACAAATGAAAACTGATCGAAATTGGCCTTCGAAACTGTTATTTTTTCTTTATTATATACTTTAGAACCCACTTCATGATACACTAACTGTAATTTAGTTAAACCATAATCATCGGAAACTTTTCCTAAAAAATAAATAATTTGTGCATTAGTAGTATCTACTTTTGATTGCACATTAATTTCTGGATATTCATCTTTAACCGTCTGTATTCTATAATTTAATTTCTCATAATTTTTAATGGAAGCATTACTTGTAGCAATTTGATAATCGGTAGTTGAATAAACTTCTTGTTCGTACTTAAAATTACTTGACTCTTTTTGAAATACAAACGAAGTATCTCTTAAAGAAAATAAAATATTGTCGGTAGTTTTAGTTTTTAAATTCCAAGTAATATGAGTTCCTTCGGGTACAGTTATATTTCCAGTATTCGTAACAGTTTCTTTTTTCTTTGCAGTATGCCTAGGATAATTCAATTGCATTTCAAAATTTAAAATAGTTGGTACATTAACTACAGAAAGATGATGAGATATCGAACTAATATCATTTCCGGAAAGTGTAAACTCAATCGGATTGATTACTTGCTTGAATTCATAGGTGAATAAATTAAAATCAGATTTTGATAAATAATACGATTCATTGTTAAAATTTATTTTTAAATCTTCCGGAACCACTTTTCCTTTAGTAGTAACTTCTAATATAAAAGTCTTGTTTTCAACTACTTTTAGATCGTTATTTTTTATTATGAAATGAAAAGGAGCAGGCGGAGTATAAGCAACATCATGATTTACAACACGTTGGTAACTATTTTTTATAATTGATTGATTTCCAGTAACTTTAATTAATAATAAAACTATAATTGGGATAGCAACGTACTTTAAGTATTTACTATTTTTTTTGAAATTAATAGCTATTTTAAATGGAATAGGCGATAAATCAGATGCTCTTTGATTGATACTCGCTAATAATAATTCCGATTGTTCACTGTCCTTTTGTAATTGTAATAAATTAGTAAGCTTATCATTCACCTCCGGAAAATGATTTCCGATTAACTCAGAAGCATATTCTTGTGAAATCCCCCTTTTAAGCCCCAATAATTTAAATAAAGGTACTCCTATGAATTTATAGAGTAAACTCAATTCTACCCCTATAAAAATCCAAAACAAAGCTGTACGATAACCTGTTGATAACCATAAAAAATGTTCTAATAATAAAGTAGCTAATAAATACAACAAACCTATACTAACAAATAATAAGCTTCCTTTTAGTAATTCGTTGGTATAATATTTTTTAATAAACTGATTTAGTTTATCGGTTATGTGCTCTTTTGTTTTCAAGTTACTTTCTAATTTTTAATAAATTTACGACAATTATTTATTAAAAATAAAAAAGCGTTGTTAGTACAACCAACAACGCCTTTTATAAAATATATTAAAACTATTATTTCACTACCAATTTCAAACTAGCTTGTTTAACACCAGATTGTACTTTTATAATATAAATACCCGATGTATATTTTTGAGTATTTAATGTAATTTCAGAAGTATTTATATGCTTTAGAGTACTTACTTGTTTTCCTAATATAGTATAAACTTGTACGGTTACCTCGTTATAATTAGCTCCTAATTGTATTTTAGAAGTCCCAAAACTTGGGTTAGGATATACTGAAAATTGATCTCCGAAAGTGTTTTTAATAATACTTAAAATATTTGGATTATTATAAACACTTACATATCCATAGTTAGTATTATTAACATTTCCCCATATACCAGTTGATTCAACTGCGCCAATAGCTAAAATATTTCCAGTTCCATTTAAACTAACTGACCACCCCTTTTCATAACTTACATCTTCGCCGTTAATATCTGTATCTACCTGAGTCCAGGTATCAGAAATATTTTTAAAAATTCTAACTTTACCAGACCAAGATCCATTATCATTATTACTAGGAGCACCAATTGCTAAAATATTTCCATTATCATTCAAACTAACTGAAAAACCTGTGTCATTATATGCTTCAGTACCATCAATATCATTTCCTACTTGAGACCATGTGCCTCCAATATTCTCAAACACTCTAACATGACCAGAATTAACACCATTTCCATCATTATTTCTAGCACCTATAGCTATAATTGTCCCATCAGAATTTAAACTAACTGAATAACCTGAATAATCTTCAGCAGCCTCTCCGTCAATATCGTTTCCAATTTGAATCCATACTCCTCCAATATTTTCAAATACTCTTACATGGCCAGAATCATTCCCATTTCCATCATTGTATATAGCACCTACAGCAATAATATTACCATTATTATTAATACTAACAAAACCTGATTGATCTCCTGCTGCCTCACCATCAATATCATTTCCTATTTGAGTCCATGTTCCTCCAATATTTTCAAACACTCTAACATGACCAGAGCTTGAACCATTTCCATCATTACCTAAAGCTCCAATAGCTACAATGTTTCCATTACCGTTTATACTAACAAGAGAAGCTGAATCGCCATCATTTTCACCATCAATATCAGATCCAACTTGTTGCCATTGAGCTATACTCATTAAAAGAATTAATAAGAATACTTTTAAATAAAATATTTTTTTCATTTTTAAAATTTAAGTTAGTTTTTGAGCCTACAAAAGTACTTTATTTTCAAACTTAAATTTTACATTTATTTTCATTTTTAAACCTTCAAAGTTCTAAACACTTTTAAACATATATATATATATATTTTTTTTTTTAGAAATTTTTAAAATAGAAATAGTAGTTATTATGGTCTGTTAATAGTGGCTATAAAATTATTATAAATCACTTGTTTTTGTGTCTTATAAAATATAATGAACAAAAAACATACGGTTATTAATATGTTAAAGGCTTGATTTTAAATTAGAAGGTGTAGTTATTAAACATATTGTTAATAACTGTAATTCACATATAATTGTTAATTTAATTTTCGAAAATACCTGTTGATAAGTCTGAAAAAACGTTTGAAAACTTTTATGAAAATAAAGCTAAGAAATAGTGCTTAGTAATTTAATGTATTGGATGTGAAAAATATTATTAATATCAAAATTTAGTTCTTGAATTTAGTCTTATACTTATTAACAATTTATAGTAAAACGAGTAGTCTTAATTATCAAGAGTTTAGAAAGTAATTAACAATTTATTAGTTTTGAGGTAACGTTTTCGTAACACACTGATAGTAATACCTTAAGATACTAAAAATAAATTAATTAACATTTGTTAATACGTAATATTCGTTAATTGATAGAATAAAAAGGGTGAAGTACTAAGTAATTATTTAAAAATCATTATTCATAAATCGTTATTCATAAATCTTCAATTATCTTTGCAGCATTAAAAATAACAAAAGACTTCCATATTTACGGAAGAGTAAAACAAGTTATACATGTCACAAGAAGTTAGAGTTCGCTTTGCACCAAGTCCTACAGGACCTTTACATATAGGAGGAGTACGTACGGCATTATTTAATTATTTATTTGCAAAAAAACACAAGGGTACTTTTGTGTTACGTATTGAAGATACCGATCAAAATAGATATGTAGCTGGAGCAGAACAGTATATTAAAGATGCAATAGAATGGTGTGGATTTCCATATGAGGAAGGACCAGGAAAAGAAGGTAAATTTGGACCTTATAAACAAAGTGAGCGTAAACATATATATAAGGAGTATTGTGATAAATTAATTGCAAGCGGAAATGCATATTACGCTTTTGATTCTGCAGAAAGTTTAGATACCCTAAGAACTACTTGTGAAGCAGAAAAGAAAACCTTTATTTACAATTGGCATAATCGTTCGGAATTGGATAATTCGTTAGTACTTTCAAAAGAAGAAGTAGTACAACGTATTGAAAATGGCGATAAATATGTAGTACGATTTAAATCACCTCAAGATGAAATTTTGATTTTACAAGATGAAATTCGTGGTGAAATTAAAATTGATACGAATGTATTAGATGATAAAATTTTATTTAAAAGTGATGGTATGCCAACGTATCACTTAGCAAATATTGTGGATGATCATTTAATGGAAATAAGTCATGTAATTCGTGGTGAGGAATGGTTACCATCAATGGCATTGCATATATTATTATACAAATCTTTAGGATGGGATGCTCCAAAATTTGCACATTTACCGTTAATATTAAAACCAACTGGTAAAGGAAAATTAAGTAAAAGAGATGGTGATAAAGGAGGTTTTCCAGTATTTCCGTTAGAATGGAAAACAGAAGAGTCTATATCAAGAGGGTTTAAAGAAGACGGATATTTACCAGAAGCTGTTGTTAACTTTTTAGCCTTTTTAGGTTGGAATCCAGGTACGGAACAAGAACTATTTACTTTAGAAGAATTAGTTAAAAGTTTTGACTTAAAACGTGTAAACAAAGCTGGAGCAAAATTTGATCCAGAAAAAGCAAAGTGGTTTAACCAACAGTATTTTGTAAACCAAGATGATAGTATTATAGCAGATGAGTTTATTAAACATCATTCTGAACTTGTTTCAGAATCTCATGATAAAACATACATAACCAAAGCAGTATCCTTAGTAAAAGAACGTGCCGTTTTTGTAAATGATTTATGGGAATTGACTAGTTTCTTTTTTGAAGCACCTACTGAATATGATGCAAAAGCATTTAAAAAGGCAATTAAAGAAGATACCCCAGCGTTAATGCAAGAATTAGTAACTCTTATAGAAAGTATTGAAGATTTTTCTTCAGAAAATACACAAACAGTTGTTAAAGGTTGGATAACTGCTAAAGAAATAGGTTTTGGAAAAGTAATGCAACCCCTACGATTAAGTTTGGTTGGAGCAATGAAAGGACCAGATGTATTTGATATTATGACTTTATTAGGTAAAGAAGAAAGTATTAATAGAATACAAGCTATCTTGAAATAATTAGAATGTATTTATATACGTATTACTCCTTTTAAAAGAAATAATAAAAGCCACGAGTGACTAGAAATAAATTAATATTCCAAATTGAAACATACTAACATTTCCTTTAAATTTTGTTGTATTATCTTCAATATCATTTAATTTATTTAAAATATTATTAAACCCATATTGGTAGTGTCCAAATACTCTAAAATGTTCCATTCCCATAGATAAACCAGCAAGTCCGTTAATATTTACCCCACTGATATCAGTTAATTCCTTTGCAGTAACATTTGCTTTTTCAATAATGAATTCTTCTTGGTCTTTTTTTGATAATTTCATTTTACTATTTACCATTAAAACCGGACCTAATTCTGCAGTTAATTTAAATTTTGACTGCATATTTCTATTGTTTCCAATTAGTTTATAACCAAATAATATCTGAACCTGTGCGTTTAATAAACCAAATTCAACATCTTGTATTGGGCTATTTACTGCTTCTTTTGCTTGAATTTTTATATTATTATTTGAAATATTCATTCCTAACTGAATATCCATGTTATTATAAAAATCTCCTCGTGTAGCAATACCACCTATAAAACCTGAAGAAGGTGAAGTGATAAAATTATCTGTTTTAATATCAAATTGTGTAAGTCCTAATTTAAGACCAAACATATTGTGTTTTCCTTGACCACCTCTTCCTTGTGCGGATAAATTAAAACTGGTTAATAGTATGAATAAAAATAAAGATGTAGTTATAATATTTTTCATAAGTTGTAACTTTAGGGGGCAAATGTATACTTATTTTTTACAAGGTTAACTTTAACTAACTAATATAACAACTTAAATTATGGAAATATTTTTCGGGCTTATGGCCTTTTTTGGATTTATTATTCTAATCTCTTCTTTTTTTACTGTGAAACAACAAACTGCAGCAATTGTTGAACGGTTTGGAAAATTTCAAAGTATTAGTCAATCAGGTTTACATTTAAAAATTCCTTTAGTCGATAGAATTTCTGGTAGATTGAGTTTAAAAATTCAGCAATTGGATGTTATGGTAGAAACAAAAACTAAGGATAATGTTTTTGTAAAATTAAAAGTATCGGTACAGTATAAAGTTATCAAGGACAAGGTGTTTGATGCATTTTATAAATTAGATTATCCACACGATCAAATTACCTCTTATGTTTTTGATGTGGTACGTGCTGAAGTACCAAAAATGATTTTAGATGATGTGTTTTTACGAAAAGATGATATTGCTATAGCTGTAAAATCAGAATTGAATGAAGCAATGGTAGATTATGGATATGATATTATCAAAACCTTGGTAACGGATATTGATCCTGACGCTCAAGTAAAAGAAGCTATGAATCGTATTAATGCTGCGGATAGAGAAAAAACAGCGGCACAATATGAAGGAGATGCTCAACGTATATTAATAGTTGAAAAAGCGAAAGCAGAAGCAGAAAGTAAACGTTTGCAAGGTAAAGGTATTGCCGATCAACGTAGAGAAATTGCAAGAGGTTTAGAAGAATCCGTAGATGTATTAAATAGGGTAGGGATTAACTCACAAGAAGCATCAGCATTAATTGTTGTTACACAACATTATGATACCTTACAATCAATTGGAGCAGAAACAAATAGTAACTTAATATTATTACCAAATTCACCACAAGCTGGTAGTACTATGTTGAATGATATGGTAGCAAGTTTTACTGCAAGTAATGAAATTGGGGAAGCAATGAAACAAGCTAAATTAAATAAGAAGAATTCAGATAACTAAAACCAATATTAAAATAAAAAAAGCAGCCATCGCATTATTTGTAATTGCAGTAGCATTTACATCGTGCAAAAACAACGAAAAAAAAGCAGAAACTAAAGATGCTCAAGAAGTTGAATTAGTAAAAGCTGCAGAAACAATAACATATAATACCGTAAAAGAAGGTAGTATGTTAAAATGGAGAGCTGCTCATTTAGTAGGAGTTCAAAAACGTTTTGGAACAACAATGTTGAAAAGTGCTTCCCTTTTATTGAATGATAGTGAGGTCACAAACGCCACTTTTGAAATAGATTTAACGTCATTAACAGTTGATAATTTTGATGACGCTGAATCAAAAGGAAAAGTAGAAGGACATTTAAAAAGCCCAGATTTTTTCAATATTGAAAAACATCCTACAGCAAAATTTGAGTTGACTAATGTAGAAAAAACTACAGGAGATTATAATTCAAAAATTACGGGTAATTTAACCATATTAGAAGTATCAAAAAGTATCACTTTTAATGCAAATATTGCAGTGTTAGATAATGCAGTGTTAGATAATGCAGTAGCAATTAACTCAGAAGATTTTTCTGTAAACAGACAAGATTGGGGATTAAGCTATAATACGGAAGGAGATGCAGGAGTTCCTGCTGATTTCTTAATAGCAAATACAGTTGGCTTTACGATAAATGTAGCGGTAACAAAGTAAGTAAATACCTCTGTAAACTTAATAGTAATTTATAAAAACTCGAATCCATTGTGGTTTGAGTTTTTTTATTAAGCTTAGTACATTAGAAATACCAATTGATTAAAATTAATAGCACTATATTTGATTACTATGGGGAAACATCAAATTTAATGAGACTTATAATTTTTAAGTTTTTTGTATGTACATGTTTAGGTGTTTATAGTCAATCACCAAACAAAGCGGTAGAACTAACTAACCCTTTAGATATTATCGGTTTTAGTTATCCAAATGAGTTTACCTTAGAGTTTATGGTAAACATTAATAGCTTAAACACTCAAGTACTTCCTAATTTCAATATAGCTTCTAACGGCGGGTTTACCCTATCATTATCTGGACAAAATTGCATTGTAAGCGATCCAATATTTTCAATAAACAAATGGTACCGAGTAAGTATTGTTAAAAACTCAGAACTTTTAGTATATATAAACGGTATAAAAACCATTAGTTCATTAAATATCCCCTTAGTTGTAACCGATAGCCTACAGTTTATAAACGGGAGTATTGATGATGTTCGGGTATGGAATATAGCTTTGGATGAAGCTACTATTCAAAACAATATGTTTAAACATTTATCTGGGGCAGAAGCTAATTTAATAATATACCTTGATTTTGATGTAAATACAAATGATCTTACTTCCAACTATACTGTAAGTTCATCTGGTAATACATTGGTAAACGCAACAAGTTTTTCTAATTATTATGGAGGAGTTTGGTACGGAAGTATAGCTGCAGAAAACTGTATGTTTTTAGGAGATAACGATTTAAGTTTTAATCTTTCAGTAAATAATTTGGTAACAGAAGATTCTTTTACCACAACAGTTATAACGCCATATACCTTAACGCTGGAAAATTACCATTTCGGAAAATTACATATAGCAGAAAATGCAGGTTTAATACAAATAAATGAAGTAACTAATTTTCAATCAATAACAAATTCAACAACAGGGCAATACTCTGAATATAGATACGATTACTGGTGTAGTGCAGGGTATAAAAATATTGTTTTTGATTATGGTTCTCCAACGGCTGGTGAAAATCAAAATGTAATTATACCAACAGTAACTAAAACCCAGGCCACAATAGCAGATTTATTTCCCATAGGAACAACAACAGGGGAGCATAGCTCAAGTTGGACGTATGCCATGCATGGGGGAATTCCATATGGCGAAGCTTTTAATAATTCTTGGAGCTCAAATCCTATCAATAGAGGTTTGATTAACGGACTTGGTTTTACGCTAAAAGGAGCCATCGGATCTTTACAAAGCAATGCCTTAAAAGCATTTAATACGGTTCCTGAAAACGGACTTGTTTCCTTAGATTTTTCACACATTTCTAATGATGATGTGTTAATAGGTAATCCGTTTCCGAGTTTAATTTCTTTAAAAGAATTTATCAACCAAAATCAATCGGGAATGGAGGGTTATATTGAACATTGGTTACAATGGGATGGAAATAGTCATGCATCATCAAGTTTTGTGGGTGGATATGCTGTTCAAAACCTGCTAGGTACTGCGCTTCCTAATGCCGAATTTTTATACAATACAGTTAATTTATTACCAAATGAGAATATTATCCCGCGTAAATCTTTTTTAATATGGACTACTGTTGGGGTGAATACCATAGATTTTAATAATACCATGCGTATCCAATCCGATGTAGTAGAAGATGCTACTGATAAAAACAGATTTTGGGTAAGCTTAAAAAAAGATGCTGGAAGTTTAATGCAAACCGATCAATTGTTAATAGGTGCTACTAGTACAACAACTAACGGATTTGATTATGGTTATGATGCCACCTATTATCATGACCATAGAGCAACTTTAATATATTCCTTTTTATATGGAGATGCATCAAGGTTTAAAGTACAAAGTGTAGCAAATATTTTTATTAATGATGTAAAAATAGGAATCAAAATAGGGGAGGCAGGTAATTATACGTTTAAACTGCAATTAGAAGAGAATATGACGAATGCCGATGATATTCTATTAATAGATACTGTAACTAGTTTAGAATATGATCTTAGAGCTTTAGATGCTACTATTAATTTTACTACAACGGGAGTCTTTGATGATCGATTTTTAATTCGTTTTAAAGACCCTAATTTGTCAATAGCTGAAAATGTAATAAATGATGCGATAAATATTTGGCAAGATGCAACACATATTCATATTAAAAACAACAAACCAATAAAAACAGTACAGTTGGTTGATTTGAACGGAAAAATTATTAAGGAATACAAGCAGTTATTAATACCAACTGAAAATCTGGCATCTGGCGTGTATATAGTACAAATAATTAATGCTGATAATTTGAAGATGAGTGCGAAAGTAATGATAAAATAAGAGTGGCTTTAATATTCACAATTACCTTATATTTTTAGGGTTACATCAGGGTTAATTTGTACTTTTGATATATGTTTAATGACATAGCATCGGCAATCCCTATCGGGATACTTTTAGCACTAACCATTGGCCCTGTTTTTTTTGTATTATTAGAGACAAGTGTTACCAAAGGTTTTCGTTCTGCCATAGTATTTGATTTTGGGGTAATTGTAGCAGATATTATTTTTATCCTCATTGCTTTTTATAGTACTTCTTCCATATTAGATAAGGTAAAAGACGATCCTAACTTATTGGTTCTTGGAGGTGTTTTATTATTTATATATGGATTTATCTCTTTTGTAAAAACATCAAAATCCTATCGAAAAATTTTTAGAGAACACCACAGTATCGTTATCAAGAAAAATTACTTTGAGTTATTTTTAAAAGGTTTTTTATTGAACTTTATAAATATAGGAGTTCTTGGTGGTTGGATAGGAGCCATTTTTTTTGCAAAGTCAATTACAACAACCAATAATGGTGTTGCCGTTTTTATAGGTACCGTATTACTTTCCTATATTACGGTAGACATGTTAAAAATATTTTTAGCTAAAAAACTAAAACACAAGCTTACCCCTAGAGTAGTGTTTAAAATGAAAAAAATAATCAGTTTGATTATCCTTTTTATTGGTTTAGCATTAATGCTACAACGTCTCTTCCCTGGTAAAATGGAGAAAATTCAGAACAAAATTGAAAAAATATCACTTCCTAAATAGTTGATAGTAAACAAGTTTATTTTTTTTTAAAATAAACTTTAAAAAATTGGGTAACAAAAATCACTTTTAGGGAATACTATAGTAGTTACACACATTTAATCTTCATAGTGTGATACATAGTTTGGGTAAAAGAGGCACTTTTTAAGTGCCTCTTTTTTTATTTTAATCTGGAAAATGCGTGGAGGAAGTAAAGCTACTTTTGATGGAGATATCATTTTAAAATTGGACAAGGCTCCTGATTATAGAAATAGTTTTGTTTATGCTAACAAAAACCGTTACCAAAATAAACCGTTGGATAGTTTAAAGTATAATATTTGCACTAAATCGTTAATGAGAGAAAACGAACCAATAGTTAGCCAACTAACAATGTTAAATTACCAAGTTGTAGAGTAACTTTTACTCAAGTTTTTAAATCACATCATTTAGTTGATTTAAAGGTAAGTCCATTGCATAATAAAAAACCCTCACCAGTTATGGTAAGGGTTTGAGTTTTTTTTATTGTTTGGTTAAGGTTAAATCTTGCGGTATAATATAATCGCTTTGGTCGTAAGTGTCACCGTTAGGGTAAGTAGTAAAATTTTTCCCACTAGGTACATATTTCCATTTCCAGTTTAATTGAGGTTGTGAACCTAACGTCATTGTCTGAGGTGCAATAAATTTTAATTCTAATTTAGCATCTTTACCTCTTGGGCTACTTGTTAATGATGGTTCTATATGATTTACCTTAACCGTATTAAAACTGCTATCAGCAAAAAGATTCCCGTTTGTTATCCAATCTTCGGTAGCTAATATTGTATTATATTTTTCAATTCCATTAACTTTATACTGGTATCTAACTTCTATAAAATCTTCACTTATGTTACCAATAAACATTGGGCCTAGTTTAACACCTAATGATTGGTTAGTAACCTTTGATACAACTATCTTTAAGTAATGTTGTGAATCACTATAGACCCACGTACCCAAAAATTTATTTAGTAGCCCGTTAACGTCCTTATAGTAAACATTATTCGTTGGGTGTTCTGGTTTTAACATTTCTTCAAGTGGTACTATTGTTTGTGCGTTAGCTGAAAAGCTAAATACTATTGCTATTATATATAATATATTTTTCATTGTCTACTTGAATCCTATTAAAAACTTCCAAGCTATTTACTTGATGTATGTCTGTTAGAAACGTATATATCAAATGGATTATTATGATATAGAATTAATGTTTAGTTACTAAAATTAATTTTGTGATGAAGTTATAAAAAAACAAGTGCCATTCCCTTTTTTATTCCCCTAAAAAAACAAAACCCCGTAAACAATTAAGTTACGAGGTTTTTTGAGGTGTCGAGCGGACTTGTACTTTGCGTTTTTAGACATTACCTTAAAATAAAAAAATCAATAATTACAGTGTTTACAAGTGTTTTGAAATACAACAAAATTGCGTTTGATTGTTTATTAGTGAGAAAAAGTGAGAAAATAGTGAGAAATTTTAAATATCTTTGAAATGTTCAAACAAATACACCTATGGCAACGCTTAATTTTCTACTAAAAGGCACAAGTACTTTAAAACATATCTACGCTAAACTATACTATCGAGATAGTACAGGGAATAAATACAATTATTATAAAAACACTGGGGAAAAGGCGACAAGTGACGACTGGAAACAAATAACTACAAAAAAGAGGGTTTCGTTATCTGCAGAAAACAAAAAACTTAAATCTATTTTAGAAAACTTAGAAGAAAAGGTATTAAAAAATTTGAATACTGATTTATCTAAAAATGTGATAATTGATAAAGACTGGTTGCAATTTCAAATTGATTTATTTAATAAGAGAGTTACTAAAGAGAAAAAAATTACTGATTTACTTACTGATAACATACAAGAGTACATTAGAACCGCTCCTATAAGACCAAACGGAAAAGGTGGTGTAGGATTGTCTAAAGACAGAATAAACCAATATAAGAACCTAATAAACCTTTTATCAGAGTATCAGCAACAAAACAAAAAGAAGTACAGAGTAAAAGACGTTAATAGTACTTTTGCGATGAATTTACTTACCTATTTAGATAATAAGGCTTACTCGCCATCATATCAACAAAAAATTCTTTCTAACATTAAAACAGTTTGTAACAATGCAAGAAGAAATGGAATTGATGTTAGTTTACAATTAGAAGATATTAAAATATCAGATGTAAAAAATGAGTTTATAAATTATCTTACAGAAGAAGAAATTAATAACATAGACAACCTCATCTTAACAAATGAAGCCTTAAATAATGCTCGTAAATGGATTTTATTAGGTGCGTATATCGGTCAAAGAGGTAACGACTTGGTTAATCTTACAGAAAAAAATATAATTGCTAAAAACGGACGTAAATACTTTAATCTACAACAAGAGAAAACAGGTAAACCAATTCATATTCCTTTTAATTCAAAAATTGAAAAGTTAATAAAAGAGGGATTTCCATATCACTTAAACATAAACGGAGAAAACGGTCTAAACAAGCGTTTTAAAGAAATAGGAATACTTGCTAATATAGATGAGGTTGTAAAGGGTAAGAAGATGTGCAAAAAGTCTAAAAGGTGGGTTTATGGCGAATATCCTAAACACGAAATATTAAGAACACACGACCTTAGACGTTCATTTGCTACAAACCTTTACGGAAAAATACCAAGTGTTGTTATTATGGCTGTAACAGGACATAGTACCGAAAAAATGCTATTAAGATATATCGGGAAAAACAGTATTGATATGGCTACTCAATTAGCAGAATATTATGATAAACAAGAGTTGCTAAGTCAGAATAAAAGTAAAATGACTGTATTAAAGAACGCATCTAATCAATAAAATAAACCAATGATTAAACAACTTGTACAACTAATTAAAAAAATCATTTCAAAAGAACCACTTGATGAGCGTCTTGAATTTGAGTTTGAAATAACAATTTATGATGCAATAGCCATTAGTGTAATTTTAGTTATGCTTTGGTGGGTAATATTTAAGTAAACAATTTAAACCTATGGAAAATACTTTTTTAAGACTAAAACAAATATGTGATAATATAACCGAGTCAGACAGAATCAAGATAGAAAAAGTCTACTCCGATATTGAAGAAAGCTCTAAAATATTAAAAAGAAAAATAAAAGAAGACACAAAGGTTCTTATGGTGTTAATGGAAGAAGAAGACGGGATTATGCTAAACAAAATACAATTACTTAAAAACAAGGTGCAAAGGCAAAGGGAAGCAAACAACGAAGCCTTAGAAAAGTTCATAACTAAAAATCCCAATCACATATTTACAATTCCAAAGTTCAATTTTCCTGAATAGTATTTATATTTGAAACGGCAACGCAAAAAAGTTCAAATGGAAGACAATATAGAATTAGAGAAATGGCAAAATAATGAAGAGTACAAACCTCTAAGAAAGTACACTCAACTTTTATCAGACTTAGACTCAAAAGACTTTATTATAGAATATGAATACTACTTTAGTTTATTTAATCAATCAATAGAATATAATCCAAATATTGATAGACGTTTTGAGTTTGATTTTTATTTATTTAGCGTAATAGAAAAAAGGTATGTTGACTTAAAAGATTACAATAACGGAATTGAGGACTTAAATCTAAACTACGACCCTTTATTATATGATGTAGAGGAGGAGAGTTTTAAAGTGAATCATCTTTTATCTAAATTTTTAGATGATGATAGAGTATTAAAACAAGATTTAGAAGAATTTAAAAAAGAGATTCATAAGCCTTTAAAAAAAGTAAAACCCTTATTAATTGATGGTAAAATTCCAAACACTACTGAGCGTTATAAAATAGCCGATGAGGTATTCAATATTTACGACACGATCAATCAAAAAAACATATCCGCAACTGAAAAACATATACTATTAGCGCATCTTATGGGGTGTAGTCAGCAAACAGCAAGAGAACTATTTAATGGCACACAAATAAAAAGAACTCCTATTAGAGATGAAGTTGTTACTTACTACCTAAACACATTGTAGTAGATGGTAATTGTGTAAACATAATCCTACACACCTTTTACACACACACACTTCTCGCAATATAATTGCATAACATTAAAACAGATAGTTATGCAACAAGTTCAATTCATTGGTATTACACCAGAGCAATTACAAAACGCTATTATTGAGGGCGTACAAACTCAATTAAATAACTTCAAAGAACACTTTGAGCCTAAGACACCAACCGAGTACCTAACTCGAAAGGAAACGGCTAATCTACTTAGCGTAAATCTTTCGACCTTGCATCATTGGACTAAGTCTAAAAAATTAAAGGCTTACGGTAAAGGCAAACGCGTGTATTACAAACGCTCAGAGGTTGAGCAATCCATAATTCATATAAACGTATAGGGTTATGGCAACGCACAAAAGCAAGAAAGAGAGAGTAACTGAATTAAAAAAGTATATTGAGCAATCTGAATACATTGAAAACTTAGAACAAAATAAGATTTGTGCAAGTTTTGGTTTGCATTATATGAAAAACCTCTTTAGAGAGGTGTATCGAAAACGTTTTTTCGATTATTTAGCGATCCACACTACAACAGTCGCTACTGTTTCAAAAGAAACAAGTATTCCAGAAAAATTTTTAACTCATTGTAAAGCATACTATGAGAAAAAAGGGAGTCTAAAGGTTTTGTTTTCAGACACATGTCCTACTACTGGTAGTTCTGGAGTACATTTCTTATCTACAAATAAAGATACATGGGAAAATCCAGAGAAACAAAGAGATTCTAAACAAGTAAGATTTTTTTAAAACAAAAAAAGGAGGGTGTTCAACGTCCTCCTTTGTATTGTTCAATATTTGGTTTTGCAATTTGGCAACGCAAAAACCGTACACAAATATAAGCATTTCATATTGATTGATTACGTTAAAATATTACTTTCAAATATAGATACTATGCGTTTATTGTTATTATCTAACTTAGATTTTAAAACCGCTATATCAAAACAAACTGGCGAATTAGGAACTAAACAAATAGCAAAGTACCATCATTGTAAAATAACACTTTTCGATAGTGGTTTGTTATTGTTTACTGGTAGCATACATAAATTATACAATTCACTACACAACATTAAAGCACCGAACTACAAAAACGGTAAGGAAATGGTAGAAAAAGGATATAACGGTACTCAATTTACATTAGGAAACATACTTGAAGTGAGAGCGCATTTAACAAAGTTATTCGATTGTGAACCTCAACAAATGCAATTTCAAAATATAGAGTTTGGAATTAATACAGAACCTAGTATTAACCCCCAGGACTTTATAAAAGGGTTGTTATATCAAAGAGGTAAACAATTTGAGTTTAGGTTTAACAACTGCTATGCACAAGCAGAACACCAGCGCTACTTATTAAAAATATACAATAAGTCCAACCAGTACGGAATGGACAAACACACATTAAGAATTGAAACCAAGGAAATTAAAGCAGAAAGTTTTTCTGTTACTGGAATAAGAACCTTTGCAGATATTAACACCCAAACATTAGAAAACGCAAAACAACTACTTTTAAAACGTTTTGATAAGGTTGTTTATTACGATTATACTATAAACAAAAAAGGATTAACAAAACGACAAAAACAAAGTTTAAGCAACTATTCTAATCCTCGTTATTGGTTTGAAAATATAAGTGTTAAAAATAGAGATTACCATAAACAGATACTAAGCGAAAACATACAAAATCATAGTTCTAATTTACACCAACAAGTAAGAGCGGAAATCATTACAAAATTCGGAATAATTAACCGCCTTTCTGAGAGTAGTAAATTCGGAATAATTAACAGTTCAAGTATAGAGTTAAATATTCCTAATAACACCGATGAAAAACCACCTACCAAAAACGAGGGAATAACGAGGTTAAACACCTACCAAAAACTACGAATTGAAAACAAGGTAAAACCGATTGAAAACCGATTAAGATGTTGCCTTGTAACTGGTTTAAATATTTCAATGCAAAAGGAGGGTAGTATTTTACTTTCACATACTGGGTTGAGGTATTATTTAAAAACAGATAAAAAGGTATTTGATGAGGTTGCCTATTTATACTTATCTAAAAAATGGAAGTATTCAGATACAGAAACCCAAATAAAAGAATTGGCTCACAATATCAGAAACAAACACAACAACACATTAATAAAACAAATACGCTTATACAATCCAAGTCAGACGCGCTTGTTTTAAGACAGTTCTAAAGAATAAGACAAAGATTTTTCTAACGTCATTACGCGTATAAAGGAAGTTTACACAAAAACTTCGTTCCTATCTGTTCGCGTATAGGTTATAAAGGTTTTTCCCTAGTCAATACATGCGTATAAGCAAGAAAAGTAAAACAGTACGCGCGCACGCGAGAACCACAATACATACAAAACTAATCATCTACGGAAATCTACGGATTGAAAACCTTAGAATACCCAAGGAATAAATTAGTAAGAATTGGTAAGATTTTTCCGAAGTCATTACACGCGTATAGGAAATAACAGTATTTAAAAGTACTTAAAGAGTATTTGGAAGTCACTACACGTATGCGAGTGGACTTGTCAAAACCTAACATTTGATAAAACAAAAAAGGCACTCCGAAAAGTGTCTTTAGTTTGTTGAATATGTGAATTGTGAAAAACAGCACTTGTTTTAATACTTGTCAAATTCAAATTTAACATTTACAGTATCTCCGTTTTTTACTTCGATTATTTTATTCAAAACTTTATTTAATCCTTCAGCAGTATTTAAAGAAGATCTATTTTTTGATTTAACTATAATTTCATAAAAACCATCTTCTAATTCCGATTCAAAAACGCCGTTACCATCTACTGACAATTTAATCACTCCGTTAGAATACTCGCTTAAAAGAACATGCGATATAACATTTTTGCAAAACTCATTATAATCCTTATCTTCATTGATATTGTGTTTTTTCAAAACACTTGTAACTATATCATCATAATACTTTCCTTTGTGGCCAGTCTTTTCATAAAACTTTTTTAAACGAATAGCCGATTTTACGTCTTGAAACTCATTAATCACATCATGTAAACTATCTTTATTTACTTTATGTATTATGACTTCTGAACCAATATCGGGTTTATATCCATAATTGTCATTAAAAAAATACGTTACCATTCCTTTAACTTCTCCTTTTGTTTTTTCTGCAGTTGAGTTTTTAAGAAACTCATAAGTGCGATCCTTTTTTAAAAATACTTTTTTACCATTCTCAGTAGTTGCGATTTCTTGCGCATAAATTGAAGACGTAAACAGTAACAGTAATACCAATAATTTTTTCATAATAAATTTTAGTTAGTTTATGTTTTTAGAATAACGAAAGTACCACAAATAACCTTATCACTAATTGTGACTAATAACGAGTCACTAAAAATAGTGAGTCAAGAAATATCTAATAAAATTCAACAAATCAAAACAATAGGCGCGTAAGTTTAAGTCTAAGAAACAAGTAGTTATTTTGATTAGTGAGAAAATAGTGAGAAACGGAGGTGGTATAAAAAAACAAAACCTTGAAAATCAACAGATTAACAAGGTTAGTAGAGGTGTCGAGCGGATTCGAACCGCTGTAGATGGTGTTGCAGACCACTGCCTAGCCGCTCGGCCACGACACCCTAGTGTGAAGGCAAATGTAATAAGATATTTTTAATTAGCAACGCTCTTTACTTAAAAGAATCGTAACTTTTTCAACATTTCCGCCAATTGGAGGGTTTATTTTTGAAACTGCCACTTCTGCATTGGTCACTAAAGTACTCTCTTTAAATATCCTATCTAAAATTCGTTGTCCAACTTCTTCCAATAACTTGGAACGAATTGCCATTTCATCAGCAACTATTTTGTTTAGCAATACATAGTCTACTGTATCGTTTAAATCATCTGTTTTGGCTGATTTTGTTAAATCGGCAGTAACAGTTACATCAACCCTATACTCGCTTCCTATACGCTCCTCTTCGTCTAAACAACCATGAAAAGCGTATAATTTTATGTTTTCAACTTTTATAATTCCCATATTGTTGCTATTAGTTTAAAATGGCTGCAATACCTGGTAAGGTTTTTCCTTCTAAACTTTCTAGCATGGCACCTCCTCCAGTACTTACATAACTTACTTTATCACTCAAGCCAAATTGTTTTGCAGCAGCTACTGAGTCTCCTCCACCAACTAGTGAAAAAGCTCCGTTTTCTGTGGCAGCTACTATAGCACTACCTAAAGCAATGGTCCCTTTTGAGAAGGTATCCAACTCAAAAACTCCTAAAGGTCCGTTCCATAAAATAGTTTTTGAATTTGCTAAAACCTTTGCAAATTGTGCATTTGTTTCTGGCCCTACATCTAATCCCATCCATCCGTCAGGAATTTTAGTAGTATCAACTAATTGTGTATTGGCATCATTTGAAAATGCATCAGCAATTAAAGCATCTACAGGTAAATGAATTTCTACCCCTTTGGCTTTCGCTTTTTCTAAAATAGATTTTGCCAACTCTAGATACTCATCTTCTACTAATGAATTTCCTATTTTTCCACCTAAAGCTTTAATAAAAGTAAAGGTCATTCCTCCACCAATAATTACATGATCAACTTTATCTAAAATATTTTCGATAATCGTAATTTTAGAAGACACTTTTGCACCTCCTAAAATTGCAGTTACTGGTTTTTCACCAGAAGTCATTACTTTTTCAATACTTTCAATTTCTTTCGCTAACAAGCTTCCAAAACATTTATTTTCACCAAAATAGTTAGCCACTACACTGGTAGAAGCATGTGCTCTATGCGCAGTACCAAAGGCATCATTTACATAAATATCTCCTAATTTCGATAATTGCTCAGCAAAATTGGTATCTCCTTTTTTCTCTTCTTCATGAAAACGTAAATTTTCTAGTAGCAGAATTTTACCAACTTCTAAATTGGCCACCGCAGCTTCAGCTTCTGCACCAACACAATTTTCTACAAAATTTACTTCAACACCAATAATATTCTCAATAGTAGAAACGATATGTTTTAAAGAAAATTCATCTTGAATTCCTTTTGGACGTCCTAAATGCGACATTAATACACAACTACCACCATCTTCTAAAATTTTAATAATAGTAGGTTTTGCAGCTTCAATACGAGTGGCATCAGTTACCTGAAAATCACTATTTAAAGGCACGTTAAAATCTACGCGGATTAATGCTTTTTTAGTATTAAAATTAAAGTTGTGTATGGTTTTCATAAAGTGTTTGTTTAGTGGTTATGTATAACTATATCATTAATTATAAAATGATAGTAGTATGTTAAGCTTGTTTGAAAGGTCTTATGAATTAGAGTTTGTCAAATTGAGTTTTTCGAAGTTTTATTGGTTATCAACACCTTAAAATATTTCGACAGGCTCAATAGGACAAAATAATTCGCTTTTCAAACAGCCATATACTTTTTGCAAAGATAGGTTTTTTAGTGAATGATTGAAACTGATTTTAAAGTTTGAATTATTCTTGACGAGCATCAATATTAGGTTATATTTGTGTGATGGATTTTTCAAAAATCATAGGACAACAACATATAATAAGTCACTTAAAAACAAGTGCGGATAATGGACGCATTCCACATGCGCAATTATTTGTTGGCCCTGAGGGTTGTGGAACACTAGCTATGGCAATTGCGTATGCGCGTTATATTTTGTGTGGAGCAGAAAACAATGCATGTACTTTAAAGGTTGATGGCTTGTCTCACCCAGATTTACATTTTGCTTTTCCGGTAGCAACAAATGACAAAGTAAAACGCCACGCAGTAAGTAATTTATTTTTACAAGATTGGCGCTTGTTTGTAAAGGAACAACCTTACGGAAATTTATTTGACTGGTATAAACTCCTAGGAGTTGAAAACAAACAAGGTCAGATAGGGGTTGATGAAGCCATGGATGTAGTGAAGAAATTGGCTTTGAAGTCTTATGAAGGTGGTTATAAAATTATGATCATTTGGATGGCAGAAAAAATGAATAATGCTGCTGCAAACAAACTCTTAAAGCTCCTAGAAGAACCACCAGAAAAAACAGTTTTTTTACTGATTACTGAAAACGAAGATCAAATTATAAATACTATTCGTTCACGCTGTCAAGTATTGCATTTTCCGGCATTGGCAGAATCTGCTATAGCCGATGAATTGATAGTGGATTTTCAAATTACCTCCGCTGAAGCTACAAAAGTAGCGCATCAATCGGATGGAAACTACAACAAAGCGGTTGATATATTAAATCAGGATTCTGAAGACATACAATTTGAAGAATGGTTTATTGCTTGGGTGCGTGCAGCATTTAGAGCAAAAGGAAATAAAACGGCTATAAACGATTTAATTGCTTGGAGTGAAACGATTGCTAAAACAGGTAGGGAAACTCAAAAACAGTTTTTGAATTATTGTTTAAACTTTTTCCGTCAAGCATTACTATACAACTATACTGCAACTGATTTGGTTTTTTTAGAAACCCAAACAAAAAATTTCTCTTTGGCTAAATTTGCTCCTTTTGTACACGGCAACAATATATTGGCTATTAATGAGGAGTTAAATGATGCTATTTACCATATAGAGCGTAATGGAAACGCTAAAATTATATTAACGGACTTATCTATTAAGTTAACAAGGCTACTACATAAAAAGGCTTAAAAATTCAATCTAAACACGAAATTTGGAGTAAAACCTAAACCATAATTGGTTTGCTCAACAATTCTGTAATCATAAATTTGAGAAGTTATCGGCTCAATATCATCGGCTCTAAAAGTTTTTTCTAACTCATTTTCTCTATCATATATATTAATAATAGAAGCACCTACCCGAGCTTTAATTGATTTTTTATTACTTAAATAAAAGTCATAAACAACGCTAGCATCTAATTTATGATAGGTGTTTAATCGAGAAGCATTTAAGGGTTCATAAGTAATATCTCCGGTGTCATTATCAATAGTTATTGTATTAGTATATGGTTTTCCTGTAGCAATATTCCATCCTAGGGAAAATTGAAATTTTTTATAAGTAAAAGTATTCGATACGGATAATATATGAGTTTGATCAAAGTTTCCTACATACCCCTTTCCATTATTGAAATGGTTGAAGAAATAATTGGTTTTACTCAAGGAATAGCTCAGCCATGCTCTATAGTTTTTTATTCTTTTTTTAACTAAAATATCAACACCTATAGATTCATTTTTTCCAATAGAAAAAGTAGCTTCATTTTCATCATCTGTAAAGAAATTTTTTAAAACGGTAATCCCTTTAATTTTTTTATAATACCCATCAATATCCAATTTCCATCCTTTATGTTCGTATAACATTCCTAAGGAAAATTGTTTGTTATTAATAATTGGTCTGTCTTTATCTGCTAGTACCCATAAACTATTTCCTAAACCTAAATCATTTTGGGTAGACGAGAGTACTTTACTAATCGATTGGTTTTTAATTTCAAAAGAAGTTTTAACCCCCCAATACTGATTCAATTTATAATTTAAATACAATCGTGGTTCAAAGAGGTTTTTATCAATAGTAGAAATTTTGCTAGTACGTATTCCTGTTTGTATCGTCCATTTATACTTCTCTAAAAAATGTTCAATAAACAGTGAATGTATATTTAGTTTATCACTGTCTTTTTCCTTAAAAGGATAATGATTACCAGCATTATCAGCATAATCAGAACTAATAAGATAATTTATGGAGTTAGAAACGATATCGTAACCAAAACGAAAAGTATTGTTTTTATTTAGCGAATAATGTAATCCAATGGTAGCCCCCAAATCTTTAATATCATTAACATTATTAATGACATATAAGTCCTGACCGAAAGTATCTTGATATCCATATTTCGATTTATATGAAGAACTATAGGCATCGGTTTTTAAACTTACTTTGTTTGATAAACGTGCATCCCACTTAAAATTAAAGCCATTATTTGTTAAATCTAAATTATCAACGGAATGCACCCCATAATCGCTATAATCTGGGATTATTGATGTATAATCAAGCTTATTCACCACAAACAAACTACTAAAACTTATGGTGTGTTTGTTGCTTGGTTTCCAAACACTTTTAAAATTATAATCAGTGAAATAAAATTTGTTTTCAATTTCAATAAATTGATTATAAGCAAATTGAGAGGTTTCTCCATCGCCTATTTTTGTGTTTTGAAACACTTTGTTTCTCATTTTCTGAAAGGTAAACGTATTCAGAATATCAGAATAGGAACGTCTAACAGAAGCCGTCAAGCTTAATTTATTTTTAACTATTGGAGCTTTAATAAATGCATCAGCTTGAATTAAATTAGCTCCTATTCCAACGCTTAAGCTATCATGTACTCGGTCTGATGAACGTATATCAATTACACCAGAAATACGATCGCCATATTTTGCACTTGTACCACTTCTGAATACATTTATAGTTTCTGTTATATATGGATTAAAAGCTGATATTTGACCAAAGAAATGGCCTTGATGATACATTTTAATTCCATCCCATAATACTAAATTTTGGTCTGGTGTTCCTCCTCGAATATGTAAATCAGAAGCTGATTCCGTAGGGCTAGAAATGCCGGGTAGTAGTTGCAAGCTTTGTAAAACATCAGGCTCTGTCAATCCAGGGAGGATTCCTAATTCGTCAGGACTAACTGTTATAGAACCATCATTTTCAATTTTATCAAAACCTGTAGTTAAGTATTCCTTTGAAATCAATACTTCATCTAAATCTGTAGTAGCAACATCAGGGTCATTTATAGCTTTTTTTATAATAATGTTATTGGTATCTAAAAACTGGAAATCGAGTGCCGCTTGTTGTTTTATGATTGTAAGAATTCCTTCAAGTGTACTATTCCCTGAAAAACGAATAGTCTTATCTTTAAGGAGGTCACTGTTAAAAGCAAAACGAACAGAAAATTTAGTTTCTAAATCGAGTATTACTACTGATAACGGTTCATCTAAATAGGTCAATTTTTGTTCTTGAGCTACTAGAGGAACCGTTAAAAATAATATGATTACAAATACTAATTTTTTCATTTATACTTTTGAATACGAACATTTCTGTTTGCATCAAAGGTATAGCGAATTTCCATAGTATCAAAAACCGTTGTTAAAGCTTGTTGTAAGTTAGTGTGAGGGAATCTTCCGGTAAAGTAAGCTACTTTTAAATTCTCTTTTCCTGAAATAGTAATATTATATTGTCGTTCCAGTTCTGTTACTACTTCATAAATAGCCACGGCATTAAACGAACTTTCTTGAGCTGTCCAACTTGGTATTGCTTCAGTAGTTTTATACGGTGTTGCCATATTATCTTGAATACTTATGGCATTACCAGGGGTTAATATGTGGTTTAATTTTCCAGAAGTTACCTTAACCTTTCCTTCAAAACAGGTAACATTATAAAAGTTACTCCTTGAATTTACCGTAAACTGAGTCCCTAAAACAGTAACGGTACCTTCTTTAGTTACTACTTTAAACTTAGAGCCTTTTTTAACCTTAAAATAGGCTTCACCTGTTAATTCTAACGTTCTGTTACTGTCCCAATTAAAGCTTTTAAAAGCTATTTCTGAACCAGCATTTAACATAACTTCTGATCCGTCAGGTAATTGAAAATTGGTTTGATCAGCTAATTGAGCTTGATATGTAGTTTGTTGAAAAAAGAAGCTATAAGCTAAAAATAAAACTAAAGTAGCTGCTACAGCATATGCCCAACTCGGAATAAGTGTTCTTACTTTAGTGGTTTTCTTTTGGTTTTGATTGCTTATTTTATTTAATGTAGCTGAAAAGTTTTGTTGTTGATCATAATCTGGAGTTTCTAACTCGTCCATAACATCAACAATAAATTTATAATCAGTATACTCATTAGTTTTTTTAAACTCTATCAGCTCCTCATCAGACATATCGCCCGCTAGCCATTTTGCTAAATATGTATCGTTATTTTGATGTTCCACTGCTATATTCCGAGGGTTTCCTATATTTAAAACAGTATTAAAATAAAAAACCCTACGTTTTATTTTTTAAATTCTTTAATTTCAGATCGTAAACTCACTAATGCGCCATGCATTCTTTTTTCTACTGCTTTAACTGAGATACTTAACATTTCAGCTATTTCCTTATATTTTTTGTTTTCTATCCTGTTTAATAAAAAAACCTCACGTTGCTTTTTAGTCAAGTTTGCGATTGCTCGGTCCAATTCTGCCTTGAATTCTTTTTCTCTGTAAACAAACTCAGGGCTTTCATGTGTAGCGATTGAGCTTACCGATTTTTGATGTTTTAAAACAACTTTTTTATGAGCTACTTCATTTAAAAAGGCATTGTTTGCTAGCGTGTATAAATAAGATTTTGCTTTTTCAAAGGGCACTTTCGCACAATTATTCCAAAGTTTAACAAAAGCATCTTGAGTTAAATCTTCAGCTTGAGCAGTATCTCCACATTTGTAGTAAATGAAGTTACGGATGGTTTTTGAGTGAGTATTAAATACTTCTTCGAAAACACGTTGCTCACAAACAGATTTTTGAGTATCGGGCATTTAAAAGGTATTGTTTACATAACAAACTTAGACATTATTTATGTAAAAGTATTTAAACCAAAGTGTTTTAATCTTATAAAAACGTGTTGTACTATTTAATTTCTATTGTATTTTTTGGACTTAAAGGAAAATTATTTATGTGATAAAGCAGGGTTTTTTGTTTTTAACCTGTTTCATACAATATATAATCAAATAGATTCTAAAATGATGAATAAAGAAATAGTAGTAATGTTTGTTAATGTTGAAGAAGAGGGAGAAAAAGAAGCACAAAATAGCATTAAAAAGCCTATTTGTAATAAACATAAAATAAAGGAAGAAGAATTTCCAGAAATTTGGACGATAGTAAAAAGGTAGGATGTAAGCCGATCAATTGATTTAATTCGTATGATAGACATACACTTGAGTTTGTTAATTATATTTGTTATAAAAGGTACCTTTGTGATTAAAAGGACTATCATGATAAAGAGAACTTTTGTAGTGTTACTAATTTTAAGTGTTATTTCTTGTAGCAAAGAACAGATATCTGACAAGTTAGTAGCAGCTTCATGCGGACAATGTCAGTTTAACATGGAGGGTAAAGGGTGTGATTTAGCTATAAGAATGGATGAGAATAGCTATTATGTAGAAGGAACAGATATCGATGATCATGGTGATGCCCATGCCAAGGATGGTTTTTGTGAAGCGATAAAAAAAGCGAAAGTATCTGGAACAATTGTAGATGGAATGTTTATTGCTTCATCCTTTAAAATTATATCCGAATAAGTTAATTTATATAACATAAAAAGCCGCTATTAGCGGCTTTTTGATTATTGGAGTTCAGTGTGAACTATTTTGTTTCTGAATAGGTTTTATTCAAATTGTCAAGTATTGTTTTTGTGATATCATTTTTAGCAGCACCATACTGTACACTACCCACTTTGTTTTTACCGAAAATATAAGTGTAACTATTAGCTTCACCATGAGCAACAATGGCGTCATCAATCTTTTTCAACAAACCATCAATTTCACTTTGACTCTGTTGTGCCATTACTTGTTCCTCTTGTTGTAATTGTTGCTGTAAGAATTGTCTTTTTTGCATGAAAGGACCATATAGTTCTTGTTGCTTTTCTTGAGATAGATTTGCACCTTTAGCCTGTAAAGACATACCTTCTTCTTGCAATGTTTTTCCTATAGAATCTTTCTTTTTCGTTAAGGCTTCAACTTTTACTTTGTATTTCTCTTCAATATCAATACGTTCCTGATATTCTTCAATTAGTTTTTCATTGTTTACAAAAGCTGTTTTTTCTTGTTGGCAAGAAAATAAAGCAACAGACGCAATAGCTATTAGAATTCCTTTTTTCATTTTGATGTATTAGTATGGTTTATGTATCGCGAATGTAAAAAAATAATTGCAAATAGTACAAGAATAATTTCCTGAAAAAACTTCATTAAAATACTGTACTTTTGTCTTTTATAATTAATAAGATAAAACAGATGAAAATAGCTATAGGGAATGACCACGCAGGAACGGACTATAAGTTCGAAATTATTAAACTTTTGGAAGCTCGAGGTATTTTGGTTACTAATTATGGAACTAATGAAAACTCAAGTGTTGATTACCCTGATTTTGTACATCCTGTAGCTAAAGATGTTGATACAAAAAATGTTGATCTTGGTATTTTAATATGCGGAAGTGCTAATGGTGTTTCTATGACCGCTAATAAATATAGCGGTGTTCGTGCAGGGCTATCGTGGACAAAGGAAATTGCTGAATTAATACGATTACATAATGATGCTAATATTTTAAGTATACCTGCTCGTTATACTTCAATACCGCAAGCATTGGCCATGGTAGAAACTTTTTTGGATACTGCATTTGAAGGAGGTAGGCATCAAACAAGAGTAGACAAAATAGCTATTTCATAATGCTTACTTGGAAAACAATGTCTTTTACAGATTTTACTGTAAAGGAACTATACGAAGTATTGCAATTACGAAGCGAAGTTTTTGTGGTTGAACAAGATTGTGTGTATCAAGATATTGATTTTAAAGACCAGAAAGCATTACATGTTTTGGGCTATAAAAATGAAAAGTTAGTTGCTTATACACGTGTTTTTAAACCAGGTGATTATTTTGAAGAAGCCAGTATTGGTAGAGTAGTGGTGCAAAAAGATGAGCGTAAGTACGGCTATGGACACGATTTAATAAAAGAAAGTATTAAAGCTATTGAAACATTACTTGATACAAATACAATACATATTTCTGCTCAAACCTATTTGGAAAAATTTTACAATACTCATGGGTTTGTAAAAACTGGAGAAGGCTATTTAGAAGATGGGATACCCCATATAAAAATGATAAAAAATTAAGTCACAATTAGGCTTAATTCATTTCTGATAATCATTAGGAGTGTTTAATAAACAAAATAGGCTGCCTGAAAAGGTAGCCTATTTTGTTTATTTTCAGTAGTATTAATTAGCGTGAAAGCGTCTTTTTTTTACAATATTTTTAATAATAATTTCTACACGCCTGTCGTATTCAGCTCCTTTACCTAAAGGAGCGGTTCTACGCATTCCTTTATAACGCATACGTTCTTTTGGAATTCCTTTACGTCTTAAATAGCTATATACAGCCTTTGCTCGAGTTTGCGATAAATTTTGCTTTTTCGTTTTTCTGTCTATCGCATCTCTACTGTATCGAGTACAACAAACATGTCCTTGAATTTCAATATATAAATCAGGACGATCCGTTAAAACTTTAGCTAACTTACGTAAATGAGGGAATGATTTTTCAGTAATCCAAGCATATCCTTCTTGAAAGTGAATATTTTCTAAAACAAAACGATCACCAATATTTAATGGCTCAACAATTTTGTTCTGAATA